>ERZ838516.1251-NODE-1251-length-34179-cov-4.083548_pt1 | contig 34179 bp, 18 predicted proteins | sample MGYA00519910_ERZ838516 | MGnify/ENA primary metagenome ERZ838516 (study PRJEB31850, sample SAMEA3708837) | human gut metagenome | biome: human gut; feature: human-associated habitat; material: faeces | place: China | collected 2014 ... | reverse complement strand
AGTTTTGCGTTCATTGTCAGGTTCTTGCCCTGTACCACAGCATCTTCGCCTTCGAGTACCAGGCGTGCACCAAGCTTTTCGGTACTTAATTTCACAGATGCTTCTGTGATCTCCATGTTGCCGGATGTTGTATAAGGTGTTGCATTTTCCATGTACACACGGACTTTTGTTGTGTAAACCGGTTTGAACTGCATCACTGCCGGTGCTCCGGATTCTTTCACGGTACTCTGTGCGGATACCGGTGCCCAGTCTGCACCGTTCCAGTACTGTGCTTCCAGCACTTTCGGGATTGCACAGTAGCGGCTCTCTTTGAAGTTCAGGGTGATCTGGTTGAGAACCTGGGCTTCTTCCCAGTCAAATTCTACATATTCATTCTTTCTGGATGCACTGTTTGCAGGAAGCAGTACCGATGCACCTCTGCTGTAAGCATTGGTCCAGCTTGTGCTGTCATTTCCATCCAGCATATTCTGCGGATAATTCTTATCAGATCCTGTGAAGGATGCCGTTGCACTTGCTTTGCCCGCTGCCAGTTCCACATCGGTTGCCGCATCATCACTTTCGGTGATCGCTGCCTGTGCGGTAAGCTTGCTGCCCTCGATCGTTCCTTCTGCTTTTCCGTCTTTTACTTCAGACCAGGTTACTTTTTTGAGCAGGCTGTAATCTCCTGCACTGCCTGTATAGTTTACTTTTACTACAGACGGAAGTGTCACACTCATACCGGTCGGTACCGTTACATTCACTGCATCAACCGATTTTTCGGTTCCGGTCACTTCTGCTGCCTTCGGTGCATCTCCGGTTCCGTCTGCTGTTACTTTCAGTGCGACCTGTGTTGTCTTTAAATTGTCAGAAGAAATGGTCAGCAGAGCATCGCCTGCTTCTTTTTCTGATTTCAGAATCACGAGTACTTTTCCGTTGTAAGCCATTCTTTCAGAATAGCTGCTCTTATCTACGTTATCGTATTTATAGAGTTCTGCACTTTCCTGTTTTCCGTTGTCCACGCCGACGATGGAAGCTTTTCCGCTGACTGCAAATTTCACCAGGTTATCTGCATCCGGTACCATATTTCCATTTTCATCGACTACGGTACATTCTACATAAGAAAGGCTGGTTCCGTCTGCTTTGAGAACGGTCTTATCTGCCACTGCCGAAATGGTATACGGTGTGGAAGATGTGCTTACACTGTCTGTTGCCACCATTTTGCCGTTTTTGTCATAGGCTTTTACTTCCAGTGTACCTGCCTGATACGGAACTTTCCAGGTCAGGTGCAGTTTTCCGGAATTTAACTCGCCGTCATCAAGAACTGCTCCGTTGCTGGTGTAACCGCCAGGGTTGGTGCTGTCACCCCAGGTCTTATCGTCCTGTGTTTTTTCTGATGTTTCATAATATTTCTTGCCGTAAGCTGTTTCTTTTTCATCGAAACTCTTCTTGCCGAGAGACTCGCCGTTTAAGAACAGCTCTGCACTTGGCTGGTTGGTATTTACCCATACTTCTACTTCTTCGCCGTCATGCCACTGATCCCAGTTGGTCGGAAGCAGATGTACCATCGGAGTGCTTGTCCACTGGCTCTGATATAAATAGAAGGAATCTTTTGCAAAACCTGCGGTGTCGATCGTACCGAAGGAAGATACACCTACCGGGTAAACACTGTACGGTGTCGGCTCGCCGAGGTAATCAAATCCGGTCCAGATAAACTGTCCGATAAAGCTCTTGCGGTCACGGTCTTTTTTCAGACCATATTCATTGGACATCGTCCAGGATGCAAAGTCGTTGTCATAGTTGGAACCGCCTCGTTTGCCCGGAGTCTGATTGATACCGGTGTTCGTAAACTGCGGATCCAGGTAAACACCTCTTGATGAAGTCTGAGAAGAAGACTCGGACTCGAAGAAGAAGGTCTTTGTTGCTTTTTCAAGCAGTGTGCCATCACCGATAGCGTATCTGCTGATCAGTCCGTCTACGGATTTTGCTGTATTGTAGTTCAGTCCGTATCCGTCCAGTACCTGGTTTACATAACCCCATACCTTGTTTGCTGCCGGAACACTACGCTCCTGGTCACCGCCCATCAGCACGTAACGTGTGCCGTCTGCTGCATTGACATTGCCCATCAGACGGACTGCCTCGGTATATTCATTCATGCCTTTTGGATTTACGCCAAGCAGATCGTATTTGGAAACATCATACCAGGATGGCTGACTTCCCACGCCGCGGACTTCATTACCGATCGACCATGCGATCACAGAAGGTTCATTCTTATCGCGGTTTACCATTTCCTGTACGACCCAGTCACTCCAGGTCAGTTTTGCACCATCGTAGTTTACGCCCGGTGTCGGAAGCTGTGTATAACCGTTCGGTTTCAGTCCTGCCCAGTCAGACGGTACTTCCTGGAAGAAGAAATTACCAAAATCATACGTTGCTTTTGCTTTTCCCCATCCGTCAAAAGCTTCCTCTACCACAAGGATACCTTTTCTTCTGCAGACTTCGATTGCCTGTTTGGATGGCGAGCAGTGGGAAGTACGGTATGCATTGACACCCATTGCCATCAGTTTGTCAAATTCACGGTCATAGGCATCGCTGTAGCTTGCTGCTCCCAATGCACCGGAATCGTGATGCAGGTCAACACCCTGAACTTTTGTATACTGTCCGTTTACATATAAGCCACCGCTTGTCGGATCATTGGTCGTCTCTTTGACTTTTACCCAGCGGAATCCGTATTCGGTTTCTTCCGTATCGATCAGCTGATATCCATCAGAAGAACCGTTGATCTCCTGATAAAGATCTACTTTTACCTTATACAGATACGGTGTACCCAGGTTCCACGGATACCAGAGATTTACATTGGAAACCTCAACAGCATCTCTGTCTTTCAAAGACAGGGTAAATGCAGTACTTGGGTTGATCGCTGTTTTCTCTGTACTCTTCTTTGCTACTTCTTTGCCATCTGCATCCAGCACGGTTACTTCCATATAAACGTTGGAGTTTGTAGAATCAGAATAACCGGTTGCTTCTATATTCAGTGCACCTGTCTTGGATGCTGTATAATCGTCCTCCAGAGTCGGGGTTGTCAGTGTGATGCCGTTGCGGTTGAAATGTGCCTGATTGTCGATCAGCAGATGTACCGGGCGGATGATACCACTGCCTGTGTACCAGCGGCCGGACGGTGACATGTTCTGTACTTTCACAACCAGTACGTTCTCTTCGCCGTATTTTACTTTTTTCGTGATATCCAGTGCAAATCCGGTATAACCGCTCGGATAGCTGCCGATCTTCTCACCGTTTAAGTAAACAACGCTGTTCTGATATACGCCTTCAAAGTCAAGAGAAATTGTCTTGTTTCCGGACATGGATGCCGGCACAGTAAATCTCTTACGGTAATAGCCAAGTCCGCCTTCCAGATAAGCCTGTGCATCGGAAGAACTCTTTACTTTTTCACCTTCAATACTGAAATCATGCGGAACATCTACCGTTCTCCATCCGAGGTCATTGAAACTCGGATCAACAATCTCGTCTGTTGTGTAATCTCCGGCATCTTTGACACCTGCCGCTGCGAAACCGCCATCAGCGACTTTCGGTGTTCTCGTAGCCAGATAGAACTGCCAGTTTGCATCAAAATCAACGGATCCAAGAGAACCTTCCGGAACTTCCTGAACCAGACCGGATGCATCCAGAACCTCTACATTCATCACTGCATCGTATGCGGTTCCTTCTACGGTAACTGTTCCGTTTACCGTAAATGTCCTGCCTGCTGTTTTGGTATCTACCTTTGCAAGCTCATCGCTGTTCCATGTCACATCAAACAGTGCATTTGTTCCGTCTGTATACAGAACGGTTGCCTGTGTCGGTGCGGTAAAGGTACTTCCAACGATCACTTTCTTTGTGATATCTGCAACTTTATCTACCGTCTTTGGTCCTGCTTCAGATTTGCGGTAAAGTTTTACATTGTCCATATCGAGGTACTGACCGGTTACGGTACTGTCAATGCTGATCTCACAGGTTCCATCCTCACCTACTTCAAACATATCGGTTGTGTAAGTCACCCATTCGTTCCATTTATTTGGTGTGACTGCAACCGATTTTCCGCCTGCTGTCAGTGTGGTGGTATGTGTTCCCGGATCATTTCCGCCGGTTGCATCGATGGATGCCTTGTAAGTACCCGGCACCAGTCCTTTTACTGTCTGCGAACATTTGTAAGTTTTCGTTACACTTGTGTTCTTCTTGCTGCACACCTCATACATGGTGGTTTGGTTGTTTGTCATCGCAGCACTTTGAAATAATTTCCAGTAATAATCCAGATTTTGAATGTCACCGGTAAACGTCCATGCCGTTTCCCCGGACTCAAAATCTCCGTTTGGAACAGTGACTTCTACAAACGTATCATCATCTGCTGCCATAACGACTGGTCCGATGTTTCCGACTGCTGTGGTAAACACCATGGCAAACGCCAGTAAAAAGGACCAGAATTTTCTGAGCTGTCTGTGTTCTTTCATTCCCTTTCCCCATCCTTTCTTTGTTTATAGATCCCGGTGCTGAACGCACCAGTTTTCGGGTTTTCATTTCTCTTACAGACTATCAGTTTTTTCTGATCCTTTCCATAATACATTCTATAGATTTTGTTTTCATTCTATAGATTTTATTCAATTTTTTATTGTTTTTTAGTAAACTGTTTATCTCAGTCGAGAAGACTCCCACTTCTGCAAGTGGTGAGTAATAACAAGTCTTTCTCAGTGGGAGTACAATCTCCGACTGAGATAAACGCTCCGCGAGGGCACACATTGTCCAGTGGACAATGGTTTTGTGCCGACCGGAACGAAGTGTAGAATGTGCAGTGATTCTGCTTTAATCCTGAAACGCAATCTGATAATAATCAATCATTGCTTCCTGTGCTTTCGGAACTCGTACAACCATCACATATGTTTTCACGATTGCCGGATAGGACACGCCTGGTTTATCCATGTTTCCGCTTCTCTCGATCTGGATTTCACCGACCAGTTTTCCTTTTGCATCGAACTTTGTTACCATGGCCTTATACTTATAATTCATATATGGTGAAAGCAGCTGCGGAACAAGCACGATGCTCTTTTTCCTGAAATTCGTTCCGGCATACTGTTTTTTTAACATTTTTCTGAGGCCTTTTTCCTGCTTTTTCTTCAGCACCGTCTGGAACTTTTTAAATTCTTTTTTGGTACGAATCGTTTTCTTTTTGATTCGCCAGGAATCATTTTTCCACTGGTAAATGGTTCCGTTCGTTTTGCATACCATTTCTTTTTTTACAACATTTTCTGCCGCCGCTTTTTGATTTTTTCTGTCCTTTGCTGCTGCCGGAACCCCTGCCAGCAAGACCATAGCAAACAGCAGACATATCAGTCTCATCTTTTTTCTTACATTGTTTCTCATTTGCTACACTTCCCTTCTTTTTATAATATTACATTTTTTATTTCTTTTTCACCTTCAGAACGGTATTGCAGACTACCTGAACGTTTCTCTTCTGCTCTTTACTGTATTTGTAGAGGTTTACCTGAACTTTTGCTCCGCCCCATTTTTTCAGGTTCAGTTTTTTCAGTTTGAAGTATCCGTTCTTATCTGCCTTCACGCATTTGGTTGTCTTTCCTGTTTTCAGATTTTTCAGTTCAACATAAGCTTCCGGGAATGCATAGCCGGATATCTCTTTTGTTTTTACAGAAATCTCGTTTTTCTTTTTCGGATTTACCAGCTTGATCGTGCGTTTTAATTTCTGGAACTCTTTCTGATCTGACAGCCATGCCTTTTTGTTTTTACCGCCTGTCAGAAATCTTTTCGGAAGTTTGGCTGCCAGTTCTTTTTCGGAAAGAAGATTATCTGAAAAATCGCAAAATACATACTTCAGTTTGCTGAACTGTTTCAGGTTCGGTAAAGTCTTGATTTTATTGCAAAATGCATATATCCGTTCCAACTTTTTCAGATTTTTGATTTCTTTTATATCTGTCAGTCTGTTTTCTGAAACACCAAGCTCTTCCAAATTTGTCAGTTTTTCAATCCCTTTCAGGTTCTTGAGTCGATTTTTTCCGACTTCCAGTTTTTTAAGCTTAGTGAGATTTTCAATTCCTTTCAGGCTGGTCAGCTGATTGTCATATAGAAAAATATCTTCCAGATTTACTGCACTTTCAATCCCCTGAAGGCTGGTCAGTCGATTACCGTAAACATTCAGAGAACGAAGATTTTTCAGTCCCTGAATTCCATCCAGACTGCGGATCTTATCTCCCTCAAAAGTAAGATAGACCAGCGATGGCAGGTTTGCTACTTCTTTTATGCTTGTAATACCACTATACGATACATTCAGTGCATCAAGTTTTTTCAGTCTTCCATCCAGACCTTCCAGACTGGAAAGCTGCCACTGATCCTGGATTTTCAGAGTTTCCAGATTTGTCAGATAACCGATTCCTTTCAGACTTTCCATAGGTATTTTTTTATAATCTACAATTTCCAGTTCTTCCACACTGGATGCTTCCTGCTCTGTAAAAGTATCGGTACTTTGCTTGCCAAGTACTTTCAGAATATTCTGATAAAGTGTCTTATCCGGAATACCGCTCTCATTGTTTTCGATCACATCCGTCGGTGCGGCATGTGTCTGGATCATCGGCATCATCATTACAAACATACTGGCTGCCGCTATCATCGCCGCTTTTTTCAATTTTTTCATTCCCATCCTTTTTCCTCCTTGATATTTATTTTTCGTACTTCGTAACTGTAATATATCTTTCTTTGGAAGAATTGTCAATGCTTTTTTGCTGCATTTTTGTGTATTTATGATAATTTACATTTTGTTTACGTTTTTTTGTTGTTTTATTTGCACAAAATATGTTTTATGGTATTTTAGGCGTATCAATATTCACTTTGCTTAAGATCGCATTCGAATATCCATTATCGTTCACATACTTTTTGATCTTTATCATTTTATAGGTTGCTTCGTCTGTGTATATCTGCTTCAAAGCTTTAACCACTTCTTCACCGTCACAATATATATCATCTTGTAAACTTTTTAATGCATATTCTACCACTTTTACTGCTGTCTGATAGCGTCTGTGATGATAGCTGGTCTTGTCTGGATATGTTCCGTTATTATAGCTGTGTCCAATAATAGTTCCGTCTTTTTTCGTAGTCGAATGTGCAAAAGCATCTGTTATAATATGCAGACCACATCCATAAAGAAAATATTTCCTGTTTTCCGGTGTATCTGTTGTAAGCAGCGTACTGTATTTGCTCTGCAATCCGTTAATATCCTTTTTCAGATCATTATACACCTTCTTAGATAATCCTGGATAATCCTCATATGTAAAATCCGTATCAACTGCTCCATCATTTGTAGCTGTATAGGTCACCATATCACATGCCGCCACATAATTAATTTCATAGTTATCATTAAAGTCTTCCCATTTTCCATGCCATCGTGAATTATCCTGTCCACTCTGCCATCCTGATGCCTTTCCATCTGGATAGACGATTCCCTTTTTAATATTAGTGATCGCTTCTGTAGTAAAACCAACTGCTCCTTTATCAACGGCTGCCTGATGGTCTGTTCCATGCCATCTGCCTTCTACGTATGCCTGATCTTCACTGATCTCTTCAAAACGCTCCGGTGCCTGCTGATTTTCTTCCAGTCGTCTGGAAGCTTTTCCCTGCTCTTCGTCAAAAATCTTCTCAAACTCTTCATAATTTTTCAATGTATTTTCAGCATCCAGCAAACCACATTCATTAATGTTGTCGATCTGTTTTGCACTCTGCTCGATAAGCTGTCTTACAAATTCACTGCTTTTATTTAAATCTTTTTCCCATACCAGAGAAGCCACTCCGACAACATGAGGTACGGCAATACTTGTTCCGTGTGTTACAGAAGTTCCGTCAAAGAAACCTGACACTTTTACTTTCTCTCCCGGTGCTGCAATTTCAAGCTCATCTCCTCTGTTGCTGAAATCGCTGATATTGGCTTCTTCATCTGTCGCTGCAACTGCCATTACTTCCTCAAACGCCGCCGGATATTCAACGCTTTCTCCTTCATTTCCGGCTGCACCGATCATTAAGATTCCTGCATCATAGGCATCTTTGACAGCCTGTTCTAAAGCTGCGGAATACACATTTGTTCCGAAACTCATATTTATAATATTGATATTATTTTCTATACACCAGTAAATTCCTCTGATCACCCGGCTGAGTGTAGCTGAATTCTCTTTATCCAAAATTTTAACGGAATATAATTCCACATCAGGATTAATACCCTTAATGTCGTTTTCTCCATTTGCAGCAATAATACTTGCAATTCCTGTTCCATGTCCTGTCATATCCTGGAAGATCGGAAGAATATCCTCGTCCTCTTCTACCAAATTTACGCTTCCGGCAATGTCGATTCCTGTTACATAGTCAATACCGGAGTCTAATACTGCCACTTTGATTTTTCCGTTCGCATCTTCACTTACATCCAGATTTTCTGCACGGATCGCCTGAAGATTCCATTCCGTTTTCTCTTTCTCAGAATCTTCTGTTTCTTCTGCTTCCTCTAAGCTCTTTTTCTTCTTTTCTTTGATTTCCTGTCTGCGTTTTCTTTTCTCTTCTGCAGAATATTCTTTATCATCTTCTTCACTTGCTTTCAGCAGAACATCTTCTTCAATAATCACATTCTCTTTTTTCTCAATCTGTCTTGCTTCTTTTTCTGTTAATGTAGCAACAACCAGACTTGTGTCACTTTCCAGTGTCTCTTTTTCTGCATCTTCCGGCAGTTCTGATCCCATTATTTCATATGCATCATTTTCTGCAAGAATAACATACTGTTTTTCCGCTTCTGTTTCTTTTGCTGCGACTGATATTGCTGAAGTATTCGTCAATATCATACTTGCTACCATAACATTTCCTACTACCTTCTTCCATTTATTCATATAGCTTTCCCCTTTCGTAATACACTACATTTTTTCATACTTCACGGTATAAATCCACTTCTAATTTTTTTGTTGAAGTATAAAATCTGTTTTCATGCTCCGGTCTTTGCTTCCCCATTATCTTATCTCTCTTTATTTTCTCTTATCCACCAACTCCTCTCTTTTGTTTTTTATTACTTATTCGTAGTATACTATTTATTTTAATTTTTGTCAATGGTAATATGCAAAATAACAAAATATTTCTTTCGATAAGGAGCAACGTTCCTACTTATTTCTGATAATATTTACAAAAAATCCCATCAGGCATTTCTATTTTTATTACTTTTGTCCAATTGGATTTTATTACTATTCACTATTTGTGTTTACACACCTCATAACTTATTTTTTGCTGTTTCACTTTATTTTTTGTGTACTTGCATTTTGTACATAACTGACATCTATAGGTTGTCACTGTACAGCCACCTGTTGTAATTACTCTATGTTCACTAATTGTTGCACTTTTAAAGGAATGACTACATATCGCCTGCACGCTTACATCTTCTTCTGAAAGATAAGTAACATTTCCAGCTTCATCCATAAAATAGGCATCTGTCGTGATAAAGGGAATCTCTTCTTTCGGGATCCCATCTGTAGCCCAATCAGGTTCTTCAGCTCCATCAATAACAAAAACAATATCCGTTGGTATCTCTCCAGCCTCAAGCTCTTCATTATAAACAATTTTCGGGCTTTCATATGCCAGTACCGGGATTGCGGTAGCTGCGGACATCAGCAGCAACGTTGCCAGCAAGATTCCTTTTTTCGTTTTCGGTTTTCTTTTGATCATTTTGATTCTCTCCTCCATATTATGATAACGGATCTTTCCTCTGAAATTCAGCACACCGGTATTGGAATCCTGCACTGCTGCATCCAGTATCCGTTTTCCATATTCGATACATTCTTCTCTTGTCAGTGACTGACATACTTGCTCATCGCAATGCAATTCAATGCACTGACGCACTTCCTGATAAAAAAGGTAAGCCAGTGGGTTCCAGAAATGGACTGCATTTACCAGAAAGGCAAGATGTGACCAGAAGGTATGGTGATACCTGATGTGTGTCATTTCATGCCTGGTCTGATACTGTGTTGCTTTTTCATCTTCAGACTGTGCGATCACAACGGTCGGACGCCTGATCCCCTGCGTAAAAGAACCACATTTTTCTGGGACATATTTTATGGTTACATGATACTTCCTGGCAATCCGGCTGCTGGCATCATCCAGATCATTCTTTGGCTTCTGCCCCGGAATCCGTTGTGCCAGTCTGCGACATTCCTGATAAGTTTTCAGAAAATGCAGCATATAGATCAGAAAAACAACAACTCCTGTTATCAGAATATTTCGTTTCCAGATCTCCATTGTTCCAAATGTCATATACCCGCTTTTTCCTATATAGAACGTTTTTGAAACATCTTCCCAATACACCCCTTCATTCACTTTCCGAAAGAGGATATCCCTGTCAGACAGATTTCTTACCATCTTCTTTAACGGCTCTGACAGCAGTGGAAACGGAAGCAGATAAAATACCATCACAACTCTCAGCAGAATCCAGCGGCCGGATGCACTCAGTTTTTCTTTTCCTGTCATCCGATATAGCAATTTATACGCAACATATGCTACGCTTCCGACCAGTCCCATATACATCGGCAAATCCCACATATTTCTTCTCCTTTGCTCCCTTATTTTCGCTTTATTCTTCTTTTTCGTCTAGAATTTTGCGGAGCTCATCTGCCTCTGTTCTGGTCAGTGATTTTTTTCTGGTGAATGCCAGCAGAAAGTTCTTCAGGGATCCCTGGTATTCATTCTCTACCAGATTTTCCGTCCACTGTCCGATCAGCTCATCTTCTGTGATCGCCGGATAATATAAGCGATAATTTCCTTTCTTGATCGCTGTGATCGCACCTTTATCTATCAGGCGGTTCAGAAGCGTATAGACAGTCTGCTGCTTCCACGTATAGCCTCTGTTCTCCAGCCAGGCTACCACCTCTCTTAATGTTACCTCTTCATGTTTCCAGATGTACTTCATGATTTCATGTTCAGAATCGGATAATCCATACCAACCCATTGTTTTTACCTCCTGTTATATTATATTCTTATAGTTCAGGAGCCGGTGGGATTCAGGCAGCTCCTATTACTATATCGTAATATAACTTTAGCAAAAACAGGTCCTCCGGTCAAGTACTATTTCTCTTTTTCTTGACCTTTGGACCTGATATTTTTTACATTTCCTGCTTTTCCAGCACACGGCAGGAGATCGTCCAGGATATGAAGGTAAGCAATGCGACCAAAAGGATTCCGGCAATGCCAAACAAAATTTTATAACTGCTGATGATCTGCCATAAATTTCTGCCCCAGCTGCTGATTCCCTGCATGTACTGATCCAGATTTTTCATAATTTCAAAGCCCAGAACCAGAATACCAACCGTTGCCAGAATCACGATCTTTGATTTTTCTGCCCCGAATTTGATCTGTAATGGAACCAGCAGATCTGCAAGGAGAAGCACAATCAGCAGACATGTCATTGTCTCTACGCCAAAGGCACCTGCTGTCATTTCGCTTTTTCTAACCAGCAGAAGAATCCCACAGGCGATAGCTACGATCAGTGCGGAAACTGCTCCGAATCCGCATACAAAGAAATATTTTTCTGTTGCATAGTCTTTTCTTCTGACCGGAAGGGTAAAGAGAAAGCTGTTTCCATTGTCCATGCTGTCATAACTGATCGTGCTGATCGCAACGCTCGTCATCACGGATGCCATATAAGGCAGGATAAAGGAAATCTCCACCCCTGACAGAAGCAGTAAAACTCCCATTCCAGCAAAGATCAGCATCATTTTTTTCTGATTTTTTATTATTCTGATATCTTTTTCGAACAATCCTCTCATAACGATACTCCTTTCCGGCTGCTGCCTTTTAACATGGTTTTCATCACTTCATCGATCGTTCCCTTTTCAATCACGATCTGCGGCATATTTTCCATGTAATATTGTTTCTGATCGGTGAGACAGCGATATCCAAAATCTTCTTTGCAGTATGCCAGAATATATTGTTTATCCAGTGCCGCAAATTCGGATTCAGTCACTTTTAAAATACCGTATTGATCCAGCAGAACATCGGTATCTTCGTGCAGACGGATTTTTCCCTGATCGATCAGATAAAGATCATCGCAGAGATTTTCCAGATCCCCGGAAATATGCGAACTGATCAGAATTGCCCGCTCTTCCTGCTCCATATAGGCACGCAGAGCATCCAGAATCCCCTCTCTTGCCATCACATCCAGACCGGAGGTCGGCTCATCTAGTATCAGGATTTCTGCCTGATGAGACATTGCCATCAGAATTTTCAGTTTTGCCTTCATTCCGGTTGACATTTCTTTCATCTTTTTATTCATCGGGATAGCGAATGTTCTGCATTTCTCTTCGAAATCTGCTTTATCAAACCGATGATACATCTTTTTCAGGATCGCACCTGCATCTTCCGCTGTCAGAATATTCGGAAAGGTCGCATCGGAAAGTACCACTCCGATCTTTTCCCATTCTTCGTTTGTCAGCTGCTGCGGTGTCTTTCCCATCATCCGGATCTCACCGCCGTCTGTATGGATCAGTCCCAGTGATGCTTTGAAAATGGTCGTCTTTCCGGCTCCGTTTGCACCGATCAGCCCGGTGATACTTCCACGCTTTACCTGCATCGAACATTCCAGTGAAAAATTTGCATATTGTTTTCTGACATTTTTTAAATCCAGCAAAATCTCTTCCATCCTCTTCTCCTCCTAATCTTCCAGGATCAGCTCAAACAGCTCCCGTATCTCTGCTTCTGTCATGCCGCAGCTCCTTGCTTTGCGGATCGCCTGTTCCAGATCCGTTTCTACTTCTTTTCTTTTTTCTTCCATGCGAAGCTCTTGATTGACTCCGGATACAAAGCTTCCTTTTCCATGCACTGTAACGATGAAGCCCTCCTGTTCCAGAGCATCGTAGGCCTTTTTTACCGTCAACGCACTGACCCTCAGTTCTTTCGCGAAGGTTCTCACAGAGGGAAGCATCTCCTCCTGTTTCAGTTCACCGCTTAAGATTTTATTCTTGATCTGTGTGCAGATCTGCTCATAGATTGGCTGCATGGAAGAATTGTTGATGATCAGTTTCATAGATTCCTCCATTTCTTTGCTTTTGTTGCAAACAGTATATAACAGTTTAGTACTGTTGTCAACTGTTATGCACTGTTTATATTCATTTTTTTATTTACATCTGTCCAAGAATCCATCTGACATTCTTGCTGCAAGGTGCACGTCATGCATCGCATGACATATTCTTCTTATACAGGTATCAGAAGCACAAAAAACGTCCACCCGGAGATCTGCTCTCCGGATGGACGTCTGGATATTGATATATTTTCTCTATTTTACTTTTTTGCTTTTCACAGCGGAATCTTTGCCGTAATAAACTTTGCCTTCGGCTTTGCGATACGTACGGACTTTGAAGTAACAGGTTCCTTTCTTTTTCGGCAGTTTGGTCACGAAAGATACGGTTTTGTTTTTGCTGATGGTTTTTATTTTTTTGTAAGTGCCTTTTTTCTTTGTGCTACGGTAGATTTCGTAACCGGTAGCCTTGGATACTTTTTTCCAGGTGAGTCGTACTTTGTTTTTTCCGGCATTTTTGATGGATCTCAGTGTCGTTTTGGCCGGTGTATATTTTTTCTGAAGTGCTGCCTCCTTTGCGGCTTTCTCACGCTCTGCTTTTTCCTTTTCTGCCCTGTCACGCTCTGCTTTTTTCTGCGGATACTCTGCAAGCCAGGCGGACACTCTCTGCTCTGCCTGAGCAAACTGTTCTTTTGTGCTGTCCATATTGGTTACGATTTTCAGAACGTTTTTGTATATACCTTCCGGATCAGCCTTGTCATCTTTTGCCAGGATCTGTCTCATAAGTGCCAGATTTTTGGTGACGGAATCTTTGTTCGGCAGTTCCAGTGCTTTGATACCGCCTGTCTGATCATTTGGCTTATCTCCCAGATCTGCACCGAGTCCGTAGAGTGTGAACTGATAACGCACCACATCTCCGTCACTGGCTTTTACCCCGCCCATTCCAAGGCCCGGATTTTCGTTGTTTACGAAATAATACCATCCAGAATAATTGGAGTATGAAAACTCACCAAGCCCCTGCGTATCTTTATACGGATTCGACTTGTGTTTGTCATTGGTCGGTGCATCTTCTGACATATTTGAAATACACTGTGGAATATTCAGTACACCGCTGTCTGCATGGTCGATCTCTGCCAGATAGAATCCCATTCCGGTGTTCTGTGCATCGTAAGTATAGCCGTTTGCTTTCAGAAGTTTTTCGATGATATCTGCATAAGTCTCTCCGGCTTCAAAGGAAACTTCCGTCGGCTCGATCAGATAGCCCTGTCCAACGGTAAATTTTTCTACGGATGCATAAACGATTCCGCCCTTGTCCGATACAAACGTGGCTTTACCACTGTCTGCGTTGTCTTCGCTGTCTTTAAACCAGATCTTTGCTTCTTTTTCTTCTGCTCTGACTGTCTGCATGCCGAATAACGGCAGAAATCCTGTCAGGCATAAAACCATGGCAAGCAGAGCAGTAATAATACTCTTTGTGCATCTTCTTATATTCAAAATATGGACTCCTTCCTATAAAACAGGAAGAAGTATGGAACACTCCTTCTGCCGAAGAGCGTATCCATACTCCTGTTTTTGTGTTTCTCTGTAACTTTATTTTACCTTAACTTTACGTATGGCAGAATATGCACCAGTAATGGTCTTTCCGTTGACTTTTTTATATGCACGTACTTTGTAATAGTAAGTTTTGCCCTTTTTCAGCTTTTTGTCTGTGTATTTTGCTGCCTTCAGGTTTTTCTTCACGCAAACGTATTTGCCGTTTTTACGCATGGAACGATATACCTGATATCCGGCTGCACCCTTGACTTTTTTCCAGGTCAGAGTTGCTTTTTTCTTTCCTGCTGCTGCCTTTCTGATCACAGGTCTGGCCGGTTTCTTAGCCGGTTTTTCTGTGGTCGGTGTTTCCAGTGTCTTATCCGTGGATGGCGTTTCCGGTGTAGATGGCGTCTCCGGTGTGCCCGGTGTTTCCGAAGTAGACGGCGTCTCCGGTGTGTTCGGTGTTTCCGGGGTAGACGGCGTCTCCGGTGTACTTGGTTTCAGGGAGTTCATATCCCAGTATCCTTCTTCGGATGCTTTAAATCTTCTGTATGCTTCGTATGCTTCCATGATCTGGTAAGAAGCCATTGCATTGGCATCACCATTTTTCAGATGTGCATAACCTCCGTCTTTCACGCGGTAATTTTTCTCAAGCGTTGAGAAGATACCTTTTGATTCTGCTGCAAAACCTGCATCCACGGCATCCCGTTTCAGGCAGGCAAGTGCCAGGATAACCTGTGCAGCAGATTCGGAAGAAGTATAAGCGTATTCTTCGTCCATAGCATCTTTCAGATAAATAAATGCTTTGTCAACCGCCGTCTGTACTTTCGCTTCTTTTACATATGGTGCCAGTGCCTGCAGGATCATAGCAGTCATATCTACACCTGTTGATTTGTTGTCAAACAGGCCAAAACCACCGTTTTCATTCTGGAATCCAAGCAGTGCATCGATCATGGATTCTCTGTTCCATTTTGCATCTGCAGGAATTTTCTGAGAGGTTGCATCCAGTGCGATCAGTGTCCAGCTCAGTTCGTTTGAACCGTCTTCCAGTCTGTCGCTGCTGTACAGCATTGCTGCAAGATTTACACCGCCTACATTCGTGATATCTTTGCCCATAGCAGACAGAGTCAATGCCACTCTTGCGATATCGGTCGGTTTCTGGTTTGCTTTCCATTTTGAAACAACAGAAACAGCACTCTGACCGTATGCTTCTTTTTCTGCATCGCTGATCGTCTGTCCGGTACGCAGTTTTGACATGATATACCAGTCGGATGCACCGCTGCATTCGTATTTATAGTTCTGGCTGTTCAGAAAGGTGGTTGCACTTGTGATACCTTCTTTTACAATCTGATCTATATCGACTTTGTCGGATACCTGGCTGTTATCTGTAACTTCACCGGCCTTCCGTGCCTTGATACGATGTGATGTTTCCTTCGGCGTCAGTATGCTGTCCGAATTCTGGTAAATGGAATCTGCCACCTGTACGATGCCGTCTTCACGGTAGATCCTGTTAAATCTCTGTTCTGTCGCATCAGCTGCTTTCACGACCCGGGCATTGAATGTGCCAGGAGCGATTCCGGTCAGGATCATAACAAACGCCAGAAGCATGGCAAGGATACGATTTCCAAGTGTCATTTTCTTCATGCCTTGCTTTTCCTTTCTGTAAATGATTGTTTTAGGGAACTATGCATAAACCTTCCAAAACTGTTGCAGGCAGCTCCTTTTTTTATCGTTTTTTGCTATTTTTTAATCTTTACTTTTCTGACAGCACTGAATTTTCCGTTTGCTTTGTTTCCTTTTACGGTCTTGTAAGCTCTTACTTTATAATAGTAAGTTTTGCCTTTCTTTACTTTGCTGTCTGTGAATGTTGCGGCAGATGCTTTTTTGATCGTTCTGATCTTTTTGTACTTGCCGTTTTTCTTTGTGGCACGATAGATTTCGTATCCGGTTGCTTTGCTGTTTTTCTTCCATTTCAGAGTTACTTTTTTCTTCTTGGAAGTTACGGTCAGTTTTGTTACTTTTGCCGGTTTGCTGACAGTCTGTGTTCCTGGACTCTGATTTCCGTTTGTGCCATTGTCTGTGTTGCTGTTATTATTATTGCTGTTATTATTATTGCTGTTATTATTTCCGTTGTTATTGTTGTTATTGTTGTTTCCGCTGTTTGCAGACAGATCGATCACGTTGGAATATGCAGTAAAGCGATACTGTTTGGAACCGTTCAGGGTTGTATTTACCATTTTCATGATACGGTATACGCCTTTATCCGTTACTTTGAAACTTCCGGTCAGTGCTTCCGCCTCTCTTGTTACGGTGTTGTCGGATACGGTTGTCCAGCTTCCGTCTGCATTTTTCTTCTGCACTTCTGTGATAACATCCCAGTCATAAGAATCGTTCTTTGCAAGAAGGATTTCTGTGATGGTTTTGCCTTTCCAGCCGTTCTGCTCCAGCATTGCCCGGTAATCTTCCGGTGTCTCCAGTTCTCTCTGCTCATCGCTTACGGTCTGATCAAACCAGAATACCAGATCCAGCATGCTCAGATCCTGACTCCAGCTGATCTGGGTGTCACTGTCTTTTTTCAATGTCAGGGAAAGTGCTGTCTTCTGCGGATAAAATTTGTTGATGGAGGTATCACATTTTTTCATTAAAGCCGGATCTACGACGCGGATGTTGTTGAGGGTGATATCCAGTTTCTGCAGTTTGCCATCTCCTCTGCTGTTCTCAAAGGTATCTGCAAATACACTTCCTGAGAGGTTTGTCAGCTGATTGTCATGCAGATCAACGGACAGCAGGTGGCTGTTCTTTGCAAAGGTTCCGTCTTTGATCTCTGCAATATAGTTTTTCATGAAGTTAATTTCCGTAAGATCTGCCATTTTACTGAAATCCACATCGGCAATGCTGGTCAGTACGTTATTGTATGCGATCAGTTTCTTTAATTTTACTGCATCGCTGATGGCAGATGGCAGTGTCTCAAACATATTTCCGGAAATATTCAAAAAGGTCATGGATGCTCCGGCATCTTTAAACAGACCTTCCGGAAGGCTTTCCAGGAAGTTGCCGGATAATCCAAACTGATCCAGTGCCGCATCGCCGTCAAAAGCTCCCTTTGCGATCGTTTCGATCTGATTGTTGTCCAGCTCCAGATATTTCAGCTCTGTAAGTCCCGCAAAATCGCTTTTGTTGATCTTCTTTAATTTATTTGCACGCATGGATACCCACTGCAGGTTTTTATTGTTTGCAAAGAAGTTTTCCGGAAGTTCTTCGATATAGTTGGAATCTGCATAAAAGCTGCTAAGTGCGGTCATATGATCCAGCAGTCCGTCCGGCAGGCTGGTGATCTGGTTTTCGGAAAGATCCAGGCTGGTTACTTTATCTGTCAGCCCTTTTAATAAGGAAACGTCTGTCAGTCCGCAGTTGGAAAGATCAACACTCTCAGAGATTGCTGCCAGCTCATCTGCACTGATCTCACCGTCATCATTCAGGTCATATCCCTGCTCGATCAGCTTGTTGATCAGTTTCTGCTCACCGCTCACTTCATCGGTATAACCTTTCCATCCTTTTGCAAGGGATGCGAAACTGATGTTTGCCTTCATATATTTATCATAATTACCTTTGTCCGCTTCGCTTCCGCCCATCATGGTAACGAGTGCTGCCGCAGAATGTACTTCTGACAGATCCGAGATTTCCATACTGTACTCGTATGCGGTATAAGAACCCTGTGCATCTGCCTCTCCGTATCCTTTCTTCTCAGCGGTCGGATAAGTGCCGTCTTTTCCGATCGTAAAGTCAAGCATCATTCTGGCACTTCCGGTATTTAACATGGTCAGTGTCATTTTTCCGTCTTTTACCTGCAGTTTTGCTTTTGCTGCAAAGAAACTGCCCAGCATGGAGTCTCCTTCACTGTCGGTTTTTGTTGTCTTAAAAGTTAAAGTATATACACCGTCTTCGGTCGGATCTTTGATGGTTGGCTGCGGCGGTGTGACAGGTTCGCTGTCCCCGTCTGTCTGACTGATCAGTACGCAGGTATCACCGGATTTTGCAAATACAACCGTTTTATCTTTGTAACCTTTTGCTTTGATCACGATCGCGTTTCTTCCTTCTGTAAATTTGCCGGAACCGATTGTCAGTCCGTGCAGTACAGAAAGGCTGTAAACGCTTTTCGGATCATCATCATTGGTGTATTCTTTGTATTCGGTTCCGTTTACGGTCACTCCGGAAATGGACTGTCCGTAAGCTTTCCAGTTGGCATCATCGGAATAATGATTGATCTCTTTGATGGTCAGTTCGTTGCCATCGTAAGCAACTGCGGTAACAGTCGGTGCAGTCAGCCCTGTGGTAAATTTCTCCATTGCTTTTGTCAGATCTTCCAGTGCAGTATTTAAGGAAGCCTGCGTGGTTGCCACGCTTAATGTATGTTCTGCTGCTGTGATCGCACTCTGGAGATCTTGCCATTCCTCGTCGCTCTTATCGCCTTGTATCAGTGCTTTTGCTTCTTCCAGTTTTTCCGTCAGAGCTGTTTTATCCAGTACTTCCGGTTCCTGACCACCGGTTCCGTCGGACTGGCTTACAAACGTGCACTCATTTTCTGCTTTTGTAAAGAGGATGGTTTTGTCCAGGTAACCGTCAGCTTTGATCACGATCGTATTTTCGCCTTCTTTGAATGCTCCGCTGTAGATCGTCATACCAAGCCAGCCGGCACTGTATACCAGTGTATCATCTTCTTCATTCCAGTCTGCCACATAATCTACACCGTTGACGCTGATGCCCGTAATCGCCTTGCAGTAAGCAGAATCGGAAGTAATCTCAGAAAGCACGATTTTTTCCAGGGTCCCTGTCATCCAGCTGGTTGATCCTTTAAGCTGTGTGATCTCTGTTCCGACTTTTGCTTCTTCTTTGAGCTGTGCCTGCTGTGTATTTGCTGCAGATGCGGCAAATACCGGCAGTCCTGCCTGTGGAACTGCCATGACAGCAGTCATGGAAAGGGCAAGCAGCTGGCATACAAATTTTTTCTTCATATTCTGTTTCCTCCTCGTTTTGGTACATTTTCCTTTAAATCTGTTGCGTTGTGATATCTTACTTTAATGTTTACTTTATTTTTACTTTTTTTGCAGCCGAATCGTTTCCATACACTTTCGCAACAGCTGTTTTTCTGTAAGCTCTGACTTTATAGTAATAAGCGAACCCTTTTTTCAGCTTTTTGTCTGTAAAACGAACCGTTCCTGCTTTTTTGATCGTCTTGATCTTTTTGTATTTTCCGTTTTTCTTTGTAGAACGGTAAACTTCATAACCGGATGCACCTTTTACCTTTTTCCAGCTGATCACTGCAGTGCGTTTTTTTGCCTTTGCCGTTACTTTTTTCACCTTTGCCGGTTTTTTCACCGCTGTATTTCCCGGATTTGCACTGTTTCCGTTGTTACCGCCGTTTGTATTGCTGTTACTTCCATTATTCGGCTTGTCGGTACCCGATGTCACATTGTTCTGCTGTGCTGTATTGACCTCGTTTGAAAATACGCTGAAACGATAGAACAGCAGTCCGCTGTTTCCGGAATACAGATCTTTTACGACGCGGTAGGTGCCTTTTTCTGCTGTTGCAAAGGCTCCTCCTGCTAGGTCTGCCTTATCATCATCCGCACTCTTCCATACGGTTTCGTAGGTTCCGTCTGCGTTTTTCTTTTCGATGCTGGTAATAATCTTCCAGTCATAGTACTGGTCATTTAAAACATCCACGATATCGCGGTCTTCATAGCCTTTGTCTTTCAGAAATTCTCTGTATTCATCAACAGACTGTGCTTCTTCGACTTTTGCATCGTTCGTTGCATCGAACCAGTACAGCAAATCCAGAATACTCAGTTCCTGTGACCATTTCACGCCGTTTTCGCCGTCTTTTTCGATCTTCAGACTCATCGCACTTTTCTGCGGATAGAATTTGTTAAAGCTCTGGCTTTTCATGATCAGTTTGCGGTCTACGACCTGAATGTTGTTCAGGCGGATATCCAGTTTTCTCAGAACTGCTGTTGCCGGAAGGGTATCCGGTGACATCGTAGTCAGCAGATTGTCATACAGATCCAGCCCTGCCAGCTTTTCATTCTTCGCAAACGTTCCGGACGGGATTTCACGAATCTCATTGTGCATGAAGTTGACTTCCTGAAGCTGTGGAAGTTTTGAAAAATCCACTTTTGTGATATCTTTCATACCGTTATCGTATGCATAGAGTTCCTCAAGAAAAAAAAGATCTTCCACGGTCTTTGGCAGGCTCTCGATGTTATTTTCCTGTAAAAACAGCCACCGCAGAGATCCGGCAAGCGGTTTTAACACATCATCCTGCAGATTTTCCAGTCCGTTTCCGGCAAAGGAGAGCTGCTGAAGTTTCGGCATGCCGGTCAGGGCATTTTGGGAAACCTCCCGGATCTGGTTTCCTTCCAGATCGAGGATCGTCAGAGCATCCAGCCCTTCAAAGGTGTTATTTTTCAAAGAGGAAATCTGATTGCCGGTAAAAGAAATCCAGTCCAGGCTGTGGTTGTTTTTAAACAGTCCTTCCGGAATTTCTGTGATCTTGTTGTGCTCGATATAGAAATTTTCCAGACTGGTCAGGTTATCCAGCAGTCCTTCCGGAATCGCTGTGATCTCATTGTTTGAGAGATTTAACGTTATGATCTGAGATGGCAAATAACGCAGAAGTCCGATCTCGCTTAAGTTGCACTCACTTAAATCCAGTGTGGTTCCGCCATACCGAGCTACTTCTTCTGCTGTAACGGTTCCGTCATTGTCTTTGTCCATGCCGTAATCGCGAAGTGCTTCGTTGAGTGCTGCTGCCCCGGTCGGTTTGTCTTCTGTTTTGGATGCATCGTATCCGCTCCAGCCTTTTTCCAGTGTCAGGAAAGTGAAGTCCGTCTTGAGGTATTTGTCAAAATTTCCAATGTCACTGTTCTGACCGCCCATCGCTGAGACAAGTGCTGCTCCTTTGTTGACTTCCGATGGCTTTGTGATCTCCATCTTGTACTCATACATGGCGTAGCTTCCGGTTCCGTCCGGCTCACCGAAACCGGTCTTCTCAGTCTGTGCATACGTTCCGTCTGATGCCACTGTGAAATCAAGGAGAAAATCGGAAAGCTTGGTATTTAAAAAGGTTACATACATTTTTCCGTTCTCAACGGTCAGTTTTGCTTTCGGGTCAAAATAGCCTGCCAGCATGGATTCTTCGTCGCTGCCTTCCTGTTTTGCCTCAAAGGTCAGAGTGTATTCTCCGTCCTCGGTCGGATCTACGGATGCGGCTTCTGCCTTCAGTTTTGCAGACTCCTGTGTTTCGACCGCTGTTTTCTGCTGCGGTGTCCGGATCTGCCCTTCGGCTGCTTTTGCCGTTGTCTGATACATTCCGGCTCCGGATACGATCATTGCCGCTGCAAAGATCGCTGCCATTGCCTGATAACCAAATTTCTTTCTCATGCTTTTCTTCCTTTCTCTGCAAAGATTTCTTCCTGTACTTTTCTATTTCACACGGACGCTCTTTTTCGTGCTCCATGCTCCCTTTTTCACTGCGGTGCCGTTCTTTTTCACAGCTCGTACCTGTATATAATATCTTTTACCTGATTTCAGCTTTTTGATGGTAATGCTGCTCTTTTTGCCGTTTACCTTCACCGTCTTTGCATTTTTCATGTTTTTCTTAAGTGCATAACGGATCTCGTAGCTGCCTGCTGCCGCCTGTTTTTTCCAGGTTACTTTGACCTGTGCTTTTTTCGGCTGCACTTTGCGGATCACTGCTTTTTTCACGGATGCCGTGTTCTGCTGATTCTGATCTCCGCTGCCGTTCTGATTCTGATCATCATCCGGCTTTGGCTGCGGTTTCGGATCTTCCTCTACGGTGACGGTGATTGCATCGCTGACCTGTCTTACAAAATTGTCGCTTGCTTTTGCCACTGCGTAGATCTGTGTTGTACCGGTTCCTAAAATGGTGACATAGCCATCTTCGGTCACTTCCAGCACATCGTTTTCATTTGCCAGAAATACCAGTTTGCCGTCGCCCGGTTTTTCGATGCTTGCCGTTACCTTGAAGTTTTTATCGGAGAGGTATTTGTGGTATTCGGTCACCGGAACGGTGATGGTCTGTTGTCCTTTTTCCACACGGATCCTTACCCTCTCTTCGGTTTGATAATACTGGTCTGTTTCGGATGCGGTGATCACGATCTCACAGCTGCCGACTCCCGTTACCTGAACCTGACTGCCGTTTACTTTTGCTACTTTTTCATCGGTACTTGCAAAGCTTAAGGTTCCGTTTCCTCTGGAAAACTCTATATCGATCGTAAATGGCTTATCCAGATCATTCATCGTTTTATTAATCTGAGCCGGTGCTGTGATCGCCTGATATTTTTTTGCTGTGTTCTGATCTTCTGCCGCATAATTTGTGAAATCTACGTATCCATATCCAAACTCGGTATCTTTGCCCGGCTCGCCAAGATCTACGGCATAATCACGGAAAACGGAGTAAACTTCTCTCTGGTTGTAATCCGGATGTTTCAGTTTGACATAGGCTGCTGCCGCTGCCAGATGCGGCGTTGCCATTGAGGTTCCGCTTGCGATCTCGGTTGTCTCGCCCTCGCCGATCCATGCACTGAAGATGTTTCTTCCCGGTGCTGCAAAATCAAGCAGGGTTCCGTTGTTGGAAAAATCAGAGCGAATGTAAGAATTTCCGTCTTTAACCGGCTCCAGAGATCCGACTGCGATCGTCCAGCGGCTGCTTGCCGGATAACTTCTTGCCGTATCGGTATACTCGTTTCCGGATGCCACGCAAACCGTTGTGCCGGCTTTTAAGGCTCTTGCAAAGGCTTCATCCATCAAATCGGTGTCATCGCTTTCAAATCCCGGCAGGATCTCAAATCCAAGACTCATGTTGATAACATCGGCATTATGCTGTACCGCATAGTCAACGCCAAGTGTGATCGTTGTGTAAGAAGCAGAACCAGTCAGGTCAAATACTCGCACGGCCATGATCTTGACCTGCACCGGTGTTGCCTGGGTTACGATGCCGGCAACGTGTGTGCCGTGTCCCTGGTTCGGATCATTGTATGCATCTTTGCCTAAACCGTCTGCTGCCAGATTAACACTGTTTTTGCGATCCAGTCTTGTTGTAAACCACGGATGATCCTCATCGATTCCGCTGTCAATGACTGCGACGGTTGCATCGCCGCTCCAGTCTTTTGCATCCTCTTTCAACTTGTCCATACCCATCATATGGATGCCGTCAAATGCCTGGATTTCCGTCTCTGTTTCGCTCTCGTCTTCTTTTTCGGCTGCATCCTGTATTTCTGCCTGCACATCTGCATCGCCGTCTCTTGCTGCCTCTTCCAGTGTGACCGGGATATCCTGAAAAATGTGTACTCCCGGGTAATCTTTTTTCAGGTTTGTCACTGCAAGCTCTGCCTGATCTGCACTGTCATACAGTAAGATCTGGTAGCCACCCACCGTATAGTAATACGTCTTTACTGCTCCGTATGTATTTTCCAGAGTCTGTGCACTCTCTACGATCACACGTTTGCGAATCTCATTTTGTTGATCCTGTGCCGTGACCCCCTTACTCTTTCTAAGAGATGCATTCTGCCTGTAAAACACTTCTGCCACTTCTTCCGGTGTTTCCAGCAGATTTACGTTCGTTGTTCTCCCATTTGCCTTTACACTGCACGGCAGCAAAGATGCCAGCATACCGAAACAGCACACAAACGCCAGAAATCTTCGTCTCATTTTATTCTCCTCCTTGTCAGCCTCACACCGCACAGCTTTTCCGGTATATCTATTTGTATACTTGTAACTTTTGTACGTTTCAGCTTTCTTTTGTTAGTCTAAACTATTCTATGTTTTATATTGGTAACATATTTAAAAACGTCTGTCAAGCACAGAAAAAGGCTCCATGCCTGTGTAGCATGAAGCCCTTTTCGCCTGAAAAATCCGTTTTTTCAGCCTTTTATTTTTTTGTGTAAAGAAGGAAATTTTTTCAGGTTTTATTTCAAAAACCTGCTTTTAGAAGGAAGTGATCTCTTCTGCTGCGTACTGAAGGATCATTGCCGCATCCTGTGTATCTGCAGCACCATCGCCGTTTACATCTGCACTCTGTGTTGATACATCATCCAAAGTGATCTTTTCTGCTGCATACTGAAGAAGGCTTGCACTGTCGCTTGTGCCAACGCTTCCGTCACCATCCACGTCACCTTTAAGGCGTGCATCTGCCACTTTCAGTGTCAGAGTCTTCACCATGTTGTCTACGGTGTTCTGTGTTGCGTCTTCGTTTTCATTCACTGCTTTTGCATTGGCAAGGATTGCATCCAGTCCGTCGATCGTGGAAGCTACATAGGCATCTTTATCTGCCAAAACTTCTTCTGCTTTTTCGATCATGGCAGAGAGTGCTGCCTTGTTACCTTTGCGTTCCAGGTTAATGATCGCATCAATCACATCATTGTATGCTTTTTCCAGCTCTGCGGATGTATGCTCGCCGTCTGTAAGCACATCTTCTGCTTTTGCTACGGCATCTTCTAATTTCTTCTGGCTTGCTGATGTAAAGTTACTGCTCTCGATCATCTCTTTCGCTGCATCGATCAGTTCTTTTAAGGACTTCACGCTTGCTTTTTCTGAGAGTTCCTGCAGTGCTTTCACCAGTTCTGTCATGACTGCATCTGCTTCTTCCTGCGTTGCGTCTTCGTTTGTCAGCACTTTTTCTGCTTTTGCTACGGCATCTTTGAGTGTTTTTGCATTATTTTCATAATTTGCTGCTTCTTTGAGGATATCGTTTGCAGAATCCACGAGGATCTGCAGATGTGTCTTCTGTACACCGTACTCAAGTGCTGTATATGCCTTCAGCAGAGCATTCTGTACCTCTGTGAGTTTGCTTTCCGTTGCATCTTTATCTGCCTGTACTTCTTTTGCATCAGCAAGTGCATCTTCTACGGCTGCCCAGCTTTCTTTGGTATATTCAGAACTGTTGAGACTCTCGATCAGGGCGATCATGCGTGACAGTCCCTGTTTTACCATGTCAATGCTGTTTGTCTGTTTCTCAACATCAACGGTCTTTTCCATGAGCAATTTGTCAGAAGAAGATCCGACATAAATCTTTCTATCGCCGGTTGCCAGTGTCCATTTATCTTTTGTGCCGTCTGCGTTTACATTCAGTTCTTCCTGATTGCTGTTCCAGTAGGACAGGGAACGTCCGCTTACATGAACCGTTACTTCTCTTGTCTCGCCCGGCTGGATATCTTTGACTTTCTCATAACCTGCCAGTGCATATTTTGATGTCTGAATACCTTCCGGTACCTGTGCTTCACCAAGGTATACCTGAGCGACTTCACTTCCGGCTACATCACCGGTGTTGGTTACAGTAAAGGTTACATCATAGCCGGCAACTTCACCGTCGGTTGCATTTTCTGCAACGCTCATATCGCTATATTCGAACGTGGTGTAGGAAAGTCCATATCCGAAATCAAACTGTGGCTCAATGCTATTTTCATCAAACCATTTATATCCGGTATTGATTCCCTCATCAAAATAGGTTGTATTGGCTTTTCCGCCTCCGAAGCCCGGGAATCCACCTCCTGGGAATCCACCTCCTGGGAATCCGCCTCCTGGGAATCCACCTCCCGGGAATCCGCCTCCGGCTTCCTGAGTTGCAACATCGCTCTGTTTTTCAGTATCTTCTGTTTCATCTTCTTTTTCAAAACGATTCCATGCTTCATCCGAGATGGTGATCAGGGTATCGGTGTCTTTCTTTGGAATGGTGTAAGCCAGTTTTCCGCTCGGGTTCACTTCACCTGTCAGCAGTTTTGCTGTTGCAACACCGCCTCGCTGTCCCGGATAGTACATTTCAAGGATTGCATCCACGTCATCAATCCAGTCTTCCATAACAACAGCGGAGTCATTGTTCAGAACAACGGCTACTTTGTTGCCTTTTTCATGAGCTGCTTTCGCTACATTCTGGATCATGGTCTGCTGATAAGCATCCAGTTTCAGTGTGGTTGCTTCTCTTGTGCTCTTCGGATCACTTACCTGTGCATACGCAAAGACCACTACCGTGTCATTATTTTCTGCCGCTTTGATCGCATTGTCAATGTTCGCCTGCTTCTGAGACGGTGTTACCCATGCCAGTCCGACCTGCATATCTTTGCCGTTTACTGCTCCTGCATTTTCGGAAGCAATACCAATCATATATCTCTTTCCGGCTTCCAGTTTAACGCTTGCAGTTGAAAGGTTTTCTCCCGTTTCAGATGGAATAATGCCTCCATAGTACTGGGTACCCTGATTTGTACTTGCACCGGAACCGCTGCCGATCGCTTTTTCCGTCGGATTTCCATCTTCATCCAGTTCATAAATGGACATGGCTGCTTTTGCACCGATGCTCTGCAGGATAATGCTGTATTCACCGTCTTCCGGAGCTTCCAGATAAGTCGTCCAGGTATAGGCCGGATTCTGTGTATAATCAAAAGCATTTCCGCCTTCTGCATTGCGATAAGTTTTGCTGTTTGTATTGAAATCAATCTTTTCGTCAACCTGGCAGAATTCTCCGATTTCGTGTCCTTCCATCTTGGTCTCCGGAACGCTGTTGCTTACAAACTGTCCCTGATAATTTCCACCGGTCTCTGCTGATTTTCCGGTACCGTAGGTACGGACTGCACCATGCTCGCTTCCGGCTGCTGTTGTATACAGATTTTCGGTCGGGATGATCGTTCCGATCTTGTCGTTGTAAACCTGTCCTTCTACTTTATCGGTTCCAAGGATATCGGTCAGTGCTTCGTACGGGCTTGTCATCGCACGAATAGAACCGTAAGAACGTTCACCACCGATACCAGAGATCAGGGTCATACCGTTCACGCCGACAACTGCCACGCTCTTGTCACCTGTTGTATCAAGTGGCAGCGTCTTGTTTTCATTTTTCAGAAGTACGCCGCCTTCTTCTGCAACTTTCTCAACGGCTTCATTGCATGCATCATACAGATCTGCCAGTGCCTGGTTATCGGTACCCGGCTTGATCAGCTCCGTTCTGCCTGCTTCTTCTTTTGCATAACCGTCTTCATCAACCTGTACCAGCGTCAGATATCCGCCTTTGGCATAAGCAGTCAGTACACGTTTTACGCTCTTGTCAACCAGTGCATCTGCCTCTTCCTGTGTCATCTCACCGGCATCCACTTTCGCCTGTGTTTTTGCCTGGCTGTTGTTGCTTAAGGACGGCATTTCAACGTCCGTTCCTTTATCCAGTGTATACTCGTGGTTTCCACCCCAGTCTGTGATGGTAAACCCATCAAATCCCCACATGTTATGCAGGATATTTTCCTGAAGTTCCGTACTTGCAGAAGCCCATGTGCCGGACAGTTTATTATAAGATGACATCACACCGATCGAATCATTTGTTTTGATTGCTGATTCAAATCCTGCCAGATAGGTTTCATGCAGTGCCTGCTCGGAAACTTCTACGTTTGTGTTTGTTCCCGGTGATGCATTCTGTGCAAAAGCTCCATAATGTTTCAGGACTGCGATACCGCCATTCTTGGTCATGCCGTTTACCAGATCATCTGCCATGCTGGATAACAGGTATGGATCTTCGCCCATCTGGTCTTTCGTTCTCTGGAACTGCGGCTGTCTCTGAATATCTAGCTGTGCACTCAACATCATACATCCGCCGATTGCCAGGTTTTCATTTCCGACAGCTTCTCCGTACATCTCTGCCATGGACTCATCCCAGGTCGCTGCAAGCATCTGCTCCTGCGGCGGGTTTGTGGTATCCTGCGGATAGAGAAGACCGGCAGGTCCGTCGTACATCTTGATCATTGGCACGCCAAGTCTTGGCACACCTTTCAGATATCCGGCATTTCCTTCCGTATCACCGGTTCCGTTTCCGCCGAGGAAGGTGTATTTTTCTTCCGTTGTCATCGTTTTCAGAAGGGCATTCACTTTCTTATTGATGGTTTCCTGATCTTTGATCGGCTGAACCAGGCCTTTTGCATAGACATCCGGGAAATGGATCTCGTCACTTTGTTCTGCCGCATACACCGGCATTGCGATTCCGCTTACATTAAAACTTGCTGCTGCCATCATGACTGCCATTGCCATAGCCGTCACCTGGCGTTTTCTGTTTCGTTTCATATTATTCCTCCTTGCTTTTCCTTTTTTGTGCCTCTTGTAATTTTTACCCTATCACACTCTTTTTCCAGTTTCAATCTGTGTGTCGTGTATAGCAAATATAGGCGTGAATGGCAAAGCAATGTCGTAAATGTCAAATTTTCATTCAGACTTTCCACGAAATTTGACATTCTATCCATAATCCACTATAATGAAGATTACCAGACGGAACAGAAGCATGATTTCTGTTCCGTATATATGTAAAGCAGACATTCACCCACCGCTTAGTGCTCTGCACACTTGAAGCGGTGGAATGTTTCTCTGCGTTCAAATTAGATTACAGGAAGTGATAAAATGAAGATTGCGATTTGTGATGATGAATACATTACTGCTGAATATTATTATGAACAGATAGAGCGGATTTTTAAGGAATATTCGACGGAATGTGAGATTGAGCTTTTTACGGACAGCGGAAAACTCCTCACTTCTTTATATGAAGGAAAACGCTGGGATATCTGTTTTCTTGATATCGATATGCCGCTGATTGATGGACTGAGTCTCGGACAGAAACTGCGTGAGCTGGATATGGACTGTTATCTGATCTATGTTTCCATCCACCGCGAATATGTTTATGAATCCTTCAAGGCAAGACCATTCCGTTTTATCCCAAAGGACGAGTTTCAGTCAGAGATTTCCGGCTGTATCGCAGATATCCTTGCGGACTGCCATGCAGAGTCCGAACAGGATTATGTGACATTTGAGAACCGTACTTCGATGTACCGTTTCCGGATTGATGATATTATTTACGTGCAGAGTATCGATAAATATGTGACGCTTTTTCTTAGCGGGGATCAGCAAAGTGAAGCAATCCGTTTTAAAATGTCTGACATGGAGAAGCAGCTTCATCCTTACGGTTTTATCCGTATCCACAAAAGCTACCTGGTCAATTACCGTTATATCAAAAATATCCAGACAACCTGTGTCGTTCTGGACAGCAAAAAGCAGCTCCCGGTCAGCCGCTATCGTCTGGATGACATCAAAGTAGAATTTCGGAGGCTGACGTTATGATGCCTGAATTTTCCCTTGGAACGATCATCAAGATCTTCTCTCTTTTACTTGAAGTTTTTTTAGGACAGCTGATGCTCTGTAAAATCCTCACACCAAAAACATTTCGTCTGAGGATCCCCTGCATAACCGGCATTTTTTGCATCCATGCGATTTTTCTTCTGATTGAAGAATATTATCTGCCAAAGTTGTATGGCGATGTCTTCTGGCTCTATATACTTTTACATGCCATTTTTTTAATATTATTTGCTTTTGTGATATGCGAGGGAAGGGCCAGCTTTAAATTCTTTCTGCCTTTGATCTATATTTCAATTCTGCTCTTATGCCGCTTTCCGTTCAGCATCCTGTTGAATCTGCTTTCCCATATTCTGCCGGACAGTATTATATTTACGCTTCGTTCTTATAATAAATCTCTTCTGCCAAGCATTCTGCTTGTTTTGTGCGGATGCTTTTTTATCCGTTTCCGACCGAATACAAAACAAAATTATCCGTTTTCCTATTATATGGTCATGATCCTGAATCCGATTTTAAATTCCTGCACCGTCATGATGCTGAAAAATTATTTTGATGCTGTCAGCGGCGTGATCAATTACATCGGAACCTTCTCTCTGGTGAGCGAGTTGCTTCTATATTATATGGTATGGCAGATGACCAGCGAATACAGCAGCCGCATCCAGCTTCAGCTGATCAACCAGCAGAATGATTATCAAAAGCAGCATATGAAAGATCTGAATACGATTGTGACAGAATACCACCACCTGCGGCATGACACGAAAAATCATTTTGCCTGCATGGATCGTCTGCTCAGCCAGAACAAATACGATGCCCTGAAAGAATATTTTTACAATCTTTCCAAAGAGATTTATGCACTCGACAATCAGATTGAGACCGGAAATGAGATTGTCAACCAGGTGATCAACCTTAAATACGCCACGGCTCATAAGTATCAGATCCCGATGGATATTCAGATCGTACTGCCGCCACATCTGTCGATCCCCGATCACCATCTCTGTTCTCTTGTTGCGAATCTTCTGGACAATGCGATCGAAGCATCCAGAAAAATTGAAGATCCGAAAATTGTGATTGAAATGAAAATGGTCAAGGATTATCTCTCCCTGACCATTCGAAACAAAATGGATCCTTCCATGCAAGACAAGGCACTTACCATCCGCACGACCAAGGCGGATAAAAAGCAGCATGGGCTTGGCCGTCAGATCATCGATGATATCGTCCGCCGTTACAACGGAATCTCCACCAGAGAAATCAAAGACGGATGGTATATCGCCAGTGTGATGCTGGAACTTGGGGCAGAATGATCTGCCCCGTTTTTTTGCGTTCCTTTTCTTTAAACGAGGTTGGTATATCCCATCAGGGATTCATCTACCGCCTTGGCCGCTTCCCTTCCTTCGTGGATCGCCCAGACAACCAGAGACTGTCCCCGGTGCATATCACCTGCCGTAAAGACATTCTTTACGGAAGTCTGATATTTCTCTGCTTCCGTTGCCACGTTCGTACGCGGTGTCAGATCTACTTTAAAGGCATCGGTCACATATTTCTGTGAGCCAAGAAAACCGGCTGCGATCAGTACGACATCCACTTCAACCGTCCATTCGCTTCCTTCCACCGGAACCATCATCATGCGACCTGTTTTCTCATCTTTTTTGCTCTGTAATTTGACCAGCACTGCTTTTTTCAGTCTGCCTTTGTCATCGGCAATGAATTCTTTTACGGTGGTCTGATAGATACGCGGATCGTGTCCGAATACAGCAATCGCTTCCTGCTGACCATAATCAGTCTTGCAGACTCTCGGCCACTCCGGCCATGGATTGTTTACCGCTCTCTGATCCGGGGCTTTCGGCATCATCTCCAGCTGTACCACGGAAGATGCACCCAGGCGGATGGCTGTTCCGACACAGTCGTTTCCGGTATCACCGCCTCCGATGACCATCACTTTCTTATTCTTGCAGGCAACAAATTTCTGATCCGCCAAATCAGAATCCAGCAGGCTCTTTGTCACACCTTTCAGGAAATCAACGGCAAAATAAATGCCTTCTGCCTCTCGTCCCGGCACTTTGATATCTCTTGGGTTTGATGCTCCGCAGCAGAGTACCACACGGTCGAAATCTTTCAGAAGTTTGGCTGCTTTGACATCCACACCGACATTGACATTGGTTTTAAAGATCACGCCTTCTTCTTCCATCAGGCGGACACGGCGGTCGATCACGGATTTCTCCAGTTTCATGTTCGGGATTCCGTAGCGGAGCAGACCTCCAAGGCGGTCATTTCGCTCAAATACGGTCACCTCATGACCACGGCGGTTCAGCTGCATGGCAACGGCAAGTCCGGACGGACCGCTTCCGATCACAGCTACTTTTTTTCCGGTACGCACTTTCGGCGGCTGTGCCTTGACAAGTCCTGTCTCGTAGGCACGCTCAATAATCGCACGCTCGTTCTCTTTTGTGGAGACCGGATCTCCGTTTAAGTTGCAGGTGCAGGCTGCTTCACAGAGTGCCGGGCACACTCTGGAAGTAAATTCCGGAAAACAATGTGTTTTCATCAGACGGTTGTAAGCCTGTTCCCAGTTTCCGGTATAGACAAGATCATTCCATTCCGGGCAGAGGTTGTTCAGCGGACAGCCGGATGCCATGCCGTTTATCATTTTTCCGTACTGGCAGAACGGCACTCCGCATGCCATACAGCGTGCTCCCTGAAGCTGCTGTTTTTCCAGCGGCAGAGGGATATGAAATTCGTTAAAATTTTTAATACGTTCAAGCGGTGCGATCTCTTCACTCACTCTTCTTTCGTACTCTAAAAATCCGGTTGGTTTTCCCATTTCTTTTCCCTCCTATCTCGCTTTATTTGCATAAAATGCTTCAATCTGTGCCTGCTCACTACTCAGACCTTTTTCTTCCATCTGCACGATCGCCATCATCATACGGTTATAATCATGCGGGATGATTTTCTTGAATTTCGGCAAGTATTCTTCAAAATGATTCAGGATTTCTTTTCCTTTTGCAGAATTGGTGTATGCCGTATGCTCTGCGATCATATCTTTTAATTCCTGCACATCGTATTTATTGCCGAGTTTTTCAACGGAAACCATCTGCTTGTTGACTTTTGTATACAGATCGTTGTTTTCATCCAGAACATAGGCAACACCGCCGCTCATACCGGCTGCAAAGTTCTTGCCGACTTTTCCGATGACAACAACACGACCGCCCGTCATATATTCACATCCGTGATCTCCGACGCCTTCTACTACAGCTTTTGCACCGGAATTTCGCACGCAGAAACGTTCTCCGGCAACACCGTTGATGTAGGCTTCTCCGCTTGTTGCACCGTACAGTGCCACGTTTCCGATAATGATGTTTTCATCTTCTTTGAATTTTACACCGGTTGGCGGATATACGATCAGCTTTCCGCCGGATAAACCTTTTCCGAAATAGTCATTGCTGTCGCCGACCAGCTCCAGTGTCAGTCCTTTCGGGATAAAAGCTCCAAAACTCTGTCCGCCTGCACCTTTACATTTTACAATGTAGGTATCAGCATCCAGTGTATCACCGTAACGTTTTGTGATCTCAGCACCAAACTGTGTGCCGAAAGCACGGTTGATGTTGGTGACATCGACTTCGATACTCCGTTTCTGTTTTTTCTCCAGAGAAGCTTTCAGTTTCTTCATTAAAATGGTCTGATCCACCGTCTCTTCCAGTTTGAAATCATATACCTGAGAAGGATCGAATGTCACTTTCATCTCTTTGCCTGCATACGGGTTATCCAGAATGCGGCTTAAATCCACTTTCGCTGCATTTACATTTGCAGCATGTTCTTTTTTCTTCAGCAGTTCGCTGTGTCCAACCATCTCGTCTACGGTGCAGAATCCAAGTTTTGCCATGTATTCACGCAGTTCCTGTGCGATGAACCGCATGAAGTTTTCCACGTATTCCGGTTTGCCGCGGAAACGTTTTCTCAGCTCCGGATTCTGTGTTGCCACGCCGACCGGACAGGTATCCAGGTTGCAGACACGCATCATCACACATCCCATTGTAATCAGCGGTGCGGTTGCGAAACCGAATTCTTCTGCTCCAAGCAGTGCGGCGATCGCTACGTCACGTCCGCTCATCAGTTTTCCGTCTGTCTCAATGCGGACTTTGTTTCGAAGTCCGTTCATGATCAGCGTCTGATGGGTTTCTGCAAGTCCGAGCTCCCACGGAAGTCCGGCATTGTGGATGGAACTTCTTGGTGCAGCTCCGGTACCTCCGTCATAACCGGAGATCAGCACGACCTGTGCTCCTGCTTTTGCAACACCGGCTGCAACCGTTCCGACACCTGCTTCCGATACCAGTTTTACGGAAATTCTGGCATTGGTATTTGCACATTTCAAGTCGTAAATCAACTGTGCCAAATCCTCAATCGAGTAAATATCATGATGAGGCGGC
>ERZ838516.1244-NODE-1244-length-34357-cov-58.802665_pt1 | contig 34357 bp, 32 predicted proteins | sample MGYA00519910_ERZ838516 | MGnify/ENA primary metagenome ERZ838516 (study PRJEB31850, sample SAMEA3708837) | human gut metagenome | biome: human gut; feature: human-associated habitat; material: faeces | place: China | collected 2014 ... | reverse complement strand
AAAAACTGCACCTCCAAAAGTTGTTTTTTGTCCAACTTTTGGGGTGCAGTTCAGTATAAAACTTATCCTCTTTGTTTTTAGTAGATTGTTTTGTCTGTTTTTTGTGCAAAGTTATCAAAGGATTTTATAGTGATATCTCTACCAAATTGTTCTAAATCTAAAACGGAGATATCTTGGCATTTTCCTTCAATATAGTTGTAGATGAAATCATCTCTAAAACCAATTTTATCAGCATCTTTAGCTGTGTTTCCATAATAAACTTTTTTAATGTTTGCCCAAATAGTAGCAGAAAGGCACATTGGACATGGATAGCAAGATGTATAGAGTTCACAACCTGTTAAATCATGAGTACCTAAATTTTGACAAGCATCACGAATAGCTTCAACTTCAGCATGACAAGTTGGATCATGTTTTATAAGTACACGATTATGACCGCGACCTACGATTTTGCCATCTTTTACAATAACTGCACCGAAAGGACCACCTTCATTAGTTGTTAAATTACTATCAGCTTCTTGAGTTGCAATAAGCATAAATTCTTCTTTAGTCATAAAAAATCTCCTATTCATAATAAAATATATAGGAAAAAATAATGTTTTTATTTTTTGCCTATATAAATATAAATTAAAAGCAGTAAATATGCAATAATCTTTTGGTTTTTAATAGATATTTTTATTTTTAAATAGATAGATATGATTTCTTATGATAAAATAACTAAGGAATTTTTTATTTATTTATGAAAGCGAGGACAAAATGAAAAAGTTTTATGACGTAGAAGAAAAAGTGCCTTTGTTGCAAGGAATTCCACTTAGTTTACAACATTTGTTTGCTATGTTTGGTTCTACAGTGTTAGTTCCTTTTTTACTTCATGTAAATCCAGCAACAGCTTTATTTATGAATGGTATAGGTACAATTTTGTATTTAATCATTTGTAAAGGGAAATTACCTGCTTATTTAGGTTCTAGTTTTGCATTTATTTCTCCAGTTTTAGCAGTACTTGCTACTAGTGGACTTAGTTATGGCGATGCTCAAGGTGGATTTATAGCATTTGGTTTATCTTTTATTATTTTATCTTTTGTTGTGGGTAAATTAGGTACAGCTTGGATTGATATTATTTTGCCACCAGCTGCAATGGGTGCGGTAGTAGCAGTAATTGGTCTTGAGCTTGCACCACTTGCTTTGGATATGTCTGGTTTTATCAGTGATACAATGCAATCTCAAGGCATTCCAAATGAGCTTGCAATGATTACTTCTGTATTTACATTAGCTGTGGCAATTTTGGCTTCTGTAATTGGTAGAGGATTTTTAAGTGTAATTCCTGTATTAATTGGTGTAATTGCAGGATATATTATGGCTTTTTGTTTAGGTATTGTAGATTGGTCTGGTGTAGAAGCTGCTAGTTGGGTACAAGTACCAACTTTCTATGAACCAACTTTTAATATTCACGCTATCATGATTATCATGCCTGCATTGTTTGTAGTTTTTGCTGAACATATTGGGCATGTAGTTGTTACAAGTAGTATTGTAGATAGAGATTTAATTAAAAATCCAGGACTTAATCGTTCTTTATTTGCTGATGGTGTTTCTAATGTTTTATCTGGTTTTGTAGGCTCAACTCCTAATACTACTTATGGCGAAAATATGGGCGTTATGGCTATTACTCGTGTTTATAGTGTATGGGTAATTGGTGGAGCTGCTGTTTTTGCTATTCTTTTCTCTTTTATTGGTAAAATTGCTGCTATTATTCATGCTATTCCAGTACCAGTAATGGGCGGTATTTCTGTATTATTATTTGGTGTTATCGCTTGTTCTGGTATACGTATGCTTATAGAGAAGAAAGTCGATTATACTAGTACGAAAAATATGATACTTACTGCCGTAACTATGATAAGTGGTCTTAGTGGAGCTGCTGTAAATATCGGTCCTGTACAATTAAAAGGTATGGGTCTTGCTGTTGTCTGTGGCATGATTCTCAGCTTATCGTTTTATGTTTTTGGTAAATTAGGTATAGCTAATAAAGAATAAAGCAAAATAAAAACTCATGGGTATTTTAATCCATGAGTTTTTATTTTTATAATTATCTACATATTTATCAAATAGTGGAAAAGTTATTTTAGAAATATACAATTGTTAAAGTTAAATAATACAGAAGTATATATCTTTTCATCAGTAATCGCATTCAAATACAACTCTTGTTAAAGTTAAATTCTACAACACCGAAGCAACCATTACCATTACCACAGATTCAAATACAACTCTTGTTAAAGTTAAATTTACATGGAACGACTAAATTTATATATGCCTGTGCAATTCAAATACAACTCTTGTTAAAGTTAAATTATATTTTGAGTGCATATCATAGATGAAATTTATTTTATTCAAATACAACTCTTGTTAAAGTTAAATACCATTATACAATACTAGTTTATCATTGCCAATGGTATTCAAATACAACTCTTGTTAAAGTTAAATTCTCATCCTACAATTGGTTCATATTTATTTACTGGATTCAAATACAACTCTTGTTAAAGTTAAATATATAACAATAGGATTAATATTATTTATTTGTTCAGATTCAAATACAACTCTTGTTAAAGTTAAATATTAGATTGTTGCTGGCATTAGAAATAGCATTACCAATTCAAATACAACTCTTGTTAAAGTTAAATTTAGTCTAGTTACTTTATCAAAATCACCTTGTTCTATTCAAATACAACTCTTGTTAAAGTTAAATCTAAATTAAAAGAGCGTGCCATTTGTCGAATTTCTTATTCAAATACAACTCTTGTTAAAGTTAAATTAGTGGTAATATGAAATACTATGTTAAATATGAAGAATTCAAATACAACTCTTGTTAAAGTTAAATTCCCTATCTGTGTACCAGCAACAAAAGTTATTTCTATTCAAATACAACTCTTGTTAAAGTTAAATTAAAAGAACGATTACTTAGAAGAAGGTGGGAAAAATTCAAATACAACTCTTGTTAAAGTTAAATAAAAATGTTGCTGGTGGTAGCGGCGACGCACAATAATTCAAATACAACTCTTGTTAAAGTTAAATGCTTTCTATAGAAGAATTGGCAATTTAAATAAGTATATTCAAATACAACTCTTGTTAAAGTTAAATTTATTTATAAGAGCTTAGCATCATAGTTTATACGCATTCAAATACAACTCTTGTTAAAGTTAAATAGTTGTACCTTTAGCTAATTGTATTGGGATTGCAGGATTCAAATACAACTCTTGTTAAAGTTAAATAGAAATGGAAGAACATAATTATTGGACTCAATGGAAATTCAAATACAACTCTTGTTAAAGTTAAATAATAAGTAAATTGTCTTTCAGTTTTGGCGGAGATAAATTCAAATACAACTCTTGTTAAAGTTAAATTTTCAAAATTATATTCACTCATTTCCCAATCTCCTATTCAAATACAACTCTTGTTAAAGTTAAATCAATTTCATTTATGAAGGCTTTACATTTAGAGTTTAATTCAAATACAACTCTTGTTAAAGTTAAATCAAATGCCGTTTTACCCATTGCTGGTCTTCCACCTAATTCAAATACAACTCTTGTTAAAGTTAAATAATGGTAGATGATGTCATTAAGGTTATTGAAGCGTATTCAAATACAACTCTTGTTAAAGTTAAATTCTAAACCGAGCAGGTGGAGATATTACAGGTTCTATATTCAAATACAACTCTTGTTAAAGTTAAATTTGAAAAAGACGAAAACGGAAATATTAAAACAGCAGAATTCAAATACAACTCTTGTTAAAGTTAAATTTAAGGAGTGGTAAAAATGGAAAACCAAAACGAAAATTCAAATACAACTCTTGTTAAAGTTAAATGATTATATGGCAATGGGGGCAAGAAGCAAATTATCAATTCAAATACAACTCTTGTTAAAGTTAAATAGTCGCTAAAAATACAGAGGTAATGTCTACCAATATATTCAAATACAACTCTTGTTAAAGTTAAATGGAACGACTGTGATTAATAAACAAGCGTTTAGTAGATTCAAATACAACTCTTGTTAAAGTTAAATATGTGATGGATTGTCACCGGATATTGCTGACCTGTAATTCAAATACAACTCTTGTTAAAGTTAAATTAGGCATAGCGGTACTTATACTAGCCGACCTTTTCTTATTCAAATACAACTCTTGTTAAAGTTAAATGCGAGAGAACTAATTGCCGTTGCAGGCGTATCTGAATATTCAAATACAACTCTTGTTAAAGTTAAATATGGTCTTTTCCCATCATCTAAAGCCTTCAAAAAGAATTCAAATACAACTCTTGTTAAAGTTAAATGAGCATAAAAACAATATGTAACAGAGAATGGTGCCAATTCAAATACAACTCTTGTTAAAGTTAAATATGGTCTTTTCCCATCATCTAAAGCCTTCAAAAAGAATTCAAATACAACTCTTGTTAAAGTTAAATGAGCATAAAAACAATATGTAACAGAGAATGGTGCCAATTCAAATACAACTCTTGTTAAAGTTAAATCATAGTTGTTTATAATAATCTTCAGCATCCGCCAATTCAAATACAACTCTTGTTAAAGTTAAATTTAATAAATTAATTGGCTTAGGAGCAACAATTGAATTCAAATACAACTCTTGTTAAAGTTAAATAAAGAAAAGTGGATAGATGACCATGTAGATAATGCATTCAAATACAACTCTTGTTAAAGTTAAATACAGTATCTTCGCATAAATCGTAAGGTGTTATTACAATTCAAATACAACTCTTGTTAAAGTTAAATAATTATTCCTAACCATTTTTCATATTTTTGTTCTAATTCAAATACAACTCTTGTTAAAGTTAAATTTAACATCTAATACACCACCTGGAAACACATTGAAATTCAAATACAACTCTTGTTAAAGTTAAATTTTTTATTTCATCTTTAGCCTCATCTATTACTCGTATTCAAATACAACTCTTGTTAAAGTTAAATAGTTACCGGCTGTGAAGGTTCCGGCAATGTAAAGAATTCAAATACAACTCTTGTTAAAGTTAAATTCAGCTTTTTCACGAGCTTTAATAGCATCTATTTCAATTCAAATACAACTCTTGTTAAAGTTAAATTGCCTTATGTGTAGATGGGCAGAATTATTTTTATACATTCAAATACAACTCTTGTTAAAGTTAAATTAAATAAAGCTGGTAAGAAAAGACCTATAACAGAAAAATTCAAATACAACTCTTGTTAAAGTTAAATTTTTGGAATTCAATATATCTGTATTCCAAATGTTTATTCAAATACAACTCTTGTTAAAGTTAAATGCTAGAAAAATCAGTATTTGTGATTTTCATTATACTATTAAAAGTATTGATATACAAGGATATTGATATTTTTTACCAGCGATAATGGTAATTTTAAAGATTTTATAAAAAGCCTTATTTTTCAGGTAATGAAAAGCTTTTTTAAGAATTTAGCTGGTAAAATTAGAGATAAAATATCTTTGGCAAGTAGCATTTCTTTGGATTATTTCATCTTTTTTTCAAAGAGAAAATAATTATCTATACATGGATTGGGTTTATCATTTATATGATTGGGCATATTTTTTTCTTTGTGATATTTATTGAAAAATTCTATTATATGAAATCCGCATTTATTTATATAAAAATGTATATTTCTTTGTTCAAAATATGGCGTAATTGTTCTCCATGTGATTGTATTGGGATATTTTTTCTCAATGGTTTTCCATGTTGCAAGACCCAAGCCGTCTCCATGATATTTTGGTGATATGAAGAATAAATCTAAAGAATTATGATGAGTATTTTTATCTATCATGAGAACAACACCGCCGGCACATTGATTATTATAAATAATGTGGAAAACTTCTGCATTTTTAGCAGTAAGTGAGGATAATATATCATTTTTAGATGGAAGATATTCATTTGTGCCAAATTTTTCAATAATTGCAGGAGAAAAAGCCTCTTGTAAATTTTTGATAAATGTAGGATATTCTTTGGGAATTACTGGTTTTAATTCAATATCAAGGTTTTGGGACATAAAAAATTCCTTTCTATTAGTTGAATATGATTAAATACCATAAATAGTTTTACATAAATTAATGCCTGTTTTAGTTTTAAAAATTCTGTTTAATGCATTTTCTATAGCTTGTTTTGGGCAATTATCTTCGTAAAGATTTACTAAGAAATCTGCTTCTATTAGGATTTGGTAATCTAAATCGTCAATATTATTATAAGTATGATGATGGGCAATTAGGAAGCATACTCTATCTATTACAGCAGTATCTACTTGGAGTTTTTCGAGTATTTCTCTAGCAGGAGCAGGGCCTTCTAATTCTTGATATTTGCCATTGCTACTGTTGTATTTTTGTTCAGCAATTTTTATGCCGATATCATGCATTAAACCAGCGATTTCTAAAATATACAATTTATCTGAAGGTAAGTTTTCTTGTTCAGCTATGAATTTTGCAAAGCTATGTACTTTGAGAAAATGTTGAATGCGTTTAGGGTCGCCCTGATAATAATTGGTCATTTCTATTAATACATTATTTATATTTGTCATAATAAAAGCCTCCTAAGTATAGTTTTATTTCAGAAAATAGAAATCAAGGGAAATTTTTAATTTTATTTTAATACAATTTTAATATGATATACAAGCATAATCAGTATAAATTTTGTATAATTATTTTTGTAGTGCAGGATTTTAAAAGGGTTTATTAGAATTTAATAAGTATAATAAAATATAGGAGAATAAAAATTATGTTTAGTTTTATTATGTTTTTAGCAGTTATAACGACTATTTTGGCTTTTATTGGGTTTGATATGATAACACATTTTAGTGATATGGTAAATTTGATAGGAGCAGTAGCTTTAGGTGTAGGTGTCTTTTTGACATTTAAACCAAATAAGAAAAAGCAGATTAGTTTAGATTTAGATGATAGTGAAAATAGTAAATTATTGCAGGAAAGTTATCAAAAAGCGTTAGAGGATTATAATTATATAAAAGGCTCATTGAAATATATCAGAGATAGTGAATTAAAAATGCATGTGCAAGACATGCAAAAGGTATCTTTGAATATTTTACAATATCTACAAAAACATCCAGAAAAAATTACTTTAGCTAGAAGATTTATCGATTATTATCAAGATACTGTGGCTGGTTTAATTGAAAAGTATGTAGAAATAGAAAATACGCAGTTAAATATAGATAGTGTAAATGATATAAAGGAACGAACAAAAAATACTTTATATGGATTGAGTAATGCTTATACAGAGCAATTTGAAAAATTGATAAATGACCAGTTATTAGATATGGATGCGGAATTAAAGGTCATGGAAAATACAATAAAAGCAGATGGTTTTGATGTGAAAAAGCAAGACCGCATTCAAGAGATAAAATCTGGCTTTAGCTATAGACGTAAAAATTGTATGCATGATAAACCTATGCAGAGAATGCGTTGGCAATTAAAGCATTTACCAGAAAGATTTTTTGATAGTGATGAAGTTTTGCGTAAAAAATTAATTGCTGGAGGTCTAGGAATTTTATTTGGTGGTTTTGGCGCACATAAATTTTATTTAGGCAAAACTTTTATGGGCATTTTTTATTTATTATTTTCATGGACAGGCATACCTTTTATTGCGGGATTTATAGAAGGTATACGCTATTTATTTATGGATAAAGATGATTTTTATCGCAAATTTTTCGATAATATGAATAGAGGGTGAAACTTATGGCAGATATTAGTTTAGATGATTTAATCAAAGCAAAAACACAGACAATGGACAATAATGCTGATGCTCAAAATTGGCAAGTAATGACAAAAAAAGAAGAGATTGAGCAGGTTACAAAGCAAACAGAATTGATTTCACCGGAAGATAGAAAGCGTATTGATGAAATAAAAGAAAATATAGATTTGACGAATTCACAGACTTCTGTACAATATGGCATAAATGCACAACGAAATATAGCGGAGTTTTCAGATAGTATTTTGAATAATATTCGCAGTAAAGATAGTGGACATGTTGGCGATTTGTTAAGCAATTTAGTAGTAAAAGTAAAAGGTTTTGATGTAGATAGTAAAAACAGTGGCGGATTTATAAAGAAAATACCTATTTTAGGTTCATTAGTTGGCAGTGCTAAAAGTATGATGGCAGAATATGATAAATTATCTGTACAGATTGATAAGATACAAGGCGAATTAGATAAAGCCCGTATGAGCATGATGAAAGATATTGTAATGTTTGATACTATGTATCAGCGAAATTTAGAGTATTTTAAAGAATTGCAGTTATATATTAAAGCTGGCGAAGAAAAAATCTTGGAATTGCAACAGCATACTATTCCTAAATTACGTATGGAAGCTGTAAATTCTCAAAATCAAATGGCAGTGCAGGTAGTCAGTGATTTTGAAAATGCTGTCAGTCGTTTTGAGAAAAAAGTTCATGATTTGAAATTGAGTAAAACAATAGCTATACAGACAGCACCACAGATACGTCTTATTCAAAATAATGATAAAGTTTTAGTTGATAAGGTGCAAAGTGCTATTTATAATACTATTCCATTATGGAAAAGTCAGATTGTAATTGCGCTTGGTCTATCTAGACAGCAAAAAGTTTTACAGATGCAACGTGAAGTAACAGATACTACAAATGAATTATTGCGACGTAATGCTGAAATGTTGAAACAAAATACAATAGAAACAGCACGTGAAACCGAACGTGGAATTGTAGATATTGAAACTGTAAAAAAAGTAAATGAAGATTTGATTTCTACTATTGAAGAAACTATTAAAATCCAAAAAGATGGACGTGAACGTCGTAAATTAGCAGAAGCTGAACTTGTACAAATTGAAGATAAATTAAAACAAACTTTATTGGCTCATCGTTAAAATATCATTAAATAAGCTATAAAAAATATAAAAAGGATAATCCTAAAATAAGTGGATTATCCTTTTTGTTATTAATGAAAGTAAAAAACCATCAGCAAATTTGAATAAACTGATGGCTTTAATTTTATAAATTATTTATTTAATGTATCTTGACAGAAATTGATAAAAGATTGAGCAGCTTTGGAGATATATCTATCTTTTTTCCATGCAAGTCCAACATCTACAAATATAGGGTCTTCTATTGGTAATGTTTTAATATGTGGTGTATCTTGAACTACGAAGTCTAAGAGAAATGCCATACCAACATTACTGGAGATAAGACCTTTTATCGTTTCAATTTGGTTTGATTCTAAGATAATATTTGGTTGAATATTGTGTTCTTTGAGTTTTTGTTGAATTAAATTACGGATAAAAGAACCTTCTTTTAACATAATTAAATCAATATTGCTTACATCGCTCCAAGATAAAGAATCTTTTTGAGCAAGTGGGCTATCTTCAGGAACACAAGCTACTACTTGGTTAGTAGACATTGGTAATAACTGTAAACTAGGAGAAGCATTGGAGATGATGACAATACCAAAATCTAATTCATCACGTTCTAAGGATTCACGAATAGACATAGAGCCTTTTTCATAAAGATAAATATCTAAATGAGCGAATTTTTTCTGGAAACCAGAGAAAATTTTTGGGAAAAGATATGCTCCGATCATAGAAGGAATACCAATTTTGATAGTGCCTTTTTGAAGTTGTTTATAGTCATTAACTTCTAAAACGGCATCTTGAATATTACGTAAAGCAAGTTCAATGCGATTTAAAAATACAGCTCCTTCTGGTGTGAGTGATAATTGTTTTTGGCTACGTTCAAAAAGTTGTATGCCAAGTTCTGCTTCTAATTTTTTTATAGCAACTGTAATATTTGGTTGAGAAACAGAAAGCCGTTTGGCTGCTCTAGTAATATTTTTCAAACGGCTAGTCATTTGAAAGTATTCTAGTTGTTTAAGTTCCATATAATCCTCCTATTGAAAATATCTTATGTATAATAAATTTTATTAATTAACACATAGATATTATAGCATAAAAATAGCATATATCCAATATTTTATTTATTATAAATGTTTTTTGCCATAAGTTTTATCTATTATATTGCTTTTATGTTAAAATATAAAAAATTTTTTAAAAATTTTGGGAGGAATAGTGAATTTTTTGGAGAAATATATATTCATATAGTAATTTTAGGTAATAAATTTTATGACAAATAAACATAAATAAAAGTGAGGTTGATTACAATGATGAACAACTATTCTAGCCAGGACTTTTTATCAGTTGCAAGAAGAATTACTTATGATGCAACAATTCCAGAGTTACTTGAAGAAGCGGTTAGAAATCATGAAGGACGTTTATCTGACAAAGGTGCGATTTGTGTAACTACTGGTAAACATACAGGTCGTTCACCTAAAGATAGATTTATTGTTGATACTCCAGATATTCATGATTTAATACATTGGTCAAATACAAATCAACCATGTTCGGAAAATACATTTAATCGTCTTTATGAAAAAATGAAAGATTATGCTAAAGACCATCAATTATTTGTAACTGATGCTTTAGTTGGTGCAGACCCTGCATACAAATTACAAATAAAATGCATTAATGAGCATGCTTGGCATCATTTATTCTTAAAACAATTATTCATTAGACCAAAAACTAAACTTACTACACCTGCTGAATTTACACTTATTTGTATGCCTAGTGTAAAAGCTAATCCAATTGAAGATGGTACACATTCTGAAACTTTTATTATTGTTAATTTCAGCAAAAAAATGGTATTAATCGGTGGCGGTGCTTATGCAGGTGAAATGAAAAAAGCTATTTTCTCTGTTATGAACTTCATTCTTCCTCAACGTGGTGTTTTATCCATGCACTGCTCTGCAAATGTAGGTAAAGATGGAAATTCTGCATTATTCTTTGGTTTGAGTGGTACAGGTAAAACAACTTTATCTGCTGACCCTAATCGTTCCTTAATTGGTGATGATGAACATGGTTGGAGTGAACATGGTATCTTCAATGTTGAAGGTGGTTGCTATGCAAAAACTATAAAAATCACACCTGAAAGTGAACCAGAAATTTATAATGCAATTCAATATGGAACTGTTTTGGAAAATGTTTATATCAATCCATATACTCGTGAACCAGATTTCTTTGATGCTAGATTTACACAAAATGCGCGTACAGCTTATCCAATAGAAAATATTCCAAATGCCATCGTACCAAGTATGGCAGGTCATCCAAATGCAATTATCTTCTTAACTGCAGATGCTTTTGGTGTATTACCTCCTATTGCAAAACTCACTAAAGAACAAGCTATGTATCACTTCTTATCCGGTTATACAAGTAAAGTTGCTGGTACTGAACGTGGTATTACAGAACCACAAGCAACATTCTCCATTGGTTTTGGTGAACCATTCTTCCCATTACCACCATTACAATATGCTAGATTATTAGGTGAAAAAATTAATCAATATAATACTAGCGTATATCTTGTTAATACTGGTTGGACTGGCGGTCCATATGGTGTTGGTAAACGTATGGAATTAAAATACACTAGAGCTATGATTTCTGCTGCTTTAGATGGTAAATTAGATGATGTTACTTGGACTAAACATGAATATTTCCAATTAAATATTCCAGATAGCTGCCCAGGTGTACCAAGTGAAGTATTAAATCCAGAAAATACATGGATGGATAAAAAAGCATATAAAAATCAAGCTGAAAAATTAGTAAGATTGTTCGCTGAAAATGTTAAACGTTTCGCTGGTGAAATGCCAGAAGAAATTTTAAATGCTGGACCAAGACTTGAAGACTGAGAAGAAATTGGTTTTTGTAGAAAAATTATAAATATGATTTTAAAGTTTTTAGGCAATAAATAAATTTAATGGCGATAACTTAATTAATGAGAAAAGACTACCAAAAATAAATATGGTAGTCTTTTTTTACTTATTTTTTATTTAAATCTTTATTGATGATTGGCATGATTTCATCTTCATCAGGTGTTACATATAAAGTTTTATTATTTGTAAAGATAACAAAACCAGGTTTAGCTCCTGATGGTTTTTTTAGATATCTACATTCTACATAATCAACAGGAATTTTTGAAGAGCCACGTGCTTTGCTGAAATATCCTGCGATTTGGGCAGCTAAAAATAGAGTATCCTCATCTACTTCATCGCCTTTAGTATCAATGATGACATGAGAGCCAGGGATATCTTTTGTATGCAACCAAATATCATCGCTATGTGCTGTTTTAAAAGTGAGTTTATCATTTTGATAATTGTTTTTGCCAACGAATAAGAACATTCCATTAGGTAGAGCAAATTTAAATGGTTTAGATGGAGCAATAGAAGCTTTTTTCTTATTTTCAGGTGGTAAAAATCCAGCTTTAATCATTTCAGCTTTGATATCTTCAATATCGGCTATAGTAGTACAAGCATCTATAGCAGTTTCTATGGTTAGGGCATATTCTCTATCTTTTTGGCAACGTTTTATTTGGATTTCTAACATTTGCGTAGAGCGTTTTAACTTATCGTATTTTTTATAGTAAGCTTGCATATTTTGAATTAGAGTTAATTTCGTATCCAATGCAATAGTTATAGGTGCATAATTTTCATCATAAATATTAGCTACAGAAATTTCTTTGTCTTGATGGTCTTTAAATTGGTATTGATAAGTCATTAAGTTATCAGCTTTTATTTTATATTTTTCAGCTTTTTGCGCTTTAGCTAATTCTTCTGTAAGAATTTTTTCTTTTTTAGTTAAACGATTAATTTCATTATGGATTGTTTTACGATAGAAATCTTTTTCTGGCAAATTATAATAACTGTTAGTATAGTTTTTGGAGTCTTCTAATAGAGCATTAATATCTGCATATGTTTTAAGGGTGAAATCTTTTTCGTTAAAAATATGCAAAGCAAATGGTGCCATGGCTTTAATTTTACGTTTTTTATCTAAGACTAATGTTGGCGAAAAGTTTTTTTCTTGATACATGATTTTTAATTCATCAATGATATTAGTTATAGAAGAAAAATCCATTTCGTCCATATCTTTTATCAATAAATCGTTACTAAAGCCAGCTAAAAAGATGATTTCTTTTGCTGTTATTGGCCCAAAGCCCAATCCACTAGCGATGATTGCTTGATATAATGTCGCTTCTTGATATGTTTTTAAGCGTTCAATAAATGAATTTGTATAGGTGGTCAAAATATTTATTTTGTCTTGAATAGGTGGGACTTCATAATTTTGACCAGGTAAGACAGTACGTACGCGATTGCTATTTTCACCTACACGGCGAAAAGCTTCAATAATAGTTCCGTCTTGCATTAAAATAAGATTGCTATATTTTCCCATAAGTTCAGCTATTAATGTTTTTGTAATGATAAGACTTTTTGGCCCTAAGGTATCAATATCTATTAAAATCATGCGGTCTAAACCATATTGAGAAATAGAAGCAATACGACCACCTTCTAATTGCTTACGTAAAACCATGCAGAAAACTGGTGGTTCAGGTGGATTATCTGGTTGAAATTCAGTTATATTTGCCATAGGATTTTGAGGATTTATAGAAAGATATAAAATATATGTCTGTCCAGGTTGGCGAATATATAAATAAATATCTTGCTTGTTTTGTTGGCAGATTTTATCTATTCTACCACCTGCTAATTTGTCGTTTAGTTCATTTATTAAAGGATTTAATGAAAATCCATCTAAGCTCATAGTTTAATTCATTCCTTTCGTTAATTTCTTAGTTTAAGAAATTAATATCTAAAATATTATATCATAGGTATTTTTATTTGATAAATTATTAATTGAGCAGTTTTTGCTAAGTTTTTTGTCATTAATTAGTATTTTCTTTAAAAAGATGAATAATTATAATAATATGAGCAGGATTGTTGATATTTAATAGCGAATTAATATTAGTTATAGTTATAATATAATAATTTAGTTATTATCTATAATGAGCCTGAATAGATTTTAAATTTGTAAAAATAAATACATTGTTTTAATAATGTGTTTAAGGAGGATTTTATCATGGAATTTAATTTTTCTAAATGGCAAGCTTGTGGAAATGATTTTGTATTAGTAAATGCTTTCAATAATGAAGATATCAGTGAAATAATCGCAAATGCAGAAAAAATTTGTGATCGTCATTTTGGTGTAGGTGCCGATGGTGTTATATTTATTTTGCCATCTAAAGTAGCAGATTTTCGTATGCAAATCATCAATAGTGATGGCAGTGAAGCTGAAATGTGTGGTAATGGTATACGTTGCTTTGCAAAATGTGTAAAAGAAGCTAAACTTACAGATAAAAATAAATTCACTGTAGAAACTGGTGCTGGCATAATCGTTCCTGAAATTATGGAAGATGGCACTGTTCATGTAGATATGGGTGAACCTATTTTAGAAGGCGATAAAATTCCAGTATCTGGCTTTGGCAATAATCAAGTAGTAAATGAAGATATCACCGTAGATGGTCAAACTTATAAAATGACTTGCGTATCTATGGGAAATCCTCATTGTATTGTTTTTGTTGATGATATTAATAGTGTAGAACTTGAAAAAATTGGTCCAAAATTTGAAACTAATCCAGTATTTCCTAAGAAAACAAATACAGAATTTGTAGAAGTAAAAAATGATAAATATGTTCGCATGCGTGTTTGGGAACGTGGTGCAGGTATCACTTGGGCTTGTGGTACTGGTTCTTGCGCTACATTAGTAGCTTGTGTATTAAATAAACGTACACAAAGAACAGCTCAAATTGAATTAGATGGTGGTATTTTAACAATACAGTGGGCTGATAATAATCGAATTTATATGACTGGTCCTGCTACAAAAGTTTTTACAGCAACATGGGCTGATTAATAATCTTAATTAGGTTTGGGGAGGTATTTTTTTGATAAGAAGTATGACGGGCTTTGGCTCAGCAACTTTTGATAATGGAATATATAAAATTGGCGTAGAAATGAAAGCGGTAAACAATAGATATCGCGACATTTCCATTCGTATGCCAAGTGGACTACGTGCTTTAGAAGCAAGTATAGTTGAGGCTTTAAATAAATATGCTCTTCGTGGAAAAATAGATATTTACATTAATTTTGTAAATAACAATGAAGAAAATAAAAAGTTAGCCATTGACAAAGATTTATTGATTGCTTATTATAAAAGCTTACAGGAAATCAATACAACTATTAAAAGTGTAGATAAAAAAGCAAAATTAAAAAATATATCTTTAATAGATTTGGCAAATTTTCAAGGCGTGATAAATTTAGCTGATGATAGTTTAGATTTAGAAGCGATAAAACCATTATTAGTGGCTACTGTAGAAGAAGCTACAGAAGAATTTGTCAAAATGAAATGTATTGAAGGTGAAAATCTAAAAAAAGATTTACTTCGCCGTTTAGATATCATTGCTAAGCATACAGAAAAAATAAAAGTAATAGCTCCTGAACGCTTAGTAAATTATCGAACTCAATTGATAGAAACACTTAAATCTTTATTGAGTGAGCAAAATATTGATGAGAATAGAATAATCCAAGAATGTGCGATAATGGCAGATAAAATGGATATTACAGAAGAAATTGTACGCATGGGAAGTCATTTACAGCAGTTTAAGGCTAGTTTGGAAATGGAAGGCAATATTGGTCGTAAATTAGACTTTATTGTCCAAGAAATGAACCGTGAAACAAATACAATGGCTTCTAAAGCTAATAATGCTGAAATTGCTAATTTAGTAGTAGAGATTAAAGGCGAATTAGAAAAAATTCGTGAACAAATCCAAAATATTGAATAGGTAAAAATAGGTAAAGAAGTTATGCAGGCAAGATTAGTTAATATTGGTTATGGTACAATCATAGCTGTAGATAGAATTATCGCAGTTGTCGCTCCAGAGTCAGCACCAATAAAGCGTATAGTCCAAGAGGCAAAAGAGTTAAAGAACTTAATTGATGCCACTTATGGACGTCGTACACGTTCTGTGATTATCATGGATAATTCGACTGTTGTTTTATCGGCTGTACAGCCAGAAACAATAACAAATAGAGTAAATATGGATATTATAAAAGAAAAGGGTAGAGTAAATGAAGAATAAGGGTAATTTAATCGTTATTTCTGGACCATCTGGTACAGGAAAAGGGACTGTTTGCAAAGAATTATTAAAAGCACAGCCAGAAATTGTATTTTCCATATCAGCAACAACACGTAAACCTAGACCAGGCGAAGTGAATGGTAAGGATTATTGGTTCTTATCTAAAGAAGAATTTCAGCAAATGATAGCAGAAAATCGTTTGTTAGAATGGGCTGAAGTTTATGGAAATTATTATGGAACACCAGCAGATAAAGTACGCGAAGTATTGGAAAGTGGTAAAGATGTATTACTTGAAATCGATACTCAAGGTGCTTTAAATGTACAGAAAATGTTTTTAAAAGAAGGTACATTCATCTTTTTATTACCTCCTTCTCTTGCAGAACTTGAAAAACGCATTCGTGGACGTGGTACTGAAACTGAAGAAGCAATAAAACGTCGCCTCAGCGCTGCTATTGAAGAAATTCCACGCGGAAATAATTATGATTATATCATCACTAATGAAGTTGTCAGTGATGTTGTAAATAAAATTTTGCATATTATTGAAGCTGAACGCTGTGCAGTGTATAATAATTTAGATAAACTTGTTCAACTTGAAAATGAAAAAGTTTAAATTAAAATATTGCAAAGGAGCGATTTATAATGGATATAGTACATCCTTCTATGGACCAACTTTTACCAAAAGTTGATAGCAAATATACTTTAGTAGTTTTAGCAGCTAAAAGAGCTAGACAAATTTTAGCAGGTTCTCCTGTAAAATCCGTACTTCAATCTCATAAAGATGTTACAAATGCTTTAGAAGAAGTTGCAGAAGATAAAATTACTTTTGCACGTGTGAAAAAAAGCATTTAATTTAAAATGAAAGGCAAGCTAATACTTGCCTTTTTTGCTAATTAAGACGGTAAATATTAATTTATTTTATATAAGAGGTTTATTATGTTAAAAGGCAAAAATATCTTATTAGCAGTTTGTGGTGGTATTGCAGTTTATAAAGTTGTAGATGTAGCTAGCAGATTAAGAAAATTAGGGGCTAATGTACATGTAGTAATGACTAAAGAAGCTACAAATTTTGTTACACCACTTACATTTCAAGAAATCAGTGGAAATCCTGTAAATGTTTCTATGTGGGATAAAGTTACAAATTGGAATGTAGAACATATTGCTCTTGCTAATTTGGCGGATTTAGTTTTGATTGCACCTGCAACAGCAAATATTATTGGTAAAATAGCAAATGGTATTGCTGATGATATGTTATCCACTGTGATTATGGCGACTAAAGCACCTGTTTTTGTCGCTCCTGCAATGAATAGTAATATGTATCAAAACCCAATAACACAAAAAAATATAAATACTCTTCGTGAATATAATTATCATATCATTGAGCCAGCAAGTGGTCATTTAGCTTGTGGTGTAAATGGTATAGGTAGACTTCCTGAACCTATTACTTTGGTAGAGACTATAAAAGATTATGTTGAAAAACAAAATAATCAGTCTTTAAAAGGTAAAAAAGTGATTGTAAGTGCAGCAGGTACAAGAGAACCAATTGACCCTGTTCGCTACATCAGTAATCGTTCTAGTGGAAAAATGGGATATGCTATTGCTACAGAAGCTGCTAGTAGAGGTGCTGAAGTAGTTTTAGTTTCAGGTATTACAAATATTAAAGCACCTGAAAATGTAAAATTAATAAAAGTAGAGTCTGCACGTGAAATGCAAAAACATATTGAAGAACATTTTGCAGATTGTGATATTACAATAATGTCAGCAGCTGTTTCAGATTATCGTGTAAAAGAAGTAGCTAGTCAAAAAATAAAAAAATCTGATGAAGTCATGACTATTGAACTTGTGAAAAACCCAGATATTTTGAAAGGTTTAGGCGAGAAAAAATCAGATAAACAGTATTTAGTTGGCTTTGCAGCGGAAACACAAAATGTTGAAGAATATGCTAAAGGCAAATTACAGCGCAAAAATCTTGATATGATTGTAGCAAATGATGTAAGCCAAGCTGGTGCTGGATTTAATGTAGATACTAATATAGCTAAAATCATCACTTGTGATGGAGAAATAAAACAAGCTCCACTTATGCAAAAGGCAGAACTCGCTAAATTGATTTTAGATACAATTGAAGAAAAAATGAATAAATGATAAATAAAAACTCCTATTAGTTTTTGAAGCTAGTAGGAGTTTTTTATAATTAGTTATTATGATAAAATATAAGTTAAATGATGTAAAAAAATAAATAAAGAAGGTATTTATATGTTTGATAATTTAAAATTAGGTTTTATTGGTTTTGGCAATATGGGACAAGCTATAGCTACAGGTTTAATCAATCAAGGAGCTATACAGGGCAATCAAATTTTTGCTTGTGCTAAGAATTGGGATAAACTTTGTAAAAATACACAGGAAAAACAAATCAATCCTTGTAAAAGTGCAAAAGAAGTTGTTGATAATGTAGATATGGTTATCATAGCTGTGAAACCATATATGATAGAAGAAGTTATTACTCCAATAAAAAAAGAATTACAAGAAAAAATTGTTATTTCTATTGCAGCAAATTTTCCTTTTGCTAAATATGAGCAAATTCTTTTACCAAATACACATCATTTAAGTACAATACCAAATACGCCAGTAGCCATAGGTGAAGGTATTTTTATTTGTGAAAATACACATTCTTTGAGTGATGAAGAATTAGATTTATTTACAAAATTATTCTCTACAATTTCTATAGTTCAATTTGTAGAAACTAAACAATTATCCATTGGCGGAACTGTAGCAGGTTGTGGCCCTGCTTTTGCTAGTATGTTTATAGAAGCTTTAGCTGATGCTGGTGTAATGCATGGACTTGCTCGCCCTGTAGCTTATAAATTAGCAAGTCAAATGATAGTGGGAACTGGTAAATTGCAATTAGCTACAAATAATCATCCAGGTGCAATGAAAGATGCAGTATGTTCACCTGCTGGTACTACTATTGTGGGTGTAGCAACTTTAGAACGCAAAGGTTTTAGAAGTGCAGTGATTGACGCTATTGATGCTATTGAAAACAAATAAATTTATATAAAAATATGATATAATATAACTAATAATTATTCAAAGTGAGGCGATAAATATGAAAAGATGGAAAAAAGTTTTAGCTCTTAGTGCTATGGGTTTAATTTTAACAAGTGCAAGTTATCAATTACCTATGGATAATACAGCACAGGCAAGACCATTACCTAGAGCTGAAAGAATATCACCACAAATGCGTATTAATAATGAAATGCAAAATATAAGTGAATATTTTGGGGTAGATAAGCAAACATTAGTAACGTATTATAATAATGGTTGGGAAATGCCGGAACTTCGTAGAGGTGCTTTCTTAGCATATGCTTCACATAAATCTTTTGATGATGTTATGAATTTAAGAGAGAATAATTCTTGGGGTCGTGTAGAATATTTAATTGGGCTTACACCAAATGATTTAAAAGCAACACAAGATGATATTATATCAACACAGATAGCTAATAAATTAGATATAAATAAAAGTATTGTAACTTTTTTAGTTAAACAAAATTATGAAGTAGATGAAGTTATTCATGGCATACTTTATTCTATGTATGTAGATAAATCTCCAGCTGATATTATAGAAATGCATAATCCACCAACATCTAATTGGGAAGTGGTGGCAGATGATTTGGGTATTACTCAAGAAGAATTAGATGAAATACATCAAAAAATGGAAACATTGGATTTAGGCATGATTAAAGGCCCAAAAGGACCTGAGAAATGAGATTTTAAAATTAAATAGCATAAATAAAAATAAGCACTAATTGATATAGTGCTTATTTTTTATGGAATAATTTATTTTATTAGAAGAAACATGACTTACCGATAAATTCCCTTAGTATAGAATTATTTGGTACATCATCATCATTTGAAATATCTTCAAAGTAATCAAGAAAATCAATCAAGCGTTTAGATATATTATATTCTGGTAAATCAGGCGTAATTTTTTCTAATAAAGGTTTAGCGTATTTCTTTAAAATACCTAATTCATAAATTAGAGCAGAATTAAACATGACATCTGCATTTTCTTGGAATGGGAAAATATTTTTATCTTCACCTTTGCGCACATCAGGCCATTGTTTAATTGTTTTTAAAGCGTGAGCACCTCTAAATTGATTATCGCGAACAATACGGCGGATAATACGAGCAGCTGTAGTAGGAATGCGGTTGTGTGCATCTATAGCTAATTGAGTTAAGGCACTGACGTAAATTTTATATTTTACATGAGAAGGAATATCTCTTGTTAATTCATCATTTAAACCATGAATACCTTCAATGATGATGGGTTGATTAGGTTCTAATTTTACAACATGATTTTTCCATTCACGATAGCCTGTGGTGAAATTATAAACAGGTAATTCAACGCTTTCTCCTTTTAATAATGCCATCATATGTTTATTGAATAATGGCAAATCCAAAGCGTTTATAGATTCAAAATCATATTGACCTTCAGGTGTTTTAGGAGTTTTATCTCTATCTAAGAAATAATCATCTAAAGATATGGATAGAGGATTTATACCATTGACAAGCAATTGTGTGCGCAATCTTTGAGCAAATGTTGTTTTTCCAGAAGATGATGGACCAGCTATTAAAATTAAACGAAGGTCTTCTATAGATTCAACTATATGATCGGCAATTTGAGCGATTTTCTTTTCGTGTAATGCTTCGGAAATACGAATTAATTCACTAATTTTATTTGAGTGAATATATTCATTCAAATTGGTCACGTAATTACATTTTAAAATGTAAGACCATCTATCGGCTTCGCTTAATATCATAGATAATTTCTTTTGTTTCATCTTTGGCGGAATTACATTAGGATTGCTGATTAAAGGTGTTCTAACAATCAATCCTGGCTCATAAAAGTCTATAGCGAATTTATCTAATAATGAAGTGTTATAAAGCATTGGACCATAAAGATAATCATAATAGCCTGCGCAGTAATAAAGGCTTACATAGTCTTGTTTTAAGGATTCAAGAAGTTTTGATTTAGCGATTTGTTGAGATTCTCTAAATAAAGCAACAGCATCTTCACGAGGTAAAATGCATTTTTTTATATCTTTTGCTTTAGAAACAAATTCAAACATTTTTTCTTGAATTTTGCCGACCATTTCTAGCGTTAAATCACCTTTAGGCAATAATTCACAATAAATACCATTATTTACGGAATGTTCTACTACTACCTCTTTATCAGGATAAAGCATATTTACAGCAGCCATCATGATAAATAAAATACTTCGTTGATAAGCTTGGACACCATCTTCAGTGGTCATATCAATGAATTCTACTTTGTCTTCTGGTGTAACTTGCGTTTGTACATCACGTAGGACATTATTTATTTTTACTGCTGTTATCAAATTTTTGTGATTTTTCTGTTCTTTTAAGACAGTATCTAATAATGAGTATTTTATTTGGCAATCCATAAAGAACACCTCCTAATTTTTCTTAAATATATTATAACAAAAACATTATAGAAACGATAATATTATTTTTAAAAATAAGGCAATGATTTTATACTTTTATAAACAAAAAACGCACCTCCAAAAGTTGGTTTTTATCCAACTTTCAGGGTGCAGTTGTTTTTTTGATTTTCAATTGGTCATCATAAACCAAATACATAGCACATTAAGGAATAAACTAATGCACCAACAATGGCTGTACAAGGAATTGTTAAAACCCATGCCATAAGCATTTGTTGAGCTGTTCCCCAACGAACTGCTCCAATGCGTTTTGCACTACCTATACCCATTATAGAACCAGAAACGACATGTGTAGTACTTACTGGTAAAGAAAGTACTGTAGCAGAGAAAATTATGACAGAAGAGTTTAAATCGGCAGCAAAACCAGATATTGGCTGGAGTTTAAAAATACGACCACCTACAGTTTTGATGATTTTCCAACCACCAATAGCAGTACCACAAGCCATAGCTGTTGCAGCCAAGATTTTTACATAATAAGGAACTTCAAAAACATCGATATAACCACCACTTAAAAGAGCAAGTGTGATAATACCCATAGATTTTTGAGCATCATTTGAGCCATGAGAAAAAGCCATAGTAGCAGCTGTTATAATCTGCATGCGTTTGAATTTATTATTGAGCGACGAGGGCCTAAATTTACCAAATAATAAATAAAATATATTCATAATGATAAAGCCGACAACGATAGCAATAATAGGTGATAAAATCAAGGATAATACAATTTTACCAATGCCCCAGAAATTCAAGCCAATAGCACCTGTGGAAACGAGTACAGCACCAATGATACCACCAACTAAAGCGTGGGAGGAACTACTTGGCATTGCTATCCACCAAGTGAATAAATTCCAAACAATAGCGCCAATTAAAGCAGCAACAATGATATGTTCATCAATATGTTCTGCTGATTTTACAATATCGCCACCAATTGTTTTAGCAACACCTGTACTATACATAGCACCAAAGAAATTTAAGAAAGCTGCCATTATGATAGCTGTTCTAGGTTTTAAAGCTCTTGTTGATACAGATGTAGCAATAGCATTAGCTGTATCGTGAAACCCATTAATAAAATCGAATACTAAAGCTAGGATAATAACTGCTATGATAAGAAATTGTAACTCATGCATATTTCATTACCACGCCTCTCACCAAATCAGATAATTTTTCGCAATGGTCTAAAGTATCTTCCATATAAGTCAAAATATCTTTCCATTTGATAAGCTCAATTGGGTCAGTGATATGTTCAAATAAGTAAGCAACCTCTTCACGATAAATACGGTCGCCTTCGCTTTCAAGCTTGCTAATTTTATAAGTACATTCTAAAATTTCGTGTTCATGTTTTGTAACTTCATGAAGCATAGAAAACGCTTTTAAGATTTCATCTGTTGCTGATACTAATAATTCAGATAAAGCGATAGCTGCTTTGCTTGTATCTACTAAATGATACATAACAGCTCTTTGGAGTGTTCCTTGGAGAAAGTCAACCCCATCATCAAGACCATTAGCTAATGCATAAATGTCTTCACGGTCAATAGGAGTGATGAATGTTTTGTTTAGTTTATCAATGATTTTGTCGTTAACAGCATCAGCTTCATGTTCGATATTAATGATATCTGATATTTTAGCTTCTGCTTTATTGTTGCCAGACATAACATCATTGATTAATTTTGCACTACTGTTAAAGTATTTTGCACTAGCTAAAAATAAATCATAAAATTCCGTATCCTTTTTTGTAAAAAAGCTGAACATGCCCATTTGTTACTGTAAATCTCTAGACTAAAATCAAGCTAGAGAATATTCCTTGTTCATAGTATCCACTAAAATTATTAATGTTTGATGCAATACTCCCAAGGCTTAACATCCCGGCGATTTCCGGTACAATATTACTAAATAGTAATACCAGTAACTCTTATCCTTTCCTTGTTATTCATCAAATATATACTTCACTTATATTTAAAGTGAATGCGATTATTATTATGGAGATACATATATTTTAATTTTAAAGTAAAGAAAATGTAAAATATGGATAAATATAATTTTACTTTTTCTTTACATCTGAAATTAAATCATACGTTTTCCATAAATCTGTAAATAATTATACCATATTAGAAAAAAATAGGCGATAAATTTACTAGTAAAATGTAAAATTTATCGCCTATTTGTAAAATTTTTATGAAATATTCATTAAGATATTAGATATTTAAAAATGTATTTACAGCTTTAATCATATCTTCTTTTGCACATAAATTATTATGCAAAATAGGTAAAGATTGTAATTGAGCTAAGCCTTGAGGAATTTTATCTTTATTCAATGTGGATAATTTATCTAATAAAGCAAATTCATCTTTATTGGAGATATCTTCACCAAGAGCAGATAAAACGCTATCACTAAATTTATATGGGCTAGCAGTGGATAATATAATCATAGGTGTTTTATCTTGTGTAGATTTTTGATAATCTTGAGCTACTTGCCATGCAACAGCAGTATGTGTGTCTGCTACATAATTATCTTGTTGATAAATATCATGAATACATTTTTTAGTAGCGCTATCATCTAAATATCCAGCAGAGAAAGTTTCTTGAATAGCTTTTAATGTTGCTTCATCAACTTGATAGCAACCTGTTGATTGAAGTTTTTCCATATAGGATTTTACTTTAGTTGCATCATTTGTAATATGATAAAGCAAACGTTCTAAATTACTGGAAATTAGAATATCCATTGATGGAGATATAGTTTTGAAAAATTCACGATTGCGGTCATAAGTGCCAGTTTTCAAGAAATCTGTCAATACATTATTAGAGTTAGAAGCACAAATTAAACGATTGACAGGAAGACCCATGCATTTTGCGTAGAAACCAGCTAAAATATCGCCAAAATTACCAGTTGGTACAGTAAAGTTGACTTTATCGCCCATAGTGATTTTTTTATCATTAACTAAATTAGCATATGCACTGAAGTAATAAACTATCTGTGGCAATAAACGACCCCAATTTATGGAGTTTGCAGAAGAGAGTTTAAAACCTTTTTCATTTAGATATTCATTGTATTTACTATCACTAAAGATTTGTTTAACACCACTTTGAGCGTCGTCAAAATTACCTTTAACAGCGAATACAGATACATTATCACCTTGTTGTGTGAGCATTTGTAAACGCTGAATTTTACTTACGCCTTCTTGTGGATAAAAGACAAGAATTTTTGTTTGGTCAACGTTTTTAAAGCCATCTAAGGCTGCTTTACCTGTATCACCAGAAGTAGCTACTAAAATAACCAATTCATCTTTATCACCTAATTTTTTTAATGAAGTAGAGATGAATTGTGGCAATAATTGTAATGCCATATCTTTAAAAGCACTTGTTGGACCATGCCAAAGTTCTAAAAGATAATTATTTTTTTCGACTTCTACTGTAGGGACAATTTTATCAGTGTCAAATTTTTCTGTAGTATAAGCGTTATCAACACATTGATTGATTTCTTCAGCAGTAAAATCTGTTAAATATAAAGAAAGAATTTTTTTTGCACATTCTTGATAAGATAAATCAAGAAGTGAAGTTAAAAATTTTTCATCAATAATAGGTATATTTTCAGGAACAAACAATCCACCATCTTCTGCTAATCCTTTTATGATGGCACGTGCAGAAGTAACAGCACAATTATGACCACGTGTACTTATATAATTCATAGAATGCCCCCTTAATTTATAAATATCTATTTATATTCGATTTAATGATTAGTCTTTAAAGAATTCATCATGAATAGCATTTACAGCTTCTTTGATTTTATCAGCTTTAATTAAGCAAGAGATGCTGATTTCAGATGTACTGATTACATCAATATTGATATTAGCATCAGACAAAGCTTTGAACATTCTAGCAGCAATACCAGGGTTACCGAGCATACCTGCACCAACGATAGAAACTTTAGCTACATCTTGTTCAATTAATACAGCAACAGCATTTAATTCATCAGCAACTTTATCTACAATTTGTTTTGCTTGACCGAGGTCATCAGCAGTAACAGTAAATACCATATCAGTAACATTTTTTTCCATATTGCGAATGCTTTGTACAATCATATCAACATCAACATTATTTTCAGCAAGTTTGGAGAAAATTGCATGTGCAATACCTGGAGTATTTGGAATACCTAATACAGCGAATTTAGCTACATTAGTATCATGAGCTACCCCTCTAATAATAAACTCTTTCTCTTCCATTGTATATTCCTCCCTAATAATTGTGCCTGGTTTGTTAGTGAATGTAGATCTTACATGAATTGGAATATTGTATAAACGACCAGTTTCTACGGAACGTGGTTGCATAACACCAGCACCTAAACGAGCCATTTCTAACATTTCATAATATGTGATTTCTTTCATTCTACGAGCGCCTTTAGCAATACGTGGGTCAGCAGAATATACGCCATCAACATCAGTGTAAATTTCACAAACATCAGCTTTCATAGCACCAGCTAGAGCAACTGCAGAAGTATCAGAACCACCACGACCTAAAGTAACAGGATCGCCTAAATCATCACAACCCTGGAAGCCAGCTACAATAACAATATTGCCTTTATCTAATTCTTCAAAAATACGTTTAGGTTGGATATCTTTGATTTTACCTTTTGTGTGAACAGAATTAGTTTTTACACCAGCTAATGCTCCAGTAAGAGAAATAGCTTTTTGTCCTAAAGCTTTAAATGCCATAGTCAATAAAGAAATTGAAACTTGTTCACCAGTAGTAAGTAACATATCCATTTCACGAGTATATTGATATGGATCTTTAGTAATCCCTTTTGCCAATTGAATTAAGTCATCTGTTGTATCCCCCATAGCGGAAACAACTACTACAATTTTATCATCTGGCTGTTTTTCATCTAAAATACGTTTTGCAACAGCTTTGATTTTATCAATATTTCCAACAGAGCTGCCACCAAATTTTTTTACAATTAGTGCCATTGTTACCCTCCTAAAGTATTTATGTATTTACATAGTGTATAAATTAAGTTTGCCTTTTACATTTATTATACAATGCAAACCATATATAATGCTTTTATTATAGCAGTTTATGTTTATTGTGTCTATCATAATTATAATTATAATCTATATAATTATTTGATTTTATAAAAATACTTCTATTTAATTTTGTTAAATGAAAATTTCTTATTTATTATAATAGGAAATAAGAAGAAAATTTTTGGTGAAAATAGCGTAAATAAGTGATTTGTTAAATTAAAAAAGATACAATAAGAATATAAAAAAATTTTATTTCTTTATATTTAGCAATTTTTATCTAGAAGTTTTCAAGGTTACATTTTTGCAAAATTTAAAATTATCTTAGAGTGAAAATTTCTATCCTTTTTATAAAAAATATGTAAAATTTTTATAAGCTATATACATTGAAGTTTTAAGTTTATTCTGTTATAGTAATTATTGTACTAATTAAATAAAACTACTCAGGAGGTTGATGATTTAAATGAAAGTAGCTGTAGTAATGGGCAGTGATTCTGATTTTCCCATTTTAAAACCGGCTGTTGATTTATTACATCAGTTTAATGTAGAAACAGAAGTAATCGTAGCTTCTGCACACCGTACCCCTGGCAAAGTCCGTGGCCTAGTTTCTTCTGCGGAAGAAAGAGGTGTTGGCGCATTCATCTCTGCCGCTGGTGCTGCTGCACATTTAGGTGGAGTTATCGCATCTTATACTACTTTACCTGTTATTGGAGTACCAATTAATGCAACTCCATTAAATGGTATGGATGCTTTATTAAGTACTGTACAAATGCCATCTGGAATTCCAGTTGCAACTATGGCAATTAATGGTGCTAAAAATGCTGCTATTTTTGCTATAGAAATCTTTGCTGTAAGCGATATGAATTTAAGAAAACAACTTAAAGAATATCGTGAAAAAATGGTTGAAGAAGTTGAAGCTAAAGCTGCAAAAGTTGCACAACAACTTCAAGCATAATTAACGAAAAAATTCATCTAAAATTAATATAAAATCGTATAACTCATTTTTATTTAGATTTTAGTTAATGACTTGGGAGGTCAATTAATAATGGAAAACAAATTATTATATGAAGGCAAAGCAAAAAAAATCTTTTCAACAGAAAATCCTGATGAATTATTAGTTTATTACAAAGATGATGCAACTGCTGGTAATGGTGCCAAAAAAGGTACTATTGCAGACAAAGGCATTTTAAATAATAAAATTACTAATTTCTTCTTTGGTTTATTAGAAAAAGAAGGCATTAAACATCACCTCATTAAAGTTCTTAATGACCGTGAAATCCTTGTAAAAAAATTAGATATCGTTCCTCTTGAAGTTATTATCCGTAATGTAGCTGCTGGTAGCTTAGCAAAACGTCTTGGTCTTGAAGAAGGCGTAAAAATGTCTAAACCTGTAATTGAATATTGCTATAAATGTGATGATTTAGGTGATCCTATGGTTAACCGTTATCATATCACAGCTATGGGTTGGGCAACAGCTGAAGAACTTGATCAGATTGAAGCTATGTCTCTTAAAATCAATGATGTTATGACAAAATATCTTGCTACAAAAAATATTGATCTCATTGACTTTAAGTTAGAATTTGGTAAATATCATGGTGAAATTCTTTTAGGCGACGAATTATCTCCAGATAACTGCCGTTTCTGGGATAGTCAGACACATGAAAAACTTGATAAAGATAGATTCCGTCGTGATTTAGGTAATGTTGAAGATGCTTATAAAGAAGTTCTTCATCGTTTAACAGGCGAAACTTTATAATTAAATAAAATACTAAGCATAAATTATAAAATATTTATGCTTAGTATTCTTCATTTATATTGTATGTATTGAGTAGGTTTATGATTAAAATATATGTATAGGAGAATGTAACTAATGGTTGACATTACGTCAAATAAGTGGAAAGAAGAATGTGGCGTCTTTGGTGTATTTTCTCGTACTGAAGATGTTTCTATGTTAACATATCTTGGGTTGTATGCACTTCAACATCGTGGTCAAGAAAGTGCTGGTATAGCTGTTACTGATGGCGCTTGGATGGACGTTACTCGTGATATGGGGCTTGTAAATGAAGTATTTCGTCATCAATTACCTCATATGGAAAATCAATATATTGCTATTGGTCATGTACGTTATTCAACAACTGGTTCTAGCTTATTATCAAATACACAACCTTTAATTGCTAATTATTCCGGCGGAAAAATTAGTTTAGCCCATAATGGTAATTTAACAAATGCAGCTGAACTTCGTCGTTACTTAGAAGAACAAGGTACAATTTTTCAAACTTCTATAGATACAGAAGTAATCGTTAATCTTATCGCACGTTCTCGTAAATCAAGTATTGAGGAAAAAATCATTGAAAGTGTACAACAAGTAAAAGGTGCTTTTTGCTTGGCTATTATGACTGAAAATAAATTAATAGCTGTACGTGATCCACAAGGATTTAGACCTCTTTGCATCGGTAAAACAGAAGAAGGTTCTTGGATAATTTCTTCTGAATCTTGTGGTCTTGATGTTGTAGGTGCAGAATTTATTAGAGATGTTGAACCAGGCGAAATGGTTGTCATGGGTGATGATGGTTTAAAATCCTATAAATACACAACTCCACAGAAAAAAGCTGCATGTGTTTTCGAATATATATATTTTGCTCGTCCAGATAGTGTAATTGATGGACAAAGTGTTCATGCTGCTCGTTTTATGATGGGTCGCATGCTTGCTCGTGAAAGTAAATTCAAAGGTGATATTGTTATATCTGTACCAGACTCTGGTAATACAGCTGCTACAGGTTTTGCTTATGAATCAGGCATTCCATTTTGCGAAGGTTTAATCAAAAATCGTTATATTGGACGTACATTTATTCAACCAACACAGAAAAAACGTGATACAGCTGTTCGCTTGAAATTGAATGCAATATCTGAAGCTGTTCGTGGTAAATCTGTTATTATGGTAGATGATTCTATCGTTCGTGGTACTACTAGTGGTAAAATCGTAAAAATGCTTCGCAAAGCAGGTGCAAAAGAAGTTCATATGTGCATTAGTTCTCCACCAATTGGCTATCCTTGCTACTATGGTATTGATACTTCTGTACGTAAAGAATTAATCGCTGCAACTAAATCAGTTGAAGAAATTCGTCAATTTATAGGTGCAGATTCTTTACATTTCCTTTCTTTGGAAGGTCTTAAAGCTTCTATGACAACAGCTAATTCTGAAGATATGTGTTATGCTTGCTTTAACAATGCTTATCCAATTGAAATGTCAAAAGAAACAGTAACTGGTGCTGATAAATACGTATTTGAACAAAGAGCAAAATAATTTGCACTTTTTGGAGGTTAACATGACTGATAATAAACAGACAAATCTTACGTATCGTGATTCTGGTGTTGATATTGATGCTGGAAATTATTCTGTAAAACTTATAAAAGATAGCGTAAAAGCAACATATCGTCCAGAAGTTTTAGGTGATTTAGGCGGTTTTGGTGGTCTTTTTGCATTAAATAGTGGAAAATATAAAGAACCTGTATTGGTATCTGGTACTGATGGTGTTGGTACAAAATTACGTCTTGCATTTATGCTTGATAAACATGATACTATTGGTCAAGATGCTGTAGCTATGTGCGTAAATGATATCTTAGTGCAAGGTGCAGAACCACTTTATTTTTTAGATTATCTTGCTGTAGGAAAATTAGATCCAGAAAAAGTAGCTACTGTAGTAAAAGGTGTAGCTGGTGCTTGTAAAGAATCTGGCTGTGCTTTAATCGGTGGTGAAACTGCTGAAATGGCTGGTTTTTATGCTGATGGCGAATATGATATTGCTGGTTTTGCTGTTGGTGTAGTGGATAAAGCTAATATCATCACTGGTGAAAAAATAAAAGCTGGCGATGTTTTATTAGGTATTCCTTCTAGTGGTGTACATTCTAATGGCTATTCTTTAGTTCGTAAAATCTGCTTTGATGTAAAAGGTTTTACAGGTGAAGAAAAATTCCCAGAATTAAATGGTAAAACATTAGGCGAAGAACTTTTAACACCTACACGTCTTTATCCAGCTGTTTGCTTACCATTAATTGAAAAATATGATATTCATGGTATGGTACATGTAACTGGTGGCGGTTTCTATGAAAATATTTCCCGTATTTTACCAGAAGGTACTGGCGTTGAAGTAGATGCTAGTACATGGGAAATGCCAGCAATCTTCAAACTCTTACAAGCTTGGGGTAATGTAGATTGGCACGAAATGTACCGTGTATTCAATATGGGTATCGGTATGATTTTACTTGTATCTGAAGAAGCAGCAGCTAAAATTCAAGAAGACCTCAAAGCAAAAGGCGAAAAATCCTATATTATTGGTAAAGTTGTTGAAGGCAACCAAACTGTAGAAGTAAAAGGCGGAGTTTTCAATGAATAACCAAATAATTTTAGGTGTATTGGCTTCTGGTCGTGGTAGTGATTTACAATCTATCATTGATGCAATTGAAAATGGTCAGATTAAAACTAAAATAGGTGTTGTACTAACTGATAAACCAGAAGCAATGGCATTAGAACGCGCTAGAAAAGCAGGTATTCCTGCTGTTTGCGTTGATCGAAAAAAATGTTCTACAAAAGAAGAATTTGAACAAAAACTTGTAGAACAATTAAAAAAATACAATGTAGGTCTAGTTGTTTTAGCTGGATTTATGCGTATTTTAAGCCCTTATTTTGTCAATGAATTTAAAAATTGTATTTTAAATATACACCCATCATTATTACCTTCTTTTGGTGGAGCTCATGCTCATCGTGATGTTTTAGCATATGGCGTGAAAGTATCTGGTTGTACTGTGCATTTTGTAGATGAAGGTATGGACAGTGGCCCTATTATCATGCAAAAAGCAGTACCTGTTTTAGATGATGATACAGAAGAAACTTTATCTGCTAGAGTGCTTGAACAAGAACATATAATATATCCAAAAGTTATTGAATTGTATTTAGCAGGAAAAATACATGTCAATGGTCGTCATGTGACGATTGATGATTGATTTTATATAATCACATTAAGAGGAGGCTTTTATTATGCCTATTAAAAGAGCGTTATTAAGTGTTTCTGACAAAACTGGTATTGTAGAATTTGCACGTAAACTTCATGAAGCTGGTGTAGAAATCATTTCTACTGGTGGAACAATGAAAGCAATTGACGATGCTGGTATACCTGTTACTTATGTTAGTGATGTAACTAAATTCCCTGAAATTATGGATGGTCGTGTAAAAACTTTAAATCCATATATTCATGGTGGTATTTTAGCTGTTCGTGATAATCAAAGTCATGTAGCACAAATGCAAAAATTTAATATTCAACCTATTGATTTAGTTGTTGTAAATTTATATCCATTCCGTGAAACTATAGAAAAACCAAATGTAACTCTTGCTGAAGCAGTAGAAAATATCGATATCGGTGGTCCTGCAATGATTCGTGCTGCTGCAAAAAATTTCAAATTTGTTACAGTTGTAGTAAATCCTAAACATTATGATGAAGTTGCTGAAATGATAGCTAAAGATGGTTGCACTACAGGAAAATTCCGTATGCAATTAGCTCAAGAAGCTTTCTGTCATACATCTCATTATGATGATTGCATTCAAGAATATCTTACAGCTCAGTTAAGCAAATAATATATTTTAGCGCACTTATTGATATGCTAACAATTGGCACTATTTAAGTGCGTTTTCTTTTAATAAGTTTAATAAGGGGGTTATATTTTGGATATTTTAGTTATTGGTAGTGGTGGACGTGAACATACACTTACATGGAAATTAGCTCAAAGTAAACTTGTGGATAAAATTTATGCTGTGCCAGGAAATCCAGGCATGGAAAAAATAGCACAATGTATACCAGGTTCAGTAGAGGATAATGAATTTTTGGTAAAAGTGGCTCAAGAGAAAAAAGTCGATTTAGTGGTGGTAGGGCCAGAAGTTCCATTGACAAATGGAATTGTTGATGATATGGCTAAAGTGGGAGTTGCTTCTTTTGGTCCACAAAAAGCTGCTGCTCAATTAGAAGGTTCTAAATCTTTTTCTAAAAATATTATGAAAAAATATGGCATTCCTACTGCAAAATATGAAGTTTTCACAGATGCAGTGGAAGCTAAAATTTATATAGAAAAAGAAGGCGCACCAATAGTAATTAAAGCAGATGGACTTGCTGCTGGTAAAGGTGTTATTGTTGCAGAAACAAAAGAACAAGCTTTAGAAGCAATTGATGAAATTATGTGCGATAAAACTTTTGGTAGCGCTGGTAATAGCGTAGTTATCGAAGAATTTATGGCTGGCGAAGAAGCTTCTGTATTGGCTTTCACTGATGGTGAAACTATTATCCCTATGATACCATCTCAAGACCATAAAAGAGCGTATGACGGCGATAAGGGGCCGAATACAGGCGGTATGGGAACATATGCACCAGCTCCAGTAATCACAGAAGATTTAATGAAGCAAGTACAAACAAAAATTTTAGAGCCAACTATAAAAGCTATGAAACAAGAAGGTTATGAATACAAAGGGTGCTTGTATGCTGGTTTAATGATAACAGCAGAAGGTCCAAAAGTTGTAGAATTTAATGCTCGTTTTGGTGACCCAGAAACACAAGTTGTATTGCCATTGTTAGAAAGTGATTTAGCTGAAATCATGTTATCTTGTGCTAATGGTACACTTGCAGATTGTGATATAAAATGGAGTAAAAAAGCTGCTGTTTGTGTAGTTATGAGTGCCGGTGGATATCCTGCTAAATATGAAAAAGGCAATGAAATTCTAGGTTTAGATAAGGCAGAAAAAGAAAATGTCTTAGTTTTCCATGCTGGTACAGCTAAAAAAGATGGAAAAATTGTCACAAATGGTGGACGTGTATTAGGTGTAGTGGCTTTAGGTGATGATATAAAAACTGCTGTAGATAAAGTTTATACAGATATAAAACTTATTGATTTTAAAGATGTATATTATAGAAAAGATATCGCACATAGAGCTTTCAACCGTAAATAATTAAAATAGTATATATTATATATAAAAAAATAAAGGAATAATAGGTTGATATTATTCCTTTATTTTTAATTAATTATTGATTTATTTTTTATTGAGATTAGATTATTTTTTTACTACTTATATGATTTTATTGATGAGAACATAGATACATTTGACAATGAATAGCATTACAAAAAATAATTAAATAGTAAAATATCTGTAAAGCTATTAGTTTAATAATGATAACTTTAAATATTTTGTTAATTAGAAAAATAACATATAGTACTAATAAATAGCCAATTATTATCTATTGTATATTGTGTTCAATGCATTTGTACACTTATGATAAGTCTATATGTTAATATATAGGTGGTGGCAATGGTTATGAAGAAGACCGTTGGAGAAAAAATTAGAGCTTTTCGTCAACAAAAAAAATTAACTCAAGAGCAATTAGCGTTAGGAGCTGAAATTAATCCAGTCTTCTTGGGTCATTTGGAACGTAATTTAAAGAGTCCAACAATTACAACATTAGAGAAAATAACAAGAGCTCTAGGAATTACTATGTCTGAATTGTTCTTAGATGTACCTAACAATGATAGTGAAATCGAAGTTAGACAAGCAAGCATTCAGCATATCAACTATCTCTTAAAAGATTTGTCCAACGAAGAATTGGATAAAATAACAGGCATTTTAAAAGAAATAATTGACTGGAAAAAAATGTAATGACATTTTTAAGTACCTATAATTTTTATTATAGGTACTTTTTTATATTATGATGAATTGTCAATCCAAGTGCGACATTTCTTTTAAAAATAAATTAAATGGATTATCCCAATTTAAACATTTTCTTGGTCTA
>ERZ838516.1197-NODE-1197-length-35160-cov-22.911779_pt1 | contig 35160 bp, 27 predicted proteins | sample MGYA00519910_ERZ838516 | MGnify/ENA primary metagenome ERZ838516 (study PRJEB31850, sample SAMEA3708837) | human gut metagenome | biome: human gut; feature: human-associated habitat; material: faeces | place: China | collected 2014 ... | reverse complement strand
TTTCCAGTATGACCCCAAGAGCAAGGTGGCAGAAGCCTATCAATCTCTTGCGAAGACTAAAGGTCACATCCTCAAAGGAGACATCGTAAGTCTTTGGATGTTTTGGTACAGAAGTCTCCGCCTGCGGTTCGGCAGTCAAGATCATGTCGATGCGGCGCATGGACTCCTCAGCCTGCATCTTGTAGCTAGTCATATACATGATCTTGTTAAGCATAACAGCACAGGCAGGAGAGAAAATCACATAGAACAGAAAACTCTGCATAAAGCCGATCAGATCGTTGGAAACGAACCCGATAATAAGCGCCGTAGGCACCAGTACCAAGAAGCTGGAATTGATGACTGAGTTAAACGCCACCATTCCCTTTTTGCAGGACATCGTGTAGGCTAGAGCAAACTTCCGGTAAGATTTGATAGCGTCATTAAACTTGGTGATAGATTGCACTGTCTGTCCGAACACCTTGACTACCGAAATGCCCCGGATGTACTCCACAGCCTCATGGTTCATCGTTTCCAAAGAGTCCTGGTAGGTCTGCATGAATTTCATGCTGTCCTTCCCCATGAGGGACCCCTGTAAGAAGAAACCGATGCCAAAGAGCAGCAGGAGAGGGATACCTACACGCCAGTCAAAGACCAGCATCAGCACCAAACTCACGATCATCGTGACCTGCGCGCCCACCAAGTCGGGGAGCTGGTGAGCGATGAAAGTCTCAGTCTGAAAACTGTTGTCGTCAATAATCTTCCGAAGTTTTCCGCTGGGATTGGCGTCAAAGTATCCCATAGGCATTTTTGCGAGATGTTTCAGTGCCGCCATTTTCAGGTTTTTCTCTGTGTGGAACGCTACGACATGGGAGCAGAGCAATGCTGAGAAATAAAGGAGCAGACCAATCAGCTCCAGCCCCAGAGCAAGCAGGCCCCAGCGAACAAGACTGTTCGTGTCTAACGGCGTCCCGGCAAATACGCCCACCAAGTCACGCGCTGCAAAGTAAACGCAGAGGAACGGTCCAAGGATAAAGGCCGAACTGATGCCGGATAGAATGCGGGAAACAGTGAGTAGCCCACGATGTTTTCCCGTGAACTCCATCAACCGTTTGATCCCGCCGGATTTTTGTTTCATGGATACAAGACCTCCTTATCAATTCTTTGATTAGTTATTGTTAACCTCTTGATTTAAGTGTACTGCTTTCGCTTGGCATCGTCTACGACCTATCAGGTATGTTATACTCCAATCGGGCCAAGCGAAAGGAGCAGGCCCATTTAATCGGCCTGCTCCTTTTGTCAGTTAATTTGAATGGCTCAATTCAGATGGATATTCTGAACGGAAGTAAAGCTGGCATCGGTGGGGAAGGTATAACTTGCTACCGCATCGCTGTAAATGGCAAGCTGCCGGGTATAGATCAGCGGCGTAGTCAGGCACTGGTCTGCCATAGTAGTCAGGATAGTGTTGTAAATTTCCTGAATACGGGCCTCATCAGTAGCAGAGTCCAGTTCGTCTACCAGTGCCGCCAGCTCTGGCTGGGACGCCCCGATCTGCATGAGGATGGGGTCCATAGAGGTAGACGGGTTGATGTTGGTAATGACCATAGCCGGGTCATAGTAGCCACCCTGGGTCTTGAAGATGGTCAGGCCATAGTCACCGCTCTGGATCATGGCATACCAATCCATCATTTGTGCGGATTGCGGGGTCAGCTCAATACCGATTTTGCTGGCCTGGTCGCAGATGTAGACAACCATGTTGTCATCAGAGGCGGTGCCGGTTTGATACATGAAAGCGGCGGACAATTTGACTCCATCCTTCTCACGAATGCCATCGCCATCGGTATCTACATAGCCAGCCTCATCCAAGATTTGATTGGCATGATCCAGATCAAAGCCGTACACTGTCTGCTCTACATCGCAGTAGGGCAGGTCACGAGAAAAGAAGGTATCTGCCTTGTCGAACAGGCCACCGTAGATGTTGTCTACTACGGCATCCTTATCAATGGCGGAAGAAATGGCCTCACGAACCACCTGGTCGCCAAAAATCTCACTGCTCAGGTTATAGCCCACATAGTAAGTCTGCAAAGACTTTTCATCGACTTGAGCGCCATATCCATCCGTCTGCTCCATCTGAGCATAGCTCTCGGCAGAGACATTCTTAATACCGGAGAGGAAGTCCACCTCACCATTCTGCATGGCTAAAATTTTGGCATCGTTGTCGGGGATGTACTTGATAGAGAAGCTATCTACTTCAGGTGCTTCTCCCCAGTAATTGGGATTGCGGACGAAGTTCCATGTCTGCCCGTCATTGTCCCCAGCGTACATGTAGGGGCCGGTTCCATAAGTGGCGCTGCGGAAACTCTCCTGCTTGGCAGTCAGATCCTCATTGAACTGCTCGCTGGATACGATGCCGAAGGGGTTAGCAAGGCACAGTTCCCGGAGGGTGTTGTAGTAGGGCTGGGTCAGGTGCAGCTCCACCGTGTACTCATCGGTGGCTACCGCATCCTCAATGATCGTGGACAGGCGGCCATAGGAGCCGTTGTACTGGCCCAGGTTGACCGGAACAGCCAAAATAGACTTTGCCACATCCTCGGCGGTCAGGTCAGAGCCATCAGAGAACTTGACGCCCTGCTTGATCTGGAAGGTATAGGTTTTTCCATCCTCGCTCATGGACCAATCTTCGGCCAGCACACCCACGACCTCGCCCTCGGAATTGTACTCAAACAGGGTGTCATAGAAGCTGGTGAGATAGTAGGTAATGTCGTAACCGGAGGAGGATACCTCTGGGGTGAGGATGGTGTAAAAATACTCAAAGCCCCAGCTCTCCGCCAAGTTCAGATGTACGGCCTGAGCCTCGGCGTTCTCCTTCGGGTTCTGGCTGCTCTCTGTGTTGGTGCCGGTGTTGCCTCCGCAGGCGGCCAGAGATACCGCCATGACCGCCACCGTGAGCATAGCGGCAATTCGTTTCAGTTTCATTTCAAATCAATCCTTTCTTTCGTTTTATCATTCCAGTCTGTTGAAGTGTTCACTAAACCGCTTGCCTCCAAGAGCATCCTGCTGTATGGATCGTGAAATACAGAATAATCACCGGAGAACGCGGCACGCTCTACCAGATTAGAATTTCGCATGACAAAAATCTCGTCCGCCACGACCACTGCCAACTCCATGTCGTGGGTTATGAAAATCAGCGTAAAACCAAGCTGCTGTTGCAGGTCTATAATTTCATCAATGATTTTCTTCCGCAGCGGTAAGTCAAATCCATTGGTGGCCTCGTCGAAGATCAGGCATTGCGGCTCAGCGGCCAGTGCCCTGGCGATTGCCACCCGCTTTTGTTCTCCGCCGGACAGTTCTGATGGAAGACGGGTATAGTAGTCCCGTGATAGATTGCAAAGCTCCATCAAGTTCCGGCAGCGTTCCCGCCGTTTCTCTTTCTCCATGTGGAAAAAGCAATGCAGCGGTTCCTCTATGGATTTCCCCACCGGGATCTTGGGGTCCAGGGCAGATGCGGAGTTCTGCTGAATAATCTGCACCTTCCTGAAATGTTCTTTCCCGGCTCGTTTCCGCCCATAGACAGGTGCGCCATCTACAAACACGGAACCGCCGCTTGGCCGCTGCAATCCCGCGATCATCCGCGCCAGCGTTGTTTTGCCCGAACCGGACTCTCCAACGATTGCATACCGGCCTCCATCACTGAAATGGGCGCTCAATGGGGACACAGCAGTAAACAGTCCTTTTCCGCCAAAGCCGTCAGAAAAAGAACAACTAACCTCTTTCAGTTCAATCAAGACATCTCCCTCCTTTCCAACCGGCAGGCGTTCAACAGATATTTTGTATAGTCCTCTTTAGGGGTGTTTAGTATCTGCTCTGTCTTGCCCTGTTCGACAATCTGTCCGCGATCCATCACAAGGATGCGGTCAGAAACCGAGGCAGAGCGCAGGTCATGGGTCACGAACAGCACAGACATTCCATCTTTACAGAAACTTTTCAGTTCCCGCATCAGCCCGATCCGGTTGCAGGCATCAATGGCCGTGGTCGCTTCATCCGCTACTAAAAGGGCGGGCTGGCACATCAGCGCCGCCGCGATCATCAGCCGCTGGAGCATTCCGCCAGACAGTGTGAAGGGATAACTGTTCAAAATCCGCTGGGTATCTTCCAGCCCCAGCTTCTGCAAAATGGCGGCAAACAGGCGCTGCATTTCCTGCCTCGGCGTTTTTCCATGATGGAGCAAATAGGTCTTTTCCATCTGGCGCCCTACTCGGATGGATGGGTTAAAGGCGGTCATGGGGTTCTGCATAATCAGGCAGATTTCTTTCCCATAGATGGTCTGTCGCTTTCGTTCCGGCAGGTCGAGCAAATCTTCTCCTTGGAACAGGATTTCGCCATCAGCGCGGTAAGTGTTCCCCAGCAGTCCCATAATTGCTTTGCAGATAGTGGTCTTTCCCGCGCCGGAGCTGCCAACGATGGAGAGCATTTCTCCCTGGCCTAACCGAAATGATATATGTTCAGCTACGCTTTTCTCGGAAGTTAAAGAGATATTCAGATCTTTGACCTCAAGCAACACAAATATCATCCTCCTTCCCAATGGCATCCCGCAGGCCCTCGCCCAGCAGGTTGAAGCCCGCGCAGCAGACGATAAGGCAGATGCCCGGATAAATCAGGAGCGCAGGGTTTGAGTAGACACTGTTTCGGGCCTCATTGAGCATCGCACCCCATTCCGGGGTTCCGGCGATCAGCCCCACGCCCAAGAAAGCAAAACTGGACACCGACATGATCGCTGTTGCAATCCCAGTGGTGAAGTACACCACAAACTGCGGGAACACATTTGGGATCAGGTGGCGAAGCACAATGCGAAGGCCAGAGGCACCGGCGATCCGGGCCGCCTCAATGTATTCCTTTCCGCACTCAGTCTTTGCATAGGAGCGTACCATCCGCAGAAACCACGCTAACATAGAAATCCCGATGGCAATAATGACACTTGCCACAGAATTATCCACCGCCGACACCAACGCCATCGCAATGACGATGAGTGGAAAGGCCATAAGGATGTCGCAAAGTATCCGCATGACTTCATCCAGCAAGCCGCCTTTATAACTGGAATAGCATCCCACGAACAGCGCGAAGGCGGCCAGTACGATCAGTACCGGAATGGTCAGCCCCATAGAGTACCTTGCTCCATAGAGAAGTCTTGATAATTCGCAACGGCCCATTTGGTCACAGCCAAGTGGATACTCCGCAGAAGGCGGAGCGTTCTTCAGCGCAAGGTTTGTGGCATTCGGATCATTGGGAGCCAACACCGGGGCCGCCAGTGCCATAAGAATAAAAATCAGGATCAGAGCCAGCCCAATAATAATTTGCCCTTTTCGTTTCATACCGCTTTCCTCCTATACGCAGGGCAGATAGCACTCGAAAGCAAATCTGCCAGGGTGTTGAACAGGACGAACAACACGCCGCACACCAGGATGGAACCGGAAATCCCATAGATGTCCATACTCTCGCAGGAATCCATCAGGTAAATGCCAAGTCCCTGGATGGAGAAAACGCTCTCTACCAGTGCCGAAGTCCCAAAAAGAGCAGCACAGTATTGGGCGAAAAGTGTGATGGCTGCGGGGAGGGCATTTCGTAGCACCTCGCCATAAACGATTTGTGCATTAGAAAACCCTCTTGCTCTGGCATAGGTCACATAGTCACTTTTGAGTTCATTCAGCACTGCCGCCCGCAGCACCCTGGCCGCAATACAGATAATAGGGAACGCCATTGCTGCCGATGGCAAAATCAAAGATTTGAAACTGCCGTCCGAGATCACACTGAAAATGGGAATTTGAACCGCAAAGGCGGTCAGCAGGATCAGCGCCAGCCAAAAGCTCGGCACACAGATCCCAATGATGCAGATAATCCGCATGACATTATCGAAAATCCCGCCTTTTCGTATGACAGAGATGGCGGCTATCAATACCGTGAAGATGATGACCCAAGCCATTGCCATAACTACCAGCATACAAGTCACAGGGAGGGCGTCCTTGATATTTTCGATGACCGGCTGGCGGTTCGTGATCGCGGTTCCAAGGTCGCCGGTCAGAACACCCTTGATGTAGTCTGCATAGCGTTCCAGAAAAGGAGCGTCCAGTCCCAACTCCTCTCGCACCGCCTGGATCTGTTCCTCTGTTGCAAAGACATTGACCTTACGGACAATCATCTCTGCCGGATCGGTCCCAGTAAAAACTTGCAGGCAGAAGCTGAGTGTAACGACGCCCCAAATAACAAAAATAAAATTGATGATGCGTTTGGTAATTCTTTTTGCGGTCCCTCCCGCAATCCGCATAGTACATCCCTCCAAACTTTAGTTAGCCTACTCTAACCAGTGGTCAAAAAAAGCAGCCGCGGTTCAGCGGCTGCTCCACAGCATACTCACCATTGGCACATCAATAATGATAGCATACCAGAGTGGTACATTCTATAACCGAATAGGTCGGATTTTGCTCCAATCAGGTCAGCAGTATTTGTGTCGATACGCCTGCGGCGTTACACCCATAACGGATTTGAAAGCGGCAGAAAATTTACTTTGATTTTCATATCCCGCCACACTTCCAATCTCTCCGATGCTCAAAGCCGACTCCGAAACCAACAATTCAGCAGCGGCCTCCATGCGTTTCGTCTTGATAAAGGTGCCAATGGATGCCCCGGCAATAGATTTGAAACATCTTTTCAAGCTGGACTCTGCCAGTCCGAACATGCAGGCCAGATCCTGAATGGTATCTTTGGTAAAGGGATTTTCTATAATGTACTGGTAAACCTCCTGTGTCCGTTTGGAGATGTCCGCAGAAAACTGCTGCGGCCGACAAACTGCGCTGCCATCCAGGAGACTTAAAAACAGCAGCAATTCGATGACCTTGATCCAAAAGTACGGAACCTGGATACGCTCGTCCACCGAGTAAAGCTCGCTGAAAATATGGTCGATTTCGTGCTTAGATTTGATGATAAGGGAACGTCCATCTGAACACAGGCGTTCTTTTATCTGTTCCAAACTGATATGAGCTTGTTGAAAGCCCTGATCCAAGGTTTGCTGCGCGGTTTCCATTTCCAGCAGTACGGTGATGCCTCGGTATTTTTTCAGAGGGATACGGGAGCCAAGGAACACCTGTCTATCTTTGGAGAGGTAATCCACGCAAAGATCGCCTTCGCCTAAAAAGCTGACTGAGCCACCTTCCAGTTCACATTCATAGCAGCCCTCAAGACAATGATTGATCTGCAAAAAGTCTTTTTCAAATCGGATGGGGCGGAAACAGGAGTCCATTTTCAAATCGTTATAGGTAATTTGAATGCCAGGAGCCACCTCAAAACGCCGCATCGTTCCTTCGCCTGACTCGTTTCCTTCATGCAACACCGTTTGAATATTCTCGACTTCATTTTTTGTTGTATATATGTTATGAAATGCAAAAGTACCGCTCATAAAAAACTCCTCTCTCGATTGTCTAAAACAATTATAACTTCTTTAGAGAGGAAAAACAAATCCTTATATGCGAATTATAAAATGAAGATGAAGCATATATCACATCATCCCCAGTGCATCCTATGAACAATAGAATGTAATAGGGTGATGTGATATGCCGAATGCAAAAGATTACCCTGGATTTGAAACCTTCGGAGCAGATGTTCAGCAGGCGCATGAAGCTGTGAAAATGTCCCGCCGGGAGCTGGCCGAAAATGTCGGCATCGACCCGCGCTATCTTGCAAATATTGAGCTGTGCGGCACAATACCAAGCGTGCCGGTTGTGATGCAGCTCATCCGCATTTGCAAGCTGCCCGCAGAACGCTACTTCAACCCAGAGCTGCTTCGGGAGGACAGTGAGCAGCGCCAGCGGACAAGCCACAAATTACAGCTTTGCCCGGAGAAGTATCTGCCCATTGTGGAAGGTGTCATTGACGGGGCCATCAAATTAAAAGTTGCGGATGATGAGAAGGAGGATGTGTAAGCGTCCTCTTTTCTCGTTTGAAGAAATACCGCCCGAAAGGGCATAAATACGGGGTACGAGAAACCGGCAAGCAATGCCTGTGTTAATACACACAGGCCCGCAGAGAAGAAAATCCCTTTGTGATTTTCCTCTCCGCTTGCTTGTTGAGGGCAGCGCCCCCAAGCCCCTTTGAACACAGAATTTCATTCTGTGGCTGCGCGTTCTGCGAACGCTTTGGACCATGACCGGCTCACCGCTGGCCGTGGTCTTTTTCCTGTTCTTTTTTCTGTTCCTCGTCCATTTTCAGTAGCCGATCCACATTGGCCTTTGCCGTCAAAAGCTCCCGCATTTCCTCACGGGAGTGCCGGTACTCGGCGTAGGTTTTCTTCTTTTCCTCCAGCAGCTTTGCGTACTCGGCTTGCAGGTCTTTGACCTTGGGCAGCTTCTTCACGCCCATCTCGTCAAAGGCATTTTTTGCCGCCTGATGGAGCAGGATTTCCTGCTCATGTTCCTCCCGGAATTTTCGGGAATAACCGGCCTTGCGGTAGGCTACATAGGTTTCACGGGTCTTGGCATAGTTGATGATATGGGTACGCAGAACAGCGATCTCCGCCATGCGTTTCTCCGCCGCCTTGATCTGCGCCGACAGTTCGTTGTGATGTGCCGTGACAGCCGCCGCTTTTTCTGCCAGCTCCCCATAATCCAGCAGCTGATGTTCGGTGAGAAAATTTACAGTCTGCGCCATCTGTTTCAGGTTAAAAACCTTGGCCCAGCGCGCATACCCAGCGCCTTTCCCAGCCTGTAATTTTGCCTGAATATCCACCAGCAGATTGACCTTGGGCGGCTCCGGCTGCACGAGGGATTTTTTACGGGGCGTATGCTGTTTTTCACCGGCCAGCACCGCACGGATTTCCGCTTCACTGTACCCGGCCCCCAGCTTGTCATCCATGCGGGCTACATTCTTCCAGCCGGGCGCTTTGAGCCGGATTGCTTTCCCGCGCCGGGATACTTCACAGCCCATTTCCGAAAGCAGCTTCAGCAGCGCGTCAAAGTCCGCCGGTTTCTGCTCCAGCGCATGGTCAATCATCACCCGCAGCTGTTCCCGATGGGAGGGCTTGGCCTGTTCGCCCAGCCACTTGTTGTAGCTTTTTCCGTGGGGTTTTGGGTCCTCCACAATGGACAATCCGTTCTCGATACAGATGGTATCGCTCAAGCGCCGGACGGCTCTGGTGCTGCCCCAAAAGTTGCGGAATTTTCGGTCACAATCTGCATTGACCGCCGACCAGATGATGTGATTATGAACGTGCGATTTGTCTATGTGGGTGCAGACCACAAAGGCGTGATTGCCCTTGGTGAACCGCTTGGCAAATTCCACGCCCAGGCGGTTGGCTTCCTCCGGTGTGATCTCTCCGGGTTTGAAGGACTGGCGCACATGGTAAGCGATTACATCGTCCGAACCGCGCACCCGCCCGGTGGCGGCGATATACTGCCGCTTCGCCAACAGAAACTCCGCATCGGCGGTCCGGCTGTCACAGCCATAGCCGGTAATGAGTTTTCCGTTGTCGGTCTTTTGCGGATTTGCCACATAATCAATGATGTCGCTGATTGCTCGGCTCTCAGTGCGCCCCTTGCCGATATGCAGGGGCATGATGCGTGTGGTTGCCATAGATGGAGCCTCCTTTCCAAAAAAGAAAAGGACAGCTGTGTGAGCTGTCCTTTGGTTAATCTAAATTTTCAACAGGCTGCTGTGCTTTTAAGACTGCAATCCGTTTGGTATCCACAAAATGAGTTGCATACCATTTCTCAATTTCCACATTTCCGCTTTTGCTGAACCGCAGCGGAATCACCGGCTTGTGTCCCTGCCCATTTTTCTTTTTTACACCCCACTGCTTGTAGTAACAGAAGGAGGGTTTTAAGCCAGTTTTCTGTGCGTACACCCGCATCTGGTGCATGATGAATGAGAGTTTGCGCAGATTGACAGTACATACCCGTTCCAGATAATCAATCCGCCCAAACCGCCAGTCCTCATATTTCTGTTTTGGCAGGACACCGATCTCCATCAGTACATCTACCGGAGTCGCATAACCACGGCGCTGGCATTGATGATAGACCGCTGAATGTACTTTTCCAATCAGTTCTTTTTCAGTCATGGCAGTTATCTTTCTTATCGTGCCAGTTTTTCAAGACAGCCTCTACCTGAGCAATCAGCTGTTCCTTGTCCGGCATATAGAGAACATACCGGGATGCGAAGATATTGTTGGACAGACCGCCCAAGGCATATTCCGCCGCGATGCTGTCTTTTTCCGTACAGAGGATAATACCGATAGGCGGGTTATCGTCAGGGTCGTTGACTTCTGCCGCATAGTAGTTTAAGTACATATTGAGCTGACCGGCAGCCTCTGGTGTCAGTTTTTTCGTTTTCAGTTCAATCAGTACATAAGCACGGAGGATTTTATTGTAAAATACCATGTCCACATAGTAGTGGGTGTTGTTCAGGGTCACGCGCTGCTGGGTTCCGACAAACATGAAGCCCCGTCCAAGTTCCAAAAGAAACTTTTCGATCTGTACGACAAGAGCTTTTTCCAAATCGCTTTCCAATATGGGCTTGTTCTCCGGCACACCCAAAAACTCGAACACATAGGGATCACGGATGATGTCAGCTGGCTGATTGATTTCAATCCCTTTCTGCGCCAGAGAGAGGACCTTTTCTTTATTCGCATCTCCGCTGGAAAGTAGCAGCCGTTCATACAGCGAGCTGTCAATCTGCCGTTTCAGCTCCCGAACTGACCAGCCCGAATTGATAGATTCTTTCTCGTAAAAGCTGCGTTTGTTCTCATCCGTAATATTCAAAAGTTCACAGTAATGAGACCAGGACAATTTGCCAGACACTGTCTGGCATTTTTCATAAGCAAGATAAAATGCCCGCATATTTTGCAAATTAGAACGAGAAAAACCTTTTCCAAATTCCCGTGTCAGCTCTTTGGAAAGTTCCCTTAAGGTTTGTTTTCCATAATCCGCGCGAATCTGATTTTGCTGTTCATACTCCACGATAATCCGGCCAATGTTCCAGTAGGTTGTCAAAAGCTGCGTATTAACCTGCTGTGCAACATTTTTTCTGGCGTTTTCCAGCAGCTCTCGGATTTCCAAAATCATGGAGTTGTTTGGCGTTAATTGATTTTCCATACACGCCCTCCTTTATCTAAAACTATCTGCACTCGGCGGCAGAATATATTCTTATATAGTATATCCTATTTTCAATGGAAAGTAAAATAACATCAGTGGCATATTTTATCCATAAACCAAATCCTGAATGGCAAACTTCAAGTCCTGCACCTTGCCCAGCAGCCAGATGGCAGCCATCGGCAGACCATAGGGACTAATAAGGAATGCCATCACCAGCAGGATAATGCCGTTTTGCAGGGAACAGGTCAGCAGGACCGCCACGCCCAACAGGGCGATCACCATGCTGATAAGCCCCAGCACCAGACCGGAAACATAGACGATCCCCACACAAATCCAAACGAACAGGGTCAGTGTCAGAATTACCGGAGCTACCAAAATCTTCAACAACAGTTTTAACAAAAACACCAATGCCCTCATTGTTATGCCTCCTCCCAAAATCACAGTTCCTGTTCCTGATTCCATTATCCCTGTCTCACAGCCAAAAGGCAAGGATATGGGCAAAAAGAAAAAGCGGAGGAAGGCGCGGCGAAAAGAACGCCGTTCCTCCCTCCGCAGATGGGGTATTTGTCCTGATTATGAAAGTTTAGCGAGCCGGGTCAGTATCTCCTTAACGCCGTCCCATAACTGTTCCTGCCGTTGGGATATATCCTCCAAATCGGCATCATAAATCCGCCCGGTCTCATGCACCTTGCGTGTCAGCTGGTTTAAGTTGTTGCTGCTTCGGCGCAGCAGGGATACCAGTTCCTTCAGCTCCGGCAAGTCCAGCTGCACCACATAGCCGTCCACAGCCATTTTCCGCAGATAGGCGCTCAGGTTTTTTGTCCCAAATTGTGCCATTTTCTGCTGGATCACATCCATCTCCGCAGCGGATACCCAAAACAGGACCGGCACATCCCGCTTGCGCTTGGGGCTGCTCATCGCTCCGGCTCCCGTTTCTTCGGGGCGGCAGGCTTGCGGGCAGGCGATTCCTGCCTGAGCTTTTGCAAGACAGAGCTTTTCTGCTGTTCCTGCATGGTTTTTCTGGCCTGCCTGGTAAACAGATCGGTCAGACCGGGATTGACCCCATCCACAACCAGATAGGCGCAGTGGCGGGAAGCGCCGCTGTCCTCCGGCATGGGAATTGTTTTTGCCCAGGCTTTATTGTCCTGAGAGATACGCCCGTCATGGTTCTTGTGCTGGATGGTGTTTGCAAGAATGAACTGTACCCGTTCCGCCCCGAACTTTTCCAGCACATCTTTGACCGCCGCCTCCGTATCCAGCCGGTTCTCTGCATAGTGGGCGCTGATGGTCTGCTCAATGGCTTCTTTGCAGGCGCTGTTCGCCTGATACGAACGGTTATATTGTGCCATCTCTCCATGCTCGGACGCATAGGCGGCAGAATGGTGGTAGAGAAGGGCAGTTCGTAATTCTTCCTGCGCCTTGCACACATCATCGGCACGGTTTTCAATGCTGTCCCGGATCACATCCATGTAGCCGGTCTCCAGCTTTTCAAAATAACGGTACACATCAGCCAGCGGCGAGGGGGAATCCAAAAGCGCCTGTGCCTGTGCGTCGGTCAGCTCCAGCTGCTCCATCGCCATCATGATGTCCTCCCGGACCGTGTACTCATAGGTGTGGTGCAGGATTTCCTCCGGGGGTTGGCTTTTCAGCCAGTCCCGGAATTTATCCTGTTCATCAGACATTTTCTCATAAAGAGCTGTATTCCAATCTGTTGCATTCATAATCATCGTACCTCCTCGTGTTGTTTTGGTTTCTTTTCAAGGCTGCGTGGCGGCACAGGGCGTTTCAGGCTGTCCAGCACCGATGGCCGCGCACTCTTGGCAACCACGGTTTCCGGCTGGGTGTGGCCTTTGCCGTCAATGTTCAGCAAGGTGTCCAGTTCCACCAGACGGGCGGACTTGACCCGCAGATCGTCCTCAAAGGGGAATGGCTTTCCTACTTCCTCCTTGGCTGCGGCCTGCTGCTGGTAAAGGTTCTCCAGCTGATTTTTGACCGCTTCCAAACGCTGGGACATCTGCGCCAGTGCGTTGTCGATACGGGTGAGATTTCCGCGCGGGTCTGTACCCAGGGTCGCCCGATGGGTCATTTGTCCTTTCAGCAGGAGCGTATATTCCTGTTTCCACGCTTGAAATTCCACCGACATAGTGAATCCACGGTAACTGCCAATCTGCACCGGATCGGAGGTTTTGACCTCCTTGCAGGCATCCAGCAGGGCTGCACCGGCATTTTCTTTGTCGGTCAGCACATCGCCCCGGATCTCCATACCGGCAAAGCCATCTGCCGGGTGTGGGTGGGCAGCCAGTGTTTCCAAATCGGCTTCAAATCCCTGAATATACCCCTTATTGGTTTCGATTTCCTGCGGGAAGTATTTGAGCAGCTGGTCCTCCAGACGGTACTGCTTGCTCTGGTGGTCGGCTTTCATCAGCTTCAGCTTGGCAACCTCCACATCCAAATCCATGCGTTCCTTGATACGGGGGTCTCCGGCACACAGGGTCTTGATCTCGGCAAAGGATAATGCCGTTTCGTCCACATCGTCGCAGCTTCTCACAGGCGATTTCGAGGTCATAATCTGGCTGATGAATTTCTGTTTGTTTTCCACCGTCTGCCAGAGGTAGGCATCAAAAGTTCCCTCCGTGACATAGCGGTACACATGGACAAGAGGGTTCTGGTTGCCCTGGCGCTCGATACGGCCCTTGCGCTGGGCAAGGTCTCCCGGACGCCACGGGCAGTCCAAATCATGCAGCGCCACAAGGCGATCCTGCACATTGGTGCCAGCGCCCATCTTGGCAGTGCTGCCTAATAGGACACGCACCTGCCCAGTGCGGACCTTGGAGAACAGTTCCTTTTTCCGTACCTCTGTGTTGGCTTCGTGGATAAAGGCGATCTGCTCGGCAGGCATCCCCTGGGCGATGAGCTTCTGGCGGATGTCCTCATAGATGGTAAAGGCAGGCTCCGGTTCATCCAGTGGGATTGCTTCTTCCAACCCGTGAAGCAGCGGATTGTCCAGCTGTTTGGCTGCCTTTTTGGAGGGAGCTGCCTGGGGCGTGGAAATGTCGCAGAACACCAACTGGGTCAGCTTGTCTGCATCCCCGTCCCGCCAGATCTGCATGATGTTGTCCACGCACTGATTGACCTTTGTGCCAGGTTCATCCGGCAGCATCTGGTTGACGATCCTCTGGTCCAGTCCCAGCTTGCGGCCATCCGAGGTGATTTTGAGCATATTATCCACCGACGGGTCCACACTGCCTCTGTGTACTTCGGAAGCGCGCTCAGAGAGAGCCTTCACCATTTCCTGCTGGTGTTCGGTGGGCTGTGCCACGATGTTGTGGTATTCCACTTCCGGGGTGGGCAGGTTCAACTGGTCGGCGGTCTTGATGTCGGCCACCTCTTTGAACAGGTTCATCAGCTCCGGCAGGTTGAAAAACTTGGAGAATCGGGTGCGCGCCCGATAGCCGGTTCCCTCCGGGGCCAGTTCCAGCGCCGTGACGGTTTCTCCGAAACGGCTGGCCCAGCAGTCGAAATGGGTCATGCTCAGCTCTTGCAGGCGGTCATACTGGAGATACCGCTGCATGGTGTAAAGCTCGGTCATGGAGTTGCTGACCGGGGTTCCGGTTGCAAAGATAACGCCACGGTTTCCGGTAATCTCGTCCATATAGCGGCACTTGGCGAACATATCGCTGGACTTTTGGGCATCGCTGGTGGAGAGACCTGCCACATTCCGCATTTTGGTGTATAAAAACAGGTTTTTGTAGTTGTGTGCCTCGTCTACGAACAACCGGTCTACACCCAGTTGCTCAAAAGTTACTACATCGTCTTTTCGTCCCTCGGCTTGCAGCTTTTCCAGTCTGGCCTCCAGAGACTTTCTGGTACGCTCCAGCTGCTTGACGGTAAAACGCTCGCCGCCGCTGGCCTGTACCTCTGCAATCCCCTCGGTGATCTCGTCGATCTGCTCATAGAGAAGCCGTTCCTGACGCTCCCGGCTGATGGGGATACGCTCAAACTGGCTGTGTCCCATGATGATGGCATCATAGTCGCCGGTGGCGATCCGGGCGCAGAACTTCTTTCGGTTATGGGTCTCAAAGTCCTTTTTTGTGGTGACAAGGATGTTGGCGGAAGGATAGAGCCGCAGAAACTCCGAAGCCCACTGCTCGGTCAGGTGGTTCGGCACAACAAAGAGGGATTTCTGGCACAGCCCCAGACGCTTACTCTCCATGGCGGCAGCCACCATTTCAAAGGTTTTGCCCGCGCCTACTTCGTGCGCCAGCAGCGTATTGCCGCCATACATCACATGGGCGATGGCGTTCAGCTGATGCTCCCGCAGGGTAATGGACGGGTTCATGCCGCCAAAAACAATATGGCTGCCGTCATACTCGCGGGGGCGGGTGGAGTTCATTTCCTCGTTGTACTGGCGCACCAAAGTCTGGCGGCGCTCCGGGTCTTTCCAAATCCAGTCCTTGAAAGCATCCCGGATAGCCTGCTGCTTTTGTGCTGCCAGCGTAGTCTCCTTGGCATTCAGCACCCGGCGCTCCCTGCCGTCTGCATCCTCCACCGTGTCATAGATACGGACATCCCGCAGGTTTAAGGAATCCTCCAAAATCTTGTAGGCGTTGGCACGGCTGGTTCCATAGGTGGTATAGGCGGCCACATTGTTCTGACTGATGGAGCTTTTGCCGGTGATCTGCCACTCCGCCGTAAACGGGGTGTAGTTGACCTGGACATTCCGCTGCATATAAAACGGGGTATCAAAGGTCTCATACATAAATTGCTGGATATATTCCTTGTCAATCCAGGTAGCGCCCAGACGCACCTCAATCTCAGACGCATCCAGGTCTTTGGGCTGGGCGGCGGTAAGGGCTTCCACATTGGCGGCAAAGGCTGGGTCCTGCTGTGCGGCCCGCTGTGCCTGACGCAGCTTGCGCCGCACATTGCCGGACAGATACTCGTCGGCGGTCACATAATGGGGAGTGCCGTCTTTCTCCACCTGTCCCGGCACACGGAAGATCACGCCTTGCAGCTCGGCAGCCAGTTCGTCGCTGGTCTTATTGGTCAACTCCGACATATACGCCATATCGACACAGGCTTTTTCGGAAATTGATACGGCCAGAGCTTCACTTGCGGTATCCACAGTGTCCACCGCCTTGTGTGGCTTGATGGTGCGCTTGGTGAACATATCCGCCTTGCGCTCCAGCCTGCCGTCCTCGTCAATGACTTCCAGCGCGCAGAGCAGATAGTAGCTGGAATCATCGGCAAAGGCCAGTCGGTTCGCCCGGTCATTGATCAGGCTATATTTTGCAGAAAAGCTGTCATAGAGGCTGTTCAGTTCCGCCTGTTTGTCCTGGATGGCGCTGTCCGGTGTGGCGGCGTCCATTTGCAGATCAATGAGCTGCTGGACACATTCCCGCAGACCCACCAGCCCTTTCACACGGGCCTCAGCGGTGGCGTTCAGGTCAGGGCGCACCATGCGGCTGTTTTCACGGAAATATACAGCGCCGTCCACCACGGTGTAGGAGTAATTTTTCACATTGGGGTCGGCAGGAATGGAGGTGTCGATGGCTTCGCCCTCACCCAGCTCCGGCAGCTCGGCCTCCTGGTAAGTGCCGCGAATGTACTTCACGGCATCATGCAGCTGATCGGCAAGCTCCAGCCCCTCAATGGGATTCACGGTGTAGTCCATGCCATGGGCGGTGCTTTCCGGTTCCTGTCGGCCCAGCACCATTTCCGGGTGGTCCAGGAAATAGCGGTTGATGGCAAAGCCGTCCTGCGTCTGTCCGGTCTGAGTCCATTCCGGCACGATGTCCAGCGGGCGATCCCGTTTTTGGAGGAAGATGATGTCCGATACCACCTCGGCACCAGCGTTTTTCTTGAAAGCGTCATTGGGCAGACGGATGGCTCCCAGCAGCTCGGCGCGTTGGGAAAGATACCGGCGCACGGTGGAGTCCTTGGCATCCATCGTGTAGCGGCTGGTGACAAAGGCCACCACACCACCGGGACGCACCTGATCCAGCGCCTTGGCGAAAAAGTAGTTGTGAATGTTGAAATTCAGCTTGTCATAGGCTTTGTCCCGGACCTGATACTGGCCGAACGGCACATTGCCGATGGCAAGGTCATAAAAGTCCCGTCTGTCGGTGGTCTCAAATCCGGCCACGGTAATGTCAGCCTTGGGATAGAGCTGCTGGGCAATCCGCCCGCTGATGGAATCCAGCTCCACGCCGTACAGCTTGCTTCCGGCCATACTCTCCGGCAGCATACCGAAGAAATTGCCTACACCACAAGACGGCTCCAGGATGTTGCCGGTCTCAAATCCCATACGCCCTACGGCTTCATAAATTGCCCGGATTACCGTAGGGCTGGTGTAGTGCGCGTTGAGGGTGGAACCTCTGGCGGCAGCGTATTCCTCCGGGGTCAGCAGCTCTTTCAACTGGGTATATTCCGCAGCCCATGCAGGTTTCTCCAGGTCAAAGGCATCGGCAAGACCGCCCCAGCCCACATACCGGGATAGGATTTCCTGTTGTTCCGGCGTTGCCTGTTCAGTGGTTTCTTCCAGATATTTCAGCAGCTTGATTGCCGCGATATTGGCCTGAAACTTGGCTTTCGGACCGCCTTCGCCCAGGTGGTCGTCGGTGATACGGAAATTCTCAGCGGTGCGGCGCAGGTTGTCCTTGTATTCCCCGTAAGCGGCTTCCTCGGCGGCTCTGGCATTGGAGAAGGTCTGCCACTCGCCGTTTACCTGAATGGAAATGGGGTGTTCATCCAACACTTCATCCAGAGTTTTTTCCGGCTCTGCGGCAGGTGCAGGCGGCTCCGGCTCATTGGTTTGCAGGGTCTGAACAACCACATCATAGGGCAGATGGTTCTTGTCACCGGGATAAACTGTCACCGGCTCAGTGGTAAAACCGGGCTGTGCAGGTTCCGGCTTCTGCTCCAAATGCTGACGAATGACTGAAATCGGCTCCACCCGGAAGATGGGGAATCCCACCGCATTTGCAAAGGTCACATCTTGAAGTTCCACCCGGCCAATATCCGGCTCCAGCTTGCTGACCCGGAAAGTGCGCCCATCCAATGCAAAGGTGGTCTCGCCGGGAATGAGGTTGTGACGGGCATACTCGGCATCGGAAAGCGATTGGTTCGACTGCTCCTGTACTTCAGCGGCAATCTGCTCCACATCCGCCATCACACGCTGGATAAACGGGTCATTGTCCAGTTTTTCCGGGTCTGCCACCTGTCCGTTGACGATCCCTCTTTCCTCCAGGGCTTCCCGGATGGCAATGGGGTCGATGTTGTCGAACCGGTCCTGTTCCGCTTCGGTGTAGAACCGGTCCTCCTTGATAAGCTGGGCAATCCGGCGCTGTGCCTTGGGCCAGGGCAGCTCAATCCCTTCTGGGCTTCCGGCGCGGATCACAAATAGGCTCTTGCTGTCGTTGCCGCTGTATTCCTGAGCCAGCCATGCGGCGGTATCTTTTTCTCTTGCATGGTCTTTCATATAGCGGACAACAGCGTGTTTACTCTCGATATTGCCGTTCCATGCACAAAGGGCAGTATCAATATCTTCCTGAGAAAGAGGGCGCAGAAGCTCATGGAGCTTTGGATAGGTCTCGTCGATCACTTCCCGGTGCAGACGCTGGCGGAACTCCGGCACATCGGAATAGAGCCGAATCAGCTCCAAATCACCGGAGCCGAGAACGGCACGGCGGATGGCGGCATTGCCCTCAATGACAGCATTTTCATGGTCGCTGTGACCGCAGGCGTTGCGGTATGGCACATCCTCCATCACAGCGGCAAGCACAGTGGGTTTGTACTGCTCATGCAGTTCCCGAATCGTAGGGGCTGCGGCTGCTTCGGTCTCCCGGAATACCCTGGTCCCGTCTGCGCCGAACTCCGCTTCCTGAGCGTCGATGTGCTGTTCCGCCTCATGGTCGATGGAGGGCATGGAATACTCCTGACGCTCCCTGCCGCCCTCCGGGACAGCGGAAATGGTCACATCATGCTGATCCCGCAGCTGTTCCACAACCTGTTCCAGCCGGTTTGCCGGAAAGCCGCACATTTCCACACGGCCACCGCCGGGGATAGCGCGGGTTGTAAGGTTGAATCCCAGCTCCGCAGCGGCGGTTTTGGCATCCTCGCCGTACAGCTCAAAGAAATCGCCCATCTGATACAAAACCATATCATTCGGGTGACGCTCCTTGACCCCGTTGTATTCCCATATCTCCGGGGTCGGCTGCTGGGCTTGCAGGGTATCTTCCTCGGCCAGCGCCTTTTCTGCCTGGATTTTGTTGTACTCCGCCTGTTCCTGTTTGGTGAGATAGCGGCCTTTCCGAATCAGGCCGGTGATCCGCTTGGACACCTTTTCCCAAGTGAAGTTGACGTCCGGGCAGTCCTGCTTTTTATAATGAAGTCCCTTCCCGTCGTGATCTTCGCCGCTGTATGTTGCACCGGAGAGAGCGTGGGAACGCCCACCAATGCCGTATTCGCGTTTGAGGAAATCCACCTTCTCTTTATCGGTGTGGTTCCCCTGGAAAAATACGAAGATACGGCCTTTACCGCCCGCAAAGCTGCTGCCGTTGGTCATGGCGGCGTCGATCTCATCCTCGGTAATGAAGTGCTGGACGGTTGGCACTTGGGAAAGGTCCGAAGAAAAAGTCCTGCGGGACAGGGACAGGTCTTTCAGGTTTTCCCAAATCTCTCTCGGTTTGTGGTAGTGGAAGCGCAGCAACTCCCGGTCCTGCTGGTAGGCCGTCCAGAAGGCAGCGTATTCTTCCGCAAGGGTCTGACGGAACTCCGGGCGGTTCAGCTGCTCGGCAAGCCATGCGGTTTCTTCCGGGAACCCGGTTCTCTGAATACCGGACAGACAGGACAGATACCCGGAATCTCTGGCTTTATCGCTGAAATCGTGGTACAGATGCCAAAGTTTTTCCGCAAGGAGGGAACGTTCATAGCCCGCTGCCTCGGTCAGCTCCACATTGGTGGCAAAATTTCCGTCCTGCAAAAGCTGGCCGATACGCTCGGCGGCGCTCTCCCAGGAAATGACCTGGGCGGACTTGTCGTAACGGGCTGTTTTGCCGTGGGAAAGATGGATGCCGTCCTCGGCATACCATGCGGTGACGCTGCCGATCCCGTTGCCGCCGTGATAGAGCGTTTTCAGTATCTCGGCAATCTCAGCGGTAGTTTTCTGCTTTTCAAAGGCCGCCACAATGCGCTCCCTTTGGCGATCCGTGTTGCCGCCCAGCCGCAGCACATGGTCAATATCCGCCTGGGCAAAAGAAAAAGCAGAGGATGTTTTCACATTCTCTGCTTCATCTATGATTCGGATTTGTTCGTTTTCGGAGAGGAAGAAACTCAGCTGTTGATAAGCTCCGCCATCAGGATTTCCTCGGCCTGAGTTTTGCAGGTGTTCATCAGCCCCACCCACTTCATGGGATCGCTGGCTTTCAGTTCCTCGGTGGCTCCCGCTTCCTTCGCCAGCTGGGGCATCATCTGCTCCAGTCTGCTCTGGGCGGTCTCGTCGATCTCCAGAAGGTGCGGGTACAGCTTCTCGCTCATCAGCAGCTGGTTGTATAGGATGGGACGGTGTTCCTTGAGGTATGCTTTCCGCATCCTGCCGTACTTGCCCAGGGGTTTCGACCGCTGCTCGCTCAGCTTCAGGTCGGGAATCAGATAGTCTCCGTTCTGGATGTAGTTCATGGGATTCTTCATGTTGGGGTCTCCTTTCTTTGATGGCCTCGCGCTCGGCATTTCGGATGGTAACGCCGATCTGCCGCAGCACCTGTTGATTGATCTGGCTGACCGCCGTTCCCAGTGCGCCGATGGTAGCAGGGGTGTTGAAGTCGAAAATCGCCATAAAGTCCTCATGGGTAAAATAGCGTTCCGGCTCCAATCCGCAGCGAGACATCAGGGCGTAGGAAATGCTGACGGTGGCGGCTGCCTTAAACTGTACTTCGATGTTAAATTCATCATATTCCTCTAAAAAGGAATCGTCAACGATATAGAGAAAGTCCTGACGATGCTCGTTCCAGTATTCGCCCGCCAGTTTTCCGGCTACCTTCGTGAGCTGTCCGGCAAGGTCATCGCCGCCAACCTCGTAAGTGCGCTCCAGCATGGCCGACACAGAATCCCTGTGCTGTTCCTCCAGCTTCCACAGCCAGGGGGTGCGGGAATGTTCGCGGGTCCCGGTGTCCGTGATGTCGAACACATAGCGCAAACGGGGTTTATCACCGGAATCGTCCACCAGGGCGATACCCTTGGAACCACGGCGCACATAGCGGCCCATTTTTTCATTCCATAAATCATACTCCGCACAGGCGGTAGCGTCGGGGCGTTGTGCATAGATCAGCAGCTGTTCATGGAACGGATACTTGTAAAGGCGGGCAGCAGTGGTCAGAAATCCCGCCCATTCCTGCCAGCTGCCTGTGAGCTGGGTCGCCACATGGTCGGCCATCTGCCGGTAAAATTCTGTTTTGGATGGCATGGTTGTTGTCCTCCCTTCGTGTTAAATGGAAATGGGGCGGCATTTTACGCCGCCCCGTTGGGTGTTTATGAAATGCTTATTCATCAAAATCCGGGTACAGTTCCAGCTGAGCAAACTCGGCATCGCTCATAGCCTGGAGCTTCATCAGGGCGCTGTCGGTCAGTTCCCTCAGTTCCGTTTCCTCCGGCGAAAGTTCGCCGCGCATCTCGGTCAGAGCCTCCATCAGCCCGGTGCGGCTGCCGGTGTTGTAGATACAAAGCAGGTTCATTTCTTCAAAAGTAAAGTTTCCCATATCAAAGCTCCCTTTCCGCGCTCTTTTTAGGCGCTGTCTTTTTGTGTTCCGTCCGGGGCTGGCTTTTCAGCTGCTCCATGACGGACTTTTTCTTGTCCCGTTCCTCCCGGTGGACAGCTTCCGCTAAATCCATGAGAGAGATTGGCTGACCGCTGCGGGCCTGCTGTTCCAGCTGCGCCACGGTCGGCTCTTTTGGGCCGTTGTTGATGATACCGTCGATCATGCCGTAGTCATCCTCCAGCATCATTTCTGCATTTTTCAGCGGATTGTCCGGCAGGAATCCGGGAATTTCGGTGAAACCAACGCTGTCGCAGTAATGACAGGATACCTTACCGTCCTGCTTGATGGCAACGATGTCGCTGACACTCAGGGAAGGGCTGTGAAAATCCACCGGCTTTTTCAGGTTGAACTGTTCATACAGCGTTTCCAGCTGCTCCATAGTGCTGCCGGAACCGTTCAGCGGGGCGGTGTAGATTAGGTCATAATTACTTCGGTCCACGGCCAGATTGTGCGATTGCAGCCAGTCCAGATTCATAAACCGTACATTCTGCGGATCGTCCCGGCTCACCTGATAAATGGCAAAGCAGCAGCCCTCATGGGCAAGAAATGCCTGCTCCCGTTCCAGCTGCCGTTCCTGCCGTTCCAGCACCTTTTCATGGAACTGGGGGCTTTTCTCCCATTCCTCGTGTTCCACACCGAAAAGTCCGCCATGCTCCATGATTTCTTCGGTGTCAAACACCATGCTCTCCGTGTTATCTTCATGGAGGACATAGACGGTCAGACCGGCAGCGTCCAGTTCCAGCGCCCGTTCTCTGGTGACAGGCAGCATCCCATCGTAAAAGTAGCCGTATTCCTGCATATCCGAAACAGATACTTCGCTGTCGGGCATGGGGTACTCGTCCAATGCCTGCTCCTGAGCATCCGGCAGCTGAGTGGCGGCAGTTTCTGCGCTCTGCTGGCTGACCTGTTCCTGCATCTGCTGACAGGCGGCATCCTGCAAGGTCTCAATCATAGACAGCGGGGCATCCTGAATCGACGGATTTTCCAGTTCCAGCCCCTCACAAATCTGCCGGACAGCGGTAGAACGGGACAGTTCCGGGGTATCCAGCTGGCCGCCGTCCAGTTCTTTCATGGTTTCTTTATTATAAAGGGTGTAGTCCCAGCCGGTATCGCACGGCTGAATATGCAGATAGGTGGCATCGTTCAGAAGAAACAGGGCTTCCTGCGGTATATCCGCCTGTTCCTGCTCCTGTTTGGCGGTCAGGTCAATGCCGCGCTCCTTACAGATTTCCTTGTAGTGGCGTTCGATGTCGTTAATCAGCTCACAGGAAGTCTTATTGATGGTCTCCAGACTGGCCCGCAATTCTTTCAGTTCTTTGCCCTTGGACCAGGAAGCGATGTAACCGAAACTGTTTTCCCCGGTCTGGATGCCAAAATACTGGCAGACTGCATAGGAAATGCTTTCTGCTTCGACTTCTTCTGTGCGACGGTCCTTTTTCTGTTCCTGCAAAAACTGCGAGAGGGTAAGCATACCGCCGTTAAAATTCAGTCCGGTCTCATCTGTAAAATACAGCCTGCCTTCTTCTGGAAATTCTAACGGAGCAGTCAAAATAACAGAACCAGCGTGGTTCACCACCACTCTTTCCTCAACACAAATCGGGGAACCGGGGTCGTCATCCGAACCGCGCAGGTCATAGCAATAAACGCCTTCGGGCAGATCATCACGGGAAATACGCCCGTTGGAAAACAGGGCGGGTTTCTCAAATAACTCCACCTCCTGATATTGCTCGTCATTGTCAATCTGAATCTTTTTCTGATTATGGAGCTTACTGTGTGCAATTTCATGGACAGTGGCAGAAACGGTCTGTACCTCGCTCATGCCTTCCCGGATGGCGATGCGCTGCTGGTCGGGGGAAAAATAGCCGTCCGTGTTGGCGGCCATCGGCTCAAACTCGATGGGAACCGGGGCAGAGCGCCGCAGGGCTTCCAGAAAGGCTTCATAGTGCGGCACAGTCCCCGAAAGGCTGGAGGACAGCTCTGGCAGGGGCTTGCCATCGGTCTGGCTCACATCAAACACCTTGACCGGGCGAAACATGGGGATTTCAATTTCTTTTTCCTCCATGACCGCCTTACCGTCTGCATCCAGAATGGGGGCATGGGTGTCCGGGTCGCGCTTCATTTCCTCGATTTTCTTTTTGTAGGGCGTGGGGGCGATGATGGTGATGCCATGCTCGCCCTTTTTCACATGGCGCGCAAACTGGTTTTTCCACTTGTTGAATCCAGCCACCAGCGTAGCTTCCGGCTTCTGCATATAGATGAGCATGGTGTTGTTTACCGAATAACGGTGGAACTTGGACATGACGGACAGATAGCGCATATACTTTTCGCTCTCGAACAGCTCCTTGATACCCTGTTCGATACCCGCCGTGATTTCCTGCAACCGTTCCCGGTTGGTGGGCTTATCAGCCATGATGTTCACTCTCCTCTCTAAATTGGCGATTGTTGATTGATGTTCAGCGATCCATAGCTTTTGTTCCTCCGGGCTGTCCTCCAGAAAAGAATCCAGCAGATAGCCGATATAATCCTTTTGCTGCACCGCCTCTAAAAAACGGGGGTGCATGGGTTCCTCCGGTGTTTTGGGTGTGTAGCCCGCTTCCCACTTGCGGAGAAGATGGAAGTAGTCCGCCAGAATCCGAAAGGCATGGTCCCGGTTCTCCTGAAACTTCTGCGCCTCGGTTTTCAGGCGAACATATCTCCTGCGGGGCGGAGCCTGACTGTCATAGATAAGGCCAAAATCCTGCGCCAGCTTCTCGGCGGCTTCTTTGGGGGACAGGTTGTAGAGCCGGGCGGTCAGGTCTATCACATCGCCGGTGGCTCCGCAACCGAAACAGTAGAAATATTCTTCGTTCAACTTCATACTGGGATTTTTGTCATCATGGAAGGGACAGCAGGCCATGCCGCCCCTTTTGACCTCAATCCCATATCGTTCTGCGGCTTCCCGGACGGTGACAGACTGCTTGACCGTCTCAAATACATTTGCGCCCATCGTCAATCAGCTTTCGGTTTGGGGATGGGCGGCCTGTACCCGGCAGCCTTGGCCCGTTCACTGGCAGCCTTGCGGCGCTCGGCGCTGTATGGCTCCCGGACGGACACACAGCGTTTGGGGACTGTAAAATTGTGCTTATCCTTTTTGCAGACCTGTTCCGGGTGCTTTTTGGAAAGGCGGGTCAGCTTCTCCATCAGTTTTCGGTCATGGGTATAAACTTCGGCGGTGTCCTCAGCCTGATTGTAGAGGAGAATGGTTTCCTGTTCATAAAGGGAGAGCTTCATTTTGCACCGCCTTTCTGCCGGTCAAATTCCAGCTTGAAGTTGGCGTACCGCCCATCGTCCTCCAGAACCACCGTAGCGTCATAGGTCTTGCCGGTCTTTTCGGAATAGCAGCCGGTGATCCTTGCGCGACCATCCTTGAGCAGCACCGTCACCAGTGCCTTGGTAGGCTGTTTTTTCTTGGCTGCCCACCATTTGTTGTTTTTCCAGATGGCAAATTTGCAGGATTCTGTCTGGCAGAAGAACCCTTTTTGCAGTTCCGCCACATCACCGCCGCAGCGGGGGCATTTGCCCACCACCTCGCGTGGCGGCGTGAACAGGTACTCAGTCCCCTTGATGACCTGATAGGTTCCCACCAACTCCCGGAGCATGGCGCAGATCCCGCCCATGAAGTCCTCCGGGGACAGCTCGCCGCGCTCGATCTCGCTTAAACGGTGTTCCCATTCAGCGGTCAGCAGGGGCGATTGCAGCTGTTCCGGCAGAACGGTGATAAGGGACACCGCATCTTTAGAGGGCATGAGCTGCACAGCTTTCTTACTCTTTTTTCGCTCCAAAAAGCCGGTGGACACCAGCTTTTCCAGAATCCCGGCGCGGGTGGCCGGGGTCCCCAGACCTTTTCTCTCGGCATCCTCCGGCATATTTTCCTTCCCGGCAGTTTCCATCGCAGAAAGCAGCGTATCCTCGGTGAAATGTTTGGGCGGGCTGGTTTTGCCCTCCTTGACGGCAGAGCTGGAAAGGGGCAGCGTCTGACCCTCGGACAGTTCTGGCAGACGGCCTCCGTCCGGCAGGACCTTGTCCTCGTTTTCCTTGTCCGGCTCCGCATTTTTCAGCGCAGAACGGTAGGCAGTGTCCAGCGCCCGCCAGCCGGGGCGTTTCACCGTTTTGCCCTTGGCGGTAAACTCCGCTCCGGCGCACTCGACAACAACGGCGGTTTCCGCAAAGGTATAGGGCTGGGCTACGGCGCACAGCAGCCGCAGGGACACCAGCTCCAGCACTGCCTTTTCGCCCAGCGGCAGGCCGGACAGGTCAGCGTTTTGGAGATTGCGGGTAGGGATCACTGCATGGTGGTCGGTCACTTTTTTGTCGTTGATAACCTGAGCCGCATCACAGGAAATGGCGATCCCTTTGCGAAACGGCATGGCATTGGCAACCAGATTGACCAGCACAGGCAGGCTTTCTGCCATATCGCTCGTCAGATAGCGGCTGTCCGTGCGGGGATAGGTGCAGAGCTTCTTTTCGTACAGATTTTGGAGGTAGTCCAGGGTTTGCTGGGCCGTATATCCCAACAATCGGTTGGCATCCCGTTGGAGGGTGGTCAGGTCATAGAGGGAGGGCGGCTTTTCCGATTTGTCGCGGCATTCCACCTTTTTGACCGTCACATCCGCACTCTGGCAGGCGGCTTTCAGCTGCTCGGCAGCAGCCTTGTCCGCCATGCGTTCCCCGGAAACGGAAAAACCGGGCAACTCCAGGACTACCGTGTAAAACGGAACCGGCTTAAAGGTGTCGATCTCGGCTTCCCGTTGGACGATGAGGGCCAGCGTCGGGGACATGACGCGCCCGATGTTGAGGGTACGGTGGTACAGCACCGAAAACAGTCTTGTGGCGTTGATACCAACCAGCCAGTCGGCCTTGGCGCGGCAGAGAGCAGCTTGGCGCAGACCGTCATAATCGGCACCGGGGCGCAGGTTTGCAAAGCCCTCCCGAATAGCGGAATCCTCCATCGAGGAAATCCACAGCCGCTTCATGGGTTTTTGGCATCCCGCCAGCTCATAGACGCTGCGGAAAATCAGTTCGCCCTCGCGTCCGGCATCGCAGGCGTTTACCACCTCGGTCACATCCGGGGCGTTCATCAGCTGTTTCAGCACAGCAAACTGTTTCTTCTTGTCTTTACCCACCACCATCTGCCAGTGCTCCGGCAGGATGGGCAGATCGTCATAACGCCACTTGGCGTAGTCCGGGTTATATACATCGGCATCGGCCAGCCCAGCCAGATGACCCACACACCAGCTGACCCGCCAGCCGTTTCCTTCCAGATAGCCGTCCTTGCGAGCAGTCGCGCCGATCACGGCGGACAGACTTTGGGCAACAGACGGTTTTTCAGCAATTACCAATTTATGTTGAGCCATGATGGTTCCTCCTTTCTTTGAGCCATCGTTCCATCTCACGGTGGCAGACTCCCACGCAGGGCTGGCCATAATTCCCGCAGCCATAGCAGGGGTGGCTTTTGGGTAAAGAGAGAGGACGGGAAGTGTCCTTCCCGCCCTCCGGCCTGCGTGTCATCATGCGTTCATAGGGGCTGTCGGTGAACCGGGTCATGGGGTGTCATCCTCACTTTCTTCACCGCCGCCCCTGTCAGCGTCCAGCTCGCCCGATTCCTCGTCCTCCAGTTCAGTTTCTTCCTCATCCGGCAGTTCCTCGCCGTCCTCATAGTCATAATCGTCTGGATTGCTGTTGTTTTTGTGGTTGGCTTTACCCTTAATAAATTTGAAGTAGGCAAAGGCAGCGCCGCCCATCACAGCCAGCACCAGCAGCAGGACAGCCGGATTTAACCCTGCGGGTTCTTTTTTCTCCGGTTCCGTAGGTTCCTTTGGCGGTTCCGGCTTCTTGCCGGTACAGCCGGTCATGTCCGTACTGCACACCTCGCATTTGGTGTTGACTGCACCGGCTTCACATTTTTCCGTGCAGTTGCAGACAGCGGGCGGTTTCTCGGCGGATTGCCCGTCCTCCATCAGCGCCATCAGGTCGGCTTCATCCACCTGATTTAAGAAATGGACGGCGGTTTCCTTGTCCTCGTTGGCACGGTCAATGAGGATGTAGAAATAATTGCCGGATTTTGTGGTGACGGTGATGAGCTGCTTGTTGCCGCCGAAATCATCCACCAGGGCAGCATTGCCCTCCGGGGTCAGGGCAGGACTGTCATCAGTTTCTTCCACCACATTGGTATCGTTGGTGGCATCCTCCGCCGGGGGCTGCTCCGGCCCTTGAGCAAAAGCGGTGACAGAAAAACCGCCCATCAGCACCAGTGCGGCGCAGAGGGCGGAAAGGGTCTTAAAAATTCTCTTATTCTTCATGGGCGGTGTCCTCCTGTTCGTCATGGGCAGCCATACCGGGAATCCTGCCGCCGGACAGCATGGCGCTTAACTGCTCCGGGGTCATACGCATAGCGCGCACCATCTGGACGATCTCCAGATTTTCCGCTTCGGTTTTCTGCGCTTCCAGCGATTTCAGCTTTTCCTGATACTCTGCGATTTTCTCACGGGTTTTCGTAATTTCCCGGTCAATGCGTTCGATTTTCGTAGCCATAATCAATCACTCCTTATCAAAAGATTTGTCACCAGTTCATCAGACCGTAGCCCTTGATGCACTCGTAGTTCACATCGTAGCTTCTGATTTTGCAGGCATCGCCGCTGTTTCCCTCCACGGTATAGACCCGGCTGCCGTCTGTACCGATGACGATGCCCACATGGTCGGCGCTGCCGTCCAGGTCCCAATCGAAGAAGATGGCGTCGCCGGGGGCGAGGTTGTCATAGCCCCGTGCGCCCCATTGTCCATGGGACTGGAACCACGGGATGCCCTGGGACTGGCAGGCGGCAAAGCGCGGCTCGGATAATCCCATCTGCCCATAGCACCAGGACACGAAGCAGGCGCACCATTCCACACGGGAATTGAAGCCGTACCAGCTCCAGTAGGGCTGACCACCCACATTTCCCACCTGACGTTTGGCCAGTTCCACCAGCTCCGGGTTGCCGGGGCGTGTGCCGTTTACAAACTCCACACCGTCCAAACTCTCGGAATCACTGGTATTTGTGGAGCCGCCGCCGAAGATCAGCGGCTTGTTGCCAAGCGTCTGCCGGTACACCTGATACATTTCCAGCTGCTCCGGGGTCAAAAGCTCTGTGGCAAGAGAGGAGATGGGGCGGCTCTCCAGCTTGACATGAAGAATCCGGTATTCGTATTCGTGGGTGTCGCCATCCTCGTCCGTATAGGTGCGAATCTGGATTTCCTCGGTGAGCGTCAGGGTATATTGGGCGGAAAACACGCGCTCCAGTTCGCCTTGGGCGCTGGACTGAGTGTAACCTTGCAGCACGGCGGACAGGTAGGCTGCCAGCTCATGGGGGTCATGCCCGATCATATCAAGGTCATAGCGGTACTCGTCATATCCCGGATGGCTGCTTTCGATGTTGTCGATCTCGGCTTGCAGCGCCGTTTCTCTGGCGGCGTAATCGGCCTCCACCGCAACAAGTTCCGGGTCATCCGACGGATAGGTAGAGCCGGAAATGGCAGAACCAATGCTCTGCGCCATCATGGAGCAGGAGGACATGGTGTTGAGCAGCAGGCAGATGAGCAGAAAAATTGCGCCCACAAGCAAGAAACCTTTTTTGTGGCGCATAACAAATGCTCCGGCCTGCTGTGCCTTTTCCTTAACGGTTTTTGCAGTCTTGCTGGCAGTTTTGGCAGTTCCTCCGGCGGTGTTTCCGGCGCGCTTGGCGGCGGCGTATTCCTTTTTGATGGCCTGTTTCTGCTGCCAGCGGGAAATGGGATTGCTGGCAAGCTGGGGATTTTCCCGCAGGGACTTCTGGTACAGGGCATTTACATTGGCCTTTTCCAGCTTTTGTTCCGCCTGTGCCGCCTTGCGGTATGGCTTCAGCTTGTGGCTGCGGTAGCCTTCCCGAACAAGCCTAACGCCGGTCTCTGCGGTTTCCTCAGACTTGTGGGCGCTCTCCACGCCCACATTGTCCTGTTCCGTTTCACGGATTTCCTTGTGGAGTTTCCCCAGCACCGCATCTCCCGGAGCATCCCGGACCGCATGGGACAGCTTGGAGGGCGGTTTTTTCTTGTCCTCCAGCACCAGTTTGGTGGTCACTTTGCCGGTCTTAGGGTCCACCGTCTTTTGCCGCACCTGCTTTTTGGGGATTTTCGTCTGCGCCCTGTCTGCTTTGGCGGCGGCCCGGTCAGCCTTGCGGATGGGCTTTTCCAGCGCCGGGTCAGCGCGTTCCTCGTCTGTAAAGTGCAGGCGCGGTTCCTTACGCATACCAGCCACCCGCCATCAGGTCATCCAGCAGCACACAGGTTTCCGCATATACCGGAATCTGAATGGTTTCTGCCGGAAAGACCGTTGTGGACAGGAAAAGCGCCATCAGGGTTCCTCTTGCCATGTCCCGATCCTGAATCGGGCTGCCCATAAACAGCTTGGGAACATCCGGTATGCCCACTGTCCAGATATGGTGAATCCGGGTAAATCCGGCATAGCCCTTGGGCGTGAGATTTTTTGCTGTCTTTTCCTGCTCATAGCAGTAATGGACGGCGGCGCGAAGCAGTTCCACCATCTGCTCACAGCCGCTGACAGCGGCCAGAAGCAGACCTGCGCCTTTTTCAATTTCTTTCTTTGTCATGCTGTTCATCCTCCTTTTTTAAGTCCAACGGTTTGGTGGTCATTATGGCATAGAGTTCGGTGTTTTTCGGGAAGTGGTCCACGAAGGGCAGGATGGTGGAGCCGTAGAACAGCAGTCCTTCACCCTCGCCGGAGTGGGTCACATAGCTAAGCTGGTGCGTAGAAATGCCCAGCTGTTTGGCAAGAATCTGCCGGTCTCCGCCCGCCTGGTTGAGCATATACACGAAGTCGGAGTTTTCAAAAATGTTCTCCACCTCGCGGCTGCTCAAAAGGTCTTTGACGTTCTGCGTGATACCGGTCGGGATGCCGCCCCATTTACGGAATCGCTTCCAGATTTCCACCGTATAAGCGGCGGTCTGTTCCTCTTTCAGCAGCAGGTGCATCTCGTCGATGTAGTAACGGGTGGACTTATGGGCGGCGCGGTTGATAGTGACGCGGTTCCACACCTGATCCTGCACCACCAGCATCCCGATTTTCTTCAGCTGCTTGCCCAGTTCCTTGATGTCATAACAGACAATGCGGTTGTTGATGTCCACATTGCTCTGGTGGTTGAACACATTCAAAGAACCCGTTACATAGATTTCCAATGCCGTTGCAATGTACTGAGCTTCTTTTTCTTCCTGCTCCCGCAGCAAGTTATAAAGGTCCTCCAAAATCGGCATATTCTCCGGGCGCGGGTCGTTCAGATAGTCCTGATAGACCAGCCGTACACAACGGTCAATAATGGTTTTCTGCACCGGCTGCAAGCCCTCCTTACCGCCCACGATCAGCTCACACAAGCTGAGAATAAAGTCGGACTTGAGGGACAGCGGGCTTTCATCGTCCGAATAGTCCAAGTTCAAATCCATGGGGTTGATGTAGTTGGTGGAAGTAGGCGAAATCTTAATGACCTGCCCATGCAGACGCTCCACAAGAGGTGCGTACTCCGCTTCCGGGTCACAGATGATGACATCATCCGAAGTGAGCAGGAAACTGTTGGCGATCTCTCGCTTGGCGCTGAAGGACTTACCGGAACCAGGCGTACCCAGAATCAGGCCGTTGGGGTTTTTCAGCAGCTTTCTGTCCACCATGATGAGGTTGTTGGACAGAGCATTGATGCCGTAGTACAGAGCTTCTTTACCGTTCTGGAATAATTCCTGGGTGGTGAACGGCACAAAGATTGCCGTGGAACTGGTGGTCAGTCCGCGCTGAATCTCAATCTGGTTGATACCCAGGGGCAGGCAGCTCATCAGCCCTTCTTCCTGCTGGAAGTCCAGACGGGTCAGCTGGCAGTTGTATTTCTGCGCGATACTGGATGCCTGGAACACATTGTTGTCCAGCTGGCGGGGATTATCTGCGGTGTTCAGCACCAGGAAGGTTACAAGGAACATTCGCTCGTTGCGGCTTTGCAAGTCCTGCAAGAGCTTTTTGGCCTCGACACCATAAGTGGCAAGGTCGGAAGGGATGATGTCTATGTCGTATCCTGCTCTGACCGCCTTTTTCTGTTCCTCGATTTTGGATTTATCCAGATCGGTGATTTTCCGCTTGACCGTCTTGATGGCCTTGATCTGATCCACCGACTGGATATGTAGGCTGACGATCAGTGAGCTTTCCATGTCCAGAAAATCAGCCAGCATCCGGTCATTCAACTCCGGCGCTAAAATCTGCAAAAAAGAAACCGCCCCATATTTCTTGCCCATGCGGAACTGCCTGCCGGTGCGGAACTCAAAGGAGCTGGGGGCGATAAAGTCCTTGGTGGACAGGCCGCTGGTGGGGAGCCAGTCCCACTCAAAACGGAACGGCAGCTGCTCATCCATGTGGAAGATACCATGCAGCTGGGAAAGTCGTGCTTTGCCGTCCAGCGTTTCCGCCGCCACACCCAGCCGCTTGAAGTTATTGAGAATGTCGGTCTCAATGCGCTCCAAACGGGGCTTGGCCGCCTTGATGCTGTCCGCGTCAATGCCAAAGGTGAGATACTTGGTTTTGATAAGGCCGTTGTTGCCCTTTGCCAGCTGGTTTTGCAGCATGGTGGTGTACTCCACCCGGATACTGTCAAAATCATCCCTTTGAAGGGGGATGTTGATGGCGCGGGCAAAGGTTTCCTCCGATGCTGCAAGGTTCAAAAAAGACAGCTCAAACTGAATCGAGCTGTCGAAGTAGTTGAGGAAATCGCACCAGCCCTCGAAGATCGCGGTTTTATCCTCGTTCTGCGAAAGCTGATAGTTGATGTCCTGAAATTGAATGGTTTTTGTGTAGTGACCGTCTGATACCCGGCAGATACCGTCCGGCCACATCCGTTCATAAGGGATACTGTCCTGCGCGGATTTTTCCTTTTTGTCCGTGCGGTTGGCGCGGGCAATGGCAGCTTCAATCTGCTTTCTGTCGGCGCGGGACAGCTTTTTCTTTGTTTTGACCGGCTGCACAGCTTTTTCCTCGGTTTTTCCGAACATCCGATGCAGCCAGTTTTTGATTGCCGTAAACAATGTGTGACACCTCCTCGTCGAGATTTGCCTGCCGCTGCAACACGGCATAGAAGTTATTGGTGCGGTAGGGGCGCTGCCTGGGGCGGATCACCGTGACGCGAATGATATTGCCCACAATCTTTTCCAACGGCTGGCCATGCTTTTCGTACATCGCCATCAGGAAGAAGGGCAGCATCACGAACATCATGCACAGGGCTGCTGTGCTGTTCCCGGCAGAGCCACGGAGCAGAAAGAACAGCGGTACGCCCAAAAGCGCCCCGCCAGTGAAGCAGACTAACTGCCGCTTGGTTAAGTTAAAAGCAACCTTGGTTTTGACTTTGGTCAGGTCTTTGGGTACAGGTACATAGGCCATAGAAACTCCCTCCTTTATGAAAATGAAACAGAACTGTCCACCTCGTTGCCCCATACATCCCAACCGGGTGTGGCTTGTCTGGCGAACAGCTCAATACGCGGCAAATCACCCATAAGCTGCACAATTCGTTCTCTTACCTCATGTGGCTTTTTGGAATGTTCCTCAATATGAGAAAGAATAACTTGATGAACACCTGCGTTAATTCGTTTGGGGTTCCCTTTGGTAGCTAAGATACAAAACTCCACATTTGAGCGAGTCCAATATCCCATTCCCCAAAATAGACTATCTGCTTTTTTGTTTTGCTTCACCCAAGCAAAAGCGATTGTCTTATAGGTAAATCCCCATGCGCGAAGCACAGAAATCCCTTCCAGTAAACAAGGATTTGTCACCCAAAGAAAAAGCACGCAATTTTTGTCTGCTAAATCACCAACAGGTAAGGCGCAAATATCGTCAACACTCATAGTGGGGTAGTGACTTTCTGCGCTTCGCCCCATTCCTTTTTTTGAATATACATGGTATCTCCAAGGTGGATCAGCATAAATAATTTGATATTTCTTCATGTATCCTCCTTAATGAGCCTGAAATACGGCTTTTGCAAGGCTTCCGGTCTTAAAGAGCGTAAAGCACAGTAAAACCGTATAACCCACACAGCTCCAGATCGCCATAATCACATCTTCCTCCGTAGCGATGTCCTGCACCAGCACAGCATAAATCGCCACACAGACCATAATGAGAAATGCCTGGAATCCCAGCGCCAGCAGGGAGCGCAGATAGTTCTGGCCCATGCCGCCCCATTCCTTGCCCATCATGGCAGCCATGGGGATGGGCGCAACGGATGTCACAAGGTAAATTTCAATCATACGGCCATAAATCACGATGAAGATGCAGATATACAGCGCCCACATGGTAACGCCGATAAACATACTCTGGAACCAAAGTCCGAACAGCGGACCCAAATCCATTTCCATCAGCCGGGGTTCCATGTCCGTGAGGATGGAGGAAATATCAATGGCGGTATCCGAAGAAATGATGCCGGATGCCTGTGCCACCACACCCTGCGCCATATCGAACACGCCCATGACGATATTCCATGTATTCGTGACAAGGAGGATGGCAGCGGCTGATTTGAACACCCATTTGAAAATCATCCAGGTATCCACATCATGCAGGTTGTTTTTGTCGGTAATCATCTGGATCAGCTCCAGCGTCATTACAATCGCCAGAATCACACCGGCGATGGGAACCATGATGGAGTTGGAGAGATTCTGGATCATGCTGAAAATGCCGCCGTTCCAGCCCTGTGGCGTTTGCCCAACCTGCACGGATATATCTCCGACCTGCTGGTTTACAGAATCGAACATCCCGGACAGGTTGCCCATAATGCCGCCTACCAGCATTTCTTTCAGCCAATTTGTCAGGGCTTCAAGTAAGAAATCCATACGGTGTCAACCTCCTTTCCGCCGCCCCCGCAAAGCTGCGGGAGCGGCAAGGATTTCATACGGAGACGCTTAGACAGAGAAAAGCCCGGAGAGCAGAGGTACAAGGACCATACCAACAACAGCTACACCAGCACCGGCCATAAGCTGCTTCATGCCCTGTGATTTTACTGATGTGCGATAAAGAAGTAATAGAAGTGTAAAAAATTTTGCCGTTCCTATCCGGCACTTGCGCATTGTGTCGGATAGGTCGGGCGGTTATTCGGGCAAGTCCACCTTGCCAACAAAAGAATAATAAATCTCAATGTCCTGTCTGCGGGTCTTGTTCT
>ERZ838516.1196-NODE-1196-length-35171-cov-3.749459_pt1 | contig 35171 bp, 30 predicted proteins | sample MGYA00519910_ERZ838516 | MGnify/ENA primary metagenome ERZ838516 (study PRJEB31850, sample SAMEA3708837) | human gut metagenome | biome: human gut; feature: human-associated habitat; material: faeces | place: China | collected 2014 ... | reverse complement strand
TTTCGCCCTTTGGCGTAGGAGGAAAAATAAATGAGACAGTTGAAAGCAATCATTCTGGCTGCCGGCGAAGGCTCCCGTATGAAATCCAAGAAACCTAAGGTACTCCATGAAATTCTGAATAAGAGCATGGTGGATTATGTGATTGAAACCGCAAAAAGCTGTGGCGCAGAGGAGGTCTGCGTTGTGGTGGGACACAAGGCGGAGGAGGTTAAGGCAGGCATTCGTGCGGAAGGCATCTCCTTTGCTTTGCAGGCAGAGCAGAAGGGCACAGGGCATGCTGTTATGATGGCAGGCGATTTTATTGATGAAAGCAGTGATATGCTGATTCTCTACGGGGATACGCCGCTGATTACAGGCGAAACCCTGACAAAGCTGGTTGAGGTACACCGTACAGAGGGACACAGCGTAACTGTGGTTTCCTCTAAAATAGAGGACCCTACCGGCTACGGGCGCATCATGCGCGATGACCACGGCGGTTTTGAACGCATTGTGGAGCATAAGGATGCAACAGATACACAGAGAATGATTAACGAAATAAACACAGGGATTTATATTTTCAACGGCAAGGAGTTGAAGGAATCTCTGGGCAAGCTGAATAACAATAACGCGCAGGGGGAATATTACCTGACAGATTGTCTGGAGCTGATTTTGAAGGCAGGCGGCAAGGTGGAGGCTGTTGTGGCAAAGGATGCCGATGAATTTTTCGGTGTAAACAGCCGTGTACAGCTTGCGGAAGCTGCAAAAATCATGAAGCACCGCATCAACCGTAAGCACATGGAAAGCGGTGTTACCCTCGTTGATCCCGAAAATACCTATATCGGCAGTGATGTTAAAATCGGTATGGATACGGTGATTTTGCCCGGCTGTGTGCTGGAGGGCAATACGGAAATCGGGGAGGACTGCGAAATCGGCCCCAATTCCAGACTGACAGATACCAAGCTTGGCAATGGCGTGAAATTCCAGACCTCTACGGCAATCGAATCCGAAATCGGCAACGAAACCACCGTTGGGCCTTTCGCGTATATCCGCCCCAACTGCCACATCGGAAATAAGGTAAAGGTCGGCGATTTTGTGGAGGTGAAAAATTCCACCATTGGTGACGGCACAAAAATCCCGCACCTTTCTTATGTCGGGGATACCGATGCAGGCGAAAAAATCAACTTCGGCTGCGGCAGCATTATGGTAAACTATGATGGCAAGAAAAAGCACCGCACCACCATTGAGGATAATGTTTTTGTCGGCTGCAATGTAAATCTGGTTGCACCTGTAACCGTGAAGAAGGGTTCCTACATTGCCGCAGGCTCCACCATCACAAAGGATGTGCCTGAGGACGTTTTGGCGGTTGCCAGAGCAAGACAGCAGGTCATCGAAGGCTGGACAAAAAAGAGAATTGAAAGATAATTTGAAAAAATTGTCGAATAGCGGTTGAAATTGATTGTTTTTCGGTGTAACATAATATTGTATGTGCTTATATAACCTAAAATTATTTTTTATAGGGGGACAGATAAATGCTTAATTCCGGCATCAGCAACATTAAAGTTTTTGCCTGCAATTCCAACAAAACGCTGGCAAATGCAATCGCAGATAAGCTTGGTCTGAAACTGGGCGACTGTGAAGTAGAAAAGTTCAGCGACGGTGAGATTTCCGTAAAAATCAATGAAACCATTCGTGGCGCAGATGTATTCATCATCCAGTCCACATCCTATCCCGTAAACGATAACCTGATGGAGCTGCTTATCATGATTGACGCAATGAAGCGTGCATCCGCAGCAAGAATCACAGCCGTTATGCCCTATTACGGATATGCTCGTCAGGACAGAAAAGCAAGAGCGAGAGATCCCATCAGTGCAAAGCTGGTTGCAAATATTCTGACAAGCGCAGGCGCAAGCCGTGTGTTGACAATGGATCTGCATTGTGCGCAGATTCAGGGCTTCTTCGATATTCCCGTAGATAATCTGGTTGGCAGCCCTCTTTTGACAGACTTCTACATCAAAAAATTCGGCGATTCTCTGGAAAGAGATTTTGTTGCGGTTTCTCCCGATTTGGGCAGCGTAACAAGAGTCAGAAAATTTGCGGAAAAGCTGAATATTCCCATTGCAATTATTGATAAACGCAGACCGAAGGCAAATGTCAGCGAGGTTATGAATATCATTGGTGACATCAAGGGCAAAAAGGTTATCCTGCTGGATGATATGATTGATACCGCGGGCACCATTACAAATGCAGCCAATGCGCTGATTGAAAGAGGTGCAATCGAGGTAGATGCCTGCTGTACACATGGCGTTCTGAGCGGTCCTGCTATCGAAAGAATCGAAAAATCCGCAATCAAGGAGCTGTTGGTTCTGGATACCATCGAGCTGCCTGAGGAAAAGAAAATCGACAAGATTACAATGGTTTCCGTTGCAGATATTTTCGCAAATGCAATCAACTGCATCCATAATGGCGTTTCTATTTCTCAGTTGTTTGACTGATTCGCATTGCGCCGAAAAATTCACAAAATCATGACAGAAAAAACTCCCAAACACAAAAATGGGAGTTTTTCTTTTTATTTACTGAAAAATAGTGCAGTGAGAGGAGATATTTTTAGCAGTTATGGGTAAAAAAAATAATATCCAAAAAGCGGTAGCCAAACTTCGACGGAAACTGGTGTTTTTTTAGCGTTTTGGGAAAAATGGGTTTGGCAAAACTGCCAATTTTACAGAAACTCGGTTGACAAGAAGGGTAAAATAGATTATATTGTTAAAAGTAAAACAAACAGAGTGAGACATATTTCCTATTCGCAGTGTGGGAATGGCTCTGTTTGCTATAAAATTTTACTATCCACTTATCAAATTTTTAAATTTTTAGGAGGAAGATATCGATGAAAATTGCATTCTTTGACACAAAGTCTTACTGGGTAGACGCTTTTAAACCCGTAGCAGCAAAATATGGCTATGAAATCACTTTCTTCAACGAAAGACTGACACCCGCTACAGCTCATCTGGCAGCAGGTCATGACGCTACTTGCTCTTTCGTTAATGACGAAGTTCCCGCAGAAGTTATCCGTGAACTGAAAAATCTGGGTATCAAGGTTCTGCTGCTGCGTTGCGCAGGTTTCGACAGCGTTGATCTGGATGTTGCAAAAGAATGTGGTCTGCCCGTACTGAGAGTACCCGCTTATTCTCCTCAGTCCGTAGCAGAACAGGGCGCAGCGCTTCTGATGGCTGTTAACAGAAAGCCTCATCTGTCCTATGAAAGAACAACAAAATTCAACTTCGATATCGCTGGTCTGACAGGTATCGCTCTGTACGGCAAAACAGCAGGTATCATCGGTACAGGTAAAATCGGTCAGTGCATGATTAACATTCTGAAAGGCTTCGGCATGGATATCGTGGCTTACGATGCATTCCCTAACCCCAACCTGGGTCTGGAATATGTAACTCTGGACGAACTGTATGCTCGTGCTGACGTGATCTCCATCCACTGCCCTCTGATGCCCGCAACAAGACACATGATCGACAAGGATGCTATCGCTAAGATGAAAGACGGCGTTATCTTCATCAACGTTGCTCGTGGCGGTCTGGTTGACTCCGAAGCTCTGGCTGACGCAGTTGAAGCCGGCAAATTCCGTGGCGTAGGTATGGACGTTTGCGAAAAAGAACATGAATACTTCTTTGAAGACAGAAGCAACCTGAAAGAACATGACAAGACTCTGTCCAGACTGCTGGCAAGCGATAAGGTTGTTATCTCCGGTCACCAGGCATTCCTGACAGAAGAAGCTCTGGAACAGATGGCTCTGATCACAATGGATAATGCAAAGGCATTCTTGGAAGGCGCTGAACTGGTTAACGAAGTAAAATAATTTCATCTGATACATAGATAGAAATATTAAAGTGAGCACTGAAAAGTGCTCACTTTTTTATTGTTTTCCGCCGCTTTTTTATGCTATAATGACTCTGAAAAATGAACAGAATAAAGGTGCGCCCGGATAAGAAACCTTGCATTCTGAAATGCTGAAAGTTTTCTTATTGGGACACACCTTAGAACAGCAGCTCTAATTTTTTGATTAGGGCATTTCGTTGTGTTTACGGACAGGAGGAAAGGCACATGGGTCTTTTTGACAGATTTAAAAATCAGGAAGCGAGAGGGCAGGAGTTTTACTGCATCGTGGGTCTTGGCAACCCCGGCAGAGAATACGCCGAAACAAAGCATAATGTCGGCTTCTGTGTAATTGATAAGCTGGCGGAAAAATATGAGATTAAGGTGGAAAAATACAAAAACAGAGCATTGATTGGGGATGGCATGATTCGCGATAAGCGGGTGCTTCTCGTAAAGCCGCAGACCTTTATGAACCTCAGCGGCGAAAGTGTGCGTGAAATCGTGAATTTCTATAAAATTCCGCAGGAACGCTTTGTTGTCATTTTCGATGATACGAGCCTGCCCTGCGGCAGTGTGCGGATTCGCGAAAAGGGCAGCCATGGCGGACATAACGGCATCCGCAACATCATCGACCAAATGGGGACGGATGTGTTTAACCGCATTAAGGTCGGCATTGGCGAAAAGCCAAAGGGCTGGGATTTGGCGGATTATGTTCTTGCGAAATTCAGTCCCGATGATTTGCCTGCCATGGAAGAAGGCATGGAGAAGGCGGTCAAGGGTGTGGAGCTGATTCTCTCTCGCGGCGTGGCGGAGGCGGCAAATCGTGTGAACCAGAAACCGAAAAGCATGAAAAAACAGAAGGCCTTGCAGGAGCAGGCAGAAAAAGCCGAAAAAGAAACGGAAAAGACTACTGACGGGGTGAATAAAGAATGAAAGCCTTAACCGCACCGCTGACCGAATTGGGCAGTTTTCAACAGATTCTGGAAGGAATTGCAAAGGGAAATACGCCTGTTTTTGCGACAGGTGTCATTGATGCGGCAAAAAATCATCTGGCGTACAGCCTGCAGGCGGAAACAAAGCGTCCGCTTTTCCTTCTGACTTACAGTGAGCTGCGCGCGAAGGAAATTCTGGAGGATTTGACCTTTTTTACGAAGGACTGTGCATATTATCCTGCGAAGGATATCCTTTTCTACAGCGCGGATGTGCATAGCATGGAAATGAACCGCCAGCGGTTTCTGGTATTGGAGCGTCTGCTCAAGGGCGAAACGCCCATCATTGTAGCATCTGCCGAAGCGCTGCTAGATAAATATCCCCCGAAGGAAATTTTTGCCTCCTTTCGGCTGACCCTGCGGACCGGTGAAATCGTTGAAATCGCAGAGCTGACACGCAAGCTGGTACGCATGGGCTATGAGCGGACGGAGTTGGTGGAAAGCCCCGGGCAGTTCAGCCTGCGCGGCGGTATTCTGGATATCTGGTCGCTGACGGCGGAGGATGCCGTGCGTATCGAATTCTGGGATGATGAAATTGATTCCATCCGCAGCATGGATGCGCAAAGCCAGCGTTCCGTAGAAAAGCTGGAGGAGGCGAGCATCTTCCCCCTGCGGGAAATGGTTTATACCGAGGAGCAGGCAGTTTCTGCGGCGGAGCGCATCGAGCAGGAATATCGGAAGGTACTGAAAAATCTGGAGCAGAAGGGCGAAGCGGAAAATGCAGAGCGTCTGCGGGAGCATATCGGCGAGGATGCGGAACGCCTGCGTGCGGAAAAAACATTGCCTGCACTTGGGGCGTATGCCGATTATTTTTATGAAAATCCCGTCAGCCTGCTTTCCTATTTGCGGGAGGACACCCTGCTTGTGTTCGATGAGCCTGAGCGCATCCGCGAGCACATGGATATTCTGACGGAGGAATACCGCGAGAGCGTGAAGGGGCGTATCGCGCAGGGCTATTTATTGCCCGGGCAGAGCAATATGCTCTATGATTATACGGAAATCCTGCGGCAGGCGGAGGGCTTTGCGGAGCTTCTGCTTGCAGGGCTGAATCAGAAGACGGTGGATTTCCGCCCGAAAACCATGGTGAATCTTTCGGTGCGCTCTACGCCTTCCTTCCAGCAGCGCGCGGACCTTTTCTGCGAGGAGCTGGAATATCTGAAAAAGAACCATTTCCGCACGCTGATTCTTGCCGGCAGCGGTACAAGGGCACAGCGTATGGCAAAGGAATTGCAGGAAATGGGTCTGGAAGCCGTTTATATCGATTCTCTGGAAAAGGAGGTGCCGAAGGGTGCCGTCTGGGTGGCACGCGGTACGCTTTCCAAGGGCTTTCGGTATGATTATATTGATTTTGCCGTGTTCTGCGACAGCGAATTATTCGGCGGCAAGGAAAAGAAAAAACGAAAGAAGCGCAGGAAAAACGGCGCGGCAATCGAAAGCTTTACCGATTTGCATATCGGGGATTATGTTGTACATGATAACCACGGGATTGGTGTATTTCGCGGTCTGGAAAAAATCTCTGTCGAGGGCGTGCAGAAGGATTATATGAAGATTTCCTATCGCGATGGCGGCAGTCTCTTTGTACCTGTCAACCAGATGGATATGGTACAGAAATATATCGGTACAGGCTCTGCCGCACCCAAGCTGAATAAGCTTGGCGGACAGGACTGGGCAAAGGCAAAGGCGAAGGCGCGAAAGGCTGTGCAGATTATGGCGGAGGATCTGGTTGCGCTTTATGCAAAGCGTGCAGCGGCGCAGGGCTTTGTCTATGGTGCGGATACCGTCTGGCAGCAGGAATTTGAGGAAAGCTTCCCCTATGAAGAAACGGATGACCAGCTGAACGCCATTGAGGATGTCAAAAAGGATATGGAAAGCAGCAAGGTTATGGATAGACTGATTTGCGGTGATGTTGGCTACGGCAAGACGGAGGTTGCCATTCGTGCGGCATTTAAGGCGGCACAGGAAGGCAAGCAGGTCGCATTCTTAGTCCCGACTACCATTCTGGCACAGCAGCATTACAATACCTTTACCCAGAGAATGGTGGGCTACCCTGTGCATATCGAGCTGCTCTCCCGTTTCCGTACGCCGAAGCAGCAGAAGGAGAGTTTGCAGAATATCGAAAAGGGCTATTCCGAAATTTTGATTGGGACGCATCGGATTCTCTCCAAGGATGTCAAGTTCAAGAATTTGGGGCTGATTATCGTGGATGAGGAGCAGCGCTTCGGCGTGGCGCATAAGGAAAAGCTGAAGGCACTCAGAGAAAACGTGGATGTGCTGACGCTTTCCGCAACCCCTATCCCCAGAACGCTTCACATGAGCCTTGCGGGGATTCGCGATATGAGCCTTTTGGAGGAGCCGCCGCAGGAAAGGCATCCCGTTCAGACCTATGTGATGGAAAATAACCCCGAATTTATTCGTGAGGCCATTCACAGGGAAATCAGCCGCGGCGGACAGGTTTATTATCTCTATAATCGTGTAGAATCCATCAGCGAGGAGGCCTTCCGGGTGCAGAGACTTGTGCCGGATGCAAATGTGACCTACGCACATGGGCAGATGTCGGAGCGAGAGCTGGAACGCATTATGGGCGATTTTATCAGCGGCGAGATTGATGTTCTGGTCTGCACAACAATTATCGAAACGGGGATGGATATTTCCAATGCGAATACCATCATCATTCAGGATGCCGACCGCATGGGGCTTTCTCAGCTGTATCAGCTGCGCGGACGCGTGGGCAGAAGCAATCGCATTGCGTATGCGTATCTGATGTATAAGCGGGATAAAATGCTGCGCGAGGCGGCGGAAAAACGCCTGCAGACCATTCGTGAATTTACGGAGTTTGGCTCGGGCTTTAAGATTGCCATGCGTGATTTGGAAATCCGCGGTGCAGGTAATTTGCTTGGTGCGGAGCAGCATGGACACATGGAGGCAGTCGGGTATGATATGTATTGCCGCCTGCTTGAGGAGGAGGTGCAGAGCCTCAAGGGAGATGCACCGAAGGAGGAAAAATTTGAAACCTCAATCGATTTGAACATCAGTGCCTTTATCCCCGATTTTTATATTAAGAATCAGGAGCAGCGGATGGAACTGTATAAAAAAATCGCAGGCATCCGCACCATGGAGGAATATTACGACATGCAGGAGGAGCTTGAAGACCGCTATGGCGATTTGCCGAAGAGCGTACAGCTTCTGCTGGAGGTGGTTCTTGTGAAGGCAGAGGCACATGAGATGGGGATTCGCGCCATCAGCCAGAAGCATGGGAATCTTCTTCTGGAATTTCAGCCGCAGCCTAATATTGACCCACAGAAGCTGATGCAGCTGCTTGCAAAGGAAAAGGGCAAATATCTCTTTACCGCGGGCGCAAATCCGTACCTTACCATCAAGCCGGCAAGGGGAGAGGGAGAAAAACCACTCGAACTGATTAAAAAATGCTTTGAGGCATTGAAAGACTGAGAGAATATCTGTATAATAAAAAAACCAATATCTATACGGAGAGAGGGTGCAGAATGAAAAAGAGAAGAAAAGGTCTGCTTGGGCTTCTGCTGGCAGGGGTGCTTGCGCTGACAGCCTGTGGCAGCGGCGGAACAGCGGATACGGTTGTGCTGAAAATTGACAATCACGATATTACGAAATATGAATATATGGTTTACCTTTATACCACAACGCAGAGCTTTGTTTCTGCGGCGGGAGAGGATGTCTGGAATCTGGATTTTGATGGGCAGACGGCGGATGAGCTGGTGGAGGAGCGCACCATCAGCACATTGCAGAGTGTGCTTGCGGCGGAGGAATATGCCGCGGCGCATGATATTGCGCTGACGGATGACCAGAAGGAGGAAGCGGCAGCGGCGGCAAAGCAGTTCCTCTCCACAGTGGATGCGGATGCGCTGAAGAAGATGGAGGTAGATGAGGAAAAGCTTGTGCCCTTGATGGAGGCCTCTTATTTGTATTCCTTGGTGTATGATTCCATTGCATCGGAATGTGCGGTGGATGAAACGGATATGGCAGATTACTACGCAGAGCAAAAGGATCAGATTCGCTCCGATTATACGGAACTGAAGGTAGCAACCATTTTGGTCGATGATGAGGAAACGGCAAATGAGGTCGCAAAGCGCGCCAAGGATGGCGAGGATTTTGCATCCTTGTTCAAGGAATACGACGTTGACCCTAAGGCGCAGAGCGGCGAGGAAAACGGCGAAACCACGATGTATCAAAGCTATATGCTTTCCAATTTCGGGCTGACAGAAGCACCTGAGGTCGGCAAGGTGGTCGGTCCTATCAAGATGGACGAGAGTAAATATTTCATTATTAAAACGCTGGAGAAAACCGTTCCGACAGAGGAAGAAGTGAAGGAAAAGGCGGAAACCGGCTATAAGGATAAGATTCAGACGGAATATGCCGAAGCGCGCATCGGTGAAATGGTGAAGGCGCAGAAGGTGGAAAAGGTTAAGAGTGTCTGGGATACTCTGGAAAAATTCCACTGAAAATCACAAAAAACGAGAAAGGATGTCTTGCGAGAACAAGGCATCTTTTTTTGTACAGAGGACGTAAAGCTGTTGTCGAAAAAAGGAAACTATGCTATGCTGAAAACAGAGGATTATCGCTTGGCGGTTCAGTCACTCTCTGCAAAGGGGGTGATGCTATGTGCGTTACATATTCTGATTTGGTTCAGATTGGTATACTTATCGTAGCACTTATCTCCCTGTATCAAAACAGGGGATAAATAAAAAACGACCGCCTAACTTGGGGAAGTTAGACGGTTTCACCATTAAACCGGACTGACCGCTACACCAAAAGCGATAATCCTTTAATTGACTGCCTAACAGAAGTTAGACGGTCTAAACCAACTATATCGGACTGACCGCCCTTCCAAAAGCGGTAATCCTTTCTTACTGTCATCATAGCACAGAGGAATAAAAAAAGCAATCAAATCCGTATTTTTTTGCATAGCAGTGAGGATATGGCAGGAGAAAGCTGTAATATAGTTGAAAAAAGGGCATTTCTAAGGTATGATGAACAAAAGAGGTATTTTGTTTTTCGGGTGAAGGAGGAAAATGAGAGATGGAGTTGAAAAGAGTATGGGCGATGTATTTCAGCCCGACAGGCGGAACGGAAAAGGCAGTGAAAACAACGGCGCAGGCATTGGCGGCAAAGCTGGGCTTGCCCTTGGAAAGCTATGATTTTACCTTGCCGCAGGGCAGAGAAAAGGATGCGGTTTTCGGTGAAGGGGATTTGGTTGTCTGTGGCACACCTGTTATTGCAGGGCGTGTGCCGAATGTATTGCTTCCCTATCTGACGGAGCAGGTAAAGGGCAACGGTGCGTATGCGGTGCCTGTGGTTTCCTTTGGCAACCGCAATTATGATGATGCGCTGATTGAGCTGAGAAATATTCTGGAGCAGGATGGCTTTAAGACGGTTGCAGGCGGTGCTTTTGTGAGCGAGCATTCCTTTTCCAAAACCCTTGCGGCAGGCAGACCCGATGCAAAGGATTTGGAAAGCATGCAGGAATTTGGCGCAAAAATCGCGGAAAAGCTGACAAGCGGCTGGGAATATGCGGCTCCTGCGTCTGTGAAGGGGTGCGACCCCATTCGTCCCTATTTCAAGCCACAGGACAGACATGGGGCGCATATTGATATTCGCAAGGTAAAGCCGAAGGTAAGTGATGCCTGCGTTGGCTGTGGGCATTGTGCGGAGGTTTGCCCCATGGGCTCCATCAGCAGAGAAAATATCAGAGAATATATCGGCATTTGCATCAAATGCTGTGCCTGCGTGAAGAAATGTCCTGTTGGGGCGAGATATTTTGATGACCCCGGCTATATCTACCATAAGGAAGAACTGGAGGAGCTTTACGAAAGACGCGCAGAGCCGGAATGGTTCGTGTAACGGCGAAGCCGTAAGTTAAAACCGAATTTTGACTTGGGAGAACAGAGTCTGCTTTTTAAAAAGGCAGGCTCTTTTTTTATTGCCCTAATGGTCTTCTAATCTTTCTTTTACAGGGTTTTAACAAAGGGCTAAGTACTGCCTAATTTCTTTTCCGTATACTAAAATACGAATGAGAGAGAGGTGTATTTTTATGGAAGAAAAATGGAGAAAGGAATTGAAATATACCGTAACAGAGGTCGAAAGCATGGTAACGGCAAGAAGGCTCTCCTCCTTTATGCAACGAGACAGAAACCTGAAGGGAGCAAGAGAATATCTGATTCGCTCGCTTTATTTCGATAATCTGTATGAAAAGGTGCTGAAGGAAAAGCTTTCGGGGACGGCTGTCCGTGATAAATTTCGGATTCGCTATTATGATTTTGATACGGCATTTATCCGTTTGGAGAAGAAAAGCAAACGCTATGCCGTTGGGCATAAGTATCAATGTCGGCTGACGGCGGCGGAGGTGCAGAAAATCATTGACGGCGACCTTGCTTGGATGGAGGAGGATGAACGGCCTTTGGTGCGGGAATTGTTTTTGAAAATGAAGCTGGAGCTGTTTCGCCCCTCTGTGATTGTGGATTATTGCAGAGAGCCGTTTACCTATGCGCCGGGGAATGTGCGGATTACCTTCGACAGGGATATCTGCTCCTGCAAGGATGTGAAGGCGTTTTTCCGCAAGGATGCGCCGACGGTTCCCGTGCTGCGGGACGGCAGGTGCATTATGGAGGTAAAATATGACGATTTTCTGCCGGATGTGGTAAGCAGAACGATTTTGACAACAAAAAACAGAGAGCAGGCGTTTTCTAAATTTGCCGCTTGCAGTCTGAACGGATAAGAGAAAGGATGAAGGAAATGACATTTAACGACGTTTTTAAGAGCAGCTTTTTGGATAGCTTCAGCAGCTTTTCCCTTTTGGATACAGCGCTTTCCCTCGGGGCAGCATTCGTGATTGGGCTGTTTATCTTTTATGTATATCAGAAAACCTACAGCGGTGTGCTTTACAGCCGCAGCTTTAATGTTTCCTTAGTGGCAATTTTATTGGTAACCACATTGGTAATCAGCGGTGTGACAAGCAATGTGGTATTGTCTCTGGGTATGGTCGGCGCGCTGTCTATCGTGCGTTTCCGTACAGCCGTGAAGGACCCGATGGATTTGGTGTTTTTGTTCTGGGCGATTGCGGAGGGGATTCTCTGCGGTGCAAGCCTGCTGCCCTTGGCGCTTTTGGGTTGTCCCATTTTGGGCGTTTTCCTGCTTCTTTTTGCAAACCATCAGCAGAAGGATAACCCCTATCTGATTATTGTGCGCCTGATGGAGGGAGCAGCCGAGGAAAAGGTAGCAGACTACATCAAGAGCGAGGTAAAGAAAATGCAGCTCAAATCCAAGACTGTGACAGGCGGGGCAGGCTCGGAGGTGATTTATGAAATTCGCCCCAAGGATAACGATAGTGCCTTTGTGAATGTTTTGAGCAACATGAAAGGCGTGGAATCCGCAGTCATGGTAAGTTATGACGGGAATTATGCGGCATAATGGAAGGAGGAACTCCTTTGCATGTATTGAAAAAATATAAGATGATTTTGCTTTCCGGGCTTTTGGTGGTGGTGTTTTGCGTGGCGGCATATTTTTTGGTGGAGCGTGCGGATTCTGCGGCGGATACCTATGCGGCGCACATCTTCCAAGAGGATACGGTAAACGAAATCAACATTGAAATTGACGAGGCGGACTGGCAGGATATGCTGGAAAACCCGTTGGAGGAGGAATACCATAAGGCGAATGTGACGATTAACGGCGAAACGGTCGGGAATGTGGCAATCCGCACGAAGGGCAACACCAGCTTGACCTTTGTGGCCAATTCCGATTCCGACCGTTACAGCTTTAAGCTGGATTTTGATTATTATGACGATAACGGCAGTTATTACGGCTTGAAAAAGCTTTGCCTGAACAATAATTATTCGGATAACAGCAGTATGCGGGAATACATCGCCTATCAGATTATGGGAGAGATGGGATTGGATGTGCCGGAATGTGCCTATAGCCATATTACCGTCAACGGCGAGGAATGGGGCTTATATCTGGCAGTAGAGCCGGTGGATGAGGTCTTTCTTGCAGCGCATTTTGCGGATGCCACGGGTGATTTATATAAGCCGGAGGGCGTTGGCGGCACCGGTGCGAATTTGGTCTATAACGGGGATGATATCTCTGCTTACACAGGGCTGAACCTGAAAACCAATCTGAACAGCTCCGACGGAAAGGAAATTCTTGCGCTGATGCAGGCACTGGAGGATGGCGAAGGCTTAGAGGAGGTGCTGGATGTGGAAAAGGCATTGAAATATATTGCGGCAAATGTGGCGTTGGCGAACTTTGACAGCTATTTGGGCGTGACAACACATAATTTTTATCTTTATGAGGAAAACGGTCGCTTCACAATCATTCCTTGGGATATGAACCTTGCCTTTGGCGGCTTTGGCGGCGGCGAGGTGGATATTTATGAGCCAACCAAGCAGAGTATGGGCGGCTTCGGCGGCGGAGATAAGAGGAAGGATACGCAGGATAATAATGCCGTAACCAATGCCGCAGAAAACACCGAGGCGCAGGCGGATGCAAATAATCAGCCACAGCCACCCGATAACGCCGATATGCAGGGCGGCAGTCAGCCAAGCGGCGGCAAGCTGCCGCAGGGCATGCCCTCCATGGACAGCGGCGAGAAGCCCTTGGTGACAACCCTTCTGGAAAATGAAACCTATCGTTCCATGTACGAGGGCTATCTGAAGGAGATTGCGGAGAAATATTTCACAGAGGAATACATGACCGAGCTGGTAACGAAAATCCATGACCTGATTGCGCCCTATGTGCAGAATGACCCGACTGCCTTCTGCACCTATGAGGAATTCGAGCAGGCCTGCTCCACCGACCCGACCGACCAATATTCTCTGGTTTACTATGCGGTGAATATGGCGGAAAGCATTGAAAATCAGCTAAACGGCGGCGAGCCAACCTTCAACACAAGCAGCATGCAGGGTGGCGGCTTTGGTGGTGAGAAACAGTCTGATTTTAATGGCGAAAAGCCCGATATGCCAAGCCGAACGGAGCAGACAACGGATGCACAGCAGGGTGGACAGATGGACGAAAATGAGCGGAGTGGACAGCAGAGTGGACAGCAAAACGGACAGCAGGGCAGTCCACCCGATTTCGGCGGTGGCGAAAAGAATCCTCCCGGTATGCCCGGACAGGATAATAAAAGCGTGCGCCTTTCGGATTGCCTGCCGACGATTGCCGTCTGCGGCGGCGTGTTTGTGGTCGGTGTGGTGGTTCTGATTTTGTTCAAGCGGAAAAAAGACCTGAAGCCGCCAAAAGAAAATAAAACAGAATAAGCTTTTTGCAGAGATTTTGTATAAAAATTGGGAACGGTTGTTCCCTTTTTTTATTTGTTATGATATACTCTTAGCAGACGAAAAAAACGGAAAGGAGGGAGAAGCATGGAGGATTTGAAAATTACCGGCGAGGTGGAGGATATCATTTACCGGAATAAGGACAACGGCTATACGGTTTTTTCGCTGACAACAGAGGATGATGAGGTGACCTGCGTGGGCGTTGTGCCGCAGATTCACAGCGGCGAAGCACTGGAAATTCACGGAAGCTGGGCCATGCACCCCCTTTACGGCAGGCAGGTGCAGGTGCAGTATTACGAAAAATCCATGCCGACCACCACGGCAGGGATGGAGAAATATCTTTCCTCCGGAATGATTAAGGGCATTGGGGCGAAAACGGCAAAGCGGATTGTGGAGCGTTTCGGTGAGGCAACGTTTTATGTGATTGAGGAAAAGCCTGATCTCCTGACGGAAATCAAGGGCATCAGCTACGATAAGGCGCAGAAGATTTCCGAGGTCTTCTGCGAACAGCATGAGCTGCGCAGAGCGATGATGTTTTTGCAGGGGTACGATATTTCGCCTGCATACGCCATGAAGATTTATAAGAAATACAAGGCACGCACCTTTGAAATCGTGAAGAATAACCCCTATCGTCTGGCAGATGAGGTGCTGGGAATCGGGTTTAAGATGGCAGATAAGATGGCGGCGGGGGCAGGCATTGCGGCGGATGACCCCAACCGTGTGAAGGCGGCGGTGAAATATGTGCTGAATACAGCGGCGGCAAACGGCGACTGCTATCTGCCGAAGGAAAGGCTGATTGCACAGGCGGTGGATTTATTGCAGCTGCATCCGCTTGCGATTGAAAATGCCATTCGGGATTTGCAGGTAAACAGCCAGCTTTTGCAGGAAAAGCTGAACGGCGAGGATTGCGTGTATCTGAATTATTATTTTTATGCCGAAATGTCTGTTGCGAAGCGGCTGTTGGAGCTTTCCGCGGAATACGATGCGCCGAATATGGAATATGTTGCAACGGAGATTGCAAGGGTGGAAAAGGAAACGGGCGTGGTGCTGGCGGAGGAGCAGCGTGCGGCGGTGGCAGAGGCATTAAGCTGCGGCGTGCTTATCATCACAGGCGGCCCGGGAACGGGGAAAACCACAACCATCAACACCATTTTGCGGATTCTGAAAAAAGAGGATATGGATGTGGTGCTTGCGGCACCGACAGGGCGCGCGGCGAAGCGCATGACCGAGGCAACGGGCATGGAGGCGCAGACGATTCACCGCCTTCTGGGCATCAGCTTTATCGGCGAGGACAGCCGCAGGCAGACCTTTGACAAAAACGAGGAGGACCCGATTGAGGCAGATGTAATCATCATTGATGAAAGCTCGATGGTGGATATCGTGCTGATGCAGGCACTTCTGCGTGCGGTGGAAAGCGGCTCACGCATTATTTTTGTGGGGGATGTTGACCAGCTGCCCTCCGTTGGGGCAGGCAATGTGCTGAAGGACATGATCCGCAGCGAACGGCTGAAGGTGGTGCGTTTGCAGCATGTGTTCCGACAGGCGCAGGAAAGCGCAATCATCATGAATGCACACCGCATTAACCAAGGGGAGGAGCCTGTGCTGAATGAGGAGGGGACAGACTTTTTCTTCATGCGAAGGGCATACGCGGACGAGGTTGCCGGAACGATTCGGGAGCTTGTGACAAAGCGGCTGCCGCGCTTTACGGGGTGCGACGGCTTGCAGGATATGCAGATTCTAACCCCGATGCGTAAGGGGACGCTTGGTGTGCAGAATCTAAATCAAGTTTTACAGCAGACGCTGAACCCTGCCGCGCCCGATAAGCGAGAGGTGCAGTTTCGCCAGATTACCTTCCGCGAGGGAGATAAGGTGATGCAGATCAAGAATAATTACAACATCGTCTGGCGGATGTTCAACAGCCTTGGCAAGCGTGAGGACGAGGGTCTGGGTGTGTATAACGGGGATGCAGGCATCATTCTTTCGATTGACAGCCATGCGGAGCAGCTAAGGGTGGCGTTTGATGATGGCAAGGTGGTCGATTATGATTTCAGCCAGCTGGAGGAATTGGAGTTGGCGTATGCCATTACGATTCATAAATCACAGGGGAGCGAATATCCTGTGGTGATTCTGCCTGTTTACAGCGGCCCGCCGATGCTGATGACGCGCAACCTGCTTTATACGGCGGTGACACGCGCAAAACAGCTTGTGGTTCTGGTGGGACTGCGGGAGACGGTTTCCGCTATGATTTGTAACGACAGAGAGATTGGCAGATATACGGGATTGGCACAGCGGATTCGGAATTTGTACGATTTTATGCATGGAGGTGATATCGTATGAAGGAGCAGCTTCTGGAATTGATTTTTCCGCCGCGGTGTGCGGTCTGCACAGAGGTGCTTGATATGGAGGAGAGAAGGGGGATTCTCTGCCACGACTGCGCGGAGCAGCTGCCATATGTGCCGAAGGGGATTTGTCCGCATTGCGGCGGCGTGACGGAAACGGCAGGATTCTGTGATTTCTGCCTGAAGGAGTTTGCATTTGAAAGTGCCTGCGCCGCTTTTCCGTACGAAACGGTACGAAGGGCAATTCATTTGTTCAAATATGACGGCGGAAAGAAAATTGGCGAGGGCTTAGGGCAGCTGTTAGCGGATTACATGGGAAAATACCATGAAGCAATATTGGCAAAGACGGATTTTGTGCTTTCCGTTCCCCTGCACCCGAAGAAGGAAAAGAAGCGCGGCTTCAACCAGACTCATATTCTCTGCGAACAGCTTTCGGTGCGGACAGGGCTTCCGTTTCGGAGGGATATTCCGGTGCGAAAGCGGGAAACGGCGGCGCAGAGTACGCTGGATTCCTCTAAGCAGCGGCGGCAGAACCTGAAAAATGCCTTTGCGGTGACGGCGGATCTGACAGGGAAGCAGGTGCTTTTGGTGGATGATATTTTCACAACGGGAACAACCTGTAACGAATGTGCGAAGGAATTATACCGCGCAGGGGCGCAGAAGGTATTTGTTTGCTGCCTTTCGGCGGCAGGAAAATTAAGTTGAAAACAGGTTTTCAACTTGTTATAGCAGAGGAATAAACAGATAGGTTCCGCGGCAAAAGCCTTGAAACCTACTGTTTTCCTCGGCGGAAGTGAATTCCGCCTGCGGATGATATTCGGGAAACGGATTTGTTTCCCGAACCCTTCCGCTATCCATAAATACTTCAGTGATGAGGTATCAGTGAAAATTATCAAAGGGATACGATGGAATGATGACTGTCGTATCTTTTTTTGTGGAAAAACACAGAGGGATACGCCACATTGTATGCAGAAAAACTGTATACACAAGGCTTAAATTGCATAATTATACGTTATATGCAGAAATTCATACATATTTTTTTGTGCGAAGTGTAAAAAATGTGAAAAAAATGAGTGCGGTTTTATTGAAAATGACGCATTTAAACGGAAAAAGCTCAGCTTTTGAGAACGGAAAGAAAAATAGCAGGTGTTTCTATGCAGAAAATGGCGGCGTTGTCAAACAACTTTGGGGATGGAGCGCCGAAAAATGACGTTTTTTTACAGGAGAAACGTTTTTTTGGAAGAAAAAAATACAAATGCGCCTATTGACTTTCTTGTCAAAAACGAGTAAATTTTTACAAAAGTTCAATTTTGTACGGAAAAAAGTACAAAAAGAGCTTTCGCAATTATACAGATGAAAAAGCTGTTCCGAGTATCTTTTAAGGGATGGCGAAGGTACAAAAGAAACTCATTATTTTTCAGCATTTATTTTTATAATGAGTGGGCTTTACACAAAAGAAAAGAGGGGAATTTTATGGAAAAGAAAAAAGGCTTTTTTGAAGGCAGCTTCGGGAAATTTGTTTTGCCCGGCATTATCCTTCAGTCCGTAATGATCGGCGGCGGCTATGCAACCGGTCGTGAAATCGTAGAATACGGTGCGAAATACGGCGCACTGGGCTGGCTGTCCGGTCTGGGGACATTCTTAGGGTTTGCGGTCATCGCAGCACTGACTTATGAGCTGATTCGACTGACAAAGGCATACGATTTCAAAACATTTATGAAAACCATCGGCGGCCCTTTGTGGATTGTATTCGATATCGTTTATCTGCTGTTTATGGTTGTTATCATTGCTGTTATGGCATCTGCAACCGGTAATATCGTAGAACAAACGCTGGGATTGAACTACTGGGTCGGCGTTGTTGCCATTACGGTGGTTGTTGCGATTTTGAACTTCTACGGCTCCAGATTGATTGAACGCTTTGAAACACTGGGTACGGTTGCCCTGTATGCAGGCTACATCGTCTTCTCCGTACTGGTTATCGGTACATTCGGCAAGAACATTTCTACTGTATTTGCAAACCATGACACAAGCTTTATCGAAGGCTCTGTATCCGCAGGCAAGGCTCTTTGGAGCGGCGTTCTTTACTGCGCATACAATCTGGTTGTAATGCCTGCAACCTTCTTTACAATCGAAAGACAGACCAGAAGAGTAGAATCCGTTGTTTCCGGTATTATCGGCGGCGTGCTGGCTACGATTCCTTGGTTCCTGACATACTTTGCGGTTATGTGCTTCTATCCGAATCCTGATGTTCTCGGTGCAAGCGTACCCTGGCTGGCAATGATGCAGGGGACCGCAGGCCCTGTTGTTATCGCAATCTTTGGTATTGTAATGGGCTGGACACTGATCGAAACCTCCACAGGCATCATTCATGCGGCGCTGGAGCGTGTAAACAACGGCTTGAAGGAAGCGCATAAGCCTCCTATGACAGGCAAACAGCAGGCAATCCTGACTATCATCGTTCTGGTTGGCTCTATGGTTCTGTCCAAGGTTGGTATCATCGACCTGATCGCAACGGTTTACAACGCATTGTCCTACGCTTTCCTTGCAATCTATGTACTGCCTCTGATTACAGTCGGCGTATACAAAATCTGCAAGCTGCGTAAGGCAGAAAAGGAAGAACAGAAGAAGCATGTAGTTTCCGCAACACAGAAGCATGCAGTCTGATGCGCCGAAGGAATTTTTAACACAGGTAAGAATTTACATCCATATATACATCCAAACAAAATACATCCAAAAGAGAGGAGATACCTTAGGGTATCTCTTTTCTTTTAGGGGTTGAAATAAAGGTATAGAATGGCGGCTGCTTATAACAGGTATTTTATATTTTGATGGACGGAGGTTATTTTTTGCTAAGTTTTGTTTGTAAATAGCATGAAAAAGGGTTATAATTTTCTGTGTTATAGATGTTGACGAAGGAAATATCGGGGAGAGTTAATTATGTTACGTTTAGGATTTGATAATGAAAAATATCTGCAAATGCAATCAAAGCGAATCAAAGAGCGTATCAGCCAGTTCGGCGGAAAGCTCTATCTGGAATTCGGCGGAAAACTGTTTGATGATTACCATGCATCGCGTGTTCTGCCCGGCTTTAAACCGGACAGCAAAATCAATATGCTGGTGCAGCTGAAGGACGAGGCGGAAATTGTGCTTGTTATCAGTGCAGGTGATATTGAGAAGAACAAGGTCAGAGGAGACCTTGGCATTACCTATGATGCGGATGTGCTGCGGCTGATTGATGCGTTCCGTGGCTATGGGCTGTATGTAGGCAGCGTTGTGCTGACGCAGTTTGGCGGACAGGCAAGCGCGGTTGCGTATGAAAAGAAGCTGGAGGGTCTTGGGATTCGGGTATACAAGCACTACCCCATCGAGGGCTACCCTGCCAATATTCCCCATATTGTGAGCGAGGACGGCTTCGGGAAGAATGATTATATTGAGACAGAGCGTTCTCTGGTGGTGATCACTGCACCCGGCCCCGGCAGCGGTAAGATGGCAACCTGCCTTTCTCAGCTTTACCATGAAAACAAGCGCGGCGTGAAGGCGGGCTATGCGAAATTTGAAACCTTCCCCATTTGGAATATTCCCCTGCGCCACCCGGTTAATCTGGCATACGAGGCGGCAACGGCGGATTTGAATGACGTGAATATGATTGACCCCTTCCATCTGGAGGCGTATGGAGAAACGACCATCAACTACAACCGTGATGTAGAGGTATTCCCTGTGCTGAACGCAATGTTTGAGCAGATTTACGGGGAATCCCCCTATAAATCCCCTACGGATATGGGCGTAAACATGGTCGGGAACTGTATTTTTGACGATGAAGCGGTTTGTCAGGCGGCAAGAACGGAAATCGTCAGAAGATATTACAAGGCACTCTGCGACCACAGAAAGGGACTGCTGGCGGACGATGTGATTTATAAGCTGGAGCTTCTGATGAAGCAGGCGGGCACAAGCATTGCCGACAGAACGGTTGCGACAGCGGCAAACAAGAGAGCGGAAGAAACGGGCGAGCCTGCTGTGGCAATCGAGCTGCCGGACGGGACAATCGTGACGGGCAAAACAAGCGCACTTCTGGGGGCATCCTCCGCAATGCTTTTGAATGCACTGAAAAAGCTGGCAGGAATTGCAAAGGAAGTGAAGCTGATTGCACCTGAAATTATCGAACCGATTCAGAAGCTGAAGGTTGGACATCTGGGCAACAGAAATCCGCGCCTGCATACGGATGAGGTACTGATTGCGCTGAGTATTTGTGCGGTGAATGAGCCAAAGGCGGCATTGGCGCTCAAGCAGCTGGAAAAGCTGAAATGCTGCGAGGTACATTCGACGGTAATTCTGTCCTCTGTGGATGAAAATGTATTCAAGAAGCTGGGCATCAACCTGACCTGTGAGGCAAGATACGAAACAAAGAAGCTCTTCCATAGAAATTAAATACAGGACTTTGACAGAAAGCGTACTTCTTTATGAGGTACGCTTATTTTTTGCCCAAAAGCTGTATGACGGCAAGAAGGATTAGAATGCCGCCGGACAGGAGCGACCAGAGGCTTTCCTTCGGGGCAGGGGAGAGGCTGAGCCTTGTGCCGCATTTTTCGCCCAACGCGAGGAAAAATGTCTGAAAGAGGGCAGAAAAGAGGGGCAGGAGCGTTACATTTATCCCTCCTGCGGCAGCACTCAGCCCGATGGCAAAGGAATCCACAGAAAGCAGAAGTCCAAGGAGAAGGGCTTCCCGCGGCTCGATGAGGGAGGAGGCGTTTTTATCGCAGAGGGAGGGGGAATGCAGGGGCGAAGTCTCCTTCCGCTTTCCTTGCCCCATGCCTTGCAGACAAAGCCACACACCGAAGAAAAGAAGGAGCATGGGAGAAAACCGCGCCGCCAGATGCGCGGGGAAAACTGCCGCAAGCCGCCGCCCTGCAAAAAGAAACAGCTCCATCATGAGAAAGGCTTCTATCGTGAGCAGAAGAAGAGCGGACGGGCGAAAGCGGATGCTGCGCAGACCATAGGAAAGACCGATGCCCAGCGCATCCAGACTGAGGGAAAACGCCAGCAAGAGAGAAAAAAGCATGGATAACACCTCCTGCTAACCATCCTATGCGGATGGTCTTTTTTTGCGCTTGTCCGCATAGACTGGGAAAAAAGACAAGCAGAAAAACAAAAGACGGAGCGTGAGGATATGGAATGGTGGAGCATGACACCGACAGAGGTACTGAAAAAATTGCGGACGGAGGAACGGACGGGATTAAGCGAGAACGAGGCAAAAAAGCGGCTGGAAACGGACGGAAGAAACAGAACGGAGCAGGGAGAGGGGAAAAAGGGTTTCCGGCGGCGGTTTCTGGCGCAGTTTAATGATTTTATGATACTGCTGCTGATTGGAGCGGCAGTGGCTTCGGTTGCGATTTCCTATTGGAACGGAGAAAAGGATTTTCTGGATGCGGCAATCATTCTGGCGATTGTGGTACTGAATGCGTTTCTGGGTGTTTTGCAGGAGAGCAGAGCGGAAAAGGCACTGGAGGCATTGAAGGCACTTTCTGCGCCAAAGGCAAGCGTGCTGCGGGGCGGCAAGGAGAAGGAAATTCCTGCGGAGGAGGTAGTGCAGGGGGATATTCTATTGCTTGCGGCAGGGGATTATATTTGCGCGGACGGGCGGATTCTGGAAAACCAAGGGCTGAAAACGGAGGAAAGCGCGATTACGGGGGAAGCACTTGCGATTGAGAAGGAGGAGGGCGTTCTGGCGGAGAAAACGCTGCCGAGTGACCGCAAAAACATGGTGCTTGCAGGAAGCTACGTTCTGGCGGGGAGAGGCACGGTGGCGGTGACGGCAACGGGTATGGCGACCGAAATCGGGAAGATTGCAGCCCTTTTGGCGGAGCAGGAGGAGCGCGAAACGCCCTTGCAGAAAAAGCTGGGAGAGACAGGAAGACTGCTGGGCATGGGGGCGCTGATTATCTGTGGCATTATCTTCGGGATGGGGCTTTTGCGAAGGCAGCCGCCGTTTCCGATGTTTATGACCTCTGTGAGCCTTGCGGTGGCGGCAATTCCCGAAGGACTGCCTGCGATTGTGACGATTGTGCTTGCGATTGGGATGCAGCGGATGGCAAGGAAAAATACGATTATCCGCAGACTGCCTGCGGTGGAAACCTTGGGGAGTGCAGAGGTCATCTGCTCGGATAAGACGGGGACGCTGACGCAAAACCGCATGAAGGTGACACGGCTTGCGGCAATCGGGAAGGGCTTGGAGCAGGACGAGGAAAAGCGAAGGTTCATTTTGACGCTGTTTACACTTTGCAATGATGTGAAGCGGCAGGGGACAAAAATCATTGGGGAGCCGACGGAAAAGGCACTTGCGGAGGCCGCAGAGGAAGGCGGGGTATCGCTCAAGGGGCTTTGGGAGGAAATGCCCAGAATCGGCGAGGTGCCGTTTTCCTCGGAGCGAAAGCTGATGACAACGGTGCATCCTAGTGGGGAGAAATGGATTTCCGTGACGAAGGGGGCACCCGATGTTTTGCTTGAAAAATGCACACGCTGTCTGGATGGCGGCAGGCAGGCGGTGTTTGATGGCAGAAGAAAAAGCGAGGCAAGGCTGAAAAACGGCGAGATGGCGGCAAATGCCCTGCGCGTGGTGGCGGTGGCGTTTCGGGAATGGGACGAGGAGCCGCTCTTTTTTACGGCGGAGGAGCTGGAAAGGGATCTGGGATTTGCAGGGATGGCAGGGATGAGGGCCCCGCCGAGACCGGAGGCGCAGGCAGCAGTGGAGATTTGTCAAAAGGCAGGGATTCGTCCTGTGATGATTACGGGAGATCATGCACTGACAGCACAGGCGATTGCCGCAGAGCTTGGGATTTACCGTGCAGGGGATACCGTGCTGACGGGGCAGGAGCTGGAACAGATGTCGGATGAGGCACTGGAGCGGGCGGCAGAGGATTGTACGGTTTTTGCGCGCGTTTCGCCGGCACATAAGGTGCGGATTGTGAAGGCATTTCAGAAGGAGGGGCGCGTGGTTGCCATGACGGGGGACGGCGTGAATGATGCGCCTGCGCTCAAGGCGGCGGATATCGGCTGTGCGATGGGGAAAAACGGCACAGAGGTTGCCAAGGGTGCGGCAGATATGATTCTGATGGATGATAACTTTGCGACAATCGTGGAGGCAGTGCGCGAGGGACGTGGCATTTATGAAAACATCCGCAAGGCGGTGCATTTTCTGCTTTCGAGCAACATTGGCGAGATTATGACGATTTTCGTGGCGATGTGCTTTGGCTGGGCAACGCCGCTTTTGCCGATTCAGCTGTTATGGGTGAACCTTGTGACGGATTCCCTGCCTGCGATTGCATTGGGGGTTGACCCTGCGGACGCGGACAGCATGGAGCAGCCGCCGCGGAAGGGAAATTCCCTCTTTTCGGACGGCATGGTGAGCAGGATTGCCTTAGAGGGGGCAATGATTGGGATGCTGGCACTGCTTGCCTTCGGGATCGGGCATATTTATTTTGACGAGGAAGGGGCATATATTACAGGGCGGACGATGGCGTTTGCGGTGCTTTCGCTTTCACAGCTGATTCACGCCTTTAATATGCGGTCGGAGCATTCGCTGTTTCGGATTTCGCCTTTGGGGAACCCGATGCTGCTGCTAGCGCTTTTTATCGGGTGTTTGATGCAGATTGGGGTGATTATGGTGCTGCCGCTGGCGGAGATTTTCAAGGTATGTCCGCTGAATGGAACGGAATGGCTGATTGTAGGGGCGCTTGCACTTACTCCTTTGCCTGTGGTGGAACTGGAAAAGCTGTGCGACAGGCGGCGGAGAAAAAAATGAAAAAAATTGTTATCATTTTTACTTATCGCGCTTGCGTTGGCTCTTTGAATTCTGTATAATAGAAGAAACCAAAGAAAAGGGAGGTTCCCCTCATGAAAGTTGATGTTTCTTTAGATTTATATCGTATTTTTTGTGCAGTTGTCCGCACGGGCAATATGTCTGCCGCGGCAAGAGAGCTGTTTATTTCGCAGCCTGCGGTAAGCATGTCCATTCGCCAGCTGGAGGACCGCATGGGCAGTCCGCTTCTGGTGCGTACGGCGAAGGGGGTTTATCCCACCGCGGAGGGCAAGCTGTTATATACCTATCTGGAGCAGGCGTTGGGACTGATTCAGGCGGCGGAGGAAAAATATTATCAGATGGTACACATGGAGATGGGAGAGCTTAAGATTGGCGCGAGTGATACGGTCATTGCTAATTTTTTGCTGCCTTATCTGGAAAAGTATCATAAGCTGTATCCCGATATCAATATTAAGGTGACGAATAAGACAACCTACGAATCGCTCAGGCTGCTGAGAAACGGCAGTGTGGATGTCTGCTTTATCAATTTGCCGATTGCGGAGGATGAGGATTTAGAGGTAACGCCCTGCATTGAAATTCATGATGTTCTGGTGGGGGGCGAGCGGTATCGGATGCTTGCGGAGATGGGCATGGAATTGAAGGATTTGCCCAAATATCCTCTGCTTTTATTGGAGGATCTGAGCAATTCGCGCCGCTATATTGACCGCTATGCAGAGGAAAACGGCGTAGTGCTGAACCCGATTCTGGAGCTGGGGAGCAGTGATTTGCTGGTAAGCTTTGCGGAAATCAACCTTGGACTGACGTATGTAATCGAGGAGTTTACGCAGAGGGAGCTGCAGAACAAGCACCTGTTTGAGATTCCCGTGGAGCCGCCTGTACCGAAGCGGAGCATTGGGATGGTGCGGCTGAAAAATGTGGCAATGCCGCATGCGTTAAAGGGATTTATCGACCTGATTGAGTTTCCGAAGGAAAAGAATTAAATGAAATGAAATCGAAATCCGGATTTCGATTTGTTGAAACAGAAGAACAAACAGATAAGTTCCGGCGGTGACAAGCACCTTGAAACTTCCTGTTTTCCTCGCCGAAAATGAATTTCGGCTGCGGATTCCACATGGGAAACGCTTCGTTTCCCATACCCTTCCGCGATGATAAAAATTTATCAATAAAGGAATTGACAAAGTAAAAGCGATACGTTAATATATGAGCAGATATTCGTATAAGAAAAGGAGCGAGCCATGAAGGAGACACCGATGCAGGAAGAATTTGATATGGAAAAGGAACTGCAGCAGGAGTTTATTCAGGAGCTGGCAGAATTTTTCAAGATTTTCGGGGATGCGACCCGTATCCGCATTTTGCAGACCCTGCTGGAGGGGGAGCGAAATGTGGGGGATTTGGCAGACGTACTGGAAATGAGCCAATCCGCTGTGTCGCATCATCTGCGCGTACTGCGGCAGAATGATCTTGTAAAATACCGCAAGGAGGGCAAAACCGTGTTCTATTCTCTGGACGATGAGCATATTCGGATGGTTCTGGAGCAGGGGATGACGCATCTGCGGCATAAGCGTGGATATCACGAATAAAAAAGGAATAGGCTGTAATGATATAGGTGCAAGGATATCTGAAAATTACAGCCTAAATTTTCAAATGTCATATGAACGGTTATTCAAATGAACAAATGAAAAAGCAAACAGCGAAAAAAGAGGTGTGACTATGTCTGAAATGAAGGTAGCATTAAAAGGGTTGACCTGCGCGAACTGTGCGGGAAAGATTGAGGATACGCTTTCTAAGCTTTCTGAAACGCAGGAGGTTTCCATCAATCTGCTGCGGCAGGAAATGACAGTAAAGCTTGCGCCAAATGCTTCGGCAGAGGAAATGCAGGAAATGGTGGAACGGGTGGTGCATAAATTTGAGCCGGAGGTAGAGGTTGCCTTTTTGCAGGGGCAGAAGGCAGAGCATCATCATGCGCATCATGAGCATTGCGGCTGCGGCTGTGAGGAGGATGACGACGATGACGATTGCTGTGCCTGTGGCTGTGGCTGTGGACATGACCATGCGCATGGGGATGAGAATGTGTTCGGCAGAAAATTTTTCCTGCGCTTTGGCATAGGGCTTGCGTTCTTTCTTGCGGCTGTTTTCCTGCATGAGGGAACGATCCGCACGATTCTTTATATCTGCGCATATCTGATTTTCGGGTATGATGTTCTGCTGCGTGCGGCGAAGCATATCGGACAGGGGAAGGTTTTTGATGAAAACTTCCTGATGTCCTTCTCTACGATTGGCGCGTTGTATTTGGGGGAAATGGCAGAGGCTGTTTTCGTTATGCTGTTCTATCAGGTGGGCGAGGCGTTTCAGGAATATGCGGTGGCACGCTCCAGAAAATCCATTACGGCACTGCTGGATATCCGTCCCGATTTTGCACATTTAATCGTGGATGACGAGGAAAGGAAGGTAGACCCTTCTCTGGTGCATGTGGGAGATATGATTCTGGTAAAGGCAGGGGAAAGAATCCCTCTGGACGGGGTAATCACGGAAGGACATGCTATGCTGGATACTGCGGCACTGACAGGCGAATCCCTGCCTCGTTCTGTGGGGGCAGGAGATCAGGTGCTTAGCGGCTGCATCAATATGGACGGCAGTCTGAAGGTTCGCGTAGAAAAGGGCTTTGGCGAATCTACGGTGATGAAGATTCTGGAAATGGTGGAAAACGCATCTGCAAAGAAATCCAAGACGGAGAAATTCATCACACGCTTTGCAAGAGTTTATACACCCATTGTGGTTCTGCTGGCGGTTCTGGTTGCGGTTCTGCCGCCGTTGGCAGGGCTTGGGAAATTCTCCCTGTGGTTTGGCAGAGCATTGGTATTCTTAGTTGTTTCCTGTCCCTGTGCATTGGTATTGTCTGTGCCGCTGACGTATTTTGCGGGGATTGGCGCGGCATCCAAGTGTGGGATTCTGGTAAAGGGCGGCGGCGATTTGGATACGCTGAGCCGACTGAAAACGGTTGTTTTTGATAAGACAGGGACACTGACAAAGGGCAGATTCTCTGTAACAGAGGTGAAGGGCGATGTGCTGAAGCCGGCGGCAATCGGGGAGGCAATGAGCAATCACCCCATTGCACAGGCAATCGTACAGGCATACAAAGGCGAGCTTCCTGCGGCACAGAGCTATCAGGAACTGGGCGGCTACGGGATTTCCTACGAGCTGGACGGCGAAACGGTTCTGCTGGGGAACAGCCGTCTGATGGAGCATGAAAAAATTGCGTATGAAAAGGCAAACGGCATCGGTACGGTGGTTTATGTTGCAAAGGGCGGCAAATTCTTAGGGTACATTCTGGTTGCGGATACGCTGAAGGAAAACATTGCCGATTCCCTTGCGGCGTTGCGCAAGCAGGGGATTCAGAAGATGGTTATGCTGACGGGCGACAGAAGGGAAACGGCGGCGGCTGTGGCAGAGGAGCTGCGGCTGGATGAATTCCACAGCGAGCTGCTGCCCGAAAACAAAGTGGAATGGATGGAAAAGCAGAAGGGCGCAGAAGGCGACAAGACGGCGTTTGTGGGGGATGGCATCAATGATGCACCCGTACTGGCGGCGGCTGATTTGGGGATTGCCATGGGAGCGATTGGCTCCGATGCGGCAATCGAGGCGGCGGATGTTGTGCTGATGGATGATGATATCGGCAAGCTGGCAGTCGGCATGAAGGTTGCAAGAAACACAAGAAGGATTGTAAACCAGAACGTGACCTTTGCATTGGGCTTTAAGATTCTGGTGCTGCTGCTTTCCATTCCCGGCATTGCGACGATGTGGATGGCGGTATTTGCGGATGTCGGCGTTTGCGTACTGGCAATTCTGAATGCAATGCGGAAAAAGGATTAAGCCGAAGCTGAGAGGGTTCGACAGAAAAAAACAGGGTATCTCAAGATTGAGATACCCTGTTTTTATTGCTCTTTTGGGATGATTTTTTTTACATTTTTCTCGAATTTTGCTCTGGGCAGCATGACCATGTGTCCGCAGCCGCAGCATTTGATGCGAAAATCAATGCCGGTTCTGAGGATTTCCCACTGGGCAGAGCCGCAGGGGTGACTTTTTTTCATCTGCACAATATCTCCGACAGAAAAATCCATACGTTACGCCTCCTTCATCAAATGGACAACCTGCTGAGGGAAGGGGATTTCGATACCTTCTGCATCAAAGCGGTTTTTGATGCGGCGGCGCAGCTCCGCCTCCACAGCATAATTCATTTTTATCTTGCATTTTGCAACAATTTTAATGGTAACGGCGGAATCATCCAGACCGATGACACCTGCAACGGTGGGGGGTTCCAGTACAGCCTCCATATCTGCGGTTTTCTGCATCTCATCCTGCAGAACGGCAATGGCGCGGTCGATGCTTTCGCCATAGGCAATGCCGACGGTGACAACGGCGTTGATAAATTCACGGCAGTTATTGGTGACCGTACCGATAGAGCCATTCGGGATGATATGCACAGCGCCGCCGAAATCGCGCAGCTTTGTGGAACGCAGGGTGACGCTTTCGACCGTACCCGTAATGCCCTGAATGGTGACGATATCCCCGACGGCGTAATGGTCCTCAAAGAGGATGAAGAAGCCCTCCATCATATCCCCTGCGATACTCTGCGCGCCCAAGCCGATGGCAACCGAGCCTGCGGAGGCAATGACAACAAGGGATTCTGAGGAAACACCCAGCTGCTTTAAAATAGACATCAGCCCGATGAAATAAATCACATATTTCAGGATGCTGCCTGTGACGGTGCTGAGGGTTTTTGCTTTTCTTTCGGACATGGAAAGCTTTTCGCGCTGCACCTGTGTCCGCAGGAATTTATTGACCAGCTTACTGGAAATGCGAATCATAAGCCAGCAAAGAAAGAGCGTGAACAGAATTTCCAGAAGCTTGATGCCCAAATTGACGGCACCGTTGATGGCTGTGGATTTGGCAAGGAAGCCAAGCCCTAAATCCTTCGCAAGCTCCGTGCTGTTTAAATCGGAGGAAAGAGATGAGGTCAGATCATTGATAACATCCATGCTTCTTACCCCCTTGTCTGTTGATATTCTGCCGCTGCCTTCAAGAAGGCAGAGAACAGCAGCCCCATTTCCTCTGTTTTCATTGCCTCCGGATGCCACTGCACGCCAACGGCGAAGCGGTTATCCTTATGCTCAATGGCTTCGATCAGACCATCCGCACTGCGGGCAGAGACAATAAAGCCCTCCCCAAGCGTGGAGCAGGACTGATGATGCAGGGAATTGACAACGGTGCGTTTATTTTCCCAGAGGTCGGTTAAAAGGGTGTTGTCCTCGACAAAAATACTGTGTGTGCCATAGGAACGGGGTGCCTGCTGGATATGCTTGAGGGTTGTGCCTGCCTGCACGCCGATATCCTGATAGATGCCGCCGCCCTTGACGATATTCATGACCTGCATGCCGCGACAGATGCCGAGCATGGGCAAATCCTTTTCCAGTGCAGCCTCGCAGATGCGCATTTCACAGGCATCACGGAGGGGGTTAATTTCGCCGCTTTGGCAAAGGGGCTCCTCTCCAAACAGGAGCGGATCGATATCACCGCCGCCGGTCAGCAGAAGTCCGTCCAGAAAGGGGGGCAATGCCTGATGGGGCAGGAGCACGATGGGACAGCCGCCTGCCTTTTCGATGGCAAGAACATAATCCTCACTGAGGGTATATTCCTTTTTTTCGTAAGAATAATTCGGCGCAATGCCGATAATCGGTTTTGTGTTCATTGGTTACACCTCTTACTTTCTTTTTCTCTCCTCAGTATACAGAAGATGTGCTTTTTTTGCAACGGAAGGATGGGAAAATCGGCTTCGGCTTGCAGAGTGTATACAGCTTGTGGTATAATTCGTATGCGAGATAAAAACCAAACGGCTGAAGTATGCGGACAGATATCCGCGAGACAACAGAAACGGAGATGACAACGAAATGAAAACAATTGGCATCATTGGTGCAATGTCGGAGGAAGTTACATATTTAAAAGAGAAAATCGAGATTGTGACCACGAAAAACATCATCGGGCTGGATTTCCATGTAGGAAAATATTGCGGCAACAGCATTGTGCTGGTCATCAGCGGCATCGGCAAGGTGAATGCGGCTGTTTGCACACAGGTGCTGATTGACCATTTTGGTGTGGATTATATCATCAATACAGGCTGTGCAGGGGCAATTCACCCCGAACTGGGCATTGGGGATATCCTCATTTCCACGGACGCAGTACAGCATGACATGGATGTTTCTGCGCTGGGCGACCCGATCGGGACAATTCCCCGTCTGGCGGAAAGCTATTTCAAGGCGGATGAGATGCTGGTGAAGCTGGCGCAGGAGGCTGCGGCGGAAACGGCGGAAAACTATCATGTGATTCTCGGCAGAGTTGCCAGTGGGGATAAATTTATCGGCACAAAGGAAGGCAAGGAGCATATCAAAAGGTATGTGCAGGGGGACTGTGCGGAAATGGAGGGCGCGGCGATTGCGCATGCCTGCTGGCTGAACCGAATTCCCTTTGTTATCATTCGTGCCATCAGCGACAGCGCGGATGAACAGGCGAATATGTCCTATGAGCAGTTTGTGCTTCTGGCGGCAAAGCGCAGCAGTGAGCTGGTGGAAAAAATGCTGGAAAAGCTGGCGTAAAACTGCCTAAAAAAGAGGCGGAAAATTTGGCTTTCCATGGAAGGTATTGCTCTTGTAAAGGGGATTTTCTTCCTGTATAATGCAATCAGAATCAAAAACAATTTGTACGCAAAATATTGATGCGGAAATGATGAAAGTAGGAAAAAGGAGGCCTTTCAAATGACGGCAAAAACGCATGGGTACATTACAAAAGAGATTGAACTGGAGCAGATTTATCAGTTTGTTTTGAAATATTTTGACCCCGAGGCAAAGGTAAACCGTTACGAAAATCGTTTTGGTGAAAGCAATGAAATGGCTGTATATTTTACCTATAAGGGAGAGGAAAGACGTTTGTTTACAATGGTTTACAAGAGCCGTAAATTCTCCAAAAACGGCGAGAAGAACAGACTGGTTTTCCTGGATTTGGACTATTGGGGGCACAGCGTGGAAATTATGCGTTCCATTCTGTCCTATTTCAGCGGCTGGCTGGATGAAAACGACTGCGATAAGGAGGAAGCATACTTTATCGAGGAGCAGCCGGACGGCGTGACACCCAATATCATCAAGATTACAAGAAAAGAGCTGAACAGAAGACTGGGCGGCATGGTTGTAATCATTGAGGATGACGAAGAAGAAAAATAATCGAAGCTGATGAGAGAGCCGTAGGGATACGGCTCTTTTTGTTGCTTGTCGAAAAAAGAAAAATGTGGTATGGTATAAGCGAGGATTATCGCTCGGCGGTTCAGTCACTTCCTGAAAAGGGGGTGATGTTTATGGTTACATATACTGATTTATTTCAATATAGCTTAGTAATCATTGGAATTATCACCTTGTGCTTTTTGCATAAGAATTGATAAGAAAAAGACCGCCTAACAGAAGTTAGACGGTCAACCATAATTATTTCGGACTGACCGCCCTTCCCAAAGCGGTAATCCTTTCTTACTGTTATGATAGCATAGAGGAAGGGAAAAATCAATCGGAATCGGGCGTTCTTTTGCAGAGTTTTTGCGATTTTTGCGAAAAAACGGTTTTAACGGGGCGGGCTTCTTGCCAGAGCCCTTGTTTTTATGCTATACTAAAGGATAATTTAAATGCAGAAGGGGTGGTGGAGGATATGCCGGAGGAAAAGGATATACGAACCATGATTGACGAGGATATTGACCGCGTGGAACGTGTTTGGGAGGCATCCTCCTATGACAGCGATGCCTTGGAGGAACTGTTCCGCCTGCTTCTGGAGCATTATGCCGAAAGAATCGAGGGCTTCACGAAGAGGCTGAAGGTCATTCAGCCGTATGAGGATATCGCGGATATGGCGGAGAATTATCGGGAGAACGTGCGGACATTGCTGGAGCGGATGAAGCTGTTTCGGGAAAATGGATACAGCAACGAAGGCTTAATCGAATATTCCATTGCCAAGGAGCGGGAGGAGCTGAATTTTAATGCGGATTTTACAACGGTGCGGCTGGAAATCGGCATGATGCAGGGGCTTTCCCTTGCGGAGCGGGAGGATATCATGGTGCATTTGGATGCCATGGAGACCATCTGCGCGCAGGTTACGCCCAAAAAGGAACGCTGGGAAATGCTCAGAGAGCATCTGGTCTGGCTTTCCGGAAAGGATGTAACGGTAGCAATGAAGATATTACCGTTGTTTTTCAGAATAAATTGATGAATAATAGAGAGCGGCAGAGCAAAAGGAAATTTTTCCGCCGCGAAGGAGCGTTTTAATATGAAGAAAGCAGCAAGTTTTGCATTGGGCTGCAAGGTAAATCAGTATGAAAGCGAAGCCATTGCGGAGCTGTTCGCAGAAAAGGGCTATGAAATTGTGGGGATTGATGAAGAAGCGGATGTGTATGTCATCAATACCTGTACGGTAACGAATTTCGGGGACAAGAAATCCCGTCAGCTGATTCGTAAGGTAAAGCGGCAGAATGAAAATGCCATTGTGGCGGTTGTCGGCTGCTATGCGCAGACTGCACCCAAGGAGCTGATGGAGATTGCAGGCGTGAACCTGGTCATCGGAACGAAGGACAGAGCGCAGATTGTGGAAATGGTGGAGCAGTATGACAGGGCAAACGGCGTGGAAAACCACGTTTCCGATATTATGAAGGAGCGTGTATTTGAGCCGCTTTCCATTCAAAAGCTGGCAAACAGAACAAGAGCCTATCTGAAAATTCAGGATGGGTGCAGCCAGTATTGCTCCTACTGCATCATTCCTTATGCGAGAGGCCCTATCCGTAGCAGAGAGCCGCAGGAGGTTGTGGCTGAGGTAAAGCGTTTGGCGGAGAACGGCTTTAAAGAGGTTGTGCTGACGGGCATCCATGTGGCAAGCTACGGCAAGGACAGAAGGGATACCTCTCTGCTGGATATTCTCAAGCAAGTGCATGAGGTGGAAGGAATTGAGCGGATTCGCTTCAGCTCCATTGAGCCGAATGTGGTGACGGAGGAATTTGCACAGACCATGGCGGCACTGCCAAAGGTCTGCGACCATTTCCATCTTTCCCTGCAGAGCGGCTCGGAAACCGTGTTAAAGCGGATGAACAGGCATTATACCCCACAGCAGTATGAGGAAAAATGTAATGTGATCCGTAGATATTTTAAGAATCCGGCATTTACCACGGATATTATTGTCGGATTTCCGGCTGAAACAGAGGAAGAATTTGAGGAAACCATGCAGTTTGCAGAGCAGATCGGCTTTTCAAAGATTCATATATTTAAGTATTCCATGCGCAAAGGTACTCCGGCAGCAAAGATGGAATACCAGGTAGCAGATTCCATAAAGACAGAGAGAAGTGAAAAGCTGGAAAAATTAAATGAAAAGCTGGAAGAAAACTACAGAAGATGCTTCCTGGAACAGGAGGAAGAGGTTCTTATGGAAGAACGGATCCTGGTGGACGGACAGTGATATTTTGTCGGACATACCAGGGAATATCTGAAGATAGCAGTGGTTACGGAAGAAGATCTGGAGAATAAAATGGTTCAGGTCAGGGTGAAAAAAATGTTAAATAAGGAAATATTACTTGCAGAAATAGTAAAAATATATTAAAATAGTTTCAAAGTGTGTGCGTGAGAAGAAAATGAATAGAAGTTTTCTTTTAGAAAAAGCATATCCATTATTTATAGAAAGGTGATGTACGGAAATGAATGGTAATCAGATGAACAATACACAGTACTTTAAAACAGTACCTGATACAAAACTCGAAGTAAAACAGGTTTTGGAAGATGTTTATAAGGCACTTATGGAAAAGGGATATAACCCGGTAAATCAGATTGTGGGATATATTATGTCCGGAGATCCGACCTATATAACAAGTCATAATAATGCAAGAAGCATGATCATGAAAGTTGAGAGGGATGAGCTGATCGAAGAGGCACTGACATACTATATTAATAACAAATTGAAATAATCATGTTCCAGGAGGAGGGATTCAGATGAGAGTAATGGGACTTGATTATGGTTCAAAAACCATGGGAGTTGCAATATCGGACGAGCTGATGATGATTGCAACCGGATTGGAAATTATACGGCGGGATTCCGAGAAGAAGATAAGAAAGACATTAATACGCATTGACGAGCTGATCGCTGAATATAATATAGGAAAGATTGTGCTTGGACTGCCGAAGAATATGAATAATACACTCGGAGAACGGGCAGAGAAATCTTTAGAACTGAAAGAAACCCTGAACGCCGCACCGGACTGGAAGTGATTATGTGGGACGAAAGACTTTCTACAGTAAGTGCACATAAGGCAATGATGGAAGCCGGCATCCGCAGGGAAGACAGAGGAAACTATGTTGACAGTATTGCAGCGGCAATTATCCTGCAGGGGTATCTTGATTCTGTGGCAGGAAGTGCGGCAGAAGGAAAAGAGGAATAGGATGTTTGAGAAGATTAAACTGACAGATGATGAAGGAAATGAATTAGAAGTTTCGGTGATTGAACAGACAAAAATTAATAATACAAGCTATCTTCTGGTTACGGATTCCGAAGACGATGAGGAAGAAATCAATGCATTTATCGTAAAAGATTTATCTTCCCCTGAGGACGAAGACGCAATCTATGAATTTGTGGAAGATGATGATGAATTTGATAGTGTAGCTAGAATTTTTGATGAGCTTGTTGATGAGGAAGACTTAAATTAATGCATATATCAAAAATTTAAAATTGGAGGTAAGAAGTTGAAAGCAGCAAGTGAAAAGAATGAAAATGCAAAAATAAGGATTATTCCGTTGGGTGGTCTGGAACAGAT
>ERZ838516.1181-NODE-1181-length-35503-cov-77.044488_pt1 | contig 35503 bp, 29 predicted proteins | sample MGYA00519910_ERZ838516 | MGnify/ENA primary metagenome ERZ838516 (study PRJEB31850, sample SAMEA3708837) | human gut metagenome | biome: human gut; feature: human-associated habitat; material: faeces | place: China | collected 2014 ... | reverse complement strand
AGCGCTTGCCTTACAAGCAAGATGTCAGCAGTTCGATCCTGTTACCGCCCACCATTAGTAATTAATCTCCTTGTTTTCAAGGAGTTTTTTTATTTTATAAATAAATAGATGGTGATGGAGTTCACCGATAAATCTGTATAGATACAGTAATGACTCCTGTTATATTATATTTTTATTTTAAATATATATAACAGGAGTTTTTTATTTTATAAAAAGATAATAAAATAGTGAGGAGATTTTTATGAGTAATTTATTAGTTGTTATGTTAGGTTGTGCTTTGGGTGGTGCTATGCGATATTTAATCACTACATATATAAATAAATTAGGATATTTTCCTTATGGTACCTTAGCTGTAAATTTAATAGGTTGTTTCTTAATTGGCATGATAGCTACATTATTAACAGAAAAAATACAGGGAACATCACCATATCTTTCTTTATTTTTGACAGTAGGATTTTTAGGTGGACTTACTACTTTTTCATCATTTACAAATGAAACTCTAATATTATGGCGTACGGGAGATTTCATTTCTGTATTATTAAATGTAGGCTTAAATACATTTGGTGGGCTTTTAGCAGCTTGGATAGGTAGAATATTAATCTATATGGCTTTTTAATAATAATAAAGGCGATACAAATAAATGTATCGCCTTTATCTTTATATATTGTAATATTAATGAAAAACTTTTAATAAACTTAAAACCATATAAGTCATACCAGCAGCGATTAAAGGTCCAACAGCAACTCCTTTAAAGAAAAATACACCAATCATTGTACCAATGATAAGAGATGATACAATATCTGGAGAGTCCTTTAATAAGGAGACACCAGAGCCACCAGCAACAGCGGCAAATACACCGGCTAATAGGGATAATATACCAACAGGAGAGGTAAAACTATGTATCATCATTTGAACTGTTATCTTACCAGTAGCTAGAGGTATTAAAATGGCAATTGTAAGTAATATGATGCCATAATTTAAACCATTTGTTTCTACGAATTGCATTAGAGCATCTAACTGGAAAACTTTTAAAATTAAAATTACACCAACAGCATAAAAAACAGACATATTATGTCCAATATAACTTAAGGCTAAAAGTACTAAAAGAATAATATATTCATTACTCATATAAACACGTCCTTTAATTAAATTTTCTTAAATTGTTTTTCTATTGTAGCATATGGTTTTTGAAAAAACAAAAATTCTTTAAAATTTTTTCTAAAAAACTATAGCTTTTTTAATTTATTTTTGTTACAATATAACAAGTTAATGCTTTAGCTAATTAAAGTATTACAATGCAATTATAGATAATATATATTCGTATTAGGAGGAAATATTTATGAAAAAGATATTATTGCTATGTATGTCTATGCTTTTAGGCGCAATGTTAGTAGCTGGCTGTGGAAGTGAGGAAAAAGAAACATCTTCTGCTACTGGTGGCAGTGATAAACCTATCGTTATTGGTTTAGATGATAGTTATCCACCAATGGGCTTTAAAGATGAAAATAATGAAATTGTTGGTTTTGACGTAGATTTAGCAAAAGAAGCAACAAAAAGACTTAATCGTCCAGTAGAATTTAAAGCAATTGATTGGTCTAGTAAAGAAGCTGAACTTAAAAGCGGTCGTGTAGATATTCTTTGGAATGGTTTAGATATTACTGAAAAACGTAAAGAAAATATGTTATTTAGTGATCCTTACATGAAAAATCGTCAAGTTATCTTCGTTCCAGTTAATTCTGATATAAAATCTCTTGACCAGTTAAAAGGTAAAGTAATCGGTACTCAAAGCGGTAGTACAGCAGAAGATTTCTTAGATAATAACCAAGATTATGCTGCACAATTTGCTGAAGTAAAAAAATATGGTGATTACATTGATGCTTTCATGGATTTAGAAAATGGTAGAATTGATGCAGTAGTAACAGATGAACTTATCGGTACTTATTACATGCAAAAACATGCTGATTCTTTCAAAGAAACTGATATTGTTGTAGGTGAACCTACTGATTTTGGTATTGCATTTGCAAAAGACAACCAAGCTCTTCGTGATGAAGTTCAAAAAGTAATGAATGAAATGAAAGCTGATGGTACAATCGCTAAAATTTCCGAAAAATGGTTTGGTAAAGATATCACTACAAAATAATAAGATAAATAAAAGCGAGAACGAAAAGTTCTCGCTTTTTTATTTGGATAATATAGTTACAGCTAAAATAATGATGATAGCACCAATTAATTCAAATAAACCAAAGGAAATATTTAAGAAGATAATTGATAAAATAATTGAAGAAAAAGGTTCTAAAGAAGCGAAAACGCTAATTTTTGTAGGAGAGAGATATTTTGTACTTTCAAGATAAGCACAAAATGCTATTGCTGTACCAAAAATAATGATAGCAGATAAAGTAAGAGCTGTATCTAAATCCCATATGCCATTGAATTCCCATGGTTTTTGATAAAAGGACATCAAGATACCACCGATTAGCATACCCCAGCCAATGATTAGTGTGGAACGCCATTTTTTGATAATAGTTCGAGGTTGCAATGTATAAAAGGCAGCAAAGCAAGCACAAACAAGTCCCCAGATAAGAGCTTCTAAAGATATAGCTAGAGTGGAAAAATTTCCTTTAGTAACTAAAAAGAAAGTTCCGACCATAGCAAGAAAGATAGAAAATAATTCTTTAAAAGAAGGTAAGCGATGAGTGGTGAACAATAAGTAAAATACAATTACAATAGGCATTAAATATTGCAGTATAGTAGCTGTAGCAGCATTACTGTGAATGATTGTACCAAAATATGTATATTGAACACCTAGCATACCAAAGATACCAAAACAAATTAATGGAAATTTGTCTTTAGTGCACCAAATAGAAAAAATATCGCCTTTATTTAAGATGGCATCAATACATAATAAAATAATACCAGATAAAATTAGACGAACAGTAACAAGCCATTCGGCAGAGATGATTTTATCAACAAATAAATGTTGGGATAATACACCAGAAGCACCCCAAAGTATAGTACCTGTAACTATAAATAGTGTACCTTTTAATTGGCAAGACATAAGAACCTCCTGAAATATGAAAATAATAGATATATTCTATTATTTTTTTTATTTATTGTAAATAAGTATTGCTTTTTGAGGATTATTGTATTAAAATTTTAATAAGATATTAATTAATAATAATTATTTATTAGAATTGAGTTAAGGAGAAGAAATTATGGAAATGTCAGCATTATGGAAATTAAGTTACGGAATGTATGCTATTGGCACATTAGATGGAGAAAGACCGACAGGTTGTATTGTAAATACAGTTATTCAAATCACTAGCGATAATCCAGTGATTGCTATTAGCATGAATAAAAACAACTATACTTATGATTGTATAAAACGCACAGGTAGATTTTCTGTATCCATTTTATCTGAAAAAACAACACAAAATGTAATTGCTAAATTAGGTTTTTCTTCTGGTAGAGATACAGATAAATTTGATGGCAATATTTTTGCTTGGGAATATATGGACGGACTTCCTGTAGTAAATGAAAATAGCTGTGCGCATATAACAGCAGAAGTTATTACAATGACAGAAATGGAAACTCATTATGTGATTTTAGCGCGTGTACAAGATGCGAAAGTAACTTCTGATTACAATCCAATGACTTATAAATATTATCATGAAGTAATCAAAGGTAAAGCTCCTAAAAATGCACCTACTTATCAGGCTCCAGAAAAAATAACAGATAAAGAAACATGGGCTTGCCAAATTTGCGGATATATTTATGAAGGTGATTTAACTAAAGAACCAGAAGATTTTGTTTGCCCAATTTGTAAACAACCAAAATCTATGTTTAAAAAACAATAAGATAAATTGGTAAAATAAAAAGCTGACCATTATTAGGTCAGCTTTTATTAATTTAGAAAATATTATTTTTTGGAACGAGCTTTAGCTTTTGCAGCTTGTTTTTTCTCTTGTTCATGTTTTGCGTAATCTACGCCCCAGCTTTTCATTTTATGTTTAAACGCTAACATTGGATGGCGTAAAAACATTTTTTTCTGAGTGCTTTGCATGATAGAGCGAAATTCTTTTGTTTGTTTAGTGCCAAAACAAGGACGGTCACAACGTTCGCAAATTGGTTTAGTAATACCATATGGACATCTACTGATTTTCGTCATTACAGTAGTGAGCAAAGCTGTACATTTTGGACAAAGTTTACTTCCAGATGTATTATGATGGCTGTGACAATAAACACCAAATGTTTTACGGATTTCTTCTTTTTCCTTAGGAACATTGTTTTTTATTTCAACCGGTTTACGTTTTGGTAAAAATCTTGAAAAAATTCCCATAGCAGTCTCCCTTGATTATATAATTATTGATTTATAAGTACTTATTTAATTTTACGGTTTATTATAATTTATGTCAAGAAATAGCATAATAGTTTGACAAGGTTTAATTTTTATGATAGTGTCATTGTTAATAAGATTAAGGTATTATTTGGAGTGTATAATTGATATGATAAAGTTAAAAAATATTGTAAAGACTTACGATACCCCAAATGGTTCAGTTCATGCGTTAAAAGATATTAATTTAGAAATTAAGCGTGGAGAAATTTATGGGATTATCGGTCTAAGTGGTGCTGGTAAATCTACATTAGTTCGTTGCATAAATATGCTAGAAAGACCGACTTCTGGTAGTGTCATCGTCAATGGTAAAGATTTGACAACAATGACAGAATCTCAGCTTCGTGAAGCGAGAAAAGATATCGGCATGATTTTCCAACATTTTAATTTATTGTCTACTTCTACAGTATACGATAATATTGCTTTTCCTTTAAAATTAGCAGGAAAATCTAAAGAGGAAATCAAGGCTAAAGTAGAGCCATTATTAAAATTAGTTGGTCTTGAAAATAAAGCTCATCAATATCCATCTCAATTATCAGGTGGTCAAAAACAGCGTGTAGGTATAGCTAGAGCTTTAGCTAATGATACAAAAGTATTATTATGTGATGAAGCGACATCAGCTCTTGACCCTCAGACAACAAAAGCTATTTTAGAATTAATCAGAGATATAAATAAGAAATTACAATTAACAGTAGTAGTAATTACTCATGAAATGCAAGTTATCAAAGACCTTTGTGATAAAGTTGCTGTATTAGACCATGGTGTAATTGCAGAAAATGGTACAGTATTAGAAATCTTTACTAATCCTAAAGAACCTATTACTAAGGAATTTATGAGCGTACTTAGTAGCAATGAACTTCCAGCTGCTTATCGCAATGGCAAAGTGCATAAAGAATATATAAAAGATGCAACTATGTTACTTCGCTTGACTTTTATTGGCGAGTCTGCAGATAATCCAGTGATTGCAGGTCTTATTCGTAAATTCCCTGAATTAGATATAAGCATTTTATTTGGAGATTTATCTCAAATTCAAATGGTACAATTTGGTAGAATGATAATCGGCTTAGATGGAAAAGAAGATCAGATTAAAGATGCGATAAAATCTCTAATGGAACAAGATTTAAAAGTGGAGGTGATAGGATATGTTCAGCGACGCACTCATGCTACTGCCTAAGGCATTAGGTGAAACTGTATATATGGTAGCTGTATCTATGATTGTTGCTTCTGCTATTGGTATTCCTCTTGGTGTATTATTATTGGCTACTGGTAAAAATCAAGTTTTAGAATTAGGTATAGCTAATAAAACATTATCAGCTATTGTAAACTGTGTACGTTCTATTCCATTTATTATTTTAATGGTGGCAATTATTCCTTTTACAAGATTGATAGTAGGTTCTTCTATAGGTACTACAGCGGCTATTGTACCGCTTATTATAGCTTCTATACCTCTTATTGCTCGCCTAGTGGAAACTTCACTTCGTGAGGTGCCTTATGGCTTGATAGAGGCTGCTTTATCTATGGGAGCTACTCCTTATCAGATTATTAGACGTGTATTACTTCCAGAAGCTATGCCAAGTATTGTGGCACAGTTGACAACAGTTATTATTGTGTTGATTGGTGAATCTGCTATGGCTGGTGCTGTAGGTGGCGGTGGCTTAGGTGACTTGGCTATTCGCTATGGTTATCAGCGCTTTAATCCAGAAGTAATGTTGGCTACAGTTATTGTACTTATAGTATTAGTTCAAGTAATTCAATTTTTAGGCAATATGTTAGCTAAAAAATTGAATAAAAAATAATTTTATTTATGTATTAAGGAGGAATTTTGATGAAAAAATTGCTAGCAGTAATTGCTACTGCACTTTTTGCAGTAGTGGCTTTAGCTGGTTGTGGTTCTAGTACAGATACTGCATCTAGTGAAAAAACTGTGCTAAAAGTAGGAGCAACAGCTGTTCCTCATGCAGAAATCTTAGAACAGATTAAACCAGAGTTAGCAAAAGAAGGTGTTGACTTACAGATTATTGAATTCAATGATTATGTACAGCCAAACTTAGCTTTAAATGATGGTGAATTAGATGCAAACTTTTTCCAGCATCAGCCTTATTTAGATGAATTCGCAGCAGAACATAGTGTAAAACTTGTAAGTGCTGGCGGTGTTCATATCGAACCTATGGGAATTTATTCTAAAAAAGTAAAAGCTCTTGATGAATTAAAAGATGGCGCTTTAGTAGCTATTCCTAATGACCCTACAAATGGTGGTCGTGCTTTAATTTTAATGGCAAAAGCTGGTATTATTACTTTAAAAGATAATAACGATATCAAAGCAACTGTACAAGATGTTGTGGCTAATCCAAAAAATATTCAATTCCAAGAAGTTGAAGCAGCTCAACTTCCACGTGTTTTAGATGATGTAGATGCTGCGGTAATTAATACAAACTATGCAATGCAAGCAGGCTTTGTACCAGCTAGCGATGCTTTAATTATCGAAGATAGTACATCTCCATATGTAAATATTGTAGCTGTTAGAGAAGGAGATCAGGAAAAACCTGCTATCCAAAAATTAATGAAAGCTTTAAAATCTGAAGCAGTTAAAAAATTCATTGAAGAAAAATATAAAGGTGCAGTAGTTCCTGCTTTTGAATAAGCTTAAAAGAATGAAGATATCTACAATAGATAATAAATTATTGTGGATATCTTCTTTTTTTAGCAGGAATAAAAACTATAAATATCTAAATAATAAATATGATATTTTTCTTTTAAATGTCAATGGAGGGATTTATATATGAAGAGCAAGAAAAATAAAAAGAATGCTGTAAAAAAAGATGTAAAAGTAGCAGTAGTGAAAAAAGAAGATATGTTTGAAGCTAGATTACATAAACATTATGATGAATTAAAATGGCTTTATTGTGAATTGTATCAGCAACAACCAAATCCTTTAAATTATTTTGATGATTTAATTAAAAATTTAAAAGACTTTTATGACCAAAGGGAAGCTTATTTAAAGGAATTAGATATTGCACGTGAAAAAAATACTAATTGGTATAAAGGCAATGATTTCATCGGCATGATGATGTATGTAAATAATTTCTCTGGCACTTTAAAAGGCTTTGAAAAAAGAATACCTTATTTACAAGAAAGCAATATAAATTATATCCATTTAATGCCTTTGTTGACATCTCCAAAAGATGAAGGTGATGGCGGTTATGCTGTAGCGGACTTCCGCAATGTTCAAGAAGAATTAGGAACTATGGAAGATTTGCGTAAATTAGCTAAAAAATGTCATCGCAATAAAATAAGTATTTGCTTAGACTTTGTAATGAACCATACTTCTAATCAACATGAATGGGCAAAAAAAGCAAGAGCTGGTGAACAAGAATATCAAGATAGATATTTCTTCTTTGATAATTATGATATGCCAAGATTATTTGAAGAAAAATGCCCACAGGTATTCCCTACAACAGCACCAGGCAATTTCACTTATTTAGAAGATATTCATAAATTTGTAATGACTACTTTCTATCCATATCAATGGGATTTAGATTATCGCAATCCTATAGTTTTCAATGAAATGGTATACAATATGTTATATTTAGCAAATCAAGGTATAGATATCATTCGCTTAGATGCTGTGCCATATATTTGGAAACAATTAGGTACAAATTGCCGTAATTTACCGCAGGTTCATACTTTAGTACGTATGATGCGTATGATTACAGAAATTGTTTGCCCATCTGTATTGTTATTGGGTGAAGTAGTAATGGCACCTGAAAAAGTAGTTCCATACTTTGGTACAATTGAAAAACCAGAATGTCATATGCTCTATAATGTAACTACTATGGCAACAACATGGCATACAGTAGCTACTAGAGATGTAAGCTTATTAAAACATCAGCTTGATATTTTAGCTTCTTTACCAAAACAATATATTTTCCAGAATTATTTACGTTGTCATGATGATATCGGTTGGGGTTTAGATTATGGTTTCTTGAGATATCAGGGAATAGAAGAAGTTGCACATAAAAAATATTTAAATGACTTCTTCACTGGAAAATATCCAAATTCTTTCAGTTGTGGTGAATTATATAATGATGATGAATCATTAGGTGATGCTCGTCTTTGCGGTACTACAGCTTCTTTATGTGGTATAGAATACTATGATAAACAAAAAGATAAAGATGGTATTCAGTCAGCTATTGATTTAGACTTAATGTTACATGGCTTCTTATTGAGCTTATCTGGCATACCTGTTATTTATAGCGGTGATGAAATAGCTCAATATAATGATTGGGAATATAAAAACGATAAATATAAACAAGCTGATTCTCGTTATATTCATCGTGGAGCATTTAACTGGCGTAAAGCTGGTCGTCGTAAAATAGATAATGCTATTCAGGCGAAAGTATATCAAGGTATTAGCAAAATGGAAAAAATACGTTTACAATATGATGTATTCTCCACTGATGCCAATATCTATACTTTAAATACATGGAATAAATCCACAGTGGCTTTAGTTCGTGAAACAGAAAATGAAAAATTCATTGGTATTTATAATTTCAGTGAATATGAAGAAATGGCATGGATTGACGAACAAGATGGCTTATATAAAGAATTATTGACAAAACAGAAAGACTTCAAAGCATCAGGATTAAAATTACCAGGACATGGTATTTTATGGCTCTGGAGAAGTAAAAAAGCATAATATAAAACTATCATAAATAAAAAAGGCGTTAACTCTAAATTTTAGGTTAACGCCTTTTTATTATTTTTTATTTATCTGTGTAACTAAGATGCGGTCAATGCGGGCTTTATCCATACTGATGATTTCAAAACGGAATTTATGCCAGATGATTTTTTCACCGACTTTAGGAATGTAACCAAAATAGGAAGTAATAAAGCCGCCCATAGTTTGGAAATGTCCACTGTCTTCATTTGGCAATACTTCGATATCGAATTTTTCTTTGAAATCGTCAATATCGAAAAGTCCATCAATATACCAAGAATGTTCATCTCGTTGAATGATTTGAGGAGAATTAGCAACAGGTTTACCAGTTATATCACCTAAGACTTCATTGATGATGTCAAAGATAGTGATAAAACCTACAACACCGCCGTATTCGTCAAGTACTACAGCTTCATTTATTTCACTTTCACGGAATTTCTCAAGAACACGAAAACTTTCCATGGCACGAGGCACAAACATTGGCTTATGCATGAGCTTTTCTAAATCAAGAGGTTTATTAGCTAATAATTCATTTAAAATATCTTTAGCATAAACAATTCCTACAAATTCATCAAGATTATCTTTACCTACAAGAAAAACATTTTGATTATGTTCTTGAATAAATTTTAAATTTACCTCTAAGCTATCTTCAAGGTCAATCCACATCATCTGTGTACGTGGTGTCATTAAAGAATAAGCTGTTTGGTCACTCATATGGAAAATACGGTCAACAATATCTTGTTCAGCTTTTTCAAAAGTACCATCTTCCGTACCTTTTTCGATTAAGTCTTTTACTTCATCTTCAGTGACACTATCATTGTTTTGAGGATTGATGCCAAAAATTAATAATAAAGTATTAGCTATAGAAGTAAATAGACTAATAAATGGAGACAAAAGTTTTTTCCATATTTTTAATGGTGTAAGTAGAGTTAGTAAATAATACTCAGGTTTTGTAAGGGCTATATTGCGAGGTAGGGTTGTACTTAAAATAGAACATAATAATATGATGATAAAAGTACTAATGATTAGAGAAATAGGCTCTATATAATTATCGCAATCAGGAAAAATTGCTTGTAAAGTATGAATGAAAAATGGTGCAAGTGAAATGCCAGTCAATAAACCTATTAAAATATTGCAAGAAACATTACCTATTTGCACAGCAATTAAATAAGTAGTAGGTTTATCAATTATTTTTAAGGCTTCAGAAGCTTTCTTTTTACCTTCATCAAGCATTTTTTCTAATTGATTTTTATGAGAATCAGCAATAGCCACTTCAGTGAGAATAAATAAAGCATTTATTAAAATTAATATAAAAATTAATCCAATAAATAAATCCGTCTCGGGAATATCCAAATATCAACACTTCCTTATCTAAAAATATACTATATTATACCACTTATAACTGATAAATGCCATTTTACCAATAATTTTTACAAAGATTATAAAAAACTTACAAAAATTTTTCAAAAAAAGTGTTGACAATCTAATATAAGTTAATATATAATAATCAACGTTGCTGATACATTTATTAAAGCAACAAGACAATGCGGGAGTAGCTCAGTGGTAGAGCATCACCTTGCCAAGGTGAGGGTCGCGAGTTCGAGCCTCGTTTCCCGCTCCATATCATGCGGAAGTAGCTCAGTGGTAGAGCATCACCTTGCCAAGGTGAGGGTCGCGAGTTCGAGCCTCGTTTTCCGCTCCATTTAATAAATATCCCAGTAGCAATACTGGGTTTTTTTGTTATAATGATAAATAAAATAAGATACAGCTTATTATTTTTGTTAAAATAAATTGTTAATTATTAATTTAAGTAGGTGATAAAATGAAACCATTTATGCAAGAATTTATTGTAGGATTTATTTTGGTCATGGTATTAGTAATATTCACCATAGGTGGATTGAGCAATATGCATGATGCTCAAGAATTAGTGGCAGGACTTATATTATTAGCTACTTTGATTGTATTTACCTTAGGCAAAAGCCCAGTATTTAGGGTAGATAGAGCAGGTATGTCTATTATTGGTGCGTCGTTAATGACAGCTTTTGGTATTTTGTCCCTTGAAGAAGCCGTTCAAGCAATTGATGCTAAAACTATTGTGGTATTATTTTCATTGATGGTAGTTGTGAGCAATTTAAAATTAGCAGGATTTTTTACATATATAGGAAAAGTAGTATTCACTCATATTCATACAGGAAAAACATTATTATTAGCAGTAATTTTTATGTCAGGAATTTTATCTTCTATTGTAATTAATGATATAGTTTGTTTATTATTCACACCTGTAGTTATCATGATATGTTTGAAAGTAAAGGTAAATCCTATTCCTTATTTGCTCGCAGTAGCAATGGCTTCAAATATTGGTAGTGCTTGTACATTTATTGGTAATCCCCAAAATGTATTAATAGGTAGTTTATCTCAAGTTCCTGCTGGAGAATATTTCTTATCAGCAGCTCCAATATCTTTTTTAGGCTTAATCATGCTTTATTTAGCAATATCATTTAAATATAAAAATGATTTGTCAGTGAGTTTTGAATATAAGAGCGATAACAATAGCATTATTCATAAATATTTATTGAGTAAAACAATAATTGTATTAGCACTTGTCATTATTTTTTATTTAGTTGGTTTTGATTTATCATTGACAGCAAGTTTTGGGGCAGCATTTTTATTGATTAATGCTCGTATAAAACCAGAACGTGTTTATGAAGATATAGATTTTAACTTATTAATTATGTTCATTGGCTTGTTTATCATCATTGCTGGCGTAGAAAAAAGTGGTTTGCTTGATTTAATAAATAGTTTCTTACCACCAGAATATATGAAAGAAATACCACTGTTTTCAGTGATGGCAATAGTGCTTTCTAATATAGTAAGTAATGTACCAGCAGTATTACTTTTAAGATATTACATTCCTGTAGATGAACAAATCTTATGGCAGGCTTTGGCTTTATTATCCACAATTGCAGGTAATTTGACAGTTTTTGGCTCTATTGCGAATTTGATTGTTATTGAAATTGCCAAAAAGCAGGGTATAAAAGTAACTTCTAATCAATATTTAAAGATAGGTTTTCCATTAACGATATTATTATCCATTATAAGCATTATTTGGTTTGAATTTATAAATTAAAAGTATGAAAAGTGTTGACTTTTTGTTTTTTATCATTTATAATAATTTATGTTGTTAAGACAAGTGCGGAAGTAGCTCAGTGGTAGAGCATCACCTTGCCAAGGTGAGGGTCGCGAGTTCGAGCCTCGTTTTCCGCTCCATAAGAAATTGGTCCCCAGTCAATAAGACTGGGGTATTTTTGTACTTAGACTTGTTTTTATGAAAGTATTGTGATATCATTCATTTAGTATAGTAGGTGTACTGTGACTATTAAGGTGAATGACAGTAACATATACAATAAGAATTTTGGTTTACTAGTTAAACAGGAGGTTTTTTTTTACAATGAACGTTACTACAGAAAAGATTGAAAATCATAAGGTAGTACTTACAATTGAAGTACCAGCTGAAGAACTTGATAAAGGTATTAAAGCTGCTTGCAAATCCCTTGCAAATCGTGTAAACATTCCTGGTTTCAGAAAAGGTAAAGCTCCTCGCCGTATTCTTGAAATGAACATCGGTAAAGAAGCTATCTTAGATGAAGCTTTTGATCGTGTTGCACAGAAAGCTTTTGATGAAGCTTTAAAACAAGAAAACTTAGATCCAGTAGACCGTCCACAGGTTGACATCGTAACTTTAGAAGAAGGTAAAGACGTAGTATTCAAAGCTACTATTACTCCTGTTCCAGAAGTTACTCTTGGCGAATACAAAGGATTAAAAGTTGCTAAAGACGCTGTTGAAGTAAAAGACGAACAAGTTGAAGAACAAGTAAAAAATATCTTAAATCACCATGCAAAAATGGTTGACGCTGAAGAAGGCGCAACTGTTGCAAACGATGATTTCATCACTTTAGATTTCAAAGGTGAAGTTGACGGTGTAGCATTTGCTGGCGGCGAAGGTAAAGATTACCCACTTCAAATCGGTTCTCATTCTTTCATCGATACTTTTGAAGATCAACTCGTTGGTCTTAAAGTTGGCGAAGAAAAAGACGTTAACGTAACATTCCCAGAAGAATATCATGCTAAAGATTTAGCTGGTAAAGCTGCTGTATTCCATTGCAAAATTAACAGCATTAAACATAAAGAAATGCCTGAACTCACTGATGAATTCATAAAAGCATCTACTTCTTATGAATCCATCGAAGACATGAAAGCAAAACTTCGTGAAAACATTGAAAAAAATGCACAGCGTGAAGCAGATACTAAACGCCGTAACGAAATCTTAAAACAGGCTACTGACAATATCACTGTAGATATTCCAGAAGTTATGGTTGAAAACCGTGTAAGCAACATGATTCAGGAACTTTCCGTAAATCTTGAAAACCAAGGTATGAACCTTGATGCTTACTTAAAATATGCTAACATGGATATGGCAAAACTTCGTGAACAGTACAAAGAAAGTGCTGCAATCGCAGTAAAAACTGACCTCATGTTAGATGCTGTTGCAAAAGCTGAAGATATCAAAGTTGAAAACGCTGATATCAACGCTGAAATCGCTTTACTTGCTGCAACTTATGGTACAACTCCACAAGAAGTAAGCAAAATCATTAAAAAGAACCACAGCATTGGTAACTTAGTAGCTACTGTACTTCACAAAAAAGCTGCTAACTTCATCATTGACAGTGCTGTAGAAGCTTAATTAAAAAATTAAATGTAATATTTTTGACCGGGGTGAATGATATGAACTATGTACCTATGGTAGTTGAACAGTCAGGACGTGGAGAACGTGCCTATGATATTTATTCTCGTCTTTTAAAAGACCGTATAATTTTTTTAGGTGGTCCTATTGATGATAATGTAGCTAACGTGGTAATAGCCCAACTTCTATTCTTAGAATCTGAAGACCCGGATAAAGATATTCACCTTTATATTAATAGTCCCGGCGGTGTTGTTACTGCCGGGCTAGCTATTTATGATACTATGCAATATATTAAGCCAGATGTATCAACTATATGTATTGGACAAGCTGCTAGCATGGGCTCTGTGCTTTTGGCTGCTGGTGCAAAAGGCAAAAGATATGCACTTCCATATTCTCGCATTATGATACATCAACCACTTGGCGGAGCTCAGGGACAATCAACAGATATTCAAATTCAGGCTCGTGAAATTTTGCGTATTCGTGAAACTTTAAATGAAATCTTAAGTCGTCATACTGGTCAGTCTGTAAAAAAACTTACAGAAGATACAGAACGTGATAATTTTATGTCAGCGTTAGAAGCTAAGAAATATGGTTTAATAGATGAAGTTATTATTCGTCCACAAGAAGAAAAAAGTGATAAATAGTCAATCATGATTAGCTGTAGATAAGAGGTGAATGTTGTTGAATTTCGGTGAGGGTAATAAAGGCAAAATGAAATGTTCATTCTGTGGAAAAACTCAGGAACAAGTACGAAAACTCGTGGCTGGACCAGGAGTCTATATCTGCGATGAATGTGTTAAGCTTTGCGATGAGATTGTAGAAGAAGTTAATGATAATGAGCCTGTTGAACTTAGAGAGTTGCCAAAACCTAGAGAAATATATGATGTATTAAATCAATATGTAATAGGACAAGATGAGGCAAAAAAATCTCTTTCTGTAGCTGTATATAACCATTATAAACGTATAAATAGAGTTACAAAGCAGGATGATGTTGAATTACAAAAATCTAATATTTTGATGTTAGGACCAACTGGTAGTGGAAAGACTTTACTTGCACAGACCTTGGCTAAAATATTGAATGTTCCTTTTGCTATAGCCGATGCAACATCACTTACAGAAGCAGGCTATGTTGGTGAAGACGTAGAAAATATTCTACTAAAACTAATTCAAGCTGCTGATAATGATATTGAACAAGCTCAAAAAGGTATCATCTATATAGATGAAATTGATAAAATTGCTCGTAAATCCGAGAACCCTTCAATAACAAGAGATGTTTCTGGTGAGGGAGTGCAACAGGCACTTTTAAAAATCCTAGAAGGTACAATTGCTAGCGTTCCACCACAAGGTGGAAGAAAGCATCCTCATCAAGAAGGTATGTTACAAATCGATACTACAAATATATTATTTATTTGTGGTGGTGCTTTTGATGGTATTGAAAAAATAATAGATGCACGTTTAGGCAAAAAAAGTCTTGGTTTTGGTGCAGATATAAAAAGTAAACGCAAACAAACTACAGGTGAAATTTTGAAAAATGTTTTACCTGAAGATTTATTAAAATGTGGTTTAATTCCAGAATTTATAGGGCGTGTTCCTGTAGTAGTTACTTTAGAGTCTTTGACAGAAGATGCACTAGTAGATATTTTGGTAAAACCAAAGAATGCTTTAGTAAAACAATATGGCAAACTTTTGGAAATGGACGGTGTAAAACTTCATTTCGATGAAGAAGCTTTACATTTGATAGCCAAAGAAGCTTTGGAGCGTAAGACAGGTGCTAGGGGACTTCGCTCAATTATTGAACGTATTATGCGTGATGTAATGTTTGAGATACCTTCCAAAATGGGTGCTGTTTCTTGTGAAATAACTAAAGAGATTATTGAAAAGAAAAAAACTCCTGTAATCACTTATGCTGATAAAAAAGCTGTAAAAAAATAACTTATTTTTAGCAAAGTAACAGGATATTAATATGCCATTAATAAAGAGTTGTTGCCAGGCTAAATAAAACCGCAGCAACTCTTTTTTATAATAAATATTTTATACTCATAGGAGGATTTCTTTCGTGGGGAAAAAAAGTACATTGAGCTTTTTACCATTAAGAGGAATGGTATTATTTCCAAATAATGGAGCACATATTGATATAGGTCGTGATAAATCTGTTGCGGCTCTAGAAGAATGTTTGGCACATGGCAGACAGATTATGCTTAGTGCGCAAAAAGATGTCGAAGTAGAAGACCCAAAACGTGAAGATGTATATGAGATTGGTACAGTATGTCAAGTACAGCATGTAACTAAACTCAATAATGGGATTATGCGTGCTCAGATAGAAGGATTGTATCGCGCTCGTATTTTAGATTTTCGCGATGATGGTTTGTTCATTGAAGTAGATGTCGAAGAAATTGAAGAAGATAAAACAGATACTAAAGAAATTCAGGCACTTATAAGAGCATGTATTTCTAAATTTGAAGATTGGGTAAAACTCAGTCATAAAATACCACCTGAAGTCATGATTGCAGTCAATGTAGCTATGGATGATGGCGGAATTTTATGCAATGTAGTTACTAATCATTTAAATTGCAAATATCAAGATAAACAAGAAATTTTAGGTATCGTTGATTTAAAAAGCAGATTAGAAGCTCTATATAAATTATTATTACAAGAAGTAGAAATTATGGAGCTTGAAAATAAAATAGTTTTTGATGTGAACAAGCAAATGAATAAAATTCAAAAAGAATATTATTTGCGTGAACAGATAAAAGCTATCAATAAAGAATTGGGCGAAGATGATGAAATAGCAGAAGCTATTGAAGAATATCGCCAAAAAATGAAAGAACATACTTATCCAGAATATGTAACAGAAGCATTGGAAAAAGAATTAAAACGTTTAGAACGTACAAATTCAGCTTCCCCAGAAATGGGAGTAATTCAAAATTATATTGAATGGGTACTTGATTTGCCATGGGATATAGAAAATCAAGAAACTATAGATGTAAAAGAAGCACAAAAAACTTTAGATAAACATCATTATGGACTTACAAAAGTAAAAGAACGTATTATTGAATATTTATCTATAAAAGCTTTATCACCAGATATAAAAGCGCCTATCGTATGTTTAGTAGGCCCTCCTGGTGTTGGTAAAACTTCTATTGCAACATCTATAGCACAAGCTTTGAAACGTAAATTTGTCAGAGCTTCTTTAGGTGGTGTGCGTGATGAAGCTGAAATCAGAGGTCATCGTCGTACTTATGTAGGTGCTATGCCTGGTCGTATCATTGAAGGTATAAAAAATGCAGGTAGTAAAGACCCATTATTCTTATTAGATGAAGTGGATAAAATGGCGTCAGATTATCGTGGCGATCCTGTGTCTGCTCTTTTAGAAGTATTAGACCCAGAACAAAACAGCACATTCTCTGACCACTATATCGGGCTTGCATTTGATTTATCTAAAGTAATGTGGATAATCACAGCAAATGATTTAGGTAATATTCCTCGTCCTCTTCGCGACCGTATGGAAATCATCATGCTTCCAAGCTATACTGAAGTAGAAAAAATGCATATAGCAAAAGAACATTTACTTGATAAAGTAAAAAAAGCAAATGGTCTTAAAAAATCTCAAGTGAATATGTCTGATGAAGTAATCAGCAAAATCATCGAAGATTATACTCGTGAAGCTGGTGTACGTGAATTAGAACGTCAATTATCTAAAGCTTGTCGCAAAGCTGCTTATAAAATCGTTACAGAAAAGAAAAAATCTGTACGCATCACTAAGAAGAATATAACTGATTTCTTAGGTAAAGCAAAATATACAGAAACTAAAGCTGAAAAAGAAAACCAAGTAGGTCTTTGCACTGGTCTTGCATGGACTGAAGTTGGTGGCGTTATCTTGCCAGTTGAAGTGGCTGTTTTAAAAGGAAAAGGAAATTTATTACTCACAGGTCAACTCGGTGATGTGATGAAAGAGTCTGGTAGAGCAGCACTTACATGTATTCGCGCTCGTTCTGAGAAATTAAAAATAGATGAAAAATTCTATGAAGAAAATGACATTCATGTACATTTCCCAGAAGGTGCAGTACCAAAAGATGGACCATCTGCTGGTATCACTATGACTACAGCTATAGTATCAGCACTTACAGGTAAGAAAGTAAGAGCTGACGTGGCTATGACAGGAGAAATCACTCTTCGTGGCAAAGTATTACCTATTGGTGGATTGAAGGAAAAATCTTTGGCGGCTTATCGTGAAGGTATTTATACTGTAATCATGCCGAAAGCTAATGAAAGAGATTTAGACGAAATCGCACCAGAAGTAAAAGCTAAGATGAAATTTATTCCTGTAGAGACTATAGATGAAGTTTTAAAAGTAGCGTTGGTGGATTAAATGACACAGACAGATATACAAGACAATAATGCAAATAAAATAAAAGCTCAAGATAAAATAAATATTATCCGAGCTAAATATATTGCGTCAGCTGTAAAAAAAGCGCAATATCCAGAAGAACGCTTAAAAGAAATAGCTTTTATCGGCCGTTCTAATGTGGGTAAATCTTCTTTAATTAATTCTTTGACACGTGTGCATAATTTAGCGCGTGTCAGCGGTCAGCCAGGCAAAACGCAGACAATTAATTTTTATGAATTAACTGCTAGATTTAATGAAACTGGTGAGGATAAATTATTTCATTTAGTCGATTTACCAGGATATGGCTATGCAAAAACAGCTCAAACTAATCGCAAGCAATGGGCAAAATTTATTGAAGAATACTTTTTACATTCAGAGCATCTTCAATTTGTTTGCCAACTTATAGATATTCGTCATGAGCCTATGAAATCAGATAAAGAAATGTTTGATTGGCTCATAAAAAATAATATTCCTGTGCTTATTATTGCAACTAAAGCTGATAAAATAAGCCGTGGAGCAGTGAATAAACAAATAGCTCAAATTCGTAAATCCTTAGGTGTGAAAGAAATAGATATTTTACCTTATTCTTCACCGAAAAAACAGGGAAGAGCAGAGCTTTTAAATGTAATTTATGAAATGTTAGTTGATTAATAATTAAGTGCCTTTAACATATGTTAGAGGCACTTTTTGTTTAATTTAGATTTTAAAAATGAATGATATTCATATTTACTTGACTGTATAATCTATAGTTTGTTACAATAAAAACCAGATATTTTGATAAACGAGGATTATTATTATGCTTACAAATTTTGATAAATCACTATTAAATATTATTCAAAGAAATTTGCCAATCAGTGAGCGTCCATTTTTGGAATTGGCTAAGATTTTAGAGACAACTGAAGACCATGTAATAGAGCGTTTACGTTATTTAAAAGAACATGGTTATATTCGCCGTATAGGCCCATTTTTTGATTCGGGAAAATTAGAGTATAAAGGAACTCTTGTGGCTTTAAAAGTAAAAGAAGGCTATATGCAACAAGTGGCTGAATTTATAAATCGTTATCCAGGGGCTACACATAATTACGAACGTGAAGGCGAGTATAATTTATGGTTTACATTGCTTACACATAGCGAGGAAAAGAGAAAACAGATATTAGATGAAATCAAAGCTCAAGAAGGCGTAGAAAAATTGATGAATTTAGTATCTAATAAAAAATATAAGATAAATGTACAATTTAAATTAAAATGATTTATTTTTAGTATATTTATGCTTATAGATAGAATAACAAAGTTACAAATATATTTAATGACTTAGAAAAATTTTTTACTGTATTTGAACTCATAAAAATTTTTTTGTATAAAGTAAAAAGATATAGAAAAAACGCTGTAATACTTGATTTTGTTGAAGAAAGGCAGAATAATGGATTTATTAGATAAACAAATTATTAGAATTATGCAAGATGAATTTCCACTTGTAAAAGAACCTTATAAAGAATTTGCAAAAAAACTTAATATATCTGAGCAGGAATTATTAAATCGTTTGCGAATTTATAAAGAAGAGGGTAAAATTCGTAAAATGGGTGCTGTACTTCGCCATGTAGAAGCAGGATTTCGTGCAAATGCTCTTTGTGCATGGGTAGTGCCAGTGGATAAATTAGATGAGATAGCACAAAAATTAGCTCAATGTCCATCTATTTCTCATTGTTATGATAGAAATACTACTCCAGATTGGCCATATAATATTTATACAATGATACATGCTCATACACGTCAAGAGTGTGAAGTCATTGCAGAAAAATTGGCCAAAGAAAATAATCTTCAGCAATATACTATGCTTTATTCTGTGAAGGAATGGAAAAAAACAAGTATGCGATATTTTGACGAAGCTGAAGATGAATAATTTTTGGAAGGTGATTTAATGGTTTCAGAAAAAATGTATGAATTAGGTACAAAAAAATCTACTATTCGTACTATTTTTGAATATGGTCGCAAACGTGCGTTAGAAGTAGGAGAAGAAAATATCTATGATTTTAGCATAGGTAATCCAAATGTTCCTGCTCCTGAATTTGTAAAACAGGCTATCATTGATATTTTAAATGAAATGGATCCATGTGCTGTACATGGTTATACTGTAGCTCCAGGTAATCCAGAAGTTAGAGAAGTTTTAGCTAAAGATATTAATCGCCGTTTTGGTACTAATTTTGCTGGTAAAAATTTATTTATTACTGGCGGTGCTGCTGGTGCGATTACAATTACTTTTAAAGCGTTAAGTGAAGCAGGCGATGAATTCATTACATTTGCTCCATATTTTCCTGAATATAAATGCTTTGTAGAATCCACAGGAGCTAGTTTAAAAGTAGTTCCTGCCAAAATAGATGATTTTCAAATTCAATTTGATAAGTTTGAAGAAATGATAACTGCAAAAACAAAAGCAATTATCGTAAATTCACCTAATAATCCTAGCGGTGTTGTATATAGTGAAGAAACTATTAAAAAATTGGCAGAAGTTTTGACTGCAAAATCAAAAGAATATAATCATCCAATTTTCTTGATTTCTGATGAACCTTATCGTGAAATTGCTTATGGTGTAGATGTACCATATTTGCCAAAATACTATGATAATACTATTGTTTGCTATTCTTATAGTAAATCTTTCTCACTTCCTGGCGAACGTATCGGTTATATCGTAGTACCAGATGAAGTAGCTGACTTTAGCAAAGTTTATGGCGCTATTGCTGGAGCTGCTAGAGTATTGACTCACGTAAATGCTCCATCTTTATTCCAATTAGTAATTGCTCGTTGCGCAGGCAAAGAGTCTGATATGTCCACTTATGAAAAAAATGGTAAATTATTATACAATGGTCTTATCGAAGCTGGTTTTAAATGCGTAAAACCACAGGGAGCATTTTATCTTTTCCCTCAATCTTTAGAACCAGATGATTATGCTTTCTGCAAACGCGCTCAAAAATATGATTTATTATTAGTTCCAGGTAGTGACTTTGGTTGCCCAGGACATTTCAGAGCTTCTTATTGCATAAAGACAGAAACAATTGAAAAATCTTTGCCTTTATTTAAAAAGTTAGCCGAAGAATATAAAAAATAAATTTTTTCATCAGCTTATCTAGCAAATAAAATTGGGGGAATTTTATTAGATGAGGTGATTTATATGTCTTTTATGGATAATTTTTATCTGACAAGTAAAAAGGCAATTATTACTGGTGGAGCAAAAGGCTTAGGATTGGGCATGACAAAGGCATTATGTCATGCAGGTGCAGAAGTTGTGATTATATCTTCTAGTGATAGTGCTAAAGAAGAAGCTGAAAAACTTCGTGAGCAGGGATTTTCAGTTTATGGCATCAAGGCAAATTTAATGAAACGACAAGATGTGCAATCGTCATTTGATGAAGCATTAAATCATTTTGACGGTAAGTTTGATATTCTTGTGAATAACTCAGGTATGATACGTCGTCATAAATCTGAAGATTTTCCACTTGAAGATTGGGATAAAGTCATAAATCTTAATTTAAATACAGTATTTCAGCTTTGCCAATTAGCTGGGAAAGTTATGCTAAAGCAAGGTAGTGGAAAAATAATAAATATAGCTTCTATGCTCAGTTTTTTTGGTGGATTTACCGTTCCAGCATATTCAGCAAGTAAAGGTGGTGTAGCACAGCTTACCAAAGCACTTGCTAATGAATGGTCAAGTAAAAATGTGCAAGTTAATGCTATAGCACCAGGTTATATGGCAACAGATATCAATCAAGCTTTAATTGATGATAAAAAGCGAAATCATGAGATATTAAGCCGTATACCAGCAGGACGTTGGGGTAATCCAGAAGACATGCAAGGGATTGTCGTATTCTTAGCATCAAATGCTTCTAATTATATTAATGGGGCAATAATTCCTGTAGATGGGGCATATTTAGCGAGATAAAAAATACCTCATAATATTAGTAAAATCTAATATTATGAGGTATTTTTGTATTTTTTATTAAATATAAGTAAAAAATTATTTTTCTTTGTGTTTATTTTTTTCGGCTAAATCAGCTTCACATTTTTCAAGAGCTGTAGAGAATTTACGCCAAAGATGTTTTCTGCCTAATGTGCGGAATAATCCAGCACGATACATATGACGACGAACTTGTGGATTAGCTTCGCAAAGATATACTTCAATACCACGTTTTTGAAGATGTTTAACGATTTCATTGAGCATTTTAAGACCACTTAAATCTACGAATGGCACGCTTTCAAAGCGTAAAATCAAAGATTTTGGATCTTTGTCGATATGAGCAAGGGAACGTTCAAAGGCACTTACAGCACCGAAAAAGAGTGGTCCTTCGATAGTATAAACGAGCATTTCAGGGTGATGTTCTAATTCTTTTTGGAACTGTGGTTCAATTTCTGTATGATGAATAGCATGGACATCAACAGAGAATACCATTTTACGCATGAATTGTAAAATAGCAAGTACAACACCAACGTTTACAGCAACCACTAAATCAGTGAAGATAGTCAAAAAGAATGTGATGAGCAAAATAAGTGAGTCTGCACGAGGTGCAACACGGATAAGGCGAATAAAATTCGGTACATCACTCATATTGTAGGATACAACAAATAAAATCGCAGCCATAGAAGCAAGTGGAATATTAGCAGCAAGTGGAGCTAAGAAGAATAATACTAATACTAAAAATACGCAGTGAACTAAGCCTGCAAGTGGACTTGTACCACCTTGACGAATATTTGTAGCAGTACGAGCGATAGCACCAGTAGCAGCGATACCACCAAAGAGAGGACAAACGATATTAGCAAGACCTTGACCGAATAATTCTTGGTTAGAATTGTGTTGATGACCTGTCATACCATCAGCAACAACGGCAGATAATAATGATTCAATAGCACCGAGCATGGCAATAGTAAAAGCTGGGCCAATCAAAGCAAATACATCAGAGATAGATATTTCAGGAAGTGTAAGACTTGGTAAGCCTTGAGGAATACCACCAAAAGCAGTGCCGATAGTAGCAACTCCAGGGAATTGGTAATAAGATTGGATACAAGTAGCGACAATCATTGCCCAAAGTGGTGCTGGAAGTTTTTTAGCAATAGGAATTTTGGGCATGATTAGGATAATAGCAAGGCTGATTAAACTAATCATAAGTGTAGGCATATGACTTTGTGGTAAAGATAAAATCATCAAATAAAGTTTTTCGTGGAACATTTCAGCGTGAGCGATTGGCGGAAAACCAAAGAAGGATTGCCATTGACCAACCCAAATAGTAACACCGATACCAGCAGTGAAGCCAACGATAACAGGAGCAGGAATAAAGCGAATGACATCACCGAGTTTGGCGATAGACATTAAAACTAAAATAATACCAGCCATGATAGTGGCGATTTGTAGACCTGCTAGACCATATTGCATCAAAATGCCACTGAGTAAAACGATAAATGCACCTGTAGGGCCTGCAATCTGCACACGAGAGCCACCGAAAATAGAAACGAAAAATGCGGAAATAATAGCAGTATAAATACCTTGTGCAGGAGATACGCCACTGGCGATAGCAAATGCCATAGCAAGAGGCATAGCCACGATACCGACTACGATACCTGCGGAGATATTTTTTCCTAAATGTTCAGATTTGAATAAACCAGCGTTATAAGCTTCTTTTAATGCAATCAACAGTAATTCTCCTTTAGTTAAATATTAAATTGTTAAGTGAAAAACGATTAAAAAATATGTAATAGCTATAATTTTTCTTAGATGATAAAAGACCTCCTTTGTAAATAAAATATAAGTGATAAATTTTTTATGAACTTCATAAATATGATAAAGCTGATAAAAAATACAAAGAATAGTTTATCACTAGATTTTAAGACTAGCAATAAAATTTAGGTAAAAAATAAAAAAGGAATTAGCAAAATACTAATTCCTAGCAAAATTTTAATAAAATATGATATAAAAATGTAGTTTTAAGCTTCAAGATATCGTTGATACATATTATAAGTTTTTTCATCAAAACAAGAGAAAATAATATCAAGTTTATAATCTTTGTGCGTATCTAGCCATGTTTTGACTGTAGAGATAGCAATTTTTGTCGCTTCTTCTAGTGGATAATGATATACACCAGTAGAGATAGCAGGAAAAGCGATACTGTGAATATCGTGTTTCAAAGCTAAATCTAAAGAATTTTTATAGCAATTGGCAAGTAGCGAAGCTTGATTTTTTTGAGTAGAATAAATTGGCCCTACAGTATGAATTACATATTTTGCTTTTAAATTATAGCCTTTAGTGATTTTAGCTTCGCCAGTTTCACAGCCACCAAGAGTGCGACATTCTGCTAAAAGCTTATGCCCTGCACGGCGATGAATAGCACCGTCGACTCCACCACCGCCGAGAAGCGTTTTATTCGCAGCATTGACGATTGCATCACAATCAAGAATAGTAATATCACCTAAATCAATAGAAATCATATTAACACCTTCTATAAAATTTAATTGGCTAAATCATCTAATAGGAATTTTAGAAATAGTTATCTTTGTTTTTTTCAAACCATTAGCCTTGAGAAAATGATTTAATTCCTGTTTATTTTGTCTACACATAGCACCGAGAGTGATTTCAGGAATGAGTTCACTATCCCAAATATCGGCTAAACATAATTTATGATAACTGCGGATTTCATTTTTAAATAAAGAAAAATGCGTTTGTTCAATGGAAGACATTCGCAATAGTGAATGGAATTTATCATGCAAAGGCTTGAGCGTAGCAGGCAAGATAATATTACGGCTCATGCTCAAAAAATCTTTTTTCATAGACAAAGTTTTAGGATAAAAAAGCAGACGAAATTCATGCTCATCAGCAAAATAATTATTTTTAGCAAAGTTCATGACTTTATTATAGGCAATGACTAAAACGATAAAGCCATATTGTTCGATATATTTTTGAAAAGGGTCATTATAATTGCGAATTTGTTCTTCAAATAAATCGTAAAAACAAGCACAGATATGGGATAATTTATCTAAGATTTCAGCATCACTATAGAGAATTTTTTCTAGTTCTGTTATAGAAAAATGGGAGTAATCTTTGAAATTTACATTGAGTTTATCCATGTTGATACCGATACAAACGCCACTATAACTAGAAGCATATCTTTCCCAATGTGAAAGATTATCTTTTTTATCTGTTAAACTAAGCGAATAACCATCACTTTTTTTGAGATAATTTTTTAAGTCAGGCATATGGGTTTCAAAACTTTTTTTCAATAATGATAGATATTGCTTGAAATTATCATCAGTGGAATTATTTATAATTTCGTCCATATCTTTGAGCATATGATTTACCGTATAATATCTTTCTGATTTATCATTAGAAGATTTTAGATTGGTCAGCCAAAGCTCACGACTCATGATGATATTATAAAGTGAATTGATTGATGTATAATGATAAAAAATATTTTGTCCGTCCATAATTATTACCTCGTAGAAGTCTTATTAATTATAATTATGAAAGGGAAAAAGAGAAAATGCAATAATAATATAATTGTTCATTTCTTTAGTGATAAAGAAACGAACCAAAGAAATCACCCGCTCATGCACTTTTTACTTTGTCAAAGATAAAAATATATCAACAACGTTCTAAACTCGCAAGGCTCAAACAGTAGAACTAAAACCGTAGCTATATTTTTATCTTTGCCAATAGCTAAAGCTACCGTAAAAAGATGCTAAAATGCGGGAAAAAGTTTGGTATTATTAAAGATTTTTTTCATAGCATAAAGAGTGTTAATTCATTTTTTTAGTTATAAAGAAAATGAACCCCAAAAAGTTAGTAGATAAAATAAGTCCTTACATTAATTATTTTGTAAGGACTTTATTAATTATAAATTATTTACTTTTATTATACATATCATAAACTTTCTCTTCAAAATCTTTCTCAGAGTTAGCAAATGAATAAGGTTCATATTCTCCGTAAGCAGAAGGTCTACTAATTGTTACTAATTGAATATTATCATAACTTATTACAGAAAGAATTTTCTTTTTTAAATCTACTAATTTTTTACCATGATTAGTTTGCAGGGCAATAGAACCAATACTATTAAAATCTTTAGCTATTAGATAACACATAAGATAAAACCTCCTTAAATATTGTTTTATTTAGATTTATGATTAGTTGGTTCTGTATAGTAATCGGTATAAGTTATTAATTCATCATGAATTTTTAGAGTAATAATAATAGCTAAACGTAAAAAACGAAAATAATTAACATAGTGAATTTGTTTATCATTGGAAAATGGTTGTTTATGTGCATATTTATTTCGTAATTTAAATCCATTATTAAATTTTACATTATTTAAATAGAAGTTAAAATAATCACTCTCAGGTTTAGATAATAGAGTGGATTTTGAACAAAGAAAACCTTTATTTATAAATTCATCAATAATATGCTTTTCTTTGGTAGATAGATACCAGTAAGAGATATATTCATTGTAGTATAGGTCTTTTAGTATAGCCAATTTTATAGCATTGAATGTTATTTGTTGTGTAGATTGATTAAGAGATAAAATATCGTATTTAATTAAATAATCAATCATAGGTAGGTTAAAATCTTCAAAGTCATAATAAAAAACATCTTCATTAAATAAAAATTCAAATAAATTTTTGTGAAGTTTATTAGAATTTTTTTTATGATTTAAAGTCGTTTGCTCTGAACATAGATAATTTAAAATATCGTTCATAATACTATTATGAACATATATATATTTCTTTTTTAATAATGAAGGAATAGTAGCATATCGTAGTTGTTTTGAATCAAAATCTAATAACTCAGAATTAATAATATTGTATTCTATGAATGATTGAAATTGTTTAAGTATACCTTCTATTGCAGGCATAATAGAAGAGCATTTTTCTAACATTGTAGAGTTTGCAGATGGCATATCTATCTGAAAGCCGTCAATTGAAAAGGTATTTTTTATATACGTATTAAAGAAATATTCAATTATATTCTCTAAGCGAATATTATAATGTAATAAAAAATTATAATATAGATGTAATGTATTTAATGATATAGAATCATTAATATTAAATAAAGAATCATTGATGTAAGCATTAGGTGAAAACCTTGAAATAATTCTATCAATAGATGGTTGTTTTGGATGTGTTACTAAAGAACATCTATCATTAAGGTCTATAAAATTAAAAAGATAAATAAAATTGTTTAATATGCTTATTGGATTTAAGTCCTTTTTTAAAAATTCTTCACTATAGGAAAAGATATAATGATTATCAGAAGGATGTGTATATTTAACAGGTTCTTGTTGATTTTTTATTTCTATTATAGTACTAACTCCGAAAAGGTTTTTATACTCATGAGAAAAATCTTTTTCTATCTCTTCTATTTTTTTCTTTGCTTTTAATTTTATTGTAGGAGGAATATCTAATGTTTTTTTATTACTATTAAAATTAATTATTAAATATAAAAGTTCGGGAGAACAAGCATTTTTTATATAGTTATTAATTATAGTTTGTTTGTTTTCTTCGGATAAGCTTGTAGGAATAAAAATATTAGGTTTATTATATTCAAATTTATCTAGCAATATGGATGTAGATAAATTAGGATTTTCTAACATTTTTTTTGTTAAAACTTTATCAAATTTTTTAACTAAATTAGGTTTAGAAAGTATTTTAGAAAATAAATTATCATTAGATAGAATCAAAGTTGAGATTGCATTAGTATTAGAAGAATTTATATAAGGTGTTATATCTAATATTTCCCAAAAATCATTATGATAAAAAACATCTAATTTAGAATAATTTTCATGAAAATTATCATTTGTTAAGATTTTGTTAAAGAACATAGCTATTTTTTTGTTAGCTATTTGTTTAAAATCTGATAAAGAATTTTTTATATCCGAGGAAAATGGTATACTTTTGTCGTCAATGTATTTTATAACATTGTATAATTCCATAATATCATTTATATCTGAATAGGTTTTTTCTTTATCAAAAGTATTAGATATAAAATTAGATATATTTTTTATATAATTATAATGGCATAAATCATTTGGTGGATAATATTTTATACGAGTTTCCATAATAGGCTCTCCTTTATAATATTAAGAAAAATAATTATAAGTAAGGTAATATATTATAAAAAATAAAAACCAAATATCCCTCACGTTAGCAAATTTTGCGGTAGCCGTAGGCTATTGGCAAGGATAAAACCATGACTATGAATTTAGCTCTACTGTTTGAGCGAAGCGAGTTTAGAGCGTTGTAGTCATGGTTTTATAATTGACAAAGAAAAATTGGTATCGAGAGGTAGAGTTCTTTTGTTACTTTTCTTGCTCATGAAAGAAAAGTAAGCGGACTATACGAACATTTGTTGTAATAGTCCTTTTTTTATTTGTTTCCAGTGTTCTAGTTGTGCTTTTTGGTTTTCGAGTTTGCGGTCAAATGTTGAAAGGAAATTTGCTATTTTTGTTTGTTCTTCTAAACAAGGAATAGATAAAATTATTTTTCTGCAAACATCTTGATTTAATTTAGGTTGTGCTGTACCTGTATTATACTTAGTATAGTTTAATTGTTCTAAGCTTTCACAAATAAATTTATTTACATATTGAGATTTTACTTTTAAAACATGAGCATGATTATTTACCCAATATTTTCCAGTAGCTATATAACAAATAGGATAATTTCTATCTATAATATTTGCCCCGTCTTCACTTAATAAAACAAGTTCTTCATCAAAAATGTAATCATTTATATAGTCAATAATACCAGAAGCTCCATAATAAGGATATTTACCATGTATACGTTCACTTTGTTCTAACGGTTTTCTTTTATTGTCTAAAAAGATAGCAATATCTTCTAATTTTTTCTTTTCCCAATTAGGATAATTATTGCCGTTTTTATCTTTAAAGCGTAGTTTTTGGCTAAAGATTTGTTGTAGTAATCCTTTTTTCTGATTTTCTAGGCTAGTGATAATGTTTTCTAAGTTTGTTATTTTTTTATCTACTGTAGTAAGGAATTTAGCAATTTTTTCTTGTTCTTTTAATAAAGGAATATTTACAGGAATTGAAAGAAATAATTTCTTGTTTAATACTCTATTTCTACCAGCACCACCAGGAGAAGCAACATTTAAATCGTATTTTAATCTTTTCTGAGGAATTATATACTTGTAGAAAGTAGGAAGTTGATTATCTTTAAATGCAAAAGTTGGAAATCTATTAGATATATATTTTCCTTCATCATTATCATCAGTAATAGCAATAGCTTGCTCCCATGCAAATGTAATATTTAAAATAAGATTATTTTTAGGAACAATATACATTTTATCTGCACTAAGAATATTTTCTATTTTAACTAATTCATGAAATGTTCCTTTACAATGACTACGAATTCCTAATCTAATATAATCTGTAGTAGGCTTAGGAGCTTCTATAATATTACTATAAATAATATTTTTTAATGGTGTTTGTTTCCATTCATCAGTGAATTCTTTAAATCTTAATTTTGGTACATTCATTATTTTAACCCCAATTCATGGAAGTATTTGTCTAGTTCTTCATCAATATTTTGGCTTTCGTTTTGGAGTTTGGTCAATGTGGCAAATTCTGCTTGTAGGTCTATTGGTTCTTCTTCTTCAAATGTATCTACATAACGAGGAATATTGAGGTTATAGTCGTTTTCTTCGATTTCTTCGATAGTGGCAACATGAGCATATTTTTCTACATCTTGGCGGTTTTTATATGTTTCGATAATTTTATGGATATGTTCATCTGTGATGAGGTTTTGATTTTTGCCTTTGTCGAATTCTTTGGAAGCATCAATAAATAATATATCTTTATTTGGACGATTTTTCTTGAAGACTAAGATACAAGTCGGAATACTTGTGCCGTAGAATAAGTTTGCAGGTAAGCCGATGACTGTATCGAGATAGTTGTAATCACGAATAATTACTTTGCGGATTTGTTCTTCAGCGGAGCCACGGAATAATACGCCATGTGGCAATACTACAGCCATAGTACCATCTTCATCTAAGAAGTTTAACATATGGCAAACGAAGGCAAAATCTGCTTTGCTAGAAGGTGCGAGTTTGCCGTAAGGGCTGAAGCGTTCGTCTTCTAAGAATTTTTTATCAGCAGACCATTTGGCAGAATATGGCGGATTGGCTACAACTGCACTGAATTTTTTATCCATGAAAGCAGGTTCTTCAAGTGTATCGCCGTTTGCTATTTCAAAATGTTGATATTGAATATTGTGTAAAAGCATATTCATGCGAGCAAGGTTATAGGTAGTTGCAGTTTTTTCTTGTCCGTAGTAATAAGTAACTTTAGTTTCTTTACCGACACGAAGAAGAAGCGAACCACTACCGCAACATGGATCGTATACGGAGAATAATTTATTTTTATTTAAGGTTACAAGGCGAGCTAAGATTTTGGATACTTGTTGTGGTGTATAGAATTCGCCAGCTTTTTTGCCTGCTGTCTGGGCGAACATGCCTATTAAATATTCGTATGCATCACCGAGTACATCAATTTCAGCATTATCAAAATCTAAATCAAGATTGTCTATACTAGCTAATACTTTGCCGATTACTTGGCTACGTTCTTTGACATCTTTGCCAAGTTTGGTGGATTTTAAATCCATATCATCAAATAAACCTTCAAAATCATGCTGGCTTTGTGTACCGAGTGATGATTCAGAAATGGCAGAAATAGCTTTGTCAAGTTCTTCAATATCGAAGTTATTTGTTTCTTTTAAGACTTTAGTGAAGTGAGAAAATAAGTATTGTGGTGCGATAAAGTAACCAAGAGATTCAACAATATCAGAACTAAAATCGTTTCTTACATCTTCATCATTATCAGCATAGAAATCTTCAAAAGAGATATTATCATTTTTTAATAATAAGTAAGCATTTTTTTCTACTTTTTCAGATAGATAGCGATAAAAAATTAATCCTAAGATATAAGATTTGAATTCGTAAGCTTCCATACTACCACGCAAATTATTTGCCATGTCCCAAAGTGTAGAATGAAGTTGCGCTTGTTGTACTTTTTGAATATCAGAAGTTGACATAAAAATCCTCCTAAAAATAAAATGATGTTCATTTCTTTTATGGTAAAGAAACGAACTAAAGAAAATTATTATAGATAAAATTTTAATTTAAAAATACAAAAAAGTAATGTATTATATTTATTTGTTCATTTCTTTGGTGACAAAGAAACGAACCAAAGAAATCACCCGCTCACGCACTTTTTACTTTGACAAAGATAAAAATATATCAACAACGTTCTAAACTCGCAAGGCTCAAACAGTAGAACTAAAAGCGTAGCTATATTTTTATCTTTGCCAATAGCTAATAGCTACCGTAAAAAGATGCTAAAATGCGGGAAAAAGTTTGGTGTTATTAAAGATTTTTTTAGTATAAAGTATATTTATTTTCTTTAGTGGTAAAGAAAATGGATCAAAAAAGTCATTGTAGATAAAATTTTAAAATCTAGACGAGGTTAATATATGAAAATTGATTTTGTTTTTGTGCTATAGTATAATATAGGCAAAAGAAGAGAATAAACTGATGTTCGCTACGTCAGCCCTCTTCTGAGAATTCTGCAAAAATGGAGAAGAGGCTGTCCGTTAAGACGGCTTCTTTTTTATTTCAATTTTAATTGAGATAAGAAAGTATAGTAAATACAAGAGTTAAGAAAGAGATTATCAAAGATAATACTTCATAATCGGTCATATTTACCACCTCCCTCAAATGAGAGAGAGCCGACACATCAATTTATTCTCCGCAGGATATTGTATCACAAAGACAAGCGAAAGGCTTGTCTTTTTTTATGTCTTTATTAAATTTTTAAAATACGAAAAATGATAAATAAATATATTTGTTCATTTCTTTGATGGCAAAGAAACGAACCAAAGAAAGCCACCGCAGATAAAATTTTAGCTTTGAAAAAAATTATCATTTCATACATATTTGTTCATTTCTTTAATGATAAAGAAACGAACCAAAGAAATCACCCGCTCACGCACTTTTTACTTTGTCAAAGATAAAAATATATCAACAACGTTCTAAACTCGCAAGGCTCAAACAGTAGAACTAAAAGCGTAGCTATATTTTTATCTTTGCCAATAGCTAATAGCTACCGTAAAAAGATGCTAAAATGCGGGAAAAATTTGGTATTATTAAAGATTTTTAATAACTAATATTACTATTAGAATTTTATAATGTAAGAAAGAACTATAGATTAAAAATATTTTGCTACGTGTTCTTTGATGAAGTCTATAGCTTTATTAGTTATAGTTTTTTTCTGTGAATATCCTTTATTAATTTTACTAGCTATATCCATTCTATTGGTGAGTCCGCTATAATTGTATTCTTGAATTTGTTCAGCTATGAAAGCTGGTTCTAGGTCGTATTCTGTAGCGAAATTTTTGATTTCTTGTTGTTGTTGTTCATCTTCAAAATTTTTGAAGGCATCATCAATAGAGCTGTCTGGATTTAAATTTGGAATGACTTCATCTAAGAATTTTTCAATTAAATCTATTTTATAACGTAATTTTTGATTGCCACTGCGATTTAATTCTGTTTTTATTTGTTGTACTTCTGTCTGTTGTTTGGTTTTGTCATGTCGTTCTATATTATGGATAAGGTTCATAATATAATCAAGATTAATATTGTCTGTGGCTACAAGTTCAATACAGAAATCTATGTCATCTAAAATAGAAGTCTTTGTTTTATCATAAGAGTATTTTAGATTTTCATGGATTAAGAAATATTTTGATTTGTAGTCTTCAAAATCTTGTATATTGATATCTTGAATTTGTTTATCAAAGTCAAATTCAGTGAAGTTATTTAAAATATTTTTTGTTTTGATTAAATCACGGAAGGCTAAAACGAATTCTTTTTGTTCTTTTTCGGTGATTAAATCATCTACATATTCAGGTCTTGAAGCAACAGATAATAATGTTTTTATTTTTTCGCGGAATTGATTTAAATAATAATCAAAGTCTTTTACTAAAACATCATCAATATTGCTAGTTTGAGAGAATAAGCGGATAGCGTCATCAGTTTTTGTCTTTAAATTGCGATAGCAAACGATATTGCCAAATGGTTTTGTAGTATGTTCTACACGATTGGTACGAGAATAAGCTTGTAGTAAATTGTGGTATTCTAAATTTTTATCTACATATAAAGTATTCAATACTTTGGCATCAAAACCAGTTAACATCATGCCGACTACAATTACAATATCTATTTGAGCTGTTTTGATTTTTTTCATCAAATCACTGGCAAAAGCAGGGAATGTAATTACATGGTAATTTGTATTATACATTTTATTATAGTCAGTGATGATTTTTTCAAGGCTATCTTTAGAATGTTCTTGTTTAAATTCTAGGTCTTCATTTTCTTCATAAGTGAAGATAGCAGATATCCTTAAATCTGCATTTAATTCTTTAAAAATATTGTAATAAGCTATCAATGTTTTTATATTAGCTACAGCGAATAAAGCGTTATATCTGCGGTTATTTGTTTTTCTATCGTGATTATCTATGATATGTTGGGCAATGAGTTTTAGTCTTTTTGGTTCAGAGAAAACTTCTTCTTTGTCGATATTTTCTACTTTTGTATCATCAAATGGATCGTATTTTCCTTCAAATGTTTTGATATATTCTACATTGAAGCCCAATACATTATGGTCGAAGATAGCATCTTTGATTAAATAAGTGTGTAGACATTTGCCGAAAATGTCTGCTGTGGTGCGGTTGTCTTGTGATTTATTTTCTATAAAACGCGGTGTACCAGTAAAACCGAAGATTTGAGCTTTAGTAAAGGCTTTTTTGATATTAGCTAGCTGTTTGCCAAATGTAGAGCGATGACATTCATCAAAGATGATGATTACTTTTTCTTGGGCGTATTTGGCGAAATAATCGTTATATCTTGGCGTAGTAGTGGCTTTGGCTAATTTTTGAATAGTAGTAACGATGAAATTTGTATGTTCATCTTTTATTTGTTTAGCTAGTATGGCTGTATTATCTGTAGCGTCTATGGAGTTAGCTTCAAATTTATTAAATTCCTGTGTAGTCTGGCGGTCAAGGTCAGAGCGGTCGACTACGAATAATACTTTTTTGATAGATGGTTGTTTAGATAATAATTGCCCACATTTAAAAGAAGTAAGTGTTTTTCCTGAGCCTGTAGTATGCCAGATATAGCCACCTTCATTAGTATTGAGTGCTTGTTGAATTAATTTTTGTGTAGCATATACTTGATATGGTCGCATGATCATTAAGTTTTTATCTGTATCATTGATAATCATATAATTATAAATCATATCTAATAGATGATTAGGATTTAAAAAGCTTTGTGCAAAATCAGCTAATTTAGTTATGCGTTTATTGTGTTCATCAGTCCAAAAGAAAGTAAGACTATATAGAGGATTGTAATCGCTGTTGGCATAATATTTAGTATCGACACCATTGGAGATGACGAAAATCTGAATGAAGCGAAAGAGATTACAATAAGAATGTATTTTGTAGCGATTAATTTGATTAAAGGCTTTTTTGATATCTTGACCACGTTTTTTTAGTTCAATTTGTACAAGTGGCAAACCATTGATAAGAAGTGTTACATCATAGCGAGCATCATTTTTTGTAGTTGCATTATGCACTTTTATTTGATGAGTAATTTGGAAAGTATTATTGCTAAAATTTTCTGTATCTAATAATTTAAAATAAATCTGACTACTATCATCACGTTCTATAGTAAATTTATCATGTAAAAATTTAGCTGATTGATGGATACTTTTACCACCGATTTTAGTCAATAAACGCTCAAATTCTTTATCTGATAAATCTTTGCCGTTGAGTGTTTCTTGGTTAAGTTTATTTATTTGTTTGCGAAAATTAATAAATAAGTCATCAGCATTATTGATTTTAACTTTTTTATATTGGCTAGATAATTGTTGGATAAGCTCTTTTTCTAATTCATTTTCACTTTGTGGGTACATAATAGTAATACCTTTCTAGTTTATTTTTTTTATGTAATAAATATACAAAGAAAGACTACTCCTAATCATCAGGGAATAGTCTTTTTGTCTTTTATTATACTATATCTAAAGTTGTATTTCAAAATACATAAAAGAGTGTTCATTTTCTTTAGTGGTAAAGAAAACGAACCAAAAGAAAGACACCGCAGATAAAATTTTAACTTTGAAAACAATTATCGCTTCATACAACGCTTAGAAACTCGCTACGCTCAAACATTCAGACTAA
>ERZ838516.1178-NODE-1178-length-35565-cov-15.794762_pt1 | contig 35565 bp, 20 predicted proteins | sample MGYA00519910_ERZ838516 | MGnify/ENA primary metagenome ERZ838516 (study PRJEB31850, sample SAMEA3708837) | human gut metagenome | biome: human gut; feature: human-associated habitat; material: faeces | place: China | collected 2014 ... | reverse complement strand
TATAAGTATCTGTTTTATTGCAGGTTCCTGCAATGTATCATCCGTACAAGGGAGTCGTTATAACTTCTCTTTATTAGATTCTGTTATTCAAGGCTGGGTGAGTAAAGAGTACTATCCCGGTGCTTCTATCTGCGTAGTAAAGAATGATTCTGTTATTTTTCAGAAGAACTATGGTAGCTATACTCCTGATACAAAAGTATATGTAGCCTCTGCCGGAAAATGGGTGGCTGCTGCTGTTATCGGAGCGGTAGTGGACAGTACTAGTTTGGAATGGGATGACCCTGTGGAAAAGTGGTTGCCGGAGTTTAAGGGAGATGCCAAAGGAAAAATCCTTTTACGACAATTGTTATCTCATACTTCCGGAGTGCGTCCCTATCTTCCTGAACCGCGCGTAGATAATTACAATCATTTGGATTCTGCCATTATTGAAATATTGCCGTTAGATACGGTTTTTACTCCGGGAAGCCGGTTCCAGTATGGAGGGCTTGCCATGCAGATTGCCGGAAGAATGGCGGAAGTGGCAATGGAAAAGGAGTTTGAAACTCTCTTTCAAGAACTATTGGCGCAACCATTGGAAATGAAGAATTCTCATTTTACTCCGATAAATACTGATGGCGGACATGCCCCGATGTTAGGTGGTGGTCTGTGTACTACCTTGAACGATTATATTCATTTCCTATCTATGATTTACCATGAAGGAACGTATGAAGGAAAACGGATACTGACTGCGGAGACAGTAAAGGAAATGCAGGCTAATCAAGTAAAGGATGCCCTTGTTTCTCCCGGGGAATACACGGAAATAGCACTGGGACAGTCGCATACCGGTATCTATGGATTGGGCGAATGGCGTGAATTAATAGATAAGAAGACGGGCGAAGCCTATCAAATCAGTTCTCCGGGTTGGGCTGGCGCTTACCCCTGGATAAATAAACGTGATAGTGTTTACGGCTTCTTTATCGCCCATGTAGTAGGTTCTTCTGCTAAGGAAGACGGTTTTTCTTCGTTCTATGGCAGTCCTGTGATTTCGCGGACGGTTTCGGAGATTGTTAAGTAGTCAATATATAGAATAAGCCAAATATTATGAAACAAACTATTATTGCTATCATCTGTTTTTTGTGTCTTTCGTCATCATACATACAAGCGCAGAAAATAAATCATCCTTCACTCTTATATACTCCGCAACGCATTCAGCAAGTGAAGCAGCGTATGCAGAATGAACCGAAATTGCAGGAAGCCTGGGAAAGCATTAAACAGACTGCCGATGCAGCTTTACAAAAGAATGACTTCAACAAACTGGATTATCTGGCATTGGCTTATCTGATGACAAAAGACAAAAGCTATGTAAATTCAATAAAAGAGATACTGCTGAAAGCTGTGAAAGCCGAAACATGGGGAGATAAGGAAATGCTGGCACGTATCCCGGTGTGGCGCTCACATCTGGGGTTGGCACATAAAAGTTTCCTGTGCGCTATGGGTTATGATGCAGCCTATGATATTCTTTCATCTTCGGAAAAGAAAGAGATTGCTCAAGGCTTAAAACGACTTGCTCTGGAACCTGCATTAGGTGACTGGCTGTTGGAACCGACCCGTATCCACTCATTGAATTCAATGGGGCATAACTGGTGGACTTCCTGCGTTTGCCAAGGGGGATTATTGGCAATGAGCCTTCAAAACGAAATCCCCGAAGCCAGGGAATGGGTGGAGCAACTTCACGAATCTCTTCCCGAATGGTTCGACTTTGCAGGTGATGTATTGCAGCAGAAAGCCAAAAGTTTTGATGAGGTCGGAGGAATGTATGAAAGTCTGAATTACGCCAACTTTGGTATTCAGGAAGCTTTGTTGTTCCGTATTGCGTGGATAAATACGCATCCCGGACAAAGCGCGGGCGATATTCCCCAATTATCAAAACTTCCCAATTACTTTTCGCAAGTATGTTACCCGCGTACCGGCATGCTACATAGTCTTAACTTTGGTGATAGTCATAAAAATGTATCAGCCGAATCCAGCATGATGTTATTGTATGCATTAGGTATAAAAGATCCTGTTATTCTATGGTATATCAGTCAAGTGGAACAAGGACAACATCGTGACGGATATTTTCTGAATCGTCCGATGGGCTTTCTTTATACTCCCGATTTGAGTAAGGCGCCCGCTATACCTCAATTACCGACTTCTCAATTATTTTCTGATTTTGGCTGGGCTACGATGCGCAATTCGTGGGAAAAGGATGCTACGATGCTGGCTGTAAAAAGCGGTCATACATGGAATCACTCTCATGCGGACGCCAATTCCTTTATTATATTTCACAAAGGAGTGGACATTATAAAAGACGGTGGAAATTGCTGGTATCCTAATCCTGCTTATCGAAATTATTTCTTTCAAAGCCAGGCGCATAATGTAGTACTGTTCAATGGCGAGGGACAACCCCGTGAGCAGCAATATAGCGGTTCTACTTTGCGGGGATATTTATATCATCTTTTGGATGCGGGAAATGTGAAATATGTCCTGGCTAATGGAACGGGGCCCGTTTCAAACAATTTCAGCCGTAATTTCCGTCATTTTCTTTGGATGGATGATGTGATTTACATGATTGATGATTTAAAGACGCATAAGGTCGGTCGTTTTGAATGGCTGTGGCATACCAACGGGACTTATAAAAAGTCGGGAGTTGACGTGAATGTGACGAATGGTAATTCTTCCGTTGTGATTCGTCCTCTTTATCCCCGTTTGCTTGCTAAGTCCGATTTTGTGCACGATTATCCGGAAGATTTGTATTGGGAAGAAATACAGGCTCCAACTGAAGATCTGAAAGGTACCGAAACTTATTATTCATTCCATTTGCCCGCAGAAGTGAACCGTGTAAAAGGGCTGACAGCTATTATTTTGAAGGATACTCCTGATGAAAAAGATCTGCCGCAAATGGAACGGCGGGAAGGGCAGGACTGGATTGGTCTTCGTATCCGCCACAAAGGTAAAGTGACCGATCTTTATATTAATCAATTAGCAGACGGCAGGCTGATGCACAGCAACTCATGGATTATGCCGGACGGCTGGATGACAGATGCCTATATGTTTGCAGTCTCTTATCCTGAAGGAACGGAAGCTAAAGACGCCACAGATTTCTTTATCTGCTATGGAAGTGCATTAAGACGTGATAAGGAAACCTATTTTTCTTCTTTGGCCAAGTTGTTTGTCATTCAAAAGGAAGAAGATAAGAAACTCAATCTTTGGATAGACGGACAACCGAAGATAAATGCCAGTTTCAGGAGTAAGAAAAAGCCTGTAAGAGTAGAGGTTAATAATAAGAGAATTCCTGTTGTTTATAAACAATCCCAATTGAGTATAAAGCTGGTAGATTAACACTCATTTTTAATGAGGAATGTGTTTTGTTTTTGTATAAACCTACATAAAATTAGGGATATTTTATGTAGGTTTGCATTGTTTTATCAAATATGAATCCTATGAATAATCTGATACGACATATAACAAGCCTTATATTTATTTCTTTTTTTCTGTCTGCCTATCCGATTTCTTATTCCTTTCGCGGTCTGTCAGAAACAAATGGATTATCTGATTTAACGGTCAGTGCCTTGTATAAAGACTCCGTAGGTTATCTTTGGATTGGAACAGCTACGTCAGTTGAATGTTTTGATGGCTTCCGTTTCAAGCATTATCCGATATTCGGAGATGATGAGAAACTGAAATGGGTGAATGTTATTGCAGAAACGCAAGGCAATCAGATTTGGGTGGGAAACGATATGGGCCTTTGGCGGATAAATAAAGAATCCGGTAAATTAGAACCGTTTGTTGCTGAAGTGATAAAATTCGGAGTTCGTTCTTTATTGACCGATGCGCAGGAAACCTTATATATTGGCAGCGAAAAAGGATTGTTTGTCTGCAAAAATAATGAAATGAAGCAGATTACTATCAATGCGGATATGTGGTCATCGGATAATTTCATAGTCGATTTGAATATGGGAGAAAAAGATACATTATGGATTCTGACCCGCTCCAAACTATATTCAATGAATCTGTCTACCCGAAAAATAACTTTATGTCCATACGGTGACAATGATAGACAGGATTATACTTATCGGAAAATGGCACGAATTGGTTCCAGGCTCTATTTAGGAACAATGGAACATGGAGTGGTTGTTTTCGATATATCGACAGGGAAGTTCAGGGATAATTGGATTGATTTGGGATGCAATGTAATTTCCTCTTTGTCGGGTGACGGAAAAGATATACTTTATGTTGGAACAGACGGAAATGGAGTACATTTTGTATCTGTCACGGAAAATAAGGTTATGAAATCTTTCTGCTATGAACCCGGTACTAATGGCGGAATCCGCTCTAACTCAGTCTATTCATTGCTGGTGGACAGAGAAGGATTGATATGGGTTGGATTCTATCAGTTGGGACTTGATTATACACTGTATCAGAGCGGGCTTTTCTCTACCTATTCTTATTCTCCTTATTTTGACTCAAAAGACATACCGGTACGGGCCATAGCTATCAATGAGAATGAAAGATTGATAGGTTCCCGCAATGGTTTGTTCTATGTTGATGAGAAGAATCGGCGTTTTAGGAGTTTCAAGTCACCTCAATTACGCTCTAATATGATAATGTGTATTTACCCGTTTCAGGGAAAGTATTATATCGGTACGTATGGTGGTGGCATGTATATACTGGATTCTTCTACATTAACTATCCGTGATTTTGAACCTTCGGAGACTCCTTTTGTGAAAGGACATGTTTTCTGCATCAAGTCGGACAATGACGGTTGTCTGTGGATTGCCACTTCAATGGGTTTGTATCAGTATAAAGATGGCGAACAACTCAATCACTATACCAGTTCGAACTCCAAACTCCCGGAAGGGAATGTGCTTGATATATGCTTTGATTCTACAGGAAAGGGCTGGATTTGTACGGCTACCGGTTTATGTATCTGGGATCCTTCCACTCGTAGCATAAAATTAGATGTATTCCCCGAAGGCTTTATACATAAAGAGAAAATCAGGACAGTATATGAAGATTCTTCCCACGAACTCTATTTCCTTCCGGATAAAGGCCCCATTTTTATTTCCGATTTGTCAATGACGCATTTTCGAAGACTCCAGCCAGGTACTCTTTTGGAAGGGAAAGACGCCATGTTTATGATCGAAGACCGTGAAGGGTGGCTGTGGATTGGTACGAATCTGGGCTTGTACCGTTATGATAAAAAAAGTACAATTGTTCCTTATACTTTTGTGGATGGATTACCGAGTTCTGTTTTTATTACCTGTTGCCCTGTTATAGATGCTTCGGGAACAATCTGGTTTGGCAATTCCAAAGGATTGATTTATTTGACCAGGGATTTACGTGATATAGATGAAGAAAATAGTTATCCCCTGGCTATCACAGATGTATATGTGAATGGTAAAGAACCTTATCATCCTGCTATACAGAGAGAACAGCATCTCTATAAAGTCTCTTTGGAACCGTCGCACAAGAATCTGACTATCTGTTTCTCCGGATTTACCTATTCCGATCCTGCATATATGTCTTATGAATATAAAATGGAAGGGATGGATGATGATTGGCAGTTGTTAGGTGGTAAATCCGAACTGACCTATTATGACTTGTCTTCTGGGAAATATCAATTCAAAATCCGTCGGATTGGTGAGCCCGGTTCAGAAATCTGTTTATCAGTGACTATTGCTTCCTCTTTTAACGCGACCTTATGGGGAACAATTCTATTATTGATTGCAATAATATGCTTAAGCTATGCTTATTACCGGAGAAAAAAGAACTCTCCGGCTCTTGCGGCGGACGTCATAGAAACCGAGAAACCGATAATTGAAGAAAAATACAGAAAGAGCAATGTGAGTATGGAAGAATGTCATCGGCTGGCAGACGAACTGGATATGTTGATGCAGGAAAAAAGACTGTATGTTAACCCTGATTTAAAGATTGCGGATTTGGCGTCAGTGCTGAACGTCTCTCCATATACATTGTCCTACGTGTTTAATCAGTTCTTGAACAAGAATTATTATGATTATCTGAATGATTACCGCATAGCTGAGTTTAAACGGTTACTTAATGAGGATGAATATTCAAAATATACCTTAAGTGCTTTAGCTGAACTGTGTGGTTTTAGTTCTCGCACTTCCTTTTTCCGCTATTTTAAAAAGACAACTGGAATAACCCCGAACGAATACGTCCAAAGTATAGGACGAACTAATGAAGATTGATTGTCGGAGTCTCATATAATAATTTGAGACTCCAGTTTGTGATTGTATAATTGATTGATTACCAGTAGGTATTACGACTTCTGTTTTCCTTCCAATAGGATGAAATCTATCCGCCCTTTTTTATTGTTTCTTTTCCGTATTTACCATTTATATTTGCCAGCGTAATGATAAACAAAAATCTAAGCAATGGAAAATATAAACATGAAATCCACTCAACTGGTTGCTGACTCTTATAAGAGTTATCATCATTCCGTTTATCTTTATATCTATTATAAAATAGGTAAGGACGAAGAAGCAAAAGATCTGTCACAAGATGTCTTTTTGCGTTTGATGGACTATAAGCAGATATTGCGTCCGGAAACAGTGAAACATTTTATATTCGCGATTTGCCGGAATCTAGTAACGGACTATTTGCGTCGTTTTTACAAAGCTCAAGAAGTAACTTCCTATCTTTTCGACCGGATTCCTACTTGTACCAATGAAGTGGAGAGTCAGATCATTGCCAATAATCTATTGACATGCGAATGGGAGCGCGCCAATCAGCTTCCTGAACAACGTCGGAAGATTTATATCATGAGTCGTTTCGAAAATAAATCCTCGGCTGATATTGCCGCCCAATTGGGAATTTCTTCCCGTACGGTGGAAAACCACTTGTTTATCAGTCGGAAAGAAATCCGTGAGTATATCCAACAGTGTATCTAATATTAGAATAAATAGTATAAATGTTAGTTTTAAATTTTATGTATATGAAAAAAAATCTCTTCAGATTCTCATCGAGAAGATTTCTATTCTCTACGGTGATGGCCTCTGCCCTTGTAACAGGTGCTCCGCAGGCGGTATTTGCCTATGTGGGAGAAGTACAGGCTGTTTCGCAGACTGGGACAATCAAAGGTAAAATCGTGGATTCCTATGGAGAACCTGTTATTGGTGCCAATGTCAAGGTGAAAGGCACTACCAATGGTACGATAACGGATATGGATGGAAACTTTACTTTGAATAATGTATCAGGTGGTACGTTGGTGATTTCTTTTATTGGTTATAAGACGTTGGAAGTTTCTGTAAAAGGGACGAATCTGGCTAAAATTATCATGCACGAAGATACAGAGGTGCTGGATGAGGTTGTCGTGGTAGGTTATGGTACTCAGAAAAAAGAATCGTTGACAGGCTCGGTAACAGTGGTCGACCAAAAACTTTTTAAAGACAAAGGTACGGTGCCCAATCCGCTTTCGGCTATGCAAGGTCAGGTTCCGGGCTTACGCATCACCCGATCGTCGGCTGCTCCTGGTGAAGAAGGATGGGGTGTCTCAATTCGTGGCTCTGTCTCGAAAAACAAGGTAGAACCTCTCTTGATTATTGACGGTGTACCAGCCAGTGGTGTGAGCGAGATGGCTCAACTCAATGCCGATGACATCGAAACCATTAACTTTCTGAAAGATGCTTCGGCTGCTATTTATGGCGCAAAAGCAGCGGGTGGTGTGATTTTGGTAACTACCAAACGTCCCGATGCCGGCAAAACCAAAGTGGAATATAGTGGTTCGGTTACACGTAAAATTGTGGGTTTACAGCCCCGCATGATGAGCATGGACGAATGGACGGACGGTGTGCTCCAAGCCCGTTTGAATGACGGCTATGGCGAAGATGACAACTGGGTACGTTATGCCCGTTTGGCTAAAGCGATGAAGGGGAGTTGGATTAATCTGCATGGTGGAAACAACCCCGATGAAGATCCCATTCCGGGAGGATTCCGTGGTGTGGCCGATTTTGTGTTTCACGATATGAACTGGACTGATGTGCTTTGGGGAAATGCCACTTCTACCCAGCATAACCTCAGCGTAAGCGGAGGTTCGGAAAAATCGACCTACCGACTTTCGTTGGGTTATTTGAACGACCAGGGGACGTTGCAATGGGGGAACAACTCGAACGAACGCTATAACGTACGTTTATTCAACAGTTTCAAGATAAACAACCGTATCAGCTTGGAAACCAACATGTCAGCTAGTCGTCAGCATCAGGTGGCTCCTACACAGATTGGTAGTATATTAGGCAGTAGCATACCACAGCCAGGGCTACCGGTTTCGACTATTGATGGCAAACCGTATGCGTGGGGAGGCATTCATACCCCTAACTGGTCGGCCGAATTGGGTGGTGACAACAAACTTGTGGTGACCACAATGAATGTGAACGAGATTTTGAAAGTGAACATTTTGGATGGTCTTGATTTTCAGGGAACTTTGGGATACTCAACGAACAATGCGGCCCGTGACGAACAATATCTTTCGATTGATTGGTATCAATACGACGGTACACCGATTCAAAATGAGAACTCTCCCTATCCCGCAAAAGAAAAATCATCGTATACTAAAAGTTCTGCGCGTACCGACAATTACACGGCATCAGCTTTCCTCACTTATAAGAAATTATTTGATGAGGTTCATGACATATCGCTTATGGGAGGTGTGCAATACGATTATGCCGCTTACGATTATAGCGGCACCAAAGCAATGGACGTAGAAGCGGCAATCGAATCGCTTAACGGTAAAGGACAAATTTACATAGACAAGGTAGACCGTTGGGAGGAAGCCATTCTCTCTTATTTCGGTCGCTTGAATTATAATTACAAGTCGAGATATATGGTTGAAGTGAATGCTCGCTACGACGGTTCTTCGAAATTTTTGCCCAAGAACCGCTGGAACTTCTTTTGGGGCGCATCAGCTGGATGGCGTATCACTGAAGAGAAATTCATGGAGAACTTGCGTGACTATGTGAATGAACTAAAACTACGTGCCTCATATGGTGAGGTAGGTAATCAAAATGGTATTGGACGCTATGACGGCATCCAACTTTACAATTACAAATCGAACAGTGGCGCTTTGTTGGGCAACTCGAAAGGAACTTATGTGGAATCTGCCGGACTGGTGAGCACCATGCGTACTTGGGAACGTATCTACAACTATAACTTGGGGATTGACTTCGGATTCCTCAACAATCGCCTTACAGGTACGTTCGAGGTCTTTAAAAAGAAAAACGACAATATGCTGGTTTCGCGTCTGCACCCCGGTGTATTGGGTGGAACTGCTCCCAGTACTAATAGCGGTAAGTTTGAGGCCAATGGTTACGATGCCAGCTTGACTTGGCGTGACAAGATAGGCGGTTTCAACTACCACGTTGGCGGTACGTTAACCTATATGACCAACAAACTAGTCGATGGAGGTAACATCGTGGTGAGCGCAGGTTATAACGAAGCCGTGAATGGCTACCCACTCAACTCGGTATTTGGTTACCGCTATGTGGGCAAGGTACAAAACCAAGACCAACTGGACTATTACGTGGACAAATATGTGGGCAGCAACTCTATCGCTCTACCTGCCAACTTGCGTTTGGGCGACCACATGTATGAAGATGTGAACAAAGATGGTAAACTGACACAAGACGACCTTGTATTTCTTGGTTCCGACGACCCAAAATATTCGTTCTCGTTTAATTTCGGATGCGAGTGGAAAGGATTTGATTTCAATACCGTGTTCCAAGGTGTGGGCAAGCGTACCATTTATCGTGAAATCGACTCTTGGAAAGTGCCTTTCAAAGCTATTTGGCTGAACACTACCAACCAGTCGGTAGGTAATGTATGGAGTCCTGAAACTCCCAATAACCATTTCCCTACTTATTCAAACAGTAATGACATCAATAACTACAACTACATTCCCTCTACCTGGTCGGCCGATAACGGAGCTTACCTGCGTCTCAAAGAGATTGTACTAGGTTACACATTGCCAAAGGCATGGATGAATAAGAGCGGTTTTATCAGCAACCTGCGTATTTATGTATCAGGCGCCGACTTGTGGGAAAAATCGTATATCACCGATGGTTGGGATCCCGAAGCCACCCGCAAAGTGGAAAACAAGCAACGCTATCCGTTTAACCGCACCGTGACTTTCGGTGTGAATGCCACATTCTAATTTTTATTCTTAATATTGAAGATAACAATGAAAAAAATAGTATATATTTTAGGAATTATTTGCGCCATGACCATGCAGTCGTGTTTAGACCTTGAGCCCAAGACGCAATTGGCGGATACCAACTATTGGAAGTCGCCCGAACACTTCAAACTTTTTGCCACCCAGTTCTACAGCTGGTCGGCCGACTTTCGATGGCTCGACGACAGTCAGCACGCTGATATTCGCTCGGACTTGTTTGCCAGTAGCACGGTGAACATCTATAGTAACGGAACGAACAGTATTCCGTCGTCAGACAAGCATTATACCGACAATTACAATCGTATTCGTCAAACCAATACTTTATTGCAACAAGCCGATACGTATGAACAACAAGCCGACATCGCCATTTCGGTGGGGGAAGCCCGTTTCTTCCGTGCTTATTGTTACTTTGAGTTGTTGCAGGCTTATGGTGATCTTATCATTACCCGCACACCGCTCGACATCGACTCGCCTGAGATGCAGAAGGCCCGTAATCCGCGTACCGAGGTAGCTGACTTCATCATTGACGACTTGAAAGAAGCCGCTAAACTATTACCCGTCGATAAGGCTATCAGCAGCAGCGATGAAGGCCGCCTCTCCTGCGAAGCCGCTTTGGCATTTCTTTCGCGTGTAGCCCTCTATGAAGGTACATGGGAGAAATTCCATAATGGCGGTCAAAATACCGAACGTACAAAAGATTTGCTCAATACCGCAGCACAGGCGGCTCATGATGTGATGGCGGGCGGAGCATTCGAACTTTTTGCTCCTCAAGAATTGGGTACGGAGGCCTACAAGTATCTCTTTATCTTGGAGAATGAAAAGTCGAACCCTGCCAGTATCAATAAAACAGGTAATAAAGAGTATATCTTTACCCGCCGTCACGACCCTGTTATCAATTCTATCGGGTTCAACATAACCCAAGGGCGTTTGGGTAATGCCTTGTATGTTACTCGTAAAATGGCTAATATGTATCTGCAGAGCAATGGGTTGCCCATCAATCCCCAAACGTGGAATTACACGAAAGTGGATGATGAATATAAAAATCGCGACAACCGCATGAACAATCAGCTTATGGTGCCCGGACAAACTTACTGGGGTACAAACGGCGGACGCATTGATTGGAGCGGCAATGCAGCCGAAATAGCCAATGCCTCGCATAGGAACTTCATGCCTCAGACGGGTACGGGGTACTTTCCCCACAAGTGGTGTAGCGAACGCGACGGAGTGCCTACCGGTATGGAAGCTTACGATTTCCCTATAATCCGCTATGCCGAGGTACTGCTGAACTATGCCGAAGCCGTGTTTGAACGCGATGGACAAATATCGGATGAAGACTTAGCCATCAGTTTGAACCTGACACGCAAACGCATCAACCCCGAAATGCCTGACTTGACTAACGACTTTGTTACGGCAAATAATTTGGATATGCGCACAGAGATTCGTCGTGAGCGTACCATCGAATTTTTCGATGAGAATTTCCGCATTGATGATCTGAAGCGTTGGAAAACGGCCGAAGACGAAATGCCGATGAACCTCACCGGTGTGAAGTGGAAAGGTACCGATTTTGAAAACAGATGGCCTGATGCTTCCTTTAAGGAGAAAGATGGTGAAGGTTGTATTATCCACGAGAAAGGACGCAACTGGCATGAAAAGCATTACTTATTGCCGCTGCCCACCGACCAGCTCAAACTGAACTCCAACTTGAAACAAAATCCGGGTTGGAACCAATAATCCATTCATTATTCATTTATAAAGTAATCGAATTATGACATACAAAAATATACTTCAAAAGGGTGCGTTTGCAGCACTGATTACAGCTGGCTTGATGATGACCGTTTCGTGCAACGATGACGATGTATCCCCTGTTTTAGAAGAGAGAGTGCTCGTTAAGGAAATCAACCTTGAAGTGACCTCCGAACTGCCTCTGCTGATAGGCACTGACACTTTGATAAAATATACTGTAGGTCCTGATGAGGCTTTCAACAAAGAGGTGGTATGGAAATCGACTGTGCCCGATGTGGCTACCGTAGATGCCGAAGGACGCATCACGGCAGTGAAGGCCGGTAGTACGGTAATTTCGGCCAAGCCGGCTGTGGGCTATTCTGTCACTTCGACCATTAATGTGAAGGTAGTAAACGAAATTATTCACATCACTGATATCAATCTCACTAATGAAGACCTCGAAGTGTTTGTAACCTCGACTTTGCCCCTCACTTGGCAGACTACTCCGGCCGACCCCACTTACCCCGGGTTGATTTGGAAAAGCCTAACTCCCGATAAAGCCACCGTCAATGAAAAAGGCGAGGTGAAGGGCATAGCCGAAGGAAAGGCACGCATCCAAGTTACCGCTACCGACGACAAACATTTCACGAAAGAGTTTGAAATTAAGGTGAAGCCCATTATCTATATCGAAAGTATGGAATTTGTGAAAGAAACAGACAAACTAGCTTTGGGCGAAACCTACACTCCACAGATGAATGTAACGCCGATAGATGCTACGCTTTCGTACATCGCATGGGAAAGCAGTAAGCCGGATGTTGTAGAGATTGACGAAAAAGGCCGGTTCGTGGCGAAGGCTTATGGAAATGCAGTAATTACCGCTTTGGCCGACTATGGTGATGGTAAACCTGTCAAAGCTACGATGAGTGTCAGCGTGAGCGAAGGTTTAATGAACGACCAGTTTACTGTCGAGAATATCTGGCAACCATTCGGAAACTTTACTCACCGGGAATTTGAATGGATGGAGAATGACGGAGTACTTCGTATTTTCCCTGGTGAAGATAAGACTTACAAAGCTGTTCGCATTTGTCGCACCGGCGGTTTTGGGTTTAACGTAACCAACTATCCCATCTTAGCCTTTAAAATGAAATTTCCCGAAAATGTGTTCGAAGCATCAACGAGTATAGAGTGGTATCTAGACATTTGGGGCGGAAGCGGTATTACCGTAGCCGGTAAATATGGCGAAGATACCGATAAAGGAAAAAATGCCATGACTGTGGTAGATTGCGGTGAATACAAAGTATTCTACGCCGACTTCACGAAGAAATTCCTTGGCAAAAACCAACAGTATATGCCTACCTCATTGACGAAGTACGACACGGTGGAACTTCAATTTTGGAAAATATGGTATGAAACCAATGAAACAGGTAGCATTTATGTGGATTGGATAAAGACTTTCGAATCGGAACAAGAACTGAAAGATTTGATAAAGAACGAAAGTGGTAAACAATAGCATCTACTTTCTCTGGAAACTGATTGAATAACAAAATGAAAATTGAATGTATGAAAAATCTGATTTATACCTTCGTGAGCAGCATAACGTTTGTGTTGCTGATCGGCTGTAGTGCTGAGTTTGAGAATGGAACTCCCGAACCATGGCAACGCGAAATCAACCCCAATGAAAATTATGAGTACATCATCAAGCATCCTTGTCTGGTGAACACCGAAGCTGACTTTGAACGCGCACGCCGCAAAGTGAACGAACGTGCCGAACCTTGGATTAGCGGTTGGGAAAAATTGTGCGAAAGCCGATTTGCCCAACTGAGCTACAACGCAAACCCGCAAGAAGAAATTGTACGTCACTCGCAAGGTGGCAACTTCAATACGGCCGCTTTCGATGCCGGTGCCGCTTATCAGTTGGCTGTACGCTGGAAAATTTCGGGAGATGAAGATTATGCCAAGGCAGCTGTTAAAATTCTGAACGGATGGGCTAAGACTTGTAAGGGGGTGAATTATAAAACATGGCCCGACGACAGCCATCATCTGCTTGCCGCCGGATTTATCGGATACCAGTTTGCTGCTCCCGCTGAATTGATGCGGGATTACGAAGGCTGGAAAACCGAAGATTTTGAAGTCTTCAAGAAATGGATAGATAAAACTTTCTATCCTATCTGTGATGATTTTTTGGATAACCACTTTAATTCTTCAGCCATTTCGGGCTGGATGAGTTGGGATCTGCCCGCCATGCTCACGATTCTTTCTATCGGCGTGCTGAACGATGACGATGCCAAGATTAAACAAGCCTTGGAATTTTTCTATCACGGAAAAGGTATGGGCTGTATCGAATGGTCGGTGAAAGGCATGCACGAGGATCCTGCGGGAAAAGTGAAAGGCAGACATTTGGCACAGAGCCAAGAGATGGGACGCGACCAGGGACACGCTACTCTCAACGTAGGCTTACACGCTTACTTCTGTCGTACAGCCTATAACATGGGTATCGACCTTTTTGCCTATAACGACAACATCATTCTCGACCTCTGCGAATATACGGCTAAGTATAACTTAACTTCGGCCGAAGATGTGGAAATGCCTTTCGAACCTTACTATCACCCCAAATACGGTTGGCACGAGAAGGTGTCGGCCGACGGTAAAGGGCGTGCCCGTCCGGGATGGGAACTCCTTTACAACCATTATGCCAAGGTGAAAGGTATGAATGCTCCATATTCGCAAGCTTTTGCCGAAAAAGAACGCCCCGAAGGATATGGCGAGCGTGGTACTGCCGAAGCCGGTGATTTGGGGTTTGGAACATTATTGTATACTGAAGAATAACTTTTTGAGATTTTCTTACTGATTTCAAGGAGTTAAGAGGTTAGGCTTCTTAACTCCTTGACGTTACTCAATGGAAACCCTCACAACCCTTTATCTTATGATAAATAGATTATTTTCTACCTTATTATTCCTTTCCTGTCTTTTTGGTGATTTGTCTCAAACGGCAAAGGCGCAAAACAACGAGTGGGAAAATCCCACCAAATATGAGTGGAACAAAGAGAAACCACACGCTGACTTTCGCCTTTATGAGCGGACAGATGATGCTGTGAACGATAATCCACAAAAATCGTCTTGGCAATACTCGTTGAATGGTACGTGGAAATTTGTTTATGCTCCCTCTATCGCAGAAAGCATAAAAGATTTTTATTGTACAGATTTATCCGACAATGATTGGGATACAATTACTGTCCCTTCCAACTGGGAAATCCAAGGATTCGGTGAGCCGATAATTCGCAACATTCAGTATGTGTTTTCACCCAATCCACCTTATATCGACGTTGATAATCCTGTGGGGACTTACCGGCGCACATTTACGGTTCCTCAAAACTGGCAGGGGCGTGAAGTGTTGTTGCACTTCGGTTCCATCAGCGGCTACGCCCGTATCTATGTGAACGGACAGCAGGTGGGTATGACTAAAGCATCCAAGACTCCGGCAGAATTTAATGTGACAAACTATTTAAAAAAAGGAGAGAACTTACTTGCTGTACAGGTGTATCGCTGGCACGATGGCAGCTATATGGAAGACCAGGATTTTTGGCGTCTAAGCGGTATCGAACGCGATGTTTTTCTGACCGCTTATCCCCAAACGACCATTTGGGATTTCTTTTTGCATGCAGGACTGGACGATACCTACCGACACGGGCAATTTCGGGCTACTGTAGACTTGCGTTCGTTCAATGCTAATGCAACTCTACAAAAAGGGACACTTACACTCGAATTGAAGGACGCAGGGGGGAAGACTGTCTTATCTGCGCAGAAAGCATATTGTATCTCAGATATAAGTACTACACTTACTTTCGAAGGCACTGTGCGCAATGTACGGAAATGGAGCGCTGAACACCCTTCGCTTTACGACTGTATTCTGACACTTCGAGCCAATAACGACAAGCAACAGACGGTAGTGGCTCATAAAGTCGGATTCCGTCGCATTGAGATTAAGAATACACGGCTACTGGTAAATGGTGTACCCACCTATATAAAAGGTGTTAACCGTCACGAACATAACGACAGCTTGGGACATACGCAGACTCGCGAAATCATAATGAATGATTTGCGACTGATTAAACAACTGAACATGAACGCTGTTCGTACCAGTCATTATCCCAATCATCCATTATTCTATCAATTGTGTGATCAATATGGTATCTATGTAGTGGATGAGGCCAATATTGAAACTCATGGAATGGGTTCGGTTCCTTATTTTAAAGATACCATTCCGCATCCTGCTTATCGTCCCGAATGGTATGCTGCTCATGTCGACCGTATCACCCGAATGGTCGAAAGGGATAAAAATCATCCATGTATCATCGGATGGTCATTAGGAAACGAATGTGGCAATGGAATCGTGTTCCACGATGAGTATAAACGTTTGAAGAAATATGACCCCGGTCGTTTTGTACAGTTCGAGCAGGCTTGGGAAGATTGGAATACAGATATTGTCTGTCCGATGTATCCCAATATGTGGAAAATAACAGAATATCGGAAGTCCGGCAAACAGCGACCGTTTATCATGTGTGAGTATGCTCACGCCCAAGGAAACAGCAATGGCAATTTTAAAGACCTTTGGGATATTATTTATGACAGCCCTAACTTGCAGGGCGGTTTTATCTGGGATTTTATGGATCAGGGATTTAAGATAAAGACCGAACCAAGAGACGGACGTACTTATTGGACGTATAATGGTAAGATGGGTAGTTATAAATGGCTGGAAGATAAGAAAGGGGAACTAAACACGGGAACTGACGGTTTGATTTCTGCCAATGGTATTCCTAAGCCACAAGCGTATGAAGTGAAGAAAGTGTATCAGTACATTCAGTTTATCGCAAAAGACTTGGGGAAAGGAATTATTTCTATTAAAAACCGTTATGACTTTACCAATCTGGATGAGTATGCTTTCATGTGGGAAATATACAAAAACGGAGAAAAAATATCTACGGGGGATTTCAATGTTGATTTAAAACCTCATGAAGAGAAAGAGATACGTTTATCTCTCCCCGTTATTCCAGAAGACGGAAATGAGTATTTCCTTAATCTCTATGTGCACACCCGGGTTGCTACCGATTTAGTACCTGCTGGCTATGAAGTAGCTAGAGAGCAAATGCAATTAAATAAAAGTAGTTTCTTCACATCGCTTCCGCCTTGTTCGGGAAAACTGTCTTATGAAACAAAAGACAATATTTTGTCTTTTCAATCAGGTGCCGTTTCAGGTAAGATTGATTTGAAAAAGGGAATCTTGTTTGATTATATGATAAATGGCAAGCAACCTATCAGGCAATATCCCGAACCAGCCTTTTGGCGTGCTCCGATAGATAATGATTTTGGGAATAAAATGCCCGTTTTGGCAGGTGTCTGGCGGACGGCCCATGTCAACCGCTATGTGAAGAAAGTGACAATAGGGGAGAATAATGAAAAAGGGTTATCCGTAAGGGTTGATTGGGTCTTAAGCGATATTCAAGTGCCTTATACGATGGAATATTTGGTACGGGATAACGGAACTGTCATTGTGACGGGCAGTATCGACCTGACAGGAACGAAACTTCCCGAACTTCCCCGTTTTGGTATGCGTATGGAATTGCATCAACCTTATGAAAACTTGACCTATTATGGTAGAGGGCCTTTTGAAAACTATATCGACCGTTATTCGGGGGCCTTCATCGGACGATATGAGGATAAGGTAGAAAATCAATTCTATTGGTATATACGTCCGCAGGAAACAGGAAATAAAACAGATGTTCGTTGGCTGACTTTATTGGATAGCGGAGGACTGGGAGTGAAAATTACAGGCTTGCAACCTATCTCATTTTCCGCATTGCATTTCTCACCGGAAGATCTTGACTCCGGTCTGACTCGTAAATTACAGCATACTATCGACATTGTTCCGCAAAAAAATATCTTCTTGCACGTTGACCTGAAGCAGCGCGGATTAGGCGGAGATAATAGTTGGGGAATGTATCCGCACAATGAATATCGCTTGCTTGACAAGAAATATACTTATAGCTATATGATTGAATTGGTTGAAAAAGGTTCGGATAAAAATGATTATTTGAACAGCCGCAAATAAAATCTTTCATAGCATTGAGTAAATAATCTCTCCCCTTCGTATTTGCTTGTCATATACAACAAATACGAAGGGGAGACTTTTTTAGGAAAAGGAATGTGCTCTTTTGGAGATTTTTATGTATGTTTGTCACATGTTTAATATGAAAGGAAGCAGTTGTAAGTGAAGAACACGATTAAATATCTGATTCTTATATTAATATATTTGGCTTGTGGGGGTAATCTACAAGCCCAAAACTATACATTCCGTAATGTCGTCATGTCCGACGGGCTATCCGGACTGTTGGTGAATGCCATTTATAAAGATTCCGAAGGTTTTGTATGGTTAGGGACAGATAATTGCCTCGATCGTTTTGACGGTGTGAAAGTGCGCCATTTTGAATTCCGGGGCATTGAGTCGGGAAGAAAAAAGCGTGTAAATACGATTACGGAAACTGCCAATAAGCAACTTTGGGTGGGAAATGGTATCGGACTTTGGCGGTTGAACCGTGCAAGTGGCCAATTGGAGAGGATTGTTCCCGAAAAGATAGATTTTGCCGTCAATACGTTACTATCCGATGGAGATATTCTTTATATCGGTACGGAGAAAGGCTTGTTCATTCATAAAGACGGTCAGTTGCTCCAAGTTTTGACAGACCGGAATATGTTGGCCGCTTGTAACAGAATCATGGATATTTGTCTGAATGAAGATAAAACCGCACTATGGCTGGCTACGGTGCAAGGGCTATTCTCCTATTCATTGAAAGACGGAAAGATTGATTCCTGGCATTTTCAGGAAAATGTGCCCGAAGCCGATTATTTCCGTTGCCTCACCCGTATCGGGGAAACGCTCTACTTGGGGACAATGAGCCAGGGAGTAGTACGTTTTGATATGAAAAAGAAGACGTTTTCTCATACGATATCTTTAGGATGCGATGTTATTTCCGACATTTCCAGTGATGGAAAAGAAACCGTCTATATAGCTACCGATGGCAATGGCGTCCATTTTCTTTCACATAAAAAACAGCAGGTGACGCGTCGTTTCTACCATGATGTAAGTGATAAGGAAGGGATTCGCAGTAATTCTGTCTACTCCTTACTCGTAGATGACAGGGGTGCCGTTTGGGTAGGGCATTTTCAGGCAGGCTTGGATTATTCACTCTACCAGAACGGTCTTTTCCGTACGTATGCCTATCCACCTTTGTTTAATTCGGCAAACCTCTCTATCCGTTCTTTCATAAGCAGAGGGCAGGAGAAAGTTATCGGTTCGCGTGATGGCTTGTTCTATATAAATGAGGCTACCGGAATGGTCAAGAGTTTTGTAAAACCTGTCCTGACCTCGGATTTGATACTGACAATCAGCTTCTATCAAGGAGAATATTATATAGGTACCTATGGGGGCGGCATGATGGTATTGAATCCGGAGACGTTATCGCTAAAATATTTCTCCCAAAGTGATACGGAGCTTTTTCAAAAAGGACATATCTTCTGTGTGAAACCGGATACAAAGGGAAACCTCTGGATAGGAACCTCACAGGGACTATTCAACTATAATGGGCAGACAAAACAGATAAAGCACTTTACCAGTGCCAATTCTCAACTGCCGGAGGGCAACGTGTATGAGGTCAGTTTTGATTCTACCGGTAAAGGGTGGATTGCCACTGAAACCGGTATGTGTATTTATGACCCGGCTTCCCAGAACTTGCGTTCCAATGTTTTTCCTGAAGGATTCGTGAATAAAGACAAAGTTCGAACGATTTATGAAGATTCCGAACATAACCTTTATTTTATCCGTGAGAAAGGGAGTTTGTTTACGTCTACGCTGACAATGGACCGCTTCTATAATCAGTCCGTATTTTCCACTCTTCCCGACAATTCTCTGATGGCGATTGTAGAGGATAATCAAGGTTGGTTGTGGGTAGGCTGTAATGACGGTTTGCTGCGTATAAAGAAAGAAGGCGAAGAGTATGACGCTTTCACTTTCAACGATGGAGTGCCCGGACCAACATTTACCAACGGAGCTGCCTATAAAGACGATAAAGGAATACTATGGTTCGGCAATACCAAAGGATTGATTTACGTTGACCCGAAGCGTGTGGATGAAGTACGTGGTAAGGCGCGTCCGATAGTATTTACAGATATATTGGCTAATGGTGTTTCTTTTACCGGTTCGTCTTTGAAATATAATCAGAATAATCTTACTTTCTGTTTTACGGATTTTGCCTACGGACTGCCTTCTGCCTTGCTGTATGAATATCAGTTGGAAGGGGTTGATAAAGACTGGAAACTATTGGCAGCACAGAACGAGGTTTCTTATTATGGACTTTCTTCCGGGACTTATACATTCCGTGTCCGTCTTCCGGGAAATGAACATTCGGAAGCTACCTGTCAAGTGACGGTACTTCCTATGATACCTTGGTGGGGATGGGCGCTTTTTGTCTTATTAATCATAGGAATTATAGCCTTTATACGTTATTATGTATGGAAGCGTATGCGCCGTTTACTCACTTCTCCTGTTCAGGTAGCTTCAACACCGGTGGAGGAAATATCCCGGAAAGAACAAGAGACGGAACAGTCGGAAACAATTGTTGAACAGTCGTCTACTGTTACCGAAGAGAAGTATAAGACGAATAGGTTAACTGAAGAAGAATGCGTGGAACTTCATAGAAAACTGATGGCTTATGTTGAGAAAGAAAAGCCTTATATTAATTCCGACTTGAAAATGGGTGATCTGGCTTCCGCATTAGATACTTCTTCGCATTCATTATCGTATCTTTTGAACCAGTATCTCAATCAGTCTTACTATGACTTTATCAATGAATACCGCGTCACTCAATTTAAGAAAATGGTAGAGGACAGTCACTATTCCCGCTATACGTTAACTGCATTGGCAGAACTTTGCGGCTTTAGTTCACGTGCTTCTTTTTTCCGGTCATTCAAAAAGAGTACGGGAGTCACTCCGAACGAATATATCCGTAGCATAGGTGGAACTGCTAAGGAGGAATAAATTTCGGTGAACCTCTTTTTTACAGTCTTCTATCTGTAATCTATTAATAGATAAGTTCTGCTTCATCCTGCATAAACTTTTCTTGCTCCTATTACAAAGTTGTTTTTCATGGGGATTAAACTATAAACGTAAGTTTCATTTTTATAAACGCAACTTTCATTTATAAAAACGAAGGTTTCATTTATAAAAACAAAGCTTGCGTTTATAGTTTATTCTAAATCAACAGTAACTTTACTATAAGTACAAAGTAAGTTTGTCATTAATGCAATGAAACTTATCTCTAGTATTTCAGTGACAGCTTTAATGAGATACTAAAACGACAAGATGATAAAAGGAGAGAAGATAAAAGAATGAAGGAATGAAAGTAAAGGAGTGTAAGCTGAGCGAAAACATATTGTATTTAGCTTATAGAGTCTCATTTTATAAAATGAGACTCTATAAAGTTGAGATTAATGTATTGATTATTAGGGTTATATGTTAAAATGAGTCTATCTCGATTCGTTGAGATTGATATGCTCCATTTTCCGGTTACTATATCCGAAATCACCTTTATATTTGCATCGTGATTAAAACCGAAAAAGATAGTATTATGGAGACAATAACTAACACTTCCGACAACATTATCACTAATTCTTATAAAGAATATCATCAGGTGATTCTTACCTATATTACTTATCGTATCACTCATCGTTACGAAGCTGAGGATTTGGCTCAAGATGTGTTTGTACGTCTGCTGGACTATAAACAGATGCTCCGTCCGGATACAGTGAAGTATTTTTTGTTTGCCATTGCACGTAATATAGTAACCGATTATATTCGTCGGTATTATAAGAAACAGGAGATAGACAGTTATATGTATGATTTTGCCGTTACTTCGTCCAATGAGACAGAAGAGGCAATAATTGCCGATGACTTAGCTTCGGCTGAACAACGTCGGCTTGCTATCTTCCCCGAACAACGTCGGATAGTCTACACCTTAAGTCGTTATGGAGACAAGACATCTACTGAAATAGCGGAAGCCTTGCAACTCAGTCGTCGTACAGTAGAGAATCATCTATTTATAGGTCGTCGCGAAATGCGTGAGTTTTTCAGAAAATGTATTTAATCTTATTTATATAATATATAATCCTTTGTGCTTATGGAAAAAGAATCAGAATCTAGGGAGAGACATACTGATGCCTCATCAAATTTTAGAAAACAAGAAATAAACACTATTTTTAAACCTCAAATTTAATTTTATGAAACGAAGAGGATTAATTTTTAATTCGCGACCTGACAAGGCAGCAATGTTTGCGTTAGGGTTAATGCTGGGACTTTGTCCTGTCTCACAGGCGTGGGCCGATACGAATATAACTGACAGTCAAGTAGTGGCACAGGCTCAGAAGAAAGTGAAGGGGCAAGTGATTGATGCTACGGGCGAGCCGTTGATTGGCGTGAATATAAGTGTGATAGGCGGTACGGAAGGAACTATTACGGATATTGATGGAAATTATGCGATTAACGTACCTGCCGGAGCCAAACTGAAATTCAGCTATATCGGATATAAGGACCAGATTATAGATGTAGCTGCGCAAACGGTGATTAATGTAAAATTGCAGGAAGACAGCGAAGTGCTGGACGAAGTTGTGGTAGTAGGATATGGTTCGCAGAAGAAAGAAACATTGACCGGTGCCGTAACGGTAGTATCTGATAAAATGCTGACAAACAAAGGATCAATGTCCAGTCCCGTACAAGCCTTGCAAGGACAAGTTCCGGGGGTAATCATTACCCGTTCTTCCGGTGCTCCGGGCGATGAAAGCTGGGGTATGAAACTGCGTGGTGCTGTATCTGCCAATTCTACTGACCCGTTGGTTATCATTGATGGGGTGGAGTATGAGAGTGTGAATGAACTTCGTCTGTTAAACTCGGCAGATATCGAGTCTATCAATTTTTTGAAAGATGCCTCTGCCGCTATTTATGGTTCGAAAGCAGCCGGAGGTGTTGTTCTGGTAACTACAAAGCAGGCGAAAGAAGGGAAAGCAAAGATAGAATATAGTGGTTCTTATACACATAAGTTTGTAGGGTTGCAACCTAAGATGATGAGTATTGACCAATGGAGTGATGCTATTATTGCAGCTCGTACGAATGATGGTAAAGGTGCTGATGACCAGTGGATCCAGTATGCTAAGTTGGCGAAAGCTTATAAAGGAGGATATATTGATTTGTCCGTTAACCCCAATCCAATAACGGCGTTCGGGGATGTAGACGACTATGTATTCATGGATACTAACTGGCAGGATGTTTTATTTGGAAATGCAGGTTCCACGCAACATAACCTAAGCGTTTCAGGAGGAAATGATAAATCTCTGTATCGTTTGTCAGTGGGATATATGTATGATGATAGTACATTGAAATGGGGTAATAATAGCAATAAACGTTTCAATCTTCGTCTGACTAACACGGTAAAACTTACCGATGACTTTACAATTGAATCCGTGATTGCGTATAATCGTCAGGACCAGGTTTCTCCTACTATGATTGGCAGTGTGCTGACCTCCAGTTATCCGCAGCCGGGACTTCCGTCTTCTACAATGGATGGTAAACCTTATCACTGGGGAGGAAACTATACTCCCAACTGGTATGCTGAATTAGGTGGAGATAATAATTTGAAGGTTTCCGGTATCAATATCAGTGAGAATCTGAAATATAAGCTCACTTCTTATTTGGACGCAGTGGTTAATCTGGGATATAATACTTCTACTGCTACTCGCGATGCAGTGAAAAATAGTATTACCTGGTACACTTATGACGGGACGCTTAGTACAGCGAAACCCAATGCGATCTATAATCCGAATCAGGCATCGACCGAATATTCCAAATCATTTGCGCGTACGGACTACTATTCTGTTTCCGGTTATTTGAATTTTCATCAGACATTTGCGGAAAAGCATACGGTAAGTGCGATGTTAGGTGCCCAGTACAATCTGAAGGAATATGATTATACAGTTGTGACGGCAAAGGACGTACAGAGTTCGCTGGAAATACTTAACGGCTCGGGGGATATTTTTTTAAAGAACTCTGCCAAAACTTCTTCGCCTGACAAATGGCAGGAAGCGATGATGTCTTATTTCGGACGTTTCAATTATAACTATTTGTCGAAATATCTATTGGAAGCTAACTTGCGTTATGACGGATCATCCAAGTTCCTTCCGGAAAACCGTTGGGATTTCTTTTATGGCTTTTCCGGTGGTTGGCGTCTTACTGAAGAGAATTTTATGAAGAATGTGAAATTCTTGAACGAACTGAAACTCAGGCTTTCGTATGGTGTGGTAGGTAATCAGTCCGGGATATCTCGTTATGATGGCAGACAACTTTATAACTTCAATTCTGTGAACGGAGCTTATCTGGGTGACGGCAGAGTATCTTACGTAAAGAGTAACGGTGAAATTGCTACTACGGGGCGTAGTTGGGAACGGATCCATAATTATAACTTGGGTGTGGATTTCCAACTATTTAATAGCCGCCTTCAAGGTACTGTGGAACTGTTTATGAAGAAAAACAATAATATGTTGATTGCTGTAACTTATCCGGGCATTTTGGGTGACAAGGCACCTGCTTCCAATAGCGGTAAGTTTGAAGCGAAAGGTTATGAAGGCACTTTGACATGGTCGGACAAAATCGGGAAAGTAAATTACCACATTGGCGGTACGTTTACATACGCGGATAATAAATTGGTAGACTACGGAGGAGTAACAGTTTTCAAATCCGGATTTATAGACAAGCAACAAGGATATTCCCTAAATTCAGTGTTTGGATTGAAGTACTGCGGAAAGATTCAGACAGAGGAACAATTGCGTAAATATAAATATCAATACTACAACGGAAACGGGATTGGTATTCCGAGCGATATTCGTTTGGGAGATAATATGTATGAAGATGTGAATGGGGATGGCGTACTAGATGAAAAGGATTATGTGTATCTGGGTTCTGATGACCCGAAAATCTCTTATTCATTCAATTTGGGGCTGGAATGGAACAACTTTGACTTCTCCGCAGTCTTTCAGGGAGTTGCCAAACGTACCATTTTCCGCGACAGTAGCAATGATAATTACCGTATCCCGATGAAAGCCGCTCATTTAAATTCGACTACACAGTCGGTCGGGGATGTATGGAGCCCTGAAAATAGAGGCGGGCGTTATCCGACATATACGAATATAAACTCTATAAACGATTATAACTACCAGTGTTCGTCCTGGTCGGTAGAAAATGGTAATTATTTGCGCTTGAAAAGTGTGACATTGGGATATAACTTCCCGACTTCGCTTCTGAACAAGATAAGAGTGATTAGCAGGATGCGTGTCTATGTGTCGGGCAATGACTTGTGGGAAGTTAGTAAAATTAACGACGGATGGGATCCGGAAGCTTCCCGTAAAGTTTCAGGAAACGGTCGTTTTCCCTTCAATCGTACTTGTACCGTAGGATTAGATTTAACCTTTTAATAGTTAGAATATGAAGATTATAAATATAATAAAAGCAATATTGCTGCTGTCAGTGGTGATAACTCTTCCTTCTTGTCTGGATCTTGATCCTAAGGCTCAGTTGGCAGATGCGAATTTGTGGCAGACTCCGAATGATTATAAATTATATGCCAATCAATTTTATGAATGGCCGCGTGATTTTGCTGCTGCTCTTTTCGATGGGCCGCATAGTGACACGCGTTCGGACCTGATCACATCTAGTGACTACAATGAATATAGTAAAGGAGTCAATACGATTCCTGTATCGGATGGTAATTATACAGGAGCCTATACTAAAATCCGTTATGCTAATATCTTATTACAGAATGCGGAGAATTATGCCAATCTGAATGATATAGCGCGCTATGTAGCAGAAGCTAAGTTTTTCCGTGCCTATGAGTATTTTGACTTGTTACAGCTTTTCGGAGATGCGATTATTGTGACCAAACCGGTTGATATAGACGCTGCAGAAATGAATGCGGCTCGTAATGACCGTTCGGAAGTAGCCGATCTTATTATCAGAGATTTGCAGGAAGCTATTCCTGATCTGCCGAGAGAAAGTGAGATTTCTACTGCCGATAAAGGGCGTGTTTCTAAAGGTGCGGCTCAAGCATTTCTGTCGCGTGTGGCATTGTATGAAGGGACTTGGCAGAAGTTCAGATCGGGCGACGTAACACGGGTTAATGATTTGCTGGATATTGCGGCAAGTGCTGCCTGGGATGTGATTGACAGCAAGCAATATGAAATCTTTAAACCGGAAGAGTTGGGAACGACAGCTTACAAATATCTGTTCATTCTGGAAAACGCGCAATCCAATCCGGCTAATATTACAAAGGCCAAGAATCTAGAGTACATTTTCTCTCGTCGTCATGATGAAGTGATTGCTCCGATTGGAAAGAATATAACGAAAGCTTGCTTTGCCAATGTACAGTGGATTACGCGTAAGTTGGCCGAAATGTATTTGGGTGCGGACGGACTTCCTATTCATAATCCGAATTCTACAGTAGGAGTGAACTATTCTTCTCCTCAACAGGAATATGCCAAACGCGATAATCGTATGAACAACACATTGATGATTCCCGGAAATAGATATTGGAATAATAACGCGCCCCATACTACCTGGACGGATGCAGATAAGGCGGCTTTTGACAATAAACCATTCTATCCCACTAGCGGCAGCGGATATCATAATCAGAAATGGGCTACTGAGCGTGATGTGAAAGATACGTATGAAGGATATGATTTCCCGGTTATCCGCTATGCGGAGGTATTGCTGAATTATACGGAGGCTGTGTACGAGAGATATGCTGCTACCGATGGAAGCATTACGGATGAGTCTAAGGTGGATGCGGCCTTGAAATATTTGAATGAAGTTCGTAAACGGGTAAATCCGGATATGCCGGATTTGACAGTCTCGTTTGCCGCAACAAAAGGATTAAGTCTGCGGGAAGAGATTCGTCGTGAACGTACGGTGGAACTTTTCAATGAAGGTTTCCGTATAGACGATTTGAAACGTTGGAAGACGGCTGAAGTGGAAATGCCTAAAAATATGTTGGGAGTGAAATGGAGTACAACGGGTGATTGGAGTACATGGGCCACTGCCTGGAAACCTTCATACTCTACGGATACAGATGATGCCGGTATTGCGGGATGCCTGATGATTGAAACGGATCGTGTTTGGGAAAATAAGAACTATCTTTATCCGATTCCATCCGATCAGAAGCAATTGAATCCCAACATCGGTCAGAATCCGGGATGGTAACGTATTTATAAACCGAAGATTATAAAGAATATAATTATGAGATATACATTATTTGGTTTGGCTTTTCTTACGGCTATCTGTTTTACTGCATGTGATGATAGTAAAGAGTATGGAGACGGACTGGAGGAGAAGACCTTGATTTCAGAGATTACATTGGCTAACGTAGAAAATGGAAAACTGACTTTGGCTGCGTCTGTGGACTATATGGATTCTTTGATACAGTGTAAGATTGTACCGGAACAGCCGACCAACAGGAAGGTAAGCTGGTCTTCGTCAGATGAAAATGTGGCTACGGTAACACAAGACGGACTTGTACATGCGGTGAGTGCAGGCAAGGCGAATATTGTTGTGACTCCTGAAATTGGATTCGGAGCAAGCACCTTTTTTGAATTGACGGTAGTACCGGAGTTTATTCCGATTGCGGATTTTGAGTTTACGGATGATGATAAGAAGGATTTGTATGTTTCCGAAGAGAGGAGTTTGCGCCCCACTCTGTTGCCGGCAGGACACACTTATTCTATGGTGACTTGGAAGAGTAGTGATGAATCTATTGCTACTGTGACAAAAGAAGGTGTAGTGAGAGGTGTTAACGGAGGTACGAGTACAACGGGAAAGACTGTCACTATTACTGCTATTTCTTTAGATAGGGGAGGTTACGAGGAATCCTTTGATTTGAAGATTATACCGATTATATATGTTGAAAGTCTGACATTTGGTGAGCAGGAGGATTTATTGCCGGGCGAAAGTGCTAAACTGAACTTTACAACCGTTCCGGTGGATGCGACTATAGCTTCTTTAAAGTGGTCCAGTAGTAATACGGATGTTATAGAGGTGAATGATCAGGGTGTGGTAACCGCCAAAGCTTATGGAGAAGCTACCATTACCGCCACTACGACAACTGAAGTTTCGTATACAACTACGGTTAAAGTACCTTATGGCTTGATGAAATATTCATTTGATACCTCATTGTCTCCTTGGTATTTGAAGCAGGCGGATGGGTATACTTCATCTGCCGAGTTTAAAGCAGGAGGAGCAGTTGTGAAAATGGTTCCTAATCCTTCAAAGGGAAATTCTTGCCGTGCGGACCTTGTATTGACGTCAAATGGCAGTTATAAAGATAAGGTCTATTTGAATGTTGGGGTATATCCTTATCTGGCCATAAAAATGATCCGACCTTATGGAGCTGGTAAATTGCAAGGTAACATTAAACTTGATACACAGTATGGTGCCTATTTGGAGAATAGTGGCAGCGGAAGTAATAAATATACAATATTAGACGGTGCTGAAACTCCGGGAAGTCCGGAAGTATATTATTATGATCTGCAAAGAGAAAATGCTGTTGGAAATGGATCGAATAAACCTTTCCATACTTTCTCTAAAACAGAACCGGAAGAAATAAAGACACTCCAATTTGTAATGGCGGACTTCAAAGAAGCTAACGGCTCAAATACGGAATATACAGTATATTGGGTACGGACTTTCAAAACTATTGAGGATTTAAAAGCTTTCGTTGAAAATGAAAACACTAATAATTAATAAAGACTATGAGAACTAGAAATATATTCATCCTGTTTACGATGCTTGCGCTCCATTTGAGCGCATGCACCGACATCGAAGATGGTACTACCGATATTGATTCGTGGCCTGCTATTAATGAGTATACCCTTGCTCATCCCTGTATGCTGCATACTGCAGCCGATTTATCTTATGTTGCATCAAAGTTGACCGTAGCTCCTTGGAGTGAAGGATATGATAAATTGAAGAACTCCGGATATTCCTATGCGGGATATGTTCCTACGCCGCAGGAGGTATTGGGACGTATGGACCAGGGGAACTGGGCCAGCAAGTTTCCGGAATGGTGGAATAACTATACTTATTTCTATAAAGACGCTGCCGCTGCTTATCAGCTGGCACTTCGTTGGAAACTGGAAGGTGACGTTGCTTGCGGGCAAACAGCCGTTAAGATATTGAATGCCTGGGCTGAAACTTGCAAAGGATTGGTCCGTGTCAAGAGTTTGGCAAATGATAGAACCTATGACGCGAATGGTGAAATAGCCGATCCGAACGAATATCTTATTTCTATTAATGTCCACCAAATGGCTAATGCTGCCGAAATTATGCGTACGGATGAGACGCTCTTCACAAAAGCTCAATTGTCGGCGTTCCAGACAATGATGAAGAATGTATTTTATCCTGCCGCTTCTGATTTTCTAGCTCATAAGGAAGCATGCAAACAGCATAGCTGGCTTAACTGGGATTTAGCTCAGATGACATCGATTCTCTCTATCGGCATTCTTTGTGATGATCAGGACAAAATCAATGAGGCTATTTTATATTTTAAGTATGGAGTAGGCAATGGTAGTATAGACAATGCGGTTCCTTTTCTTCATCAGGATCCGGATGGACACGGAGTATTGGGCCAAGGACAGGAATCCGGCCGTGACCAGGGGCACGCTACACTTTGTATTGCTTTGATGGGTGCTTTCTGCCAAATGGCATATAATATCGGCGAGGACCTTTTTGCTTATCAGGATAATAAAGTACTTGCTATGGCAGAATACACGGCTAAGTATAATCTATGGAAAGACTTTGATGATCGGTCTTCTACCTCCAATGAGAAATTTGTGTATAGCAAAGAGGGATTCCCTTATAGTTTTTACGAGAACTGTAGTTGGCAATGTCCTGCGCTTTCTTCCAAAGAAGAAAATGATAAGTCGAGAGGAGAGATTCGTCCTTGTTGGGCACTGATCTACTATCATTATAAAACAAAAGGGATAGAAGCTTATTATACTAAAAAGTTTATGGATGGTATGGGTGTAGAAGGTGGCGGTGGTCATTACGGTTCTACTAGCGGCGGATTCGACCAACTGGGATTCGGGACTTTGATGTATACGAAAGAATAATTGGAAGCTTTATAGAAAAAAATAGTGGAGGGGATTAGGTATTTACTTAATCCCCTTCGTATATATAAGCAAATAGATTGTTTGAAATGAAAGTTATTAGATTCGGTTTTTCGGTTGGTTAGTCTTTTTATAAAGGTAGAAAGAATCTGTTTTTAGGAATAACGATTGAATTTAGAATGAAATTGATTAGTAAGGTATATGCGTAAAAAGATTCTGTTTTTGGCAGGGATGATGGCTTGCTGCACATGGGCGGGCGCACAAGAAATTTCTAAGACCTGGGTGGCTGATAAGGGAAATGGTACTTATCAGAACCCGGTTCTTCATGCTGATTATTCCGATCCGGATGTGTGTGCAGTCGGAGATGATTTTTATATGACGGCATCCAGTTTTAATTGCATTCCCGGCATTCCTATCCTTCACTCCGGAGATTTGGTGAATTGGTCGTTGGTGAACTATGCGTTGCCGGTGCAGGAACCGAAAGAATTTTTCGATAAAGCCCAACATGGTAAAGGGGTATGGGCGCCGTCTATCCGTTTCCATAACGGAGAGTTTTATATCTACTGGGGCGATCCGGACTATGGGATTTACATGATAAAGACGAAAGACCCGAAAGGCAAATGGAGTAACCCCGTATTGGTGAAAGCCGGAAAAGGGATGATTGATGCTACTCCCTTGTGGGATGAAGACGGGAAAGTATATCTGATATATGCCTATGCCGGAAGCCGTAGTGGGGTGAACAGTATTCTTGTGATTTCAGAATTGAATGCAGAAGGAACGGAAGTCGTTTCTGATCCGGTAATGGTATTCGATGGTAACGACGGAAAGAATCATACGGTAGAAGGCCCGAAACTCTATAAACGGAACGGATACTATTATATTTTTGCTCCGGCAGGTGGTGTGGCTAACGGTTGGCAGTTGGTGCTTCGCTCGAAGAACATCTATGGACCTTATGAGTCGAAAATTGTAATGGTACAAGGGCAGACGAATATAAACGGTCCTCATCAAGGCGGTTGGGTAGATACTAATACGGGTGAGTCTTGGTTTATTCATTTTCAGGATAAGGGAGCTTACGGACGTGTGATTCACTTGAATCCGATGAACTGGGTAAATGACTGGCCGGTAATCGGAGCGGATAAAGACAAGGACGGTTGCGGTGAACCTGTGACTACTTATAAGAAACCGAATGTAGGAAAGACTTATCCGATAACCACTCCACCGGAGAGTGATGAGTTCAATACCCGGCATTTAGGGTTACAGTGGCAATGGCACGCTAATAAGCAAGATACTTATGGATTCACTACCGATTTGGGATATCTTCGCCTGTATGCGGGCAGTCTCTCGAAAGAATTTGTGAACTTCTGGGAGGTGCCGAATCTGTTGATGCAGAAGTTTCCGGCCGAAGAATTTACAGCTACCACTAAGTTGACGTTTACCGCCAAACAGAATGGTGAACAAGCCGGACTCATTGTAATGGGATGGGATTACAGTTATCTTTCGATTCGCAAGGCGGGGGATAAATTTATTCTGCAACAGGCTGTTTGTAAAGATGCGGAACGGCAGAATCCCGAACAGGTAAAAGAGTTGGCAAGTATACCGGTAGAATATCTGAAGATGCCCGGTGTAGCAGATAATGAATGGAAAACAGTTTATTTGCGAGTAAAAGTCCGTAGAGGTGCTGTCTGTACATTTGCTTATAGTCTGGACGGAAAGAAATATACGACGGTAGGAGAGGCTTTCACTGCCCGTCAAGGCAAGTGGATAGGAGCTAAAGTCGGTGTATTCTGTGTGACTCCTAACGAAGGAAATCGTGGTTGGGCGGATATAGACTGGTTCCGGATGACTAAGTAATTGATAGATAACTGACAAAGAGAAATAAAGATTAAGAATTAATACGAAGATAGTAAGATTAAGATGAAAAAGTTGGTAGTAGGTTTGGCTGTGATGTTAGGGTTCTGTATGTGTGCTCATCAGCCTTCCGGTACATTAGATGTGAATAAGGCATTGGATTACTGTGCAGAGCAGACACAACGTACGCTTGCGGAGCTGAAAACAGATTCCGGAATCGATTATACGATGATGCCGCGTAATATCATGGCCGATGAGCAACATTGGAACTGTCGTAAAGCGACGAAAGAAGAATGGTGTGCGGGATTCTGGCCGGGAGTGCTGTGGTATGATTATGAATATACGCAAGATAAGCATATTAAGGAAGAAGCGGAGAAGTTTACGAACTCTCTGGAGTTTCTTTCCAAGATTCCGGCTTTCGATCATGATTTGGGATTCCTTGTTTTTTGCAGTTATGGAAACGGTTATCGGCTAACCAAGAATCCGGCATATAAACAAGTAATTCTGGATACTGCCGACACACTGGCTACTTTATTCAATCCGGTAGTAGGAACAATACTTTCATGGCCTCGTGAAGTAGAACCTCGTAACTGGCCGCATAATACAATCATGGACAATATGATCAACCTCGAAATGCTTTTTTGGGCGGCAAAGAACGGCGGCAATCCCTACTTATATGATGTAGCGGTAGCACATGCCGACAAGACCATGAAATGCCACTTTCGTCCCGACTATACTTCGTATCACGTTGCTGTATATGATACAATTACAGGTAATCTGATTAAAGGTGTCACTCACCAGGGATATGCCGACAGTACTATGTGGGCGCGTGGGCAAGCATGGGCGATTTATGGATACACAGTAGTCTATCGAGAAACGAAAGACCCTAAATATCTTGACTTTGCGCAGAAAGTGACGGATGTCTATTTGGAAAGACTTCCTGAAGACAAAGTACCCTACTGGGATTTCGACGATCCGGGAATACCGGACGCTCCCCGCGATGCTTCAGCAGCAGCAGTTGTAGCTTCCGCCTTGCTCGAACTGTCCACTTATCTTCCGAATGGAAAAGGAAAATATTATAAAGACGCTGCAATCGAAATGTTGGCAAGTCTAAGTTCCCGCCACTATCAGAGTGGCAAAAGTAAACCTTCATTCTTATTGCATAGTGTAGGACATTGGCCGAATCATTCGGAAATAGATGCGTCTATTATTTATGCAGACTACTATTATATCGAAGCATTGCTAAGATTAAAACGTTTGCGGGAAGGACAAACAGTACAAGGATAAATATTTATACCGGTCTGTTGCGGAAAGTAACGATACGAATATAATATTACAAGGTAAAAAAAGAAATGCTCTGCAAAGAACGTTCAGTTCTCGCAGAGCATTTTTACTGGTTAGGGGTTAGGTTCTTTTTATTATTGTTTCACCTTGATGATGTCATAGTTCAGATCGCTGACAGCTTCCTGTAAGCTATCGTTTACCAGACGAAGGGTGGTGTCGTTCACAATTACAAAATACATGGGAGCTTCACCGTTTTTCGGAGTTAACTTCACAGCCGTAACAGGTTTTTTGTTCACTACCTTGTGTACGGTTTGCTGTTTTCCGTTTGAGGTAAACGTCTTGTTTTGGCCCTGACCTTCAGCATCAAGGTAAGTCATATCCAGTGTATACGTAGTATCTACGCCGTCGGTTGCAGCGTTCAGGGTCAGTACATAGTCAATACCCGGACCGTCGGCAGCAGGAAGAGTACCTTCGTAAACTTCTGTCAGTTCGGTAATCGGAGTCATGGCAATGGCCAGACTGTCTGCTTCTGCCTCTGCGGTTTTGTTGGCTTTTGATTGGCAAGATGCCAAAGCAGCTACGACGGCTGCTAACATAATTACTTTTTTCATCGTTAAGTGCTTTAAGTTAATATAAATATAGTGAGCTATCGCTCGTTTTTGTCATAAATCTATTCCTCCTCGTCCCGTTTGATGACCAGCAGTTTGTCTACTCGTCCGCGGTCCATGTCCACTACTTCGAATTGCAGATTCTTGTAAGTGAAGATGTCTCCGGCTTTCGGGATACGGCCTATCAAGAACATTGCCAGTCCGCCTAGCGTGGTGAAGTCTTCCGATTCCAGGTCTTCATAGGATAAGATTCCCATTTCTTCCATGAAGTCGTCGATGTTCATTGAAGCTTCCACCAACATCGAACCGTCCTGCCTTGTGACGATTTCTTCTTCTTCCGTTTCGTCCTCTTCGAGGATGTCTCCAAAGATACTTTCGGTCAGGTCGTGCAGTGTGATAATACCTTCTGTGCTACCATACTCGTTAACAACAACTCCGAACTTGTTTTTGTTCTTCTTAAATAGCTCTAAAACTTTATTTGCATACAAACTTTCCGGAATAAAGAGAGGCGGACGGGCTATTTCACGCAGGTTGAACTCCTTCTGATTGCCCATTGTCAGGATAATATCTTTGACGGACACCACACCGATTATCTCATCTTTCCGTTCGTCCACCAACAGATACTTGCTGTAATGTTCTTCTTCGATAGTCTTCATCACCTTCTCCCGCGTATCGTCAGGATGAAGTATCACAACATCTCTGCGGTGCGTCATCAATTCATTGGCACGTTTGTCCGAGAAGCGGAATACATCGCGTATCATTTCCGTCTCTTCCTTGTCGATCACCCCTTGTTCCGAACTTTGGTGCAGAATCATTTTGATTTCCTCCTGTGTCATGGGGCGTTCTTCGCTTTTCAGTCCGATCAGTTTATTCAGCAGGCGGGTGGAGATACTGAGTAACCATACGAAAGGATAAGAGATTTTTGTCAGCAGAATCATTATCGGGCTGAATAAGATTGCATATCTTTCCGGATTGCTGAGAGCTATGGACTTAGGTACCAGTTCCCCGATGATAAGAGAAAGATAAGTGATCACTGCCACGGTAGTAATCATAGCCAGATTGCGCGCATAGGCTTCCGCTCCCGGAATAAGAGAGAACAGAGGAACAAGGTCGTCGGCAATGGCAACTCCACCATAAGCACCGGACACAATACCGATAAGTGTAATACCGATTTGGATAGTAGATAAAAACTTTTCCGGTTCTTCTAATTGCTTTAATACTCCTCGGGCAGATTTGTTACCTTTGGCTACAAGAGTTTCAAGACGTGCTTTGCTGGAAGATACCAGCGCGATTTCGTACATGGCAAAAATGCCATTCAGTACGAGTAAGAAAAGTATAATAAGAAATTCCATAAATGGATTAAAATGGTTATAGCCTCGAAATTACATGAAATCACGACACTATGCAAATCTATGTAATATATTAATGAAAATTTAATAATCGTGTTGTCTTTTTGGATATTGGAAGTGAGAAAGGGAATGCAGAGGTGAAGCCGCCTCTGTATTCCCTTTTTTATATAAGATAAAGCGAGAGATACTCCTTATTTTTTATAGCTGTCTGCTTTGGCTTTGGCGCGTTCGATGCGTTTGGCGGTATCCGGGTGAGAGGAGAACATTCTCTGTACATAAGAAGATTTCGGAGCGTCTTTTG
>ERZ838516.1173-NODE-1173-length-35693-cov-136.877518_pt1 | contig 35693 bp, 35 predicted proteins | sample MGYA00519910_ERZ838516 | MGnify/ENA primary metagenome ERZ838516 (study PRJEB31850, sample SAMEA3708837) | human gut metagenome | biome: human gut; feature: human-associated habitat; material: faeces | place: China | collected 2014 ... | reverse complement strand
AAAAGAACAGAAGAACATATTGAGTTAAAAGGTAATAGTTAAAAAGTAAAAGCGGCGAGCGTATTGCATTTTCACTTTTCATTTTTCATCATTATTGAAATTATGTCTTTTTGTTCTTATGTCATAACAAAAAAACGGAAGAGTCACCCCTCCCGTTCTTCATTATTCATTCTTCATTCTTAATTCTTCATTATTTTTCATTATTCACTATCAAAACGTACTGATGTATTCCGGCGCCTGATAAACAGTAATATCGTCAACTGGAAATTTCGCTTTGTTTTTCGCCTTTGCTTCCGCCATGAACCGATTACATTCATCACTTGTAAAAATCCCCTTATTCATTGCAATAGTCAGCACATCCAGCGTTCCAATATATTCAATACCATTCTCATCACAATAAGGAGCCACATCCCGAAAGTTACTACTTGCGATAACCTCCTGTCCAAAACGCGCCATCGACATACAAGCCCGTTCTCCGTCCCCCAGCATCGGATTCTCTTTTTTAAGCCGGAAAAACTCTCGCCGGATATTTTCATTGGCATAAGGGAAAGCAATCTTGCATACCTTGCAGCGCTCCATCCACTTGTCCACCTTCCGTTTCCTGTCCGGCTCCGTAGGATGATAGCTGGCCTCCTTGTACACATTCTCTACAATCATCACGGCATGAGGCTGCAGAATTTCCGTCAGCCTGTCTATATAACCGGTAGCCATGAAATGAGAGATGACATCGGCATCCACCAATATTACTTTATTCCTCCCCATATACCTCTTGAGAAACATTAATTTCCATATCCATCAGCAACGAGTAATACTTTGCCTGAGAAATACGCCCCTTATCATATAATTCACGAGCTTTCAAGTTATAATCTCCCACCAGCTCCGTCTGATAAGTAGGATAATACAACTGCGTATTATAACCGTATTCGATTGCCGAAGCAACCACATTTTTCTGGTAAAGGTCAAACGTTTTCTTGGTAATCCATTTCAAGTCCTTCAGCCGGGTAAGAAGCGCCGCCCTTGAGCAAAGAAAATTCTGCTCCACCTTCAGAAGAGTAGCCAAGGTTATTTTGTCAACCTGCTGTTCCTCGGCAGGAACCAGTTCCTTCAACCCCATTTCCGGAAGCAGAAGGTAGGCTGCAAACACATCGGCATTATACTCTTCCTCCTCTTTTTTATTAAACAGCCCCGCATTGTTCTGCGACACCTTAAAATCTTTCTGATACAACAAGTGATACAACTCATGACAGGCAGTAAAACGCTGCTTGGCATAAGACAAAGCCGTATTTATCAACATAAAATACTTGTCAGAAGAAGATCCGTTTCCCTTTATCCGGATTGCCATGCCCGAAAAATTATCATCCAGCTTCTTAAACCACGTAAGCACGTGCTTTTCTTTCAATATCTGATGAATGCGCACAGGGTCCTTTGTAGTCACGTGCATCTCCTCCCGCAACCTGGTTGCAAGACATTCCAGTTCAACTTTACTTCTCAAGCTCATTGCACATCTGAATATAATTTCTGACTATTTTCTGAAATTGAGAAATCTGACCAAGATTTCCAATATTTCCCGTCTTACGATACGCACAGGCCACAGATGTCTGAAAAAGCTGTTCATTTTCCTCCATCAGATCGTATTCATCCACGTTATACAGAGTGGCCAGTTTCTCCATTGCCTCCAAAGGAACTACAGTCTCCCCTTTTTCATATTTCACGTATGCCGGCTGACTGATACCTAAATAATCACTGATTTCCTGCTGGGTATAGTTCAAATGCTCACGAAAAGCCTTGATATTTTTCCCGATTACCTGATCAAGTCCCATATTTTATCAATTAAATGATTCGTTTGCAAAGATACTCATTTTTAAGTTATAAAAACAGAAAATACAAATAAAATCAACCCGATTTATAACTTTTATTTATAGAACCAAAAGCAAAGGGTGAAGAATGAGAATATTCCTTTTTGTTTTTAGACAAAAGAACAGAAGAACATATTGAGTTAAAAGGTAATAGTTAAAAAGTAAAAGCGGAAGCAATCATAACAAAAAAAACGGAAGAGTCACCCCTCCCGTTCTTCATTATTCATTCTTAATTCTTCATTATTCACTCTTCATTCTTCATTATTCTCCATTCTTCGCCTTCCGGTTAATCACATGGTCAAACCAGAGGTTCAGCAGCGTCCATACCACCACGTCAATCACGAACACCAGCGTGTTGTTCATATAAAGAATCGCCACGATGGTAAACGCACAGAAGCAGGCCGACATCAACTGAATCGTTACCAGCGCCCTCCGCGGTGAGAAACCCATGGCCAGGAACTTGTGGTGAATGTGCGTCTTGTCGGGCATGAACAGCGACCGCTTGTTACGCGCACGCCGCAGCACCACGCGAATCACATCCAAGCACGGCACCATCAGCACGCTGAACGACACCAGCACCGGACTCGTCTTCATCGTGAGCAGCATATCCGGCTCATACATACAGTACTTGATGACAAAGAAGCTCAGAATATACCCCAGCGTCAAGCTGCCGGTATCCCCCATGAAAATCTTCCTTCCCAAATCCGCACTGCCGAACACGTTGTACGAAAAGAACGGGATAATCACACCCACCGTCACGAAAGCCAGCATGGCATAGCTCCACATGCGGAAATGCACGAACAGCACCCCGAACACCAGCAGTGCCACCATACTCAGCCCCGACGCCAGTCCGTCGATACCGTCAATCAGGTTGATGGCATTGGTAATGAACACCACCAGCAGCATGGTCAGCGGAATACCTACCTCTGCAGGAATCAGGTAAATGCCAAAGAGACCATAGAAATTGTTGATATACAAGCCCGACAGCGGAAACATCGCCGCCGAGATAATCTGCACCAGGAACTTCTTACGGTAGCGCACCCCAATCAAGTCGTCGGCAATGCCCACGATATACAGCAGGGTCAGCCCTCCCGTCAGAAAAAGAAACTCGCACACCAGGTCCGTTGTCGATGTATCCGCAGGTCCGTGGCCCGTCATCAGCCGCACGGCCGTAAACACACACAAGGAAAAAAGAATCACCGGAAAAAAGGTCACTCCCCCGAGGCGAGGTATCGGACGTTTGTGTACTTTCCGTTCATCAGGCACGTCAAACAAGCGTTTGCGCAATGAAATAATCAGAATATTCGGGATAATGATTCTCCCCAGTATCACTGCCGATACAAATGCAGAAATGATAATATACAGATTCGCCATTGTCCGTTTGGATTTTGAATAGTGCAAAGGTAGGATTTTATTTCGAATCCTGAAAACTTTTTAGGCGCCGGACACCTTCTTTTTACGATTTAGAAAACTTTTGTCCCGCTACAGCTCCTTTTTCACGTCAAAACAGGGGCAGGCCTTGGTCCATTCCTCCGGTTCCACCGTCCCGTCGCCGTCCAGATCCGGGCTCAGGTCGCGATGCCCCACCACCTGCGTGATGGCCGGGAAATCCGATTTCAGCACCCTCACCAGAATCCGGAGCGAACGCTTCTGCAGTTCCGTACGCGTATCCGCCGGCTGTCCCTGCGCATCCAGTCCCCCTTCGTACGCAATGCCGATGCTGTGCTCGTTATACCCCTTGGCATGCGCTCCGGCCCGTTCCACCGGCCGCATTGTACAAATTTCACCATCCGTGCGGACAAAATAGTGATATCCGCAACACTTGAACCCCCGTTTCCGGTGCATCTTCGTCAGTTCGGCAGGCGAGAGCGGGCGGTCCGCTCTCGTTGCCGTACAGTGAATCACAATCATGTCAATTTTTCTCATCACAATCCGGTTTTCTTCCGGTCAGGAGACAGAGAATACACTTCAGCACCCTGACCACAATCCATTTTACTTTCGTCATCTTCTCACGCCTTAGTTCCGATTACACCCCTGCACCGTCGTCCTCTTCCTCTTTCTTATACTTCACCGGCACCCGTTCGAAAGCCAGGTTGTTGATAGCCTCCTGCATCACCGTACCCGGGCGGAACAGCACGCGCACCTTTTCAATCATGCTGTCGGTATACGTATCTTCCGTAGCGGCTCCTTCCCCGCTCAGGCTCAGCTGCAGCGAACCCAGCTCACCCAGGCGTACGATTTCGCCGCCCTGCAAGCCTTCCGACACGATGTCCTCCAGTCCCGTCAATACCGCCATCACGTCGGCACGGGTCACGGTACACATCTGGTGAATACGTTCCGCTATTTCACGGATACCCATCTCGCCGCGAGCCTGCGACTGTGCATAATACTTCACTTCACCGCTTTCACGATCGGCCGGGTTCACACGCCCTACAACCGAATAAGTCACTGTTTTCTTCATAGGTCTTTCAAATTAAAAATTAATAATAAAATGAAGAATTAAGAATTAAGAATGATGAATCTTGAATGAAGAATTAAGAATTAAGAATGATGAATCTTGAATGAAGAATTAAGAATCCAGGAAACGTGCGCACATTCTTCATTATTCACTCTTCATTCTTCATTATTTGATTGTTCTTCATTATTCACTCTTCATTCTTCATTGTTTCTTACATAGGCAAAGTTACATTCCCCGTTTCCGCCCATGTAGACATTTGAGGACATACGAAGACTTACGAAGACATTCGAGGAAATTTGAAGACTTTTGAAGACATTAGAAAAAGGAAACGCCGCCGCTTACGGCTCTCCAAGGAACCTCACAATCAGTTCCACCTCCGATTTCAGGAAAAACTTGCGGTTTTTCTGGTAGCCCGACCGCTCGAGCTCCCTTTCCAGTTCCGCACACTGCTTGATCCATCGCCCCAGCCCCTGCAGGGCACCTTTTTTACCAGCCTGCGGAAAATACAAGCCCGCCAACTCACTTTTCCGGTAAGCCTTCAGGCAGAAACCCTCCCGTTCCTCCCCGGAAACAGCTCCCGGTCCCGTTTTCAATTGCATGTAGTTCATTGTTCCGTTTTATTTTAGTTACCTATAAATTTACACAATTCCGGTCGGATACACAAGTTTTTCCGCCCGTTTTTCCCGGTATTTTTCCTTCTTCGGAACACAAAAAGCCACATGAAAATCAAAGCATTACCACCAGCCGGCGACCGGTCGATGAAGACTACTCTTCAGCCGGCGCCTCGGTGAATCGTCCCATGGCACGACGGTTGCGGTTCACCTCTTCGATGGTGTACATCACCACCCGATACCCCCTCTTTCCCGCCACGCGAACCTGCTCGAATCCCGCCTTCCGCAAGGCAAGCCCCACCTTGACGGCACTGAGGGGATTCTTCATGCCCCCGTTGATGTGCTGCAGAATCTCGCCCACCGTCAGGAACATACATTCCTCGCCGGGCATCGGCACGCGGAAAAAAGCCAGCAGCAAGTCCGTTTCCAGGCTGGCCGTCTCAAACCGCTCGTTGCGTGCGTTCACCTGCGCGATTTCCTCCTCGTCGAACCAGTAGCGGAACCCCTTCTTCCACAGCATCAGGGCCTGCCCGTACACCCCCGCATAGTCCACGGGGTGCGTGTAAGGGTCGTCAATGTGCACCACCGTAAAGGGCAGCCAGCGCCGGCTTCCCGTAGGGTCGTTCAGAAACTCCGGCTGGTTGGTCGTGCCGCAGAAACTCGCGATGTGCGGACGGTTCTCCTTGTAGTGCCCGTACGCCCTCCGTTCGTTCACCGCCGGCATAGTCACCATCGCCTTGAGCTGGTTGATGTCGCCCAGGCGCAGCTCGTCAATCTCCTCCAGGCAAATCAGCGCAAATTCCGACAGCGCCAGGTTATCGTCCTTCGTCAGCCGTCCGCTGTTGGAGCGCACACAGAAATACCGCTGCAGTTCAGGCGGCAGCAGCCGTGCCAGCCAGGTCGTCTTGTAGCAGCCCTGCCGCCCCACCAGCACCAGAATCTGGTGGTTCGTCACCTCCTTCACCATCAGCGACACCACCACAGCCACCAGCCACTTGCGGAAACAATCATCAAACAGTTTCGCGTCACCCTCCACGTGCACCGTGGCCGCCAGCCGCCCGATGTGGTCGGTCACCCCGTCCCACGGAGGCAGCGAGCGGAAATACTCCGTAAAAGGGTTGAACTCCGGCACGAACTCCGACTCCAGCACCGAGCGCACATCGCACAGGCGTACCGTGTGCCCCTCCTTGGTCATGCGGCTCCACAGCGAGTTCACCAGGCGGTCGGTCAGCTCCACAAACTCCTCGGCCTCGGGATGCCGCATCTCCTCCTTCCCGGTAATCACGTTCTTCCGGAACTCCGCCTGCGTGGCGAGAAACTGCTCAATCTCCTGGGGCGTGGCCAGCTGGGAACGTCCTTCCCCCTTCTTCTCCCTCTTCGCACGAAACAGTTCCGCCTCGCGCCGTCCGTGCGCCTCCGTATCGGCATAGCACGAGCGGAAAATGGCCGCCACGTCGCCGTCGTATTCCGGAAAACGTCCGTCCGCCCAGCCGATGGCCTGCTCCAGCGGCAGCCCGAACTCGTTCATCAGATACCCCATGCGCATGATGTACTCGTTGTGATGATGCGGGGCATACACCACGCCCTGCTCGTCCAGCTCCCTGCGGATACGAGCCACCACACGCTCCACCCGACCCCTGCGCGGCTCATCCGCCTTCTTCATGCGCGAAAGGTCGAAGCGGAAAGGTTCCGCCCCGTCGTGGTAATGCACCTGCGCGTCATGCGCCAGTCCGCTCAGTCGCGTGGCATTCTTGCAGGCAGGGTCGAAAGCACACTTCGTCAGCTTCTGGTAATACTCATTTACCCTGTTGAACACCTGAGCGTACAGTGTCAGACGGTCATTGTCGGCCACCTCCCCGTCCAGGCAGTAGCGGCACACCACCCTCACCCCCTGCCCGCTGATGGTAGTATAAGCCAGCAGAGTATGCGGGTCGGCACACACTTTTTCGAACACCTCCTCCGCCTGTCCTTCGGGCAGATGGTCAAAGTCCACCATCGAGAGACCTGTCCAGCCGCTGATGTCGGTTCTTCGCTTACCACTATCGAAACGCACCGCTACGGCAAAGCAAGGGCAGGCCGACTTTTCCCGGCCGGCAGCCGTCTTCTGCCCCTGCGAGCGGTAGTAACGGTATTTTTCGGTGTGGTCGGCCAACACCTTGTCCTCCCGAATCAGACGGACCACTTCATCAAGACTCACCGCCACGGGCATCGTGTCGGCATAACCCTTAAAAATACTTAGCATCATTTTGTTCATTTTCTCGTGTTTTATTTAATGATTTATTAAATTTGCAATCCTTTTAGTTTTAATTTTTGCGTTTCCTTTTCAAAACTGCGAAACGAATGTAACAGAAGTTTGTTAAATTAACAAATTTGTATTGCACACATGTGTGCAATATTTTAACCAATAATTTACTATAATTTTATTTTTTAAACAAAAATGCGTATGAAACAAGCGAAATTGATTGAACTAGGACAGATGCTGGAAGCGTGGCGCCACCAGGTGCTGTCGCACGGCCGTACCCTCACCGTACAAGAGTTGTGCCGACTGGCGCCGATGAGCGCACACACGTTTCAAAAAGTTAAAAAGGGCTCCTGACGGATCTGACATTCCTCGGCCGCATCCTCGCCGTGTACCACCGCCTGCTTGCCGCCGATCCGCAGAAGCAGGACGAGCTGCTCCGCGACTTTTTCCGTTCACTCACCACTGATTTAGAGCGAATTAAATCAAGCCAAGGCATTCAACCACCTCACACAAAAGACACAGAACGGCAGTGAAGAACCGGCCTTCCCCGGGCCACCGCTTGACGGGTTGTCGGGGTTGGCACCGGTTTTGCAAACTCTCTATATACAGGTGTGGAACAAGTATGACACACTTGTTCCACACCCCGCGTATATACATTTTATAAAAATGCCTGCCAACCCCGACAACCCGTCATGTTTCCCTTTCCGGAACTCCCCGAAAACGCCCTTGCGTTTTGAATCGAACGCCCTTGCGTTTGAAGTAAAACGTACTTGCGTTTTATCACAAACGCACTTGCGTTTCAGGTAAAACGCCCTTGCGTTTTTCTCACACTCCGCCCTGTACCCAATACATTGTTCCAGAATTGTTACAAAATCCGCCGATATGCCCACTTTTTCATTGATTTCCACCCTTTTCACCGATAAAAACCTCTCCATAAGTTGAATAAACCAAAAATAAGGCTTAATTTTGCAGCCGATTATTGGCCGCTGTGTTTACCGCCCCAATCCATAGCTGGGAGTGGTAACGGCGAAGCACACCCTATGCGCAGGGAAATTCCTTTAGAAAAATCATAACAAAACCATAAGAAAAGATGAAGATACGCAAAGTAGTCTGTATGCTGACGTTGTCCACCCTGCTGGTGAGCGGGTGTACGTCTTACCAGAAATCGCTCTACCTTCAGAACGAACAAGTACTCAATGAATCCCTTGAAGGACAGCTCTATGACTTCCGCATCATGCCTAAGGACGAGCTTACTATCGTAGTAAGCACTACCGACCCCGAGGCTTCGGCTCCTTTTTACCGGAAAATCGGACAGAGCAAAGAAAGTACCAGTAACAACAATGTGGGTATGGATGGGGCTAAATTGTTGGCCTATCTGGTAGACAATCAGGGCTGTATCGATTTCCCCGTATTGGGTACCCTCAAGGTAATGGGCCTGACCAACCGTGAATGTGAAGCCCTGATTCGCGAAAAGCTCCAGCCCTACTTAAAGGAAACACCCAATGTCACGGTGCGTACCTCCAACTACAAGTTCAGCGTATTGGGCGAAGTAGGACGCCCGGGTACCTATACTACCGATGCCGAAAAAGTCACCATCTTCGAAGCCTTGGCACAGGCAGGCGATATGACCCTATTCTCGGTACGCGACGACGTACAGTTGCTCCGCGAAGACTCCACAGGCGTGCGTCGGGTATATCACCTCAACCTGAATGAAGCCAATGTAGCCCAGTCACCTTATTTTTATTTGCAGCAGAACGACGTGGTCTATGTCAAGCCCACCAAGGCAAAAGTACGTACCAATACCTTTAACAGCAATTCCTCCATGTGGATTACCCTGCTCAGCATCGTGACATCCATCACTTCACTTGTACTTGCAATTTCCAAATAATAACGACAATTACCTATGGCAGAAGAAACCAAGAACTACCTGCTGGAAGAAGACAACGAAACTTCCGGCTTCGACTATAAAGCATTTTTCATCAAACTTCTGATGTACTGGCCCTGGATTCTGGGCTGTGTGGCTGTATTCCTGATTGGCGCCTTTTTCTACCTCAAGACCCTGACCCCTCTTTACACCGTCAGTTCGTCCGTCCTGATTAAGAACGAGAGCAAAGGAGGAACAAGCGGAGCCAATCTGGAAGATTTGGGCTTTGTTACTTCTTCCACCCAGAGCTTTGACAACGAGCTGGAAATCCTGCGTTCACGTACCCTGATTAAGAAAGTAGTGACCGCCCTCGACCTCTATGTCAGCTACTCCGTACCCGGCCAGTTCCGCGACACCGAGCTTTACAAACAGTCACCCGTCAAGGTATGGGTAACCCCTGAAGAAGCCGAACGCATGGGCTATGCCCAAGTCAAGATGTCTTTCCGCAACCAGCAGCTTCACGAAGTACTGGTAGAGCACGAAGGCCAGGAATGGAAAAAAACGGTAGAAAGTCTGCCCGCAGTCTTCTCCACCCCTGTGGGCGTATTCACCTTTTCCGCAGCCGACTCTACCCTGCAAACTATCCGACCTGTACCCGAAATGATTCAGGCTACAGTCATATCACCTAATGCAGCAGCAGCCTCCTGCCGCAACCGCTTGGCAGTAAGTCCAAGTAGTAAGTCTACCACCATAGCCCAACTTGCCATTACGGGTAGCCAGGTATCTCGCAGTACTGACTTCCTGAACAAATTGGTGGAGCTCTATAACGAAGAAGGTAATAACGACAAGAATGAGGTAGCCGCCAAGACCGCCGAATTTATCGACGAGCGTATCCGCATTATCAACAAGGAATTGGGTACTACTGAAAGCCAGCTGGCCAGCTTCAAACAACGGGCGGGTGTGGTAGATATTGCTGCCGATGCTACCCAGGCTGCTGGTGAACAGGCCAGCTATGAACGTGCTTACGCAGAGAATGAGGTACAAATCAGTCTGGTCAATCACCTGAAGAATCATATTCTGAGTGAAAAGAGTCAGTATGAAGTAATCCCTGCCAACATTGGGCTGAACAACAGCGACTTGAATACCGTGGTACAGAACTACAACCAGATGCTGATTGAGCGCAAGCGTTTGCTGCGCACCTCGCACGAAGACAACCCAGCCGTGCAGAGCCTGAACGCCAGCATCGAAGTAATGCGTAACAGCGTAATGGGAGCCATCCAGACGGCCGAAAAAGGCTTGCTTATCAATCGCCAGGCCCTGCAGGCACAGACCCGCAAATATGCCGGCAAGGTAAGCGATGCCCCCGTGCAGGAAAAAGAATACCTCAGCATGTCACGCCAGCAGGAAATTCAGGCCAATCTCTACCTGATGTTGTTGCAAAAGCGCGAAGAAAACAACATTACCCTGGCTTCTACCGCCAACAATGCCCGCGTCATCGACGAGCCTCTGGCGGGTGGTCAGATTTTCCCTACTCCTTCACAGACTTACATGATTGCCCTCGTATTGGGCTTAGGACTTCCTGTAGGACTGATTTTCATTTGGGGATTGCTTCAGTTCAAGATACAGACTCGCGGTGATGTAGAAAAAATCACCACTCTCCCTATTGTAGGTGATATTCCACTCACACCAGAAACTAGCGAAGGCGCCATTGTAGTACGCGAAAACCGTAACGAGCTGATGGAAGAAGTGTTCCGCTCCGTTCGTACCAATATCCAGTACATGCTGCAGGAAGGACAGAAAGTAATCCTCTTCACTTCCACCACTTCCGGCGAGGGCAAGAGTTTTAATGCCGGCAACCTGGCCTGCAGTTTTGCCTTTATGGGTAAGAAAGTAGTGATTGTAGGTCTCGACATCCGCAAACCCGGACTGAACAAAGTATTCCACCTCTCTCATAAAGAAGCCGGAATTTCACAATACCTTTCCGATCCGGAACATACAAATCTGCTCAGCCTGTGTCAGGTATCTATGGTTTCACCCAATCTTTATATCCTACCCGGTGGCACCATCCCTCCTAACCCGACCGAATTGGTGGCACGCCAGGCACTCGATGACGCTATCCAGCAATTAAAGCAACACTTTGATTACGTGATATTGGATACCGCCCCCATCGGCATGGTAACCGACACCCAGCTTATCGCCCGCGTAGCTGATTTAAGCGTCTACGTATGCCGCTCCAGCTACACTGCCAAGAGTGAATTCAAACTGATTAATGAATTACAGCAGAACGGCAAGCTGCCCCACCTCTGTGTATTGATTAATGGAATCGATATGAATAAACGTGAAACCGGCTCCTACTATGGCTACGGCAAGTATGGCAAATACGGGCACTACGGTTACGGAAAGAAATACGGCTATGGCTACGGTTATGGCTATGGACAAAAGAAATAACTAAGGCAGAGTCTTTCCCACGGGATGGGAGAGAAATTTTTCATATTTAAAATTATTCCAGCCGATGTGAATCGCCTGGAATTTATCAGGCAACACAAAAATTTATTTTTTAATTGATATAAGTCCCATGCGAGAGTCACGTACAAAAAAAAGTCTCAAAAACGCACAAGTCAATTTAATATTTTACTTTATAACATTAGCTCTTTCATTTTTCTCAAGAAAAATCTTCTTGGATTATCTTGGTGCAGAATTTATAGGATTGACAGGAACATTACAAAATCTTTTAGGTTTCCTGAACTTAGCAGATTTAGGAATAGGTGCTTCAATCGGATATGTATTGTACAAACCAATATTTGAGAAAGATGAGAAAAAAATCAATGAAATAATTTCCGTTTTTGGCTTTTTATACAGAAGAATAGGACTTATCATTCTATCAGCCGGTATCATATTATCCTTTTTTCTCCCATTAATATTCAAAGATATTAACATAAACTTAGGTGTAGTCTATGCCGTATATTATGGTTTTTTAGCATCTTCACTAATCGGCTATTTTATCAATTATAAACAAACATTATTAGGAGCAGATCAACGAAACTATGTAGTAGTAGGATACTTTCAAACAGCTACGCTAATCAAGACCTTAATACAAATGGCAGTAGCTTATTATTCTACGAATTATTATATTTGGATAGCAATAGAATTAGCTTTCTCCATATTATTCTCCATTATTCTTAATATAAAAATTAAGCAAACATATCCATGGCTCAAATCATCCATAACTGAAGGGAAAGTCCTTTATAAAGATTATGACGTAATTCTGAAAAAGGCCAAGCAAATGTTTGTACACGTATTATCAGGCATGGGAAGAACACAAATCTTACCTTTCCTGATATATGCTTACGAATCACTAACAATAGTGGCCTATTATGGAAACTACACAATCATCACCTCAAAATTAAGTTCTTTAGTTGAAAATTTTCTGAATAGTACAGGCGCAGGAGTTGGGAATCTAATTGCAGAAGGTAATAAAGAGAAAATTCTTGAGGTATATTGGGAGTTATTCACAATTCGTATTATCACAGCGTCCACTACTGCTTTTATGGTACTTACCATGGTTAATCCATTTATCAAGCTTTGGTTAGGAGAAGAATATATACTACCAACAATTATTCCGATACTTATGGTTATAAATCTTTTTATGAATCAGACACGAGGAGCACATGAGCAATTTCTATATGGATACGGCTTATTTCAAGACACATGGGCACCCTTGGTTACTTTAACATTAACCATATCTGTCGGTTTACTTGGAGGATATATTTGGGGGTTGCCCGGCGTTTTACTTGGAGATTGTATAAGTGCCATGTTTCTATTTGTTTTATGGAAACCGTCTTTCCTTTTTAAATCTGGATTCAAGTTACCTTTAAAATTTTTTTGGATTAACTACTTACAAAAAGTAATAAGTGTAATTATATGCATGTTTATAAGTTGGTGGCTTCTGTCATTTATCCCAATAAACATGGATAGTTTTACAAACTGGATTGTATATTCCATAATATCATTGATTTTATTTGAATTACTACTTCTTTCTGCATTTTATCTACAGTTTAAAGAAATGAAACAGATTTTCTCAAGATTTTCCAATATCATATTGAAAAAAGTATGCTAAAACAAATAAGAACTATAAAATGGCTATTTTTACTGAAAGGAAAAAACTACATAAAAAGTTTAAATAGACAATTCCCCCATATAGAACCTTCTTCAAAACTTAACTCATGCCATTTCTATCTGAATAAGACCACAGAATTAACTATAGATAGTGAATGCTACCTCAGAAACGTAAAAATATTTGCTTTCTCCGGAACCAACAAGATCTATATAGGCAAAAACACTAAAATATCAGACTGTATAATAATAGCCAACAATGGAAACATTACAATAGGGAAAAACAATATTATACAAAAATCTGATGATAGTTTTCAAACTAAATTTCAAGTAGACAATGGAAGCTTAAGAATTGGAGACTACAACAGGATTTCGTGTGTTATCTGGATTCGATTTGGAGGACTGGTAGAAATTGGTTCCAGAAATGCCATAAATCAAAGAACCGAGATACGGGCTGATGAAAAGATAACAATTGGAGATTACAACCAGATCTCATATGATTGTGTTATATGGGATACCAATACTCATAACATCTATACCGCAGAAAAAAGACGTGAAATTACAGACAAGCAATACCCTGCATTTGGTCTGGAATATGAAAAGCCCAAAACCTCACCTGTTGCAATTGGGAATGACTGCTGGATTGGTAGAAGAGTATCTATTCTTAAAGGAACTTCTATAGGTGATAAGTGCGTTATCGCTTTCAATACTACACTTTCCAAGCAACAATTAAGGCCCAATTCCACTGTCATGAATTCTTACAATCTCATTATTAAAGAAAATGAATTATAAGGATATTACACGCAAAGATTGGATAGAAATCTTGCTGAAAATTACATTGCCTATTCTCGAAAGAAGTGCGAATGGCAATCTTAAAAAAGAAATGCCTAAAGGTGCATTCTTTAAAGAAGACCAGTACTTAGAAGCTATAGGAAGAATTATATGCGGTATTGCCCCATGGATAGAATGCGAAAAGAATGGTTCAGACTTTGAGCATTCACAAAAAAAATATGTAACTAGTCTAATAGTTAAAACAATTGACAATATAACCCAAACAAATAGTTCCGACTATATCAATTTTGCACAAAGTGCCCAAGCCTTAGTTGATACTGCTTATCTAGCACAAGGTTTCTTACGCTCCCCTATTTTATGGCACTCACTGAGTAAAGAAATTCAAGAAAGACTTATCTTGGAAATTCTTAAAACGAGAAAATTCAATCCCGGGGACAATAACTGGTTGCTGTTTGCTTCTATTATTGAAGCATTTCTATTAAAATACACTTCAGTACCCCTCATAAAGGAACGCCTCAATAAAGGTTTGAACTATTTTTCTACGTTCTTCTATATGGGGGATGGAATGTATGGAGATGGAATAACATTTTCAATGGATTATTATAACAGCTATGTTATACATCCTATGCTGCTCGATGTACTGCAAGTATGTATTGATAAGATTCCATCCACAAAATACGATGAATTATTCAAGACTGCTATTCTACGTTTTAGAAGGTTTGTGGAAATACAAGAACGAACCGTGTCCTCCAATGGCACCTACCCGATTTATGGTAGGACACAAATATGTAGATTAGGAGCCTTTCAAGCTTTATCGTATTCCATATATAAAAAACAGATTCCGGAAAGTTTATCAACTTCTCAAATTAAAGGATGCTTGAACTCCTTATTGTGCAACTTTATGGGTAACGATAAAAACTTTGACAATCATTCATTCCTTACCATAGGGATTAATGGCAGTCAACCTAGTATCGCAGAAAGTTATGTATCCTATGGAAGTGCCTACCATATATGCAATTTCTTTCTATGCTTGGGCCTTCCCTTCACTGATAAGTTCTGGACTTGCCAAGCTACAGAATGGACGTCATTAAAATTATCAAACGGAACTGATATTCTACAAGACCATGCATTGCATGATATCACCTATAGACACCAAGTTGTCAACACAATAAAAAAACTAATCTATTTATTTAAGTTAAGATTACACTGACATGCATAATCCATTAGTATCTATCTTAATTCCACTCTATAATGCCGAACAATATATAGAAGAAACTATTACCAAGGCATTACAACAAACTTATTCAAACATTGAATTAGTGATTGTAGATGATCATTCTACTGATAATTCCTTGAAGATAGCTCAAAAGTACGCTTCTGAAAAAGTTCATGTCTACTCCAACCCTAAAAAGGGGGGTAACTCTGCAAGAAATTATGCTTTCGAGAAATGTAATGGTAAATATATCAAATTCATGGATGCGGATGACTATTGCACCAATGAGATGATAGAGAAACAGATGGACCGTATGTTGAAAGATGGAGATGAAAATACACTCGTCTTCTCTCCCGTAAAAATGCTCTATCCAGACGGGCACATTTTTCTGCCCCCAAGAGAAATAGATAAAGACTATATACCTGGGATTGAACTTTTAATAGATATCTGGAGAGGTAAAGGATGGAATTGTCCTCATTGCCACTTAATGCATAGAAATTTATTTATCAAAAGTGGAGGATGGGATGAAACTATTATAAAAAATCAAGATGGAGAATTCTTTGCAAGAGTTGCAGCCAAAGCTTCAAAATCCATCTCGGTTAAAGACGTTTGTGCTATATGGAGACAAACCGGAAATGGAGTTAGTACTAAATTAACTACAGCCACTCAAAACTCTATTTTAAAAACCTATGAGATTATTACTCATTTAATAATAGAATATAATAACACTGAGAGTAACAGACTTACTTGTGCAAGTTACATTGGCAATTTTGTTTATTTCAATTATATTAATATAGACTCGATTATGCCAAAAGTCTATGAAATACTCGATTATTTACAAGAGCCATTAATCCTGCCAAAAAGGAAAATACTAATATTCCTGAAATTTTTCTTAGGCTGGAAAAATGCACTTCGATTAATACATAAATATAAATTATAAAAATGATACCTAAAATAATTCACTATTGCTGGTTTGGAGGAGCTCCAAAGTCTGCATTTATAAAAAGGTGTATGCAGACATGGAAAAAGAAGTTACCGGACTATAAATGGAAAGAATGGAATGAAAGTACATTTGATATTAACTCCGTCCCTTTTGTGAGGGAAGCATATAAAGCTAAAAAATGGGCATTCGTTTCAGATTATGTCAGATTATATGCACTATATACAGAAGGAGGAATTTATATGGACACAGACGTTAAGGTTATAAAATCATTTGATGAATTTTTAACATACAATTTCTTTTCTGCGCATGAGAAACACCCATTCTTTTATGAACCCCAAAATCTATCTTTATTAAATAAAGATTTGACTTTGAAAAATCCTGATATAATGGTTGAAGGATGGGCTATTTTATCAGCCATAATGGGTAGTGTACCTAGATTACCATACATTAAAGAATGTATAGAGCATTATAATAATTTAAGATTTGATGTTGTAACTAACAATATAAATGACTATGTAATTGGAAAGCACATAACAAAACCTTTATTACATTATGGTTACAGATTTTCTGACGAAAAACAAGTACTAAAAAATAATATGCTTATACTACCATCTACATTATTAGTAGGAAACCTAATGTATAAAGATAAAAATCCTTATGCCATTCATTTATGTAATGGAAGTTGGTATCAAAATACATTTGACAAAAAATTCAGAAATAATTTTCCCAGTATATATAGAATCTGGAGTTTTATAAATCGATTGTATAATGGTGTAAAACGTAGAATCAAATGAATATTCTTACATTAATTATAATTTTATTGATTATATTTTATAAGATAACTTTTTTTATTTTATTATGTATACCATTGAGAATTTTCAATAAAAAAAATGTTGTATCAAACATAACTATTTTAAAGGAATTCTCCAAAGGAAAAAATAATAACATCTCAGATATTCCTCAAAAACGAAAAAGTATTATAAAAAGGCTAAAAAAAATTATATGGCTCATATTGGATGGTTATTATAGATATCTTGGATATTGGATTGGATATTTTCCTTCCCAATATGTAAGGAACTTTATATACAAACACATCTTTTTTATGAAACTCGAGAGAAGTGTTACAATAAGATATGGTTTAAAATTATTAGGGGCCTCTGGAATCAAAATTGGGGAAGGAAGTGCTTTGGGAGATGAATGCTGGCTGGACGGAAGATATGATATAATAATTGGTAAGAATGTCAATATAGCCTCACAAGTTCACATGTGGTCTGCTTCACATGATATGAACGATCCATATTTTAGAAGTACTCCTTACACTGTTGGCCCTATCATTATTGATGATAATGCATGGATAGGACCGCACACAACAATTTTAGATAATGTACATATTGGAGAAGGTGCTGTTGTATGTGCTGGTGCTGTTGTAACTAAAGATGTTGAACCATTTGCTGTTGTTGCAGGTATTCCCGCAAAAAAAATAAAAGAACGAAATAGGGATATCAGATATAAATTAGGCGGTGCATCATTTTTTTATTAATATAATCTACTATGGACATAGCCCTTTGTTTTGATAGTAATTTTATAATGCAAGCAGGTGTAACTATTAAATCTGTTTGCTTGAATAATACCCAAGAAGAAATAGTTTTTCATCTCTTCATTAATAATGTATCTGCTGAAAGTCAGAATACACTAAAAGGATTGTTAGAAAACAGCAAACATAAATTAATTTTTTATGAAATAGATGAATCATTATTAACAGGATGGCCAGAAGTTTCCAGATACCCTAAAAGCATTTATTATAGGTTCTTCATAGCCCATAAGATTCCAAAGTACGTAAACTATATTTTATACTTAGATTGTGATATTATTGTTAGAGATTCTCTGAAAGAACTCTATGAAATTGATTTAAACAATAGAATTATCGCTGCAGTCCTAGATAGAACACCATTTGAAGTAGAAACAATGAACCGTCTACGATTACCAATAGAAAAAGGATATTTTAATTCTGGAGTTTTACTTATAGATGCTCCCAAATGGAGAAAAGAAAATGTCACATCTGAATTATGTAAATTGATTCATAAGTATTCAAATAAATTGGTATATCCAGATCAAGATGTCTTAAATCTTTTTTTTAATGACAATTGGAAAAAGCTACATTTGAGATATAATCTCCAACAAGGATTTATTTATGAGCATACTAAACTTTATTGGCCTTATTTTGAAGAATTGCATGAAGCTCAATCAAATCCTGCTATTATACATTTCTCAGGAGTAAAACCATGGTACCACGAATGCTGCAATCCATATAAACAATTATGGCTAGATGTTGCATCCAAAACTCCATGGAAAGACTATGTACCCCAAAGATTGTCATTATTAAAAAAAATAATATTTGAATTAAAGATATTTCTTATTAATCACATACATGTAATAAATGAGCGACAACCATTCTCCAAATATTGTAAATTAAATTAAGCGGAACCATTAACTATCTTTAAGTTTTATTATCATCACAAATTCAACATAAGAATATGGAAAAATTACTTACTATAGCTATATCCGCATACAATAAAGATAAATATATTGCACGTTGTATAACCTCTCTAATATGTCATAACATCCAATTATTGGAAATAATAATTGTAAACGATGGAAGTACTGATCGAACTTCACAAATAGCACATCAATTTTGTAAGTCATATCCTGATTCAATTATTGTAATAGACAAGCAAAACGGTCATCAAGGTTCATGCATAAACAAAGCGATTGAACTAGCAAGTGGAAAATATTTTAAAATGCTAGATGCTGATGATTATTTCTCAACAGAAGTGCTAGACTATGTTATCTCACAACTAAAGTTGATTAATGTAGACATGTTGGTAACAGGTCACATTATAGATAAAAAGCCCCCTATTTCTATTACTCCAATAAATATAAAAGATAACTTTATTTACAATCAGAATGAGGTTGATTTCTCCACACTAGGAATGCCTAACTGTTTAGGGATGCATGGAGTAGCTTTTAAGACCCAAATCTTGAAAGACAACAACATCCGACTTACTGAGAATTGTTCATTTAGTGATGCCGAATATTGTTATTATCCTCTAAAATACTGCAAAACAACTTATTTTATTAGCAGAAACCTATACATCTATCAAACAGAAATAGAAGGACAAGAGAGTTCTCTAAAGTCAGAAAAAGTAAAAAATGACGCATATCGTATATGTGAAAGAATGATAAAGGATTATATCACATTTAGTAATATAACCCCATCAATCATAAAACACAATGAAGAAGTTATTATAGAAAGATGTTTGAGTGCCTATCTTAGTTTATGTTTATTACATTTTAAAACTAATAAAAACGAAAATAGTCGTATAAATCAATTATTGGAAATATGTAAGACTCATAGTCCTAATGTTTATAAAAAAATAATTGGAATTCACACGAAGAAGATTCCATTCGTCTTAATATATAAATACACAAAACAATCATCCTACCATATTTATAGATTATTTAATTTTGTACAAAACTTTGGCAAATGAAGATTTTATTTATAGCAAATAATTTTCCTCCTATAGTGGATGGAGTAGGTGATTACACATACAATATTGCCAAACAATTTGTGGGACACAATCATAAAGTATATATTATATGTAAAAACAATCCTCAAATCAATACTCAGATACAAGATATGACTATACTCCCAATTATTGATAAATGGGACTGTAATTGTTATAAACCAATTATAAAGTTTATAAAGGAAAAAGCAATAGATATAGTATCACTTCAATATGTTCCTCATGGGTTCCATCCCAAAGGACTCCCCTTTCCCATTATTAAGTTGACGAGAGAAATAAAGAAAAGCAATACAAAATTATTTACGTTCTTTCATGAAGTCAGTGTAGAAAAAGAAAAAGGAAATATAAAGAGGACACTATTGAGCATGCTGATGCAACATATCAGCAAAAGAGTTATTGAAAATAGTGATTATGTAGCTACTAGCATCGAATATTATAAAAAAATGATACTTAGATTAGCTCCTAATAAAAAGGAGATTCCTCTTATTCCAATTGCTAGTAACATACCTGAGACGAAATTATCAAAAGAAGAATTATCAGCTTTAAAAAAGGAATTAGCCCCCAATAATGAAACAATTATTTCTTTTTTTGGGATAAGAAATATCCAAACCAGTATTGATGCAATAGTTGAACTGAAAGAACATGGATATAAATTAAAAGTCCTGTTAATCGGAAAGACATCTAAACACTTACCTAATAACTTACCAGCCGATACAATTAAAACGGGCACATTGGATATAGAAGAAATAGACCAATATTTGAAAATTTCTGATATTTTTATCTTACCAGAGAATAATGATGCTGGGTGCTCCTTTAAAAGCGGATCTTTGGCTGCGGGTTTAAGAAACAATCTACCAATAATCACTACAAAAGGAAAACTTACTTCAAAGGAACTTTGCAACCAAGATAATATCTTATTTTGTAATTTTACTACTGCAAATGAAGTAAAAGAAAGAATCTTATATTTAATAGATTGCCTGTATAAAAATAAGATATTAAACAATAAGGTTCATTACACAGATTGGAATGATACTTACAATATCTATATAGACATACTCATAAATAAGTCATTAAAATAGTAAAGCATAATTTAAATCATTTACCTATAAATGAAAAAAATAACAATATATCATCCATTCGGTAATGCCAATACACGGGCAGCTGTAGACGGAATTTACAAACAAGGGATTTTAGAAAGCTTCCATACATGCATAGCTTGCTTTAAAGGAAGTTTTTTATATAAATTCTCCTCTTTCGGACCCCTAAAAGAATTCCGAAGAAGATGTTTCAGTTCTTTTCTTCAAGAAAAAACAATTACTCATCCATTTAAAGAATTAGGCAGACAACTTTCTCCTAAATTTAAACTTAATTGTCTTACAGCACACGAGAAAGGTATATTCTGTGTGGATAATATTTGCCATGATTTGGATAATAAAGTGGCAAAACATGTACAGAAGAATAAAGAAAAAATAGGCGGAGTATATGCCTATGAAGATTGTGCACTGGAAACTTTCAGTTATGCAAAGCATAATGACATAAAATGTATTTATGATTTGCCGATAGGATATTGGCGAGCCATGCGAAGCCTTTTAAATGTAGAACGGACTAAAAATCCAGAATGGGCAATCACACTTGGAGGATTTAACGACTCAGACAAGAAACTACAAAGGAAAGATGCAGAGCTGCAATTGGCGGATAAAATCTATGTAGCTAGTTCGTTTACTAAAAAGACATTAGATATGCATCCAGGTAAATTAGCCGATATAGAAGTAATCCCCTACGGATTTCCTCCAGTGAATACTCAAAGAATATATGACGACCCTCAACACAGAAAAATTCGAGTATTATTTGTGGGAGGACTATCTCAAAGGAAAGGGCTTTCCTACTTCTTTGAGGCAATCAAAGGCTTAGAAGATAAAATAGAAGCGACGGTTGTGGGTAGAGGTAACTTGAATGCTTGTCCGGCTTTGAAAAAAGCCCTCTCAAAAGTAAACTATATTCCATCTTTACCTCATGATGAAATCCTCAAACTCATGGCAAATCAAGATTTGTTCATTTTCCCCTCTTTATTTGAAGGTTTCGGATTAGTTATCACAGAAGCTATGTCACAAGGTACTCCTGTAATTACTACAGATAGGACATGTGGTCCTGATATCATACATAATGGAATAGACGGTTGGGTAGTAAAAGCCGGCGAAACAAAACCTATTAGAGAATTGTTAGTGATGTTTATATCCAACCCCTCAATATTAATTAAAGCAGGACAGGCAGCAATACACACAGCCACCCAAAGACCTTGGAGTGTATATGAAAAAGAATTGGCCGAATCAGTAAACAAATTTTTAAATGACTAATTATTTGAACTTAAACAAACTGACAGAAGGAGAACCATACGCTTTATATAGAAAAGGAATATGGATATATATCTTTCTGCTGATATTTGAAGGAGCTTTAAGAAAGTGGGTTTTACCCTCACTAGCTACCCCACTCCTATTAGTAAGAGATCCTATCGCTATTTGGTTGACAATTGTAGGATTACAGAAAGGATGGATAAAAAGTGGTTATGCAAAAACAATGATGGTGGTGGCAAGCATTTCTTTTATTTTGACTTTAGCGGTAGGGCATCATAATCTTTTTGTCGCGTTATTTGGCTGGCGTATTTATTTTTTCCATTTTCCCATGATATTTGTAATGGGTAAAGTACTGACCAGAGCGGATTTGTTAAAAATTGGACAGCTTATTTTATGGATATCCATCCCCATGACAATATTAATCTTTATACAATTCCATTCTCCACAAACTGCATGGGTCAATATGGGAATAGGTGGAGAAGGAACAGCTGGATTTACAGGAGCAATGGGATACATGCGACCACCCGGAACATTCTCATTTACATCAGGCTATGTCATGTATCAAGCTGTAGTAGGATGCTACTTACTATATTATCTATTAATGAATAATACCCTCCCCAAAGAATATCAATTTTCAAAGATAGTATTAATCATATTGGCAGGATGCTATTTGTTATCAATCCCTACCTCAATCTCCAGAACACATTTTTTTCAAACTGGAGTCCTTTTGATTTTCTTGTTTATAGCTGCTATGAGAAAAAACAAATTGAAAAGTAAATTTCTAAAATTTGCAATAATTGCAATTGTAGCAGGAATTATTCTCTATCTCTCAGGTATAGGAGGAACAAGTATGGAAGCCTTTACCGCTAGACTTGAAGGAGCAAATAAAATTGAAGGTGGAGTTCAAGGAGTGATAGGTGACCGATACGTTGGAGGATTATTAGGATCATTGATTAATTTCAATATTCCTGTGTTCGGATATGGAATAGGACTAGGAACGAACGTGGGAGCAAAGATGATGGGAGGAAATATGTATTCTTTTGGGTTTAATGGAGAAATAGAATGGAGCCGCGTCATAGGAGAATGTGGCATGTTATTAGGACTTATTATAATAGGCATAAGATTGTTTTTTTCACTTGATATATGGAAAAGAACATACCATCTTCTTGTAAAAAAATATGACTTATTACCTTGGATGCTTTCAGCGGGTATGATGTTGACTATCCCTCAAGGACAATGGGCTATTCCTACTAACTTAGGATTTTGTATTTTATTTGGAGGCTTAACTTTAGCCGCAGTAAATTCATCAAAAAGAAATAGAATATGATAATCTTCTTTCACCGCAATCACAAGTGTGGATACTCAATCTATAAAGTATTCAAAACTATAGAGAATGAATTAAAATCTCGAGGTCAAGAATTAGAAGAATACTTTATGCCCAGTCCATTTTCCATGCCATGGGATATAATTAGGAATAGTATATTCACATTTAAACATAGAAATACGAAAGGAATCAACCATATTAGTGGACATATTCATGATGTAATTCTAGGGTTAATAGGCTGTAAAACAGTATTGACTATACATGATTTAGTTTTTATTGACAATGTCAGAAATCCCATCAAAAGATTTTACAAATGGTTATTCTGGTTATACATACCTATAAAATTAGCTAATAAAGTAACTTGCATATCCAACGAAACAAAAAGGAAAGTACTTGAGCATATCAAAACTGATAAAATTACCGTTATCTATAATCCGATAGACCCAACATTCAAATATGTACCTAAAACATTCAGTAAAGAATGTCCTATTATATTACATATCGGCACTTTCTGGAATAAAAACTTGGAACGTACCATACAAGCATTAGAAGGAATCAATTGCCATTTACGTATTATAGGAGAGATTGACAACCGTATTTCACAACTATTACAAGAAAAGAATATTAAATTCAGCAATGCAAAGAATTTATCGGATGAAGAAATCAGGCAAGAATATATCAATTGTGACATTGTAAACTTTCCCTCCATTTATGAAGGATTCGGAATGCCTGTAATTGAGGGACAACAAACTGGAAGAATTGTAATTACTTCAGCAATAGAGCCTATTAAAGAAATTGCTGGAAAGGCTGTTATTTTTGTAAATCCAACCAATATACAATCCATTCACGATGCCTATATCAAAGCAATTGAAGATGACAAGTTTAGAAATGAAATAATTCAAAAAGGACTTAAAAACGCCCAACGTTTTCAAGTTCTAGATATTGCAAAACAATATCTAGAACTCTATCAATCTCTATAAGAATTTTTACTTATCATGCAATGAAAGTTATCCATTATATCCCGACTATTGATCGGAACTGGGGGGGCACAACTGCCTACATGCAACTGTTGGCCAACGAACTGGGAAAATTAACAGAGCTGCATATCTTTACACATGCTTCGGAGAATCCGGTAGAAATACAAAACTGCCAGATTCATAATCTGCCTTCCTGGAAGCACTTAAGTGCCATGAAGTGCGAGTTTATACAACTGATAAAAGAAATTAAGCCGGATGTGTTTCATGTAAATGGATGCTGGACACCTAGCTGTGCCCTTACTCAAAAATGGGCACAAGATTTGGGAGTCAAAACAGTACTTACTCCCCACGGCATGTTGGAACCCTGGATTTTAGCACGACACTACTGGACCCGTAAAGTACCTGCCCTTCTACTCTATCAAAAAGCAGCGGTAAAAAAAGCAGACTACCTACATGCTACCGCAACCAGTGAAAAAGAGAATTTGTTGAAATTAGGTTACAACAATCGAATTGAAATCATTCCGAACGGAATTGAGGTTGATAAAATTTCTCTAAAGCAAAACTGGGAACGAAAGAAACGAATTCTGTTTCTTTCTAGAATTCATGTAAAGAAAGGTATCGAATTTCTATTGGAAGCCGCAGCATTCTTGAAAGATAAGTTAGAAGGCTATATAATAGAAATTGCTGGAGAAGGTGAAAAGGAATACATCGCCCAACTGAAGCAAAAGGCAAAAGAGTTACAAATTGAATCTCTGGTACAATTCTGCGGAGGAGTATATGGTGACCAAAAATGGAAACTCTTTCAGGAAGCGGATGTATTTGTATTACCTACTTTCTCAGAAAATTTTGGAATTGTAGTAGCAGAAGCACTAGCCTGCGGTACACCTGTCATTACAACCAAAGGTACACCTTGGGAAGAATTGGAAACCGCACATTGTGGATGGTGGACGGAAATCGGTGCACAGCCCACAACAGATGCGTTAAACAAGTTTCTACAACTTTCCGTTCAGGAACTGGAAACAATGGGACGAAACGGACGTAAATTGGTTGAACAGAAATATTCGTCACAAAAAATGGCGAAAGACATGGTAGAATTGTATCACAAGGTATGCAAGCAAAAATGAAAAAAGTTAGACTGGACACATTCAGCATCGGAAACTTTGATAAGGGAGCAGGATTTATCAAACAAACGCTCTGGTACTTCGTGAATGCCTTATTTGTACGTGCGTCATGGAATCCATTCATGGGTATTAAAATTGCACTACTAAAGGCTTTTGGAGCAAAAATCGGTAAGGGATTGGTCATCAAAAATAATGTATGCATTAAGTTTCCTTGGAAACTTACTATCGGAGATTATGTATGGTTGGGAGAAAATTGTTGGATAGATAACTTGGACAAGGTGACTATTGGAAACCAGGTCTGTATCTCACAAGGGGCTTTACTACTTACAGGAAATCATGATTATACATTGACCAGTTTTGACTATCGAAATGCACCCATCGTAATTGAAGATGGTGCTTGGATTGGGGCCAAGGCAGTGGTCTGCCCAGGAGTAATAGTGCATAGTCATGCTATTTTAACAGTAGGGTCTATTGCTACAAAAGAGATGGAAGATTACGGGATTTATCAAGGAAATCCAGCTAAATTAATTAGATTACGACTAATAAAGTAATTTTTTCAATATTATATTAATCAAAATTTTAACTCTAATTTTATGTACAGAATAATCAATATCATAAAAAATGGTGCGAATATTATATTTATGGATATAAAAAATATATTTAAACCTAATAAATTATTTATCAATGGTTTTTTTGCTAGAAAGAATGGGAAGTTAATAACAAATCATAATTGGGGTGATGATATAAACATTAGTTTCCTCCAAGAAATATCTAATCTAAACATAATAGTAAAGAATATTTCATTTTTGTTTAAGTTTATTCCTATTAAAAATTATAATTGTATAGGTTCAATTATTGGCCCTTATACTGATAAACACACAATCATTTGGGGATCTGGAATTATAAAACCTGATATGCCAATACCTAATGGTCCTTTAAAGGTTTGTTCTGTAAGAGGTCCTTTAACCCGACAGATATTGCTAAAACATAACATAGAATGTCCTGAAAAATACGGAGATCCAGCGTTGTTGGTGTCACAATATTATAAACCTAAAATCCAGAAAAAATATGAAATAGGTATTATACCACATTATTCCGATGAAGCTAATGAAGTTCTTAATAATTTCTGTAAGGAACATCCTGAGACTACTATTATCCATATGACTGGATATAAAAATTGGCATGAAATTCCAAACAAAATTCTCTCATGTAAAAGAATAATATCTAGCTCACTACATGGCCTTATTATAGCTGATAGTTATGGTATTCCCAATTCTTGGGTTAAGTTCTCTGATAAAATTGGAGTGAATGATAACTTTAAATATTGGGACTATTTTGCTTCTGTTGGTAGAGAATGTAAAGAGCCTATAGTCATAAAGACAATTAAAAATATTCAGGATATTATTGACAATAATATATTTGAGGTAGCTAAAAATATTGACTTCAGAATAATATTTGAAACATGCCCTTTTAAAGATAATCTTAAAGATTATCTTATCATCAGATCTGATAAATAATCAATAGAATTTTACTTATACAGATATAAAACGAAATCATTTAGCTTTAATAACTAAAAAGAAAAATTTAAGCAACTATTCCAAACACATAACTTTATGAAATTACGGAACTCATCAGTTGAATTATTACGAATTATTTCGATGCTCTTAATTATAATATTCCACTTTTGTGGAAGAGCATATAATTTATTTAGCCCCGAATTGTTGACAAACAATAATACCGAATTGAGTAAATTAATATTTCATTCACTCGGACAAACTGGAGTTCCAATCTTTATGTTCATATCTGGTTTCTATGGTATAAAATTTAAATATAACAGGCTTATTGATATGTTCATACAATGTATCTTATATACTATACTCCTCTATTCTTTATCATGTCTGATTAAGCCAGAATTGTGGAATACTAGAATATTCGTCTTGAATTTATTTGGCCCATCCACACTTTGGTTCTTTTATTGCTATATTGTTATTTACATCTTTGCAGATCCTATTAATGATTATTTAAATAGTCTATCCTTCAAAAAATTTACGGCAATAGTATTACTATTGTTATATTTCAGCGTAGGACTATGGATCATGAGAAGTTCAGCTTTAAATGTATTTTCTTTACTCGAATTTTATATCTTAGCCAGATATACTAGATTACATCTGTATACAAGAATAAGTAAATATGCTGTATGGATGATTATTCCTTCAATAGCATTATTCCTATTACCAGCATTCATTGGTTGGCATTTTAATTGCATAGACAAGATTCAGCCATACGTCAATAAATACTATAACCCATTTATTTTACTCATCTGCATATCTTTAATTATTACCGCACACAAGTACTCTTTTTATAACAAATACATAAACAGTCTTGCCTCCTCTGCATTAGCCTGCTATATGATTCATGAAAGTTCTTATTTCCCTTATTTCACTAAACCATTTTTCCATTTTGAAAATTATTCTGTACCAAAAATAATAATTGTGGCACTGGGTATATACATCTTTTGTTATATCATTGATAAAATAAGAGCAAGTATTCAACATAAACTACTTCCTAATACAAAATAAGAATCTAATAAAATCAATTTTTTATACAGAAATATCCCAAGGTAAGATACTATATGAGAATCCTTTAATAGAAATCTTATATTATCCACCTTTAGTGATATGACTTATTTTGTACATTTGCAAAATATAAATTAATAGACTTTTGAATCCAAATAACTAGAGTAATCCTATTTGATAAATTAAAATACAATGAAAAATTATACGATTGCAGTAGCCGGCACAGGCTACGTAGGTTTATCCATCGCTACATTGCTATCACAACATCATCATGTAACGGCAGTGGATGTCATCCCTGAAAAGGTAGAGAAAATCAACAAGCGTATCAGTCCGATTCAAGACGAATACATCGAGAAGTATTTGGCTGAAAAAGAACTGAATCTAACAGCCACACTGGACGGGGCTTCTGCTTATAAAAATGCAGACTTCGTAGTCATTGCAGCCCCCACCAACTATGATCCGGTAAAGAATTACTTTGACACGAGTCACGTAGAAGAAGTAATTGATTTGGTATTGGAGGTAAATCCGGACGCAGTGATGGTAATCAAAAGTACTATTCCTGTAGGATATTGCCGGAGCTTGTACATGAAATATGCGGAGAAATTCCGCACCACTCCTGCTCTCGCCGGGAAGAAATTCAACTTGCTGTTCTCACCGGAGTTCCTGCGTGAAAGCAAGGCACTCTATGATAACCTCTACCCTAGCCGTATCATTGTGGGCTTCCCCAAAATAATTGACGGACGGGATGCGGAAAACAAGGCCATCCGTGCCATTGCCGGAGAGAACCTGGAAGAAAAAGCACATGAATTTGCGGCACTCTTGCAGGAGGGTGCTATCAAGGAAAACATTGATACGTTGTTCATGGGCATGAAAGAAGCAGAAGCAGTGAAACTGTTTGCCAATACCTATTTGGCACTGCGTGTGTCTTACTTCAACGAGCTGGATACCTACGCCGAAGTAAAGGGACTGGATACGCAAGCTATTATTCAGGGTATTTGTTTGGACCCACGTATCGGTACACATTACAACAATCCGTCATTTGGTTACGGAGGCTACTGCTTACCGAAAGATACAAAACAGCTGCTGGCCAACTACCAGGATGTACCGGAAAATCTGATTCAAGCGATTGTAGAGAGCAACCGTACACGTAAGGATTTCATTGCAGACCAAGTGCTGAAGAAAGCGGGTTACTATGATTATTTCAACCACGGAGACTTCAATCCGTCAGAAGAGAAACAATGTACCATTGGTGTATACCGTCTGACGATGAAGTCCAACAGCGACAATTTCCGTCAGAGCAGTATTCAGGGAGTCATGAAGCGTATCAAGGCGAAAGGAGCTACAGTCATTATCTATGAACCGACACTGGAAGACGGAAGCACCTTCTTTGGTTCCAAGGTAGTAAACAACCTGGAAGAGTTCAAGAAACAGAGCCAGGCCATCCTTGCCAACCGCTACGACAGCTGTTTGGATGACGTGAAAGACAAAGTATATACACGAGATATCTTCAGAAGAGACTAAAATAAATTCAAAAACACAATACAATGCAAAATCACGTCGTTATTATGGCAGGGGGAATCGGAAGCCGGTTCTGGCCCATGAGCACCCCCGAATATCCCAAACAGTTTATTGATGTGATAGGATGTGGTAAATCGCTGATACAGCTTACCGTAGAGCGTTTTCTTCCGCTCTGCCCGATAGAGAATTTCTGGGTGGTAACCAGCGAAAAGTATACAGACATCGTGAAGGCGCAGTTGCCGGAATTAACGGAAAGCCATATTCTGGCTGAACCGGAAGCGCGTAACACGGCTCCTTGCATAGCGTATGCCTGCTGGAAAATCAAGAAGGAGTTTCCGGAGGCAAACATCGTGGTCACACCTTCGGACGCCCTGGTGATAAATACCGCTGAATTCGCACGGTGTATCGCTGCCGCACTCGAAAAGACAGCGGAATCAGCTGCCATCGTGACCTTGGGTATCAAGCCCAGCCGCCCGGAAACAGGTTACGGGTACATTGCTGCCAAAGGTGAGGCTGACAGCAGAGGTATTTACGAAGTGGAGGCTTTCAAGGAAAAGCCTGATAAGGAAACAGCTCTGAAGTATGTAGCTGCCGGAAACTTTTTCTGGAATGCGGGCATATTCGTATGGAATGTGGAAACCATTACCAGGGCCATCCGTATGTATGCGCCACAGATAGCCGGAGTGATGGATGAACTGGCACCTGCCTTATTTACGGATAAGGAACAGGAGGAGCTGAAGCGTCTCTTCCCTACCTGCGAGAAGATTTCAATTGACTATGCCGTCATGGAGAAAGCAAAAGAAATTGATGTACTGCCGGCAGAATTCGGCTGGAGTGACTTAGGCAGCTGGGGTTCGCTACACACATTGTTGCCGCAGGATGAGAACGGAAATGCATACGTGGGAAACAACGTGAAGCTATTTGGATGCCGGAACTGCGTGGTACACATGGCAGACGAGCAGAAAGTGGTGTTAGAAGGGCTGGACGGTTACATCGTGGCAGAAAAGAACGGAAGACTATTAGTATGCCGCTTGACGGAAGAACAACGTATCAAGGAATTCTCACAGGCATAATAAAAATAAAAGATTTACCCAGTATTTACCTCTATTTAATTATGCTACTATTCGAAATAATCGAAATGATTATATATAAACCAAATTTTAAAATATCTTTGTTACTATAATTACCATCAAAGTACCAACAGATATGAAAAATTATACCATCGCAGTAGCCGGTACAGGCTACGTAGGTTTATCCATAGCCACACTACTGGCCCAGCATCACCAGGTAACGGCTGTTGACGTGATTCCTGAAAAGGTAGAGAAAATCAATCACCGTATCAGCCCGATTCAGGATGAATACATCGAAAAGTATTTAGTAGAGAAGGAACTGAACCTGACGGCTACACTGGATGGAGCATCAGCTTACCGGAATGCGGATTTCGTGGTGATAGCCGCTCCTACCAACTACGACCCGGTGAAGAATTATTTCGATACGTCGCATGTAGAGGAAGTAATAGACCTGGTGTTGGAGGTGAATCCGGACGCGGTAATGGTAATCAAAAGTACCATTCCGGTGGGTTACTGCCGCAGCCTATATGTGAAATATGCGGAGAAGTTCCGCTCCACTCCTGCCCTTGCGGGAAAAAAATTCAACCTGCTGTTTTCGCCGGAGTTCTTGCGCGAAAGCAAGGCGCTGTACGACAACCTCTACCCTAGCCGTATCATCGTGGGTTTCCCGAAACTGATTAACGGGCGTGACGAGGAGAATGCAGCTATTCAGGCGATTGCCGGGGAACACCTGGAAGAGAAGGCGCACGAATTTGCGGCGCTGTTACAGGAGGGTGCCTTGAAACCGGACATCGACACGCTGTTCATGGGGCTGAAAGAGGCAGAAGCGGTGAAGCTGTTTGCCAATACCTATCTGGCATTGCGTGTAAGCTACTTCAACGAGCTGGATACGTATGCAGAGGTGAAAGGGTTGAACACACAGGCCATCATTCAGGGTATCTGTCTGGACCCGCGCATCGGTTCGCATTATAACAATCCTTCTTTTGGCTACGGGGGCTACTGTCTGCCGAAGGACACGAAGCAGCTGTTGGCCAACTACCAGGATGTGCCGGAGAACCTGATTCAGGCCATTGTGGAGAGTAACCGCACACGTAAGGATTTCATTGCCGACCAGGTGCTGAAGAAAGCGGGGTACTACGACTATTACAACCGCGGGGATTACAGTCCGGAAGCAGAGAAAGAATGTATCATCGGAGTATATCGCCTGACCATGAAGTCGAACAGCGATAATTTCCGCCAAAGCAGCATCCAGGGGGTAATGAAGCGTATCAAGGCGAAGGGTGCTACGGTCATCATCTATGAACCGACTTTGGAAGACGGCACTACGTTCTTCGGCTCAAAGGTGGTGAACAACCTGGAGGATTTCAAGAAGCAGAGCAACGCCATCATTGCCAACCGCTACGATGCGTGTCTGGATGACGTAAAGGAAAAAGTTTATACACGTGATATTTTCAGAAGAGACTAGTTACAGTTAATAATTAACAATGAATAATGAAAAACGGGTACGTGCACCGTTCTTCATTCTTCATTATTCATTCTTCATTATTCATTTTTTTCATTTTTCATTATTCATTATGGAGACTTTCAAACGTAACATACTGATTACCGGCGGTGCCGGATTTATTGGCAGCCACGTGGTGCGCCTGTTCGTAAACAAGTATCCGGAATACCGTATCATCAACCTGGACAAGCTGACGTATGCGGGTAACCTGGCGAACCTGAAAGACATTGAGAACCAGCCGAACTATGTGTTCATAAAAGCGGACATCTGCGACTACGAGAAGATGCAGGAGCTGATGGAGCTGTATCACGTAGATGGTATCATTCACCTGGCTGCAGAGAGCCACGTGGACCGAAGCATCAAGGATCCGTTTACCTTTGCACGCACCAACGTGATGGGTACGCTGTCACTGCTGCAGGCGGCCAAGGTGTACTGGGAAAGTCTGCCGGAGAAGTATGAGGGCAAGCGTTTCTATCACATCTCTACCGACGAGGTATATGGGGCGCTGGAGATGACACATCCGGAGGGTATCGAACCGCCGTTCACTACCACGGCTTCGTCGGCGGAACATCACTTGGCGTACGGGAAGGATTTCTTCTACGAGGATACGAAGTACAATCCACACAGCCCCTACTCTGCCAGCAAGGCAAGCAGCGACCACTTTGTACGGGCATTCCACGACACGTACGGCATGCCGACCATCGTGACGAACTGTTCGAACAACTACGGGCCGTATCAGTTCCCGGAGAAGCTGATTCCGCTGTTCATCAACAACATCCGTCACCGCAAGCCGCTGCCGGTATACGGTAAGGGAGAAAACGTGCGCGACTGGCTATACGTCGTGGACCATGCGCGGGCTATCGACGTGATTTTCCACAACGGAAAGACGGCAGAAACCTATAACATCGGCGGTTTCAACGAGTGGAAGAACATTGACATCATCAAGGTGGTAATCAACACGGTAGACCGTCTGCTGGGCCGCAAGGAGGGTGAAGACATGGACCTGATTACGTACGTAACCGACCGTCTGGGCCACGACATGCGTTATGCCATCGACTCTACGAAGCTGCAGAAGGAACTGGGCTGGGAACCGAGCCTGCAGTTTGAAGAGGGCATAGAAAAGACAGTGCGCTGGTACCTGGACAACCAGGAATGGATGGACAACGTGACGAGCGGTGACTACCAGAAGTATTATGACTCGATGTATAAGGGACGATAACCAAGAACTAAAAATAAAGGAAGAAAGTATCTGCATTTCAAATCCACTGAAATACAGATACTTTTTTCATCATAAGGTCACTTGACAAATATACAAAAGCTGCATACAAAAAAATTATACATCTTATCTGAAATAACGGGAAAGAACAATCAATCTAATCATTTATTTTGTATCTTTGTGTATAAAATAATCAGTTTATATGGAAATAGGGATATTAAATATACTGGATAAAAAAGATATAAGTGCAGAACGCATTGTATTGCAAGTAAGAGAAGATTGTAACAGCTGGGCATTTATTCTTTTCTGTAATACCTCAAAAGATGAAGGTTGCAGAAAATCTTTTATATTTCCCAACATGGAAATCCATAAAGGTGACATGATTACTATATACTCCAAAAGAGGCACAGAGAAAAAACAAAAAATATCCAATGGAAATATAAATCATATTTTATATTGGAAAGAAGATAATTCGATATGGGAGAAAAACACAACTGCACTATTAGTCAAAGTAGCAGATTTCACATATAAAAGCATATAAAATGAATTTTCTCTTCTGGAATATAAATAAAAAAAATACAAGTTTCTTATTTGATAAAATAAGTATTCTAATACAGAATGAGCATATTGATGTTTGTATGCTTGCAGAACTGGATCAAGCAGATACGGCAAAACTATTACATATCATTAACTCAAGAAACGGTAATTCCTATAAGATAGTCCAATGTCTGGTATGGAAAAAAATCGTGATTATAAGTAAAAAAAACATCGATATAAGTACATACGACGAAAGCGGTAAAAGGATTGGTGCTTTTAAAATAAAAAGTGATATATTTGAAAAAGAAGTTCTATTATTTCCAATCCACTTTTATGACAAAAAAAACTATGACTCTACAGAACAAAATGAACGAATAGAAAAAATTAAAAAGTTCATAGATGATACCGAAAGCAGACATGGAGAAAGTAATTTATCTATAGTATGCGGAGACTTCAATTTAAACCCTTTTGAGACTCCAATGATAAAAACAAAAGGAATGCATGCCGTCATGGAAAAAGACATAGCCAAAAAAGGTGAAAGAATTGTAGACGGAGATGCGTACAAGTTTTTTTATAATCCCATGTGGGGATTTTATGGCGACAATGGGAAAGGAAATGTATCGGGAACTTATTTCCTACAACGATCATTGAATGTAGAATTATTCTGGCATTTACTTGATCAGGTTCTCATCAGAAAAGGACTCATAGATTATTTTGAAGATTCACAATTAGATATAATCACAACCATAGATGGGAATAGCTTATTAAACAGAAACGGTTCTATTAACAACAAAGATTATTCAGATCATTTGCCACTAAAATTTCGAATAAACATCTAAAAATATATACCATGTGTAAAAGTTTATGGCCTGATATTACTGCTAAAAGGGAAGAAACTCCTAAGGATATTCTGCAGCAGCAAGCAAATTTCTTATCGGAAAATACAAATGGGAAAATCGTCGGAAATATAGAGATTTCTGAGGGTAGTAACTTTGAGATTGAAAAAGATTTAAGAACTTTGATAAGACGAACGGAGCAAGACCTTTGTTATAAACTCTATATTACTGCGACTCACATGGGGGGTGTTCGTTTTTTATTACTTAGCATGTTACAAAATCCCATCGAAATCTATCCATGCCATCTGAAAGATGAAGTAAATGAAGTAGAATATAAAGACCTAGAGAATATGGATAGTTTCATAGCTAGATTAAAAGAAATTCTTCAAAGTCCTAAAATAAGCACATTGCTGTCAAACTTAATATGAAATTATGAAAAGATATTGCCAGACACTGGAGCTTTATGACGACAAGGAGCTGATTGAGGCCTACGTGGCGGAACATGCGCACGTGTGGGAAGAGGTGAAAGCGGGTATCCGCGAGGTGGGTATCACGGACATGCAGATTTACATTGACGGAAACCGCCTGTTCATGATCATGGATACCACGGATGAGTTTGACATGGAACGGGATTATGCACGACTGGCTACCCTGCCCCGTCAGGCGGAATGGGAAGCGCACATGGCGAAGTTCCAGAAAGCTGCTCCGGGAGCTACCTCGCAGGAGAAATGGAAGCTGATGACGCGGATATTTAAGCTGTAATGAGTGAAAGAGTGAAAAATTAAAAGTTAAAAGTTAAAAACGAGTGGATGTTTTCTCTTTTGACAAAAGAACAGAAAGACAAAAGATTTAATAATAAAGTGAAAACGGGATGCTTTTACCGCTTTTACTTTTTAACTATTAACTTTTAACTCTATATGTTCTTCTGTTCTTATGGTAACCATTCTATTTTCCGCCTTGACATAAGTTGTTAGCCGACATATCTTTGCG
>ERZ838516.1154-NODE-1154-length-36331-cov-10.406109_pt1 | contig 36331 bp, 27 predicted proteins | sample MGYA00519910_ERZ838516 | MGnify/ENA primary metagenome ERZ838516 (study PRJEB31850, sample SAMEA3708837) | human gut metagenome | biome: human gut; feature: human-associated habitat; material: faeces | place: China | collected 2014 ... | reverse complement strand
CCGTGAACTTGGCTATACGGTTGGTGCGGTGTCCCGAAAAGGCTACCGTCTTTTCCTTGGTAACGGGTGTTCCGTTTTCTGTCCATGTCCTTGTTTCCATATCGGTAAATATTAGAATATTAAAAGAATGATTATCAGTACGAACACGAAGCCGACAAACAGCCGCCACGCAAGGGCGAAAACAAGCCGTGCCACGAAGTAAAACAGAGCCACGACAAGCAACAAGGCGAAAAGCTGCCCTGCGGCGGTGGTAAGGAAATAAGCCACCGAAGCCCAAAGGATTAGGCGGTATATCAGTTTGTAAACAAATGCCGTTTTCATGTTCTTGGGTATTGTCGGGCGGATTGCTCCGCCCGTGGTTCTTTAACAGTTCCCTTACGGGATATAGCGGTTATCAGCCAACAGCCGGAACGTGTCGTAATCAGCCGTTCCCCGATAACTTAGGGACAGTTCAAAGGAGAGGTGTCCTTTCTCTATGTAGAAAGTGAAGCGCAAGCCGTTGCGGGTTATCGTTCCTTTCGCATAGTTTCTACGTTCCCAGCTTACGGGTTCGTTCTCGATACTTTTCAAGAAGTCGGCTACCTTTCGGGCGTTCTCCGTATTTTCCTGCTCCACCTGCCTGTATATCTGCGTGCAGTAGTTTATCCAATCGTTTATTTTCTTGGCGGTGAACACGCCGATATTGCACGGCTTTTCGTATTGGCTGCCCGCCCTTTCGATGTCGTAGTGGTTGACATATTCAAAGTGTTCCATGTAGGCGGCTATCTTGTACTTGTTCTCTTTGTTTATCTTGTACACATGAAAACGGATGCCGTTGTACGTGAACTCTATGCGCACGCCGTAAAATGCGGGGTATTCACCGCTTACCACGTGGTAGCCGTATTCCGCTTGGGGCATGTACTTCCTTATCTCCTGCATGAGTGGAGACAGCTCTTTTTTTGCCTGTTCCACCTTCTCGGTAAACATAACTTTTATGTTTAACCCGTTAAATTCCTTTTCCGATAATGTTTTCATCGTCTTATGTCTTTAGTGGGGCGGACTGCTCCGCCCGTTGGTTGATACTCTTGTTCTTTGTCGTTCCGCTTAGGCTGCTGCGGGTTCGTTCATCGGTTCGGTTACCTTGTCGGCAATCATCTTCGCCGCCTTGTTCACGTCCCCCAATATCTCCACCAAAAAGGCGGGTTCTTCCTTTAGTTTGGTGAGCCAGTGTTTCAGATAGGCGGCGTTGTTCTCCTGCGGTGCGGCTGCGTAGCCGAAGAACGCACCGCAAAGGGCGGCAGTGAGTTCGGCGACAAGTTCCTCACGGGCGTAGAGCGCATCCCCGAAGAAGCTGCCGAACGTGCGGTTCAGCCGTTGGGGGCTTCCCGTGCTGTGCGCCATCTCGTGCAGGAGCGTGCCGTAATATTCCGCTCCCTGCGGGAACTGCTCACGCTGCGGGCAAACGATATGGTCGGAAGAGGGCGAATAGTAGGCACTGTCCGAATACTGCACCTTGATGGGGCAATACCAATTTTGCAGACAGACAAGCTCGTCCAACGCCTCGTAAATCATCCCGTCCGAATAGTCTTCGGGCTGCTCTCCCTTTTTCATGCGCTCGTAGCGTTCGGGGTATTTCCCTGCAAAATCGGTCTGGTCGATGTTGAAGACATTGTAATACTTCATCTGCGGGATGACCTTGTAATTTTCCTGCTCGGTTGCGGTCAGCTTGCGGTATTCCTCGTACTTGATTGTCTTTTTCGTTTCCTTGTGTACCACGAACTTGAACCAATAATAGACGGGGAACGAGCGTGCGCCCTTGCAAACACTTAAATCCTCTTCCTTCGCTTGGTTGAACGTGAGGAACACGGGCAAAGTGAATTTCATAAACTCGGTGTAGAACAATAACATCAATACATTGCCGCCGTTGTAGAGCGTTCCTCTGATGTTGCGGGGCAAACCTTGTTCAAGGCTCGCTATCCACGGTTTTTGCCAATCCGTTTTCAAGCACTCGATTTTCTTGATTAACAAATCGGTGAACATCGGTGCAATCTTTTCGATAGTGCTGTTCGTTGTTGCCATAACTCACAAATTTTAATCGTTATTACTCTGTTTTCATCGCTTGTCGCCCCAACCAATTTTTTTCCCTTGGCTGATTGGGAAGAACATTGACCATCATTGAAAGCGGAAAAGGTGAATTGCAACCATCTGAAAAAATGGTAAATACTACCCGCAGGGTGGAGATTTGGCATTTTTTGCGGATTTGCTTTCACCTCCGCCTACCTTCGTCAATGTTTTTCCAATCAGCTTAGGGAAAAAATGCCCTGTCAGTCTATTCCAGTCAATGGTAAGTTACTTGCCGGGTGCAGGAAAAAGAAGCCTTCCGGAGAGCCGGGAACGCCCGTTTCCGGCAAAAAGAAAAAATACGGGTTCCATTGGTGAAGGATTATACTTTTTATACCTTTGTATTATGCAGCTTGATGAAGATTAAAAACATAAGTGACCATCAATGAAACGGAACGTATTTTTTCATACCCTATTGTGTATCCGTGTGCTTTGCGGCAGTTCGGGCATACGGAATCTTTGCCTAACAGAGAAGAATATGTACTTCAATGGAAAAGCGCAATATCCGTCCGGACACGGGCAGGAAATTTCCCTGCAAGACACGGTGTTGTCTTTTCCGATTATCAAACCGGTTCATTAAGTTCCGACAATTTAACGAAAGCCTATGATAAAGATAAAAGGTCGCATCATGCTTATGAGTCTATTGTTGTCCGTCTGTATATCTTCCTGCAAACAAAACCAACGGACAGCGGATGCTATCGGCGAAGCGGATATAATAACGGGAATTGCTTCCGATGATTTTCCCTCCCTTTTCATACAAGGCAGTCATTTCCGGTTCCAACGCAAGAATGGATTATATGCTCCTTTGGGTATTGGATTCATGGAGGTCATAGCCGAGCAGAACCCCGTCATACCATTATACCGGACAGCAACGTGCAAGGAGCCGGAAGATAGCATTGCACTGCATCAGTATCCGTTTGACAAGGATATTGCCGAGCGGAAAAGGAAGGATGACAATCCGCAGGAATGGCAGGACGGACAGAATAACGCTTCATGCAAAGATGGCAGATATTACTATCGTTACTCTTCGGAATCAGACACGTTAATGCCCTTGGCATGGAGATCCGGGAGCAACATACATGAATACTTAGAAGAGACGGAAAGTCTGATCTACACATTTCCCATGCTCCGTTTTAGAGTGTTGGGCTTAACGGCGGGAAGGGCTGAAATTGTACTGAACGAGGAAAGCGGAAAAACGGCATGGATCAACTGTTCATCTGGGCAGATTATGATGCATGGAAACAGGATGCAACGCAACCGCAGCCTCATGCGGATAAATGGTATTCCAGCGAAAAGAACGCATGACTTTGACACCTACTATATCTCTTGGGAAGACTATCTTCGCATGGTGACGGTAGTATGCTTCAAGGACAATACGGAAGTCAGAAAACCGTTTGAGGTACAAGGCGATACAATAAAGAGTGAACAAGGCTGGAAACTATGGAAACAAGGAGAAGAGTTGCTGATAAAAGATATTATAGAATACTACGTTGAGTAAGGTCGGCTGCCGGACAAACACTGGGGAACTCTTTCGGACGGGAGGGGGCACGGAAGGTTTCGGCGAACAGCCGAAGCCCCGTGTGACGGCACGGACGGATGTGTTCCGTTTGTCCTTCCGCCCCGATGTCCGGCTTCGGCCATGCAGCCTGCCGAAGTGGTCGGAAACGGACGCCGGGACGGGGCAGCCCGTGCCCAAGGTTTAAGCGCAAGACAGTGAAAGCCCTTTCACCCACGTTAGGGATTGCAGGGAAAAGCCCACAGCATAGCGAGGACTTGCAGCGGAAAGCCCGACCTGAAGGGGAACGCCCAAACAACCACCCGCAAAAACTGCTTTTGAGCATACCATAGAAAAAAGGAAAACCGAACGCTCCGAAGTTTCGCCCTTATGATATATATTTGTAATTGAACGGGATGGAAGGACTCCTGTCAAGACATGACGAGAAGACAACCGTGAAAACCGTAAATAATTGCAGATAGTGCTTATTGATATATTAGCAATAATAACAAATAAATTAATTTCATTATGGGACTATTTTTAAGAATTACATATCAATCGCAAGGAGGTAGAACTCCTGAAACAGCATTTAAGAATCAAAAGATTTTAGATGAAATTATAGATGGCTTAAACGATTTTGATTGGCAAGAATCAAATTCGACCAAACTAACGACTCTTGATCCTCAATATAGTCATATTGCAATTGGCGCAATTCTTAGATTTTTCCTTTCTGAAAATATAGAAGGTGGCAACTTAAAATCATTTTACAGATACCTTAAAAAAGATGATAAACTTATAATAGACCAAATGCTCACAATTGACAAATATGATAACTTGTCCGAAATTGAAACAAGAAAGGCACTTTGTGATGATATATTCCTATATTTCAAAGAGGTTATCTTGAAATATAAAGAACGTTTTCTTGATTTTGATGCTGTTGCTTTTATCCCATTGCTTGAAGAGAGGTTTGAGGAAATAAAAAACGGTAAAATAGTAAGTAGAAGAAAATATGAACAATGGTAATTATAGTTTATCAGAGAAGGCGGGTAAATAGCTTTATCTCATTTCTTCATCGAAATTTTATAAATCAAAATAAGTAAAAAATATCGGTAACAAAGCGTGATAACGCTTGACAGCGTTCCCTGCTTAGCCAAGCGAAATAATGAATAAGTTGAATATAAAAGATTTGGAAGTAAAAGAACAATTAGGCTACAAAGATATTGTAATCAAATTATATAATGTTCCGGTCAAATATAGATGTAATAGAAATATCTTTGGGGAAAATCTGCAAGGAGAAGTTGTGTGGCAAGTTGCAGATGTGAACCCTAATTTAGATGCTCCTTTTACCCATATAATGCCATTCGATAATGAAAAAATAAAGGCATATAATTGGCTCGGAGCTTATTATTACATAAATATATTAGACGGAAAAATTGTACTACTTCCAAAGCAAAGGTTGTGGTAATAAAATATCGGTAACAACGAAAGATAGCATCTGACGATGCTCTTTTCTAACCATTAACTGTAAAAAGACAAAAAATATGAAACAGAAAAACTATATAATTAAATTGTTGCTGAAAACATGGTTGGGTATATTATGCTTCAGTTTGTTATGTACCTTTTGTGCCGTATGGTTATTGTTTCAAAATACAAAACAATCATCATATGATAATATAAACATTGCTTATGAAGGGATATTATTAACTTGGGCTATAATTGGAGTAATAATGTTTTCATCTGGGACAATCACATTGTTTATGAACTACTTCCCGGTAATCAGATATAATAATATATATCGCTTTTTGTCATTTTTTCTTGTACCTATGTTGCTTATTTTATGGTGTGGTACAGAAATACTTTGTTTGTGGACTGTTGCAATACCATTTATAGTCTGTTTATCTGGTGCATATCTATTGTTCCGAAACAAAATAAAGAATACAGCTGACAGCGCAGGATAACGGACAAGCTGTTCCCTGCTGAACCATTAACATTATAATCTTCCAATTATGCGATTAGGCAATAGGAAAATAATACTTTATACTGGAACAACAGTTTTGCTGATTATGATAACTGCCACTCGCTGTCTTGATTTTTTCTTCTTTTTTAATGAGGACAATAGAAGATATACAATAGGCACGTTTTCTGGCACAGGACATTATCGTGGTACAATCTACAAGTTCAATTACAAAGTGGATGATTCAATTTATATTGTTGATACAAGGTTTGGACTACATGATAAAGATTTGAAAAATCTAAGATTGGTTGTCAAATATTCAAATAAATGGGTTGAACATTCAGAACTACTTGTAGAGGATGTTCCTAAATGGGTACTTGCACCACCAAAAGACGGATGGAAACAATTCCCTCCTGATATAAACTGGAAAGGTGCAGAGCTTGATACCGCCTATATGAAGAAGATGAATTTGGAAATACCATAATTTGATGAGAATAAAAATCGAATGTTAACGAGATAACAGCTTAACGCTGTTCCTCACCAAATTATAAACAGTATTGATTGAAATATGACGAAATATAAATTATTGTATATAGTTCTTGGTATCCATATCTTATGTGGAATACTTGGTTTGATAGTAATATGTTCAGTTCCAGAAACAGATCATATACGATGGAATATCGGTTATATCATCGGATATATTTTCGTGTTATCCTTGGTTCTTTCCATTTTTATACACATTCCTAATAAAGCACCCGAAGGGATCAAATATGGCATACGAATATATAGAAGTATCTATTTGCTCAGTATTATTATAAGTCTATTAGTTCCTAAAGGACTATTTATGTTGTTGACATTATTCATTGACTATTCAAGCAATTCCCAGAAGATAGCTGAAGACGAACAATATATAATTCGTCATTATGTCACGGCATCACTATTTGATGACTTTAATGAAAAGAGAATATATAAGAAACAAGGAATTGTAGAGAAATATATTGGTAGTTTTGATGGTAGTGATATTATTCCACATAAGAGGCATGAGATACATTCTTTTCATATAGATGAGAGTAAAAATGTATTTATAGGACATTATCATTCATTACTTAATGCCAAAGATACTATCATGTCTTTTCCTATTGTAAAATCTAATAATTGAGTTTATAACAAGGTCGATACAACAGCTAACGCTGTTCCTCACCAAACCATTAAAACCTCTAACGATATGGATATATTGAAAAAACTGAGCAAATATTTTATCATCTCGCTCGCTATCCTGTTTGTATGCTCCTTTGTTGTGCTTGTCGATAAATCCCACAAAATCGAAAACGATGTGTTCGATGTCTTGGAAACATACAAGGCTTTGAAATACTTCTTCATACTGGGAGCAAGCGCTTTTACGGCTTCGGTAGCATACAGCATGGGAATTGCCGCCCTGTTCGCCTTTGACAAGCTGAAAGTACAAACATGGAAAGACTTTGCCCGTAAACTGGCAGCCGGACTACTGCTTGTCATTCCGCTGTCCGCTATGGTCTATTATTGCGACTGGTTCGTCTATCCCCAAATGAAGAAGGAGTATGTCCGCTTGAAACTGGAAATGAAGGACAATGTTCCAAGAGATATTGACAATAACAAAACGTATCATGCCTACTTTAATACCATCAAGAACGATATGCCCATGCTCATATCGAAAGCCAGACTTACATACAAACTGGACTCCCTGAAAAACGCTTTCGATGCCGCCACGGACACTTGCAGCATGTACCTCTCCATGCTGCCCGATACAATGGCGGCGGAAGCATCCAACAAATATCGGTTGGGCAGCATGGGAGTAGAACTTACCTGCGCATCGCAACCGACAACAAGCAAGGACAGCCTGATATATATACAAAAAGTATTACTATACCATTATGCAGACGAGGCATGGGACACGCAAGCAGAGATACGTGAACTCACCAATGAATACAGCATCAGGACGTGCCACACAATATGTCTGTATATTTCCTATATCCTCTGCGCACTTGTCATTTTCCTGTTGCGACGCTATAACCCGATAAGAAAGATACTGGCAGTGCTGGCTGTCCTGATCGTGCTGTCCTATATGTATAAGGTGTTCGGAGAAGTGGTAAAAGAATCTATAGAAGATACCCGGTCAATACCCCAAAAAGTAATAGGGATGAAAAACAGATCCGTTTTAAATGAGAGGCTGGAGATTGAAGATTAAAATATATCTTATCCTCCTTCCTCTGCCTTCCGCCCGTCCTCGAAAGCGATGGTCTTGGCAAGGAACATGCCGATGACAAACTTCGCCCCGTACCCGATCAGCTTGCGCCGCAGCGCTATGAAAGTAGCCCCGGTAGTAAGCACGTCGTCCACGAGCAAGACGCACTTCCCCCTGAACTGTTCGGGGTGGAACTCCAGATTGGCGGTGCGGTCTCCGTTCCCGTGCGTGCCCTTGTATTGCGCCCGGTCATAAGCGACGGTTATCGCCCCGTACCCGTCGGCAACCCCCATGTCCGCCGAGAGCTTGCGGCAGAATGCCTCGTACCGGGTGCGGTGCTTCTCCCGTGTGGATGCCGGAACGGGAACCAGCACGGCACGGTGCCTGTTCTCCTGAATCGCCCGGATGCGACTGGCGGCGATGGAGAAGAGCTTGACGAAAAGGTCGGTCTGCTCGCCGCTCTTGAAACGCCAGACGGCGTTCGATCTTGCCCAAGATGCGGCTCTCCTCCTCGATGACCGCAGGAGTGGCAAGGAAGGTGTATTGAGCGATAAAGACAGCCTCGTCCATAGTGATGATGTTTGGTCGGTTACAAATATGCGAAATGTCCGGCACACGGCAAGCGGAAAGGGCGGAAAATATGCGGAAGGGCGTGCGGATATGTAGAGCTTCTCCCTGCTTTTCACCGCCCGGAACGTGACAAGGCTACAAACGTGAAGCAAAACGAGGACAAGCGGTACGGTTTTGATACACGGACATATACAGACCGGTATATTTGCAGGGAAGTATAACCATAAAAACGTATCGGGACAATGGAAATAGTAAGCATCGAGAAAAAGACCTTCGAGGAGATGAAGGAACGGTTCGACTGCTTTTCGCAGCACGTGAGGGAGCTTTGCGCCCGCTACCGCCCGCCCGAAAAGATGAACTGGATGGACGGGGCGGACGTGTGCGAGAAATTAGGCATCAGCAAGCGGACATTGCAGACCTACCGTGACCGGGGGCTGCTGCCGTACAGCCAGATCAACCACAAGATTTACTACCGGACAGAGGACATGGAGGCGTTCGTGGAAGCCATGAGCCGGGAAATGACGGAGGACGAGTGAGATGGAAGTGATCACAAGGGACACGGAAGAGGTACGGGCGTACTTCGAGGCACTGGAGGAAGGCATGAGGTACCTCGACACGGTAACGGCGCACTTCCGCCCGGCGATGAACGGAGAGGTCTATCTCACGGGCGAGGACGTGTGCAGGCTGCTGCACATCACGCCGAGAACGTTGCAGGACTACCGCACGCAACGGCTGATCCCGTACATATCGCTGCCGGGCAAGACGCTCTACCGCCAGTCGGATCTGCTGCGTATGCTGGAGGAGAACTACGTGGACATGCGCCCAAAGCGCAAACGGGGGAAAAGTCCAACATAAACGCACGGGGGTGTGCATCGGGAAATGCAGCAAAGGCAGGGACACCGTATCGGAAGTTCCTGCCTTTGCCGCATTCTGCACCGGGGAAAGGCGTCAAGCCGTTTCCCGGAGGGAGCGGCGCACCCGCTTCCCGTCCTGTTTCCTGTCCTTCTTCTCCAGCACGCTCCGCTGCATGGCGGCGAGGTTGCCGGAAATTGCCCGGAAATCGGAGCTTACCATCCTGTTGGTCACCTCGGCGTAGATCTGGGTGGTGGAAATGTGCTTGTGCCCGAGTATCTTGGAGAGCGCCTCGATGGTGCCGCCGTTGCAGAGATAGACGGTCGTGGCGAAGGTGTGGCGGCTCAGGTGGAAGCCGATTTCCTTGTGGATGCCGCAGGCTTTGGCTATCCGTTTGAGGTGGGTGTTGCACACGCTGTTGCTGGGCATGGGGAAGACAAGGTCGCTCCCGGCAAGCCCCCTGTACCTCTCTATCAGCTCCTTGGCAATCTCCATGAGGGGGACGTTGCTCGATACACGGGTCTTGGTGCGCCGGGTGATGATCCATTCCTCGCCGTCGAAGTCCATGCGCTGTATCTTGTCATGGGTGAGCGTCTTTATGTCAATGTAGCTAAGCCCGGTGAAACACCCGAAGAGGAACATGTCCCGCACGAGGTTGGTCTGTTTCTTGACGAACACGGCGTTAGCCAAGGTGCGCAGCTCCTCTTCCGTGAGATAGCCCCGGTCGGTCTCCTGCATTTCAAGGCTGTACTCGCCGAAGGGGTCGGTGCGGACGATTCCACGCCGCCACGCCTTGTCGGTCAGGCTGAGCAGGGGCATGGTGTATATCCAGAGGGTGTTGGCACTCAGCCCTTTCTCCACCCGCAGGTACTTGTCGAAATCGGTGATGATCTCCTTGGTCAGCTCTTTGTAAGCCATGTCGGTGCGCTTCTTCTTCTCCCAAAGGAAGGTCTTGAAATGGTTGTAAACAGCCAGATACTTGTTGTAGGTGGACTTGGCTCGCTGCCCTTTCTCGACCATCGCCCCGAACTCCCGGTTCATGTTCCCGAAGTCTTTGAGGATGCAGTTCTCCATCACGCCGACACCGAGGAAGGCGTTGCGCAGCTTCTCGGCGGTAACGAAATCCTCTTCCCGGAGGATGCGGTGGTAGTGGTTGGTGAGCCGGGCGGAGATTTCCTTTAATTGCCCGTTTATCTCGTTTGCCTCGGCGGACTTGCCTTTCGCCTTGCCGCTCTCCCAGAGGTCGGGAGTGACGAACAGCTTGGTTCCCACTGCCTTGTCATCGCCGTCAACGGAGATTTTCACCATGATGGGGGCTTTACCGTCCCAGTTTCTCACTGCGGATCTCTTGATGTAGAACGAGGTCGCAAACGTACTTCTCTTTGTTTCCATAACTCTAAAATTTTCGTTTCTAAAGGTAGTTACTTATTTCTTACCAAGAGCTATGCAAAACAAGGCAAAGCGATGAAACAGAACTCGTTATGCCGCATATACCCCGTTTCGGAACCGGTAGCTGTTTAGTAGCCGAACTTTGTCCGAAAGGGGTGTTTTCAGGCTTTTTATGCCGAAGCCTGCTTCAACCCGCCCTGCATACAAGATGCTGACCTGCATTTATTTATGTAGAACTTTGCTTTTCTTTGCGCCTTATGCCGATTTTTCAATTAAAAATAAAGATTAGGGATTAACGAATAAATAGTTTTTACGCCCGACAAATTTACAGTCGATGGAGTATATATCTGACTGTACTTTTTCAATTGTAACCATCCCATCAGGTGTACCGTATTGGTTCCTCCGGTTTTTATAATCTCCGGATCTGTTATCATATCTATCATTTCCTCCGTTTCCAGCAATTCAACCACATCATCATTATAATACGAATACCGCTCGGTTATTAAATGCACATCCATTATTGCCCTTGTCGGATATCCAGGAACAGGAAAATCCTCTTCTACACCATCCAAACCATAAAACTCATATATACATTTCATCCAATCATCCCACAACTCTAAAGATTCACGGACATTAGCTGCAAAGCTAGAACCCAAGGACGAAATCTTCTTACGTATGTATTTGGTAGGAACGGTAAACGCTACATTTTCACCACGTAATTCTATCCAGGGCACAGTAGTAGCTTTTATCTTTTCTATCCATTCCGCATCTTCCGTCTTCCCTTTAATATAATCCGGTGCCGCATAAGCCCCTTTCACTAAAAGTTGAGTTTTCCCTACTCCACCCTTGCCCGATCTGCGAATCCAGATATAACCACCATAAGGACTACGTATTTCATTAGTACCCTCAAACAAAGGCATTGTTGTCACCACCTTTGCATCGCGTTCTACATAGCCGTTTCCTATCAATGAAGTCAAGTCTGTAGAGTGAACCCCAATTTGTATACTTAGCCCCTTGATATCTTCATTCAAATCAATTGTAATTTTTTCACCCGCACCGGCATACAGACCGGTACTGTAAATCGAAGCAGGAGCAATAGTCCAATTTACATCATTTCCGCCAACGGGTCTTTTGGACAAATCAATCTCTACTTGAGTTTCCGCCAATCTCGCCTCTGTCAATGTATCCACCAGACCGGGAAAGATTCGCGCTTTCTCATACATACTCACATCAATTCCTTCTCCACCATAATAATCCCCCCCTGTTTCTGATATATAATCATCTGTAGATGACAGAATTGATTCGTAATCATTATCCTCACAAGAGCTACTTCCAAGCATCACTCCTATAGAAAAAACTATATATAGTATCTTTTTCATATTTATCTAATATATTATAAGCACATTTTAATTTTGTCCGATTTGCATATCTGTATAAGCAAACTGCCATGCTTTCCCTTCCATACTCCAATTCCAACAGATATTTTTACTTAACCATAAAAATATCTGCCGGGATACATCTACTGTATTGAAAGTTCTGCTATAGTACATTTTATCAGATTCCAGAATAGGATGCATACCCGGGTCTTCAGACTTACCCCAAAACCATGCTTTTGTACTGCCACGGTCAATCTCAAAATCAGTTGAGCCATCAGCCTGTCGGTATTTCGAATAATCCTTTAATACTGGGTCCATCATATCCGATTCCAAATCACAAGGCCAATATCCTATCAGATTATTCCATAGAGGATAAGCTTCTTCTTTCTTATGCAACTGGTTCATACCAGCGTACTTTTCAATCTCTTCTGCTGAGAGCCCTTTGTTATAAATCTGTATATTGCTTATATTAAAACAAGACTTGTATTGCTTATTCTTTGTTGTGGAATGTTTATCTTGTGCATCGCGATTGTAGGCACCACCTACTCTCAAGGGGATCTTTTTCATATCCTCTGTCATATATTTATTGAAATCTTTTTGACTAAGAGTTTTACTACCGTCTAACTTTCCATCTAAATAATAAGTCATTTCTAGTTTGCTCTTTGAGTCATCTAAGCCAAAAACCGCTGCAAATGAATGCCAAGCCACGTCACCATCTATTGCCGAATTCATTGTATAAAAACGATTGCTTCCACTTTTTCCGATGCAATGGCGTATCTTTGTACCGCCAGTATTAACAAAACAAAACATCCAACCATTGGCAGTCACATCCGAACTTTTTGATAAAATAGCATATGCTTCTGTCCTCCCTTTATTTTCTTCTCGTGCATCAGACTGTATAAAAAACATAATGGTTTTTCCATCCTCGAGCTCGTCCCACTCAATATTTCCAAGGGTGGTATTTCCTCGTAAACCTGCTGATTCCGCATATTCCGTGGGGTTAGGATATCTATAATCATATGCCCATAACGGGGTATAATATTCATATTGTACAGATGAACTACTCGGCCGCCCTTGTACTTGCGCCACTAATCTTTCATTATACATCAACGTAAACGTATTGCGTGTCAAGTCGTCATAATAATCGTTTTCCTCAACAGAAGTAGAAACAGCTCCCCCATAGTTAGAAGTCACTATTACCAGCCAGTTTTCTTTTTTATAACCGGGACGGGCTTTAAGAGCCTCCATTATTTCTCCAATATAGTTATCTAATTCCCCTATAGCATTAACAACCGCATCTGTCACTGTTCCATCCTCTTCATAGAAGCCATTACTCTCGCCCGCCGATTGTACACCTTTAAATTCTGCCACAACTAAATCTACAGGCTGTTTAAGAGTATTTTCCAATTCCTCCACCACCTGTTCTTTCACCTCCAGATCAGTTGTCAATTCCGGTGCATTCATCCCTTCCGTTACAAACGTATCATGGAATTTTTCATCTGAAGCAAACATACTGATATGAGTCCGGCTTTCCATTAACCAAGAAAAAATATGTTGATTTCCAAGTTGGTCCAATTGAGTTTCCTCTTTTATCCCATGGCTTGTACTGCCGGCAAACAAATTAACCCATCCCCTCGCATTATTCATCTTTCCCATCAACACTTTACCGGAATTATCCGCCAAACCATAATCCGTATATAAAGCATGAGAGAATAATGACTTCAAAACAGGTGTCTTATATGCATTACGAGCCGTTTGAATAGCTCTGCCTGAAGCTCCGTCCAAAACAATCAACAGCGCATGATTGGATTCGGATGTTGCAACAGGGGATGGATAATTGTATTCCAATGTATCCAGCATCGTTTCATTACAGGAGGCCGCCATAAGTATAAATACTCCTAACAAAAAGTTTTTCAAGGCCTCCGATAGTCTATATTTTCTATTTGTTTTCATGATCTTCATGATTTTATTTCTCTAAGGTTACTACTTTTTCTCATTAATTTCAACTTTCAGCATAACAATATTATTCACCATTTGCCCGTCAAAATAATAAAAGTCCCCGACCAATAATATTCCATTTGAATTATCTGACGTCAGAGAATAATGAGCGTCAAAAATTTCCCCCCGGAATTCCCCCGGTACATTAAACTTCTGAATAGCATCTCCTTTCATATCGAGAATTAAAAAGCCATTACGCGTTATTCCATCATATTTATTAAATGTGCCTGAAACTACCAGATAAGGCATAGGTTCATCTCCATTTGTATTCAAGTCTACAATCTTTGCAAAATTAGGACGCCCCCCTTCCAACTTTTTGAATTTGAAATCGGTATTCATCGTACCATCCGCATTCAACATTACCAATCCATAAGCGGGTTCATTATTGAAGTTACTAAAATTACCGATAATGATAATCTTCTCTCCATCCTCATCTTTATAACAGGTTACTTTATTTATAACACCGTCGGTTCCGTTTCCTACTGCCTGCAAGAAGTTCTGATCAATCTTACCGTCTTTACCTAGTTTCACAATATTATGTGTCCCTTCACCGTCAAACTGTTGTAAATCTCCTACTACGATAACGGACTCATCTGAAAGCATACAAGCATCCTGAACAATTCCGACGGCACCGGACAGCGATTTATCTGTACTGCCATCCCAACGATAAGTCTTGTCCAAATTACCTGTTTCATCCATACGAATCACAGAATTGACAGGAGTCAGAATATTATCAACGGTCAATGTTTTCCCATCCGTACTTGATAATGCATTATCATAATCCGAAAGCTTATGATAGAAAATATTACCCACAGCTATAATTTTACCGTCTGATGTAGAAAATGCACGTAATATTTCTTCCTCTGTTCCTCCGATAAATGTGGGCACATCAAACGAGTGTTCCTCCCCTTTCAGATCTTTAAACTTCCTCTTAGACTCTTTTTCAATTGTAAAATCATTATTTAATAATAACAGATTCTTAAATGAAAGCCCTCCTCCAAGTTTTGCTGTGACTTGTTCATAATCTTGATACGCCCCGTACATTAACACCCGGGGAGTAGAAAGAGCAATGTCCGCTTTCCAATACTCAGCACCTCGCACCTTTTCAAATACACTCTCTCCTGTATTCGGATCAGAATAAATACTATTCGGAATCCCATAAGATATTTTTAATTTTCCGGTAGTACCATATTTAACTAGACCTGACACATGGTTGACCATTGCCACACCACCATATCTTTTCTTGTCACTTTGTGCAAAATCGCCCAATAAATAAAACTCACTCGTCTGTTTCGTATTTCCACACCATGGCAGACAACCATAATAAGAACCATAATAAGGACCTGTCTTATAAAACTCAAATCCTTTATCAACAGACACGCTACCTAAAACATTAAAATAGGGTCCGTAAAAAATCTGGCTTTCCATTACTAAATAAGCTGGTCCGGAACTTAATGCACCCGGCAATTTTACTGTTACCGTAGAATCAGTTGCATTTTCAACAGTACATTGTTCGTTAGCTATATAGAATTCAAAATCATATTTATTTTCTTCCGGATGACAATACTTAGCCAGACCGGAGGCTTTAAAAGTAACCAGTTCATTCGGTCCTGCACTTTCGGGATCTGGTTTATCGGCCAGCAATTTCACGACCAACGGTTCCCTCCCCCCTGCATAAGGATCCTCACCGATAGAATTCGCCTCGTCATCATTACATCCCGTCCACAGTAAGCATAAAGTACTGATACTAACTATCATCAAGGCCTTATCCAACCATTTATAGATATATGTCTTTTTCATCAGTTTTTTGTTTTTAATATGTTCTTCATTTTTTTCCTGTCATCCGGATACATAATACCGGCTTCATAAGCTTTGCTATACAACATCGAACGCATAAAGCCTAAATAATGATCCAACCGAAGCACATGTACAATTCCGTTATCCGGCTCTATATTACAAGAAGATACGTATGCGTAAACCGACTCTCCCCCTTCCGGATAAGCATACATAACCTGACGGTAGCCAGCATACTTAATACCATTGGCATCACCATAACAGACTCCCATCGTCATCTTGTATTTCTTATCATAAGTCTGATTCGTCTGTCCGGGATAAGTACTTAATGCCGTAGTATCTATTTGCGCAATATCATTCAAACGATATTTGCCTTTTATTACGTACATACTTATCATATCTTCCCAAACTTCACTTTTCACCTGATTCAGACTTGTAATCTTATCCATTCCCTGATTTTCATACAAATATCTGTTCAGATAGTCAACACTTCGTTCAATACTGAAGTCTGTCGGTGCAAAAAATGTTATTTCCTCATTCGGGTCACTTAACACGCTCTCCCATTGTGTATTCTTGATGACACTTACCAGATCCGCAAACAAATCCGGTCTGGACTCTAAATACTGCATGACTGTTCCATCATAATAAGGGCTGGTAGTTCCCCCATCCTTCAAGTAATCGTCCTGACAGCTACTTCCATTTATTGCCATAAATAATAGCGCGGTACCCAACATTACGAATGTATATATTCTTCTTTTCATAATTATGTCTTTCTATTTTTATTCCCAATACAAGTTCTTCGAAATATAAGAGTTGTTTTCCAGAGCTCCTTTATAAATAGGCCAAGTCCATGCTCCCTGCAAGAAATCAGCACGTTTTACACGACAACCGGAACCATCGGTAAATGTCGTATAATTTGCGTCACATAACTTTCCGGTACGAACCAAGTCATAAAAATATTGTCCTTCTCCAATCAGCTCGCGTACACGTTCCCAGTAAATAGCATCATTCAAATTCTCTACCATGGTGATTGGCGTAGCACCTGCCCGGTTACGAATACGATTCAGTTGTTCCAACGCCTTATCCTGTTCTCCCAATTTCTCCAATGCTTCCGCATATAATAAAATAGCATCCGCCAAACGAAAAACAACATAATTTCCACTATTGGGAATCACTTTAGAATCATATTCATCAACATTCAACATCTTCACAATCTCAAATGTCCCCAAAATATTACCTGTATTGGCATACTGTAGACCTTCAAACCAAAAATCTTTACGTTTGTCCGTTTCTTCCTTTGGATATAGTATTTTCAGAAACTCCTTACTGTATTCCATCACAGGAGCCGTTTTTGTCAGACACTTATAAACTACATTCGAAGTCCACATATTATCGGTATCAAAAACTTCTCCATTCGTTATACTCTGCGCTATTTCAAAAATGCCCTCTTCCGAGTTTCCTTGAAAAACAGAAGACATCTGTTCCATAGCCTGCAAAGAATAATATGCACCTTCGCGTAACCAAACTCCATTCATTTCAGCCAATCTTCTCACTTCCGAATAATAGTTTAAAGCATTCGCTTCGTCAAAACAGGCCAACCACATATTTATGTGCATCATCAACATCAACACTGCCCCCCGATTCGCTCTCAGCTTCGCATTCTTCTTTTTCCATGGCAACGCTCTTTCATTCGGATCGTTATCAAGCAAAGACTGTAAATCCGCAACGCAGTTTTTCAGCACGGTCAGCATCGGAGTACGAGGAAGCGGAGAAGCGGCATAAGCTTCCGTATAATAAGGAACATCACCAAAGATGCGTACCATAAAGAAATAAGCCAAGCTTCTCAAATAGATCCCTTCCGCTTTATATCCGTCTACCTCCTCCTGCGTAAGTCCCGATACATTACCAATTTCCTCCAGCAAAATATTAGCACTTTGCACTACACGGTACATATTGGTCCAATTATAGATAGCGCCAAATGATGAAGAAGTACCCTCCTCTTTCGAGTCTGCCTTACTTTTAAATAATTTCATATCATTTTGAAGTAAACCATAGTATGTATTACTCGATGATAAGTTCGTAATTGGAGCACAACGCAAATCCCCCGAATACAGGAAAAAACCATTCGATGTAGTTGCCGTACGAAAACATTGATAAATACTCAGTGTATAAGCCTCAACATTGGCCGGGCTTCCGGGATTCCAAAATTTATCTCCCGGAAGTTTCTCATCATCATCCACATCCAACTTACAACTGCTGAATGCACATGAAATCACCAATAACAAAAATACAGTTATATTTCTCCACATAATATTATTTCTTTTATTATCATTACAAACCAATTGTTACACCTACTGTCCATGTACGGCTATTCGGATACCCTCCGGAATTATCACGCCCCAGTCCATTCACAGATTCCGGACTAATGCCGGAGTATCCGGAAAATGTATAGATATTGTTCACGGAAGCTTTCAATACGACTGAACGCAACCGGAAAAAATCAAGCCATGGTTTCGGGAAACGGTAAGATAAAGAAACCGTATTTATCTTAAAGTAAGATCCATCCTCTATAAATAACGTCTGATCATCTCTGAATGGTTTGATCACATTGGCATGAGTATAATCAAACGGATTTGGATAAACAGCGTTGTAAGGATCCTCTTTTGTCCAGAAATTATAACTGTCAATTGGAACCAAAGCAGCCTTTTCCCTCAATTCCTTGATTTCCTTTTTCAACGGACTTGTGTAAGCAGCTAAATTATCCGCCAACACTTTATTAACAATATCACGACGCAATACAAATGAAGCATTTGTATGGACACTAAAATTTTTATAACTCAAATTAATCCAAAATCCTCCGGTTACTTTAGGACGTATATTACCTGCTATCACCTTATCATTCTCATCTATAATATAGTCGCCATTCATATCTACCCAAATAGGATCACCGGCTTTGAAATAAGCATCTTGCGTATCATTTCCTCCTACACGTAAGCGCTTTCCTGTAGCCGGATCAACCGGGACATCAGCATCCGTCGCATAGACACCCTTATTTATATACATCAATAAAGAAGTAGTATTCATCCCCAATTTATTGGCAATATTTGCTTTTTGGTTCAGAATCTGCCGGGCTTCATTGGGCAGCTTAGTGATAACATCCCTATTAATAGCAAAATTCAAATTGCAAGTTAAATCCCAATCGCTTTGGAGTGGCAACGGCCGACCGGTCAAGGAGAATTCCAAGCCATAGTTCACCAGACTGGTCTCCGTACTTTTCATTTCTTCAAAACCTGAATGGTCGGGTGTTGCAATAGTGCTCAATTGATTGTCTATTTGTCTATAATAAGCATCTACATCCAAACTAATACGATTATTAAACAATCCCAATTCATATCCCAGATTCCAAGAAGTTGTAGTAATCGGATCAAGCTGAGCATTTGGCAATGTCTTAAAATCAATAGGAATGTAAGATTCACCTCCATAAGTGTTGTCTGGTTTGATATCATACGTACCCCATACATCATAACGAGTTGCCTTGTATTTTACAACTTGTCCCCAACTGGCACGAATAGCCATCTTATTGATAAATTCAAGACGTTTCATAAAGGGTTCTTTATAAATATTCCAACGTACTGCAAGTGATGGATTGAAGTCCCATTTTGTTTTGGTACCATATACGGAACTCAGCTCCGGACGCAAACTTGGAGTGAATACATACTTATCTCCGGCCGCTCCGGATATAACGGCAAAATCAGGATTCAACATCATCGAGAACGTATTCTGGCTTTCGGAAACTTTTGTTGTTCCTTTTGACCTTCCATGACCGACAGGTCCTAAGATATAATCATTAGGGAGCCCTATAAATTCTATAGTATTTCCTGTTTTTCTTTTTGCATCATATTCGACTCCGACAGTTAATCCCAAGCGTACATATTTCAAATCAAATGAACGTCCCAGAAATGTACGTGCATACCAGGAATAGTTATCCGAACTCACATTCTTAACTAATGACTGATAATTATTGTCCGCCAAAATAGCCGGTGTAAATTCTTCCGTTTCACCCGAAGAATACTTATAGTTGAATGTACCTTCCCACCTTATATTATAAGGCAGCATATATTTCATATTCAATGCTGCGGAATAATTAGAAGCAATATTTTCTTTACTAACTCCAAAAACCTGCAACGCAGCCATAGAAGCCGTATACATGGAAGGCGGTGGCAACAGAGAGGATGCGGTAGCTCCTTTGGCAACTCCCGATTGAGAGACAGCATTACCACTACCCGTACTATTAGTCGTAAAACCTAATTTGATATCCGCCCCTATGGAGAAACGCTCATTGGGACTATAAAACATATTGGCAGTCAAAGCATACCGATTGAAATCCGTATTCTTCACAATACCTTGTTCAGTATAATAGTTACCATTTATTTTATAATTGAATACTGAATTTCCTCCCATAAAGCTCAAGTTATGAGAATGATTATAAGTTACCCGATAAAACTGGTCTTGCCAATCCGTATGATTATTCCAATATGGATTCAAGCTATCTGAAATGGAAGGCATAAACATAATATCATAGTACCCATTGTATCTCGACGTATCATTTTCCAGAATTTGGTTCATGCGCAATAATCTCTCCATATTTCCAACAGCTATATCACGCAAACGGGGCGGAGTGGAAACAGTAAAGTTACCGGAGTATGTGATTTGCGGCTTCTCCGAATTTCCACGTTTTGTTTCGATTAAGATAACACCGTAAGCACCGGCCGATCCATACAAGGAAGTTGCAGCAGCATCCTTTAAAATCTGAATATTCGCAATGTCCTCAAATGGCAAACTTGCAATAGGGCTCACCCCTGTTCCTGAGATTAACCCTTGGGCATCATAATCCGAGACATCTGTCTGCGGGATACCGTCAATGACAAATAGAGGTTGAGTTGCCGCCAGATCCCACCCATCGGTCTCATTTCCTACCACAGATATATCCGAAACGCCACGCATATTAATTTGTCCGCTGGCTCCTGGCAACCCATTATTCATCTGAATATCAAGTCCGGCCACACGTCCCTGCAAAAGATTCATCACATTCGAAACAGGTGTTTGCGCCAGTTCATCCGCATTTACAACTGTCACAGACGCTGCTACGCTAGCTTTACTTTTTTTCTGATAACCCACAATCACCGTTTCATCCAGTTCATTAACTACCTCTTTCATATAGATTGTCACATCCGATATTCCTTTCTTCACTTGGTAAGTCGTAGATTCAAAAGATATGAACTTAAACAGCAGTTCACTATTCAAAGGAACTTTAATTGCAAATTTCCCATCCAGATTAGTTATTGCAGTACAATTTTTATAAGGTTCTTTCGTCTTTGGATTACGTCCTACGACTGCCACATTGGGAAGCGGCTCCTTTAATCCACCCTTCTCGTATACCGTACCACTGACAGTTACCATAGTTGGCTGCTGCGCCCAGACATCAGCCAGTGCCATCCACAACATAACCATCAACAGAATATATTTATTATTCTTTTTCATATTAGTTTACGCGCATTTTAAAATTTATATTTTCGGTTCTCCCAGTTGTGGTATTCCACCGGCGAAATGAATAAGTATCTCCCAGTGTGACTCCTTATAGATAGCAAAATCAAAGTATATATGCCCATACAGCCTATAACCATTGCGATTCAGATAACTCGTTTTGAACCGGACAGACGCTTTCTCACCATTAACATCCGTATAATCCGTCTGTTCCTTGAATAGAGGAAGAGGATATGCCATATCATATTTCACATATTTACCATTATCTTTGTCTTTCAAGAATCCCGCCTGAAACAAATTGTCCCAATTAGTTTCATTAAATCTTCTGGGGTCAATCACATTCCAGTTTTGATCATAAAAAGAAATAGTGAGAGTCGTATTCGGATCTGTGTCATCCTTGTTCTCCCTAAAATAAATATGGACATCTTCCTCCATTATCATAGAAGAATAAGATTTGTCTGACTCATATCTCATATACACATCATCCGGATTCACATATTCAGCAATAGCCAAACCGTTTTCATCATAAACAGTGGGTTCAAAGTCCCTTTCCCTGTGTGGCATCAAACGCATTCGTTTAGTCATCTTATACCCTCCGGAATTAGATATACTCAGATTAAAGATATAACCGGAATCGGGCTGACAACGTAAAATCGACGAATTGGCTTCCGCCCACATCACAAACTCTCCGGAATGCTTGCGGACATCAAACAGACGACGATACTCCGTACCGCGTTTCGCATTGATTTCTTCAATAGAAGTTTCTGTCCCCAAGTATGGCTTTTTCCATACTCTCACGGGGTAATACTCCATTAATTCCGGAGCAGGGGTACCATCCGCATGCATCATATCCGTAATCTCAAAATCAAGAGGCAACGTGGAATTACCGGAATTAAAAATATCCGTATAAAAAGTAGTCTTTCCCATAATCGGATCGAAAACTGTTTTCGTAAAATTCACATCACGGTCAAATGCATCCTTTGAATCAGGCAAATAATTGTCTATGCAACCGGCAGACAGCGTTATCATGGCAGACAAGCAAACCATCTTATTAATACGAAATATATTTTTATTGCTCATTACCCAAGTTTTTTAAATAGTGTGTAAATATACCATATCCAAATTCATGTTCCGGTGTTAATACATGAACTACCCCATTTTTGCAATAAACGTCTGTCCAGATAGCCTGAGCAACAACCCATTTATCACTTTGCTGGGTATCACACATATCATAATAATATAGTTTTTTCGTGCCGGCACCTACAAATCCACTGGCCGGCCTGCGTTGAGCTTCCAAACGCATACGATAATTATAATACATTCCCATCACAGTCAAACCTCTTCCTGAGGCATACAAAGTTTCCATATCATAACTTCCAGGAAGCACATAGCGACAGGTTAAAGTATCCAATACCTGTTTATACTCATAAATATCAGTGATAGCAGGATCGCCTTTTTTTTCCGGTTCTCTTTCAATCTCTTTATGATAAGCCAATATCTCTTCTAGATTCAATTCACCATTTGCATCAGTCAACTGATTAATCTTACGATATAAGTTCAATTGTTTGAGTGCAGTTCTAAAGCAAGAATCAGGCATTGCCAACAATGTATATTCACCTTGTTCATCTTGTAAACATGCTTTCAAATCCTTCAATTTCAAAGGCCTTGGGGTATCCGGATCATCATAATCCAACAAATAGCGCAAAGAGTCGAATGTAACTCCCAAAGACTTGTCTCCCTGTTCCAGATATTCATAAATGGTTCCGTCAAAATGAGAGATTCCCCAATCGTCTATCTGTGACATATCCGCATCTACGACAGTATCATCCATACAGGACATTGACGTAGCCGCCCATACACCACATACACAAATAATAGATAATAACTTATTCATAGTATTTTTCTTTATCATTTCCAACATTCATTCTGCGTTATCTCCGGATTAGCCTTCAATACATCATCAGCTACCGGCCAATAAATTTTTCCACTATTCACCAATTCTACCATTTCGGGATTATCTCCTAAAATTCTGGCACGCCGAATCTGGTCAAACCAATAGTGGCCTTCTCCCATAAGTTCCCTTCTACGTTCATTGAATATTTCTTTCAACAAAAGTTCGGCTCCGCCTTTACTCAGATCTTTTTCGTAAGACAGGGTGACAAGTCCACGTAAATTCCTGACTGTATTCAAATAAGCAACTGCATCTTCACTTCTATTAAGCATAGTTAGTGCTTCCGCCCGCAATAATGCCATATCTTCCATGCGGGAAAGAATAATAAAAGAACCAAATACCGCATGATCGGAAGTTGTTCCTTTCCCATCCCGCAAAACATTAATCTTCGAAAATACCGGAATGTCCAGATTCAGACCCTTTATATAATTGGTATAATATCTTCCTGTTTCATCAAAGCCAAATCTAGTGTCTCCCGTCGCATCCTGCATGAAAATTTTTACAAGGCTATCCTTAGAAATAAAAATATCAGGCAGGGCTTTGGATATAATCGGATCCGCCAATGTCCATGATTCCAAATGACCGTCTACAGTAGACTCGTTCACTTCAGTACTTTCATAATTATATCCAAATGTCACCAAGCGAGCCGCACGATTTGTATTTGCATAGGAAACACTAAAAATTCCGGTAGGTCCCACCAAATCTTCAATGGGAACGCAAGCAGCTTTTATCTTCTCCGCATTGTCCCAGACATAACCCGCATAGGTTTCAACATCCACATAATTCCCTTCCCAAGCAGAGACATGTGCAAGTATGGCATAGGCAGAATACCGGTTCAACAACCAGCCCCGCCATTTGTCCGCATCTCCTCCATAGTATTTATCAGAAGCAGCTCCTAACAATTCCGGCAAAAGAGGAGCTACCGCCTTCAATTCATCTTTCACATACTTCAATACAATTTCAACATCCGTACGCGGTACCTCAGGAAATGTCCCGTTATCATAGGAGTATTTCAGTAAGGGAACATCACCCCACATCCGAACCATATAGAAATAGGCTAATGCACGTAATACACGGACTTGCGCCACGTCATACTGATAGTTTGTCTCCGAATACGCATCATCCTTTTCCAATACCTTTCCGGCATTTTCGACAAATACTGACGCAGCATTCACTACTTTATAAAAACGTCTCCAATTAGCGATTTGCTGAATAAGCGGATAGCTTTCATCCAACTTATTATCACGGATTGCCTGCAAATCGTCCCGCACCCGAACTGTAAAATCACCAAGACGCAAATCTCCAACAGCCCAATAGGTATTATTCTCACCCAAAGCTGAACGCATCAATCCGTAAACACCGAATAAGGCAGCACGAGTATCGGTCAAAGAATTCCATTGCTGTTCCTGAGTGGCTACATGGTAAAACTCATTGTCATTATCAAGGAAATCATTACATGACGAGAGTTGTAACGCCAAGACCAGTAGGGCAACAAACCGCAATTTGTCCAAATTATATTTCTTCACTATATTCATAATGTGTACTAGATTAAAAATTAAACTTCAATCCTACTACTACCGAACGAGATAAAGGCTGACCATAACCTCTGTAGTAACCGTCAAAATCTACCAGTTCCGGATCGTCACCGCTAAAGTCTGTTATTGTAAACAGATTATTGGCTGTTATATAAAAATAAAGATCCTTCAATGATGTTTTTCTATTCATCTTTCCTAGCCCTACGGACTTATTTAATGGCAATGTATACCCTAATGTTAAAGAACGCAATTTGAGATACCACAATTTTTCCAAAAACAAATCCTGCTCTGCCTGATAAGGGCTCAAACCACTCATCTGATTGTAGATCGGATAATCATTCTTATCATGTGTATTTTGCCAGAAGAATATTTCTTTCACTGTTTCCAACAAAGGCGTAGATTCCAAAGCTAAAAAATTGTATCGTTGTGAGGAGCGATAATTCAGGGCATTGTGTCCAAAGGCAAAAAACAAATTCACGCTCAAGTCAAAACGGTCATATTTAAATTGATTCAGAAAATTTCCGGTGAACGGGGGCAGTGTATGTCCCTTCAAAACTTTGTCATTTTCATCTATGATATTGTTTCCATCTACATCTTTCCATTTAGGATCATTTTTTGAGAAAGGTATGGAATTCATCGATAATTTAACCCCATTCACCGAAGGAACCTCTTCATCACTAGTATAAATACCCTTGTTTTGATACAGCCAAAATTCATCTATGGAATGGCCGACCTTCAACTTTCGATTTCCTATGACTAATTCATCATACCCATCAGGTAATTTCAGCAACTCATTGTGATTATAGGCCAATCCAAAAGAAGACTCCCATCTAAATCCTTTCGGATTATCAAATATTTTCCCGGAAAGTGATAATTCAACTCCCGAATTACGCACTTTCATTCCATCCATATATTGATATTGATAACCATATTCCTGAGCTACGGGAATTGTTGTAATCAAATCACAATCCGTATTATTATAATACTCCAATTCTAAATTCAAACGGTGATTGAACAATGAAACAGCAGTACTTACATTCCATTTATCAGAATAGGGCCATCCCATTCCATATCCTATCCATCCGCTATTATACGGACGGGCTATTGTGGCATATCCATAATAAGATGAAACAACAGGCTGACCGACTCCGCTTAACTCTTCTCCTGTATATTGAGGGCCGGCCGCAAAACGGTTATTGTCCAAAAATCTTCCGATTCTTGCCCACGATGCCTTTATCAACCAGTCTGATAATGTATTCTCACCAGCAAACAAATGGTTCTTCAGATTCCAATTTGCACTAAAGGCCGGAGTAAACAACCAACGATTATCTTTCTGAACATTCGATGCCCCATCCGAACGGAATAAAACCTTAACTCCCAGCCAGTCTTTGTAGCCATAGTCTACAGAAAACAAAGTGCTTACAAGACTATTCTGCATTTTATCCGAGAAACGATGTATATACTGAAAATCACCGCCATTTGTTGTAGGCTTTGTGTCATCTACTCCATCATAGGCTTTCGAATAATTATAGTGTTGTACATCTTTTTGAATAATTTCTTGTAGTTCAAAATTAAAAGAATGCTCATCTTGAGCTGTTAATTGATAGGTAGCTTTAGAATTCCAGGACAGACGGCGGTTATATCCGGAATAATCGGAAACAAAACTCACGGACTCCATAAGATCCGACGGCCAATAAACATGACGTGAGTTCGTGTTATAGTCCAATTGTAACCGAGTATCCAAATACAATCCTTTCCAATCATAATGTAACCCCAAGTATCCATTAATCAAATGATTCAAATTGTCGTTCTTATTATACTCGTCATAATAATCTAAATAGGAGCGATAAACGGAAGCTGTAGGGGATAAAGGAGTGGAAAGATCGGGCATATACTCCACTTCCGCATAACGGTCACGCAAATTACGGTTCCCTTTACGAGTCAACCGAGAAGCATTTATCAGACAGCTCATCCCAAACTTTTCAGCCAATGTCATATTCAGGGCTATATTGGTTACCAACTTTCCAAATCTAGTATCATCAGCAACTCCATTATTACCTGTATACCCAAGCATAAAAATGTAGTTAGCTATCTTTCCGCCTCCACCAATGGAAGCACCCAAATTATATAAAGGAGCCATCCGATAATAATCATCCGCCCAATCCGGTTTTCCGTAAAAATTAAGGTCGCGCAAGTCATTCATCCATGCAGGCATTCTATTTAAATACGCTGTCCGCTGTCCATCGTCAGCACATTTCTCTGCAAACTGCATCCGAAAGGCGCGTTCATTAGCTGCATTTGTCATTTCCACCTTTCCCGGTTGTATGGACATCCCACCACTGGCTCTGACAAAAACATTATCCCCCCCGTAATAGCCGTCCTTCATTTTAATCAATATTGCTCCATTAGCGGCCAAAGGACCCAATTTTGCTAACTCGGCCGCATCTTTGACCACTTCTATCGATTCAATATCACTCAAATTCAAACCGGCCAATATATTAGTGCCGGTACCTATGGGATTGACATCTGTAGATTTGATTCCATATACAAAAGAATTATCAGTCAATAAAGGAATACCATTCAAAAAAACAACAGGCTGGTTCCCTGCCACATCTTTATTAGAGAAAACCGGAGAAGACATACCACGAATTAAAGAACTCTGCATAACTCCCGGTTCTCCATTATTCTCTTGTACATAAACACCTACCGCATTACCCTTCAATAATTGTTGTACTGAAAGATAAGGATACAACGACAAACCACTTAATTCTAATTTCTGTCCTACACAATCTATTGAATCTTCACGAAAGGAGTTTTTCGAAGATTCAAGAGAATCCGCAGACTGAAATGTTTGGTAAGACTTTGGCATTGCATACAAATAATGACAAAATCCAGCCAAAACAGTTAAGGCGAGCAAACGAATGAATGCATTTTTCACCATATTTATTAGATTTGAATTAAAAAAAATTAAACTTCAACAATAATATTCCACATATCGCTTTCCAATACTTATAGAATATCTATGTTGCAAAAGTGTGAAGAATTACACAGAGAAAAGTACTCCTATGATTCAAAAACGTACAAATTTAGGTCATAATCGTTCTAAGAACACACAGGTTTAATTATCATTCAACAAAGGTTCAATTATCACTCACAACTTCTATCCTATTAATTCATCTTCTGATACTCTTTAGGTGACATTCCAACCTCTTCCCTGAAACAAGTTGCAAAATATTTAGGGTTTGAAAATCCACAAGAGTACGCAACCTCAGAAATAGTAACTGATTTATTCTTCAGTAATTGGCGAGCGTGCTTTAAACGTATATTCCGTATCAACTCTACCGGTGATAATCCTGTCATCGCTTTTATTTTCCTATAAAGGGAAGATTTGGATACAGCTATATCATCGGCTAATTGGATAACATCAAAATTTGGTTCCGACATTTTATTTTGTATAATACTTATCACCTTATCCATAAACTCATTATCGATAGATGAGCCCCCCAATGTCTCCAAGTTTATATCTACATCCGAACGAAATTCTTCCTGCTTACTCTTCTTTTCTGCTAAAAAATTTCTAATTCGCGCTTCTAAAACCTTTAGTTCAAAAGGCTTGGATATATATGCATTAGCCCCTGCATTATAACATTCAATACGATCTTCGGCTGTGTTCTTCGCAGTCAATAAAATAATAGGTATATGACTTGTTTCCAAACTTCCTTTGATGATACGGCATAATTCCAAACCATCCATCTCCGGCATCATAACATCACTTACTATAATATCAACTTCATTCCCTTTTATCAGTTCTAAAGCTTCCATTCCATTCTTAGCCATCATCACATGGTAATGCCTAGATAAAATACGTTGCATCAAGTATAACAGTTCTTCATTATCTTCGACCAGCAAAAGATGGATATCACTAACCTCAGTTTCTGTGTTCTCTACATCCTCTCCTTTCAACTGCTCCAAATCCAGTATATGGCTTTCTGTATCTACAATGCTGCCACCCTTACTGTTTCCAATGAAATTCTGTGATAACTCCACATTTATTTCATCTTCCGTATAGCTATCCTTATCAATTGGGATACTTACAGTAAATACAGTTCCTTTTCCCACCTCACTTTCTACGCTAATTGTTCCATGGTGCAATACCAATAAATCTTTTGTAAGTGAAAGGCCTATACCGTTAGTTTCACTGGATTTCCAATGTCGGTTAGTATAAAACCTCGTAAATATCCTATCCAAATCTTCCGGAGCAATTCCTTGACCTGTATCACTGACAATAATAGATAAATAGGTATGCTTATTTTGCGAATAAGTTGATAATGCTATTTTTATCTCACCACCCTCTTCTGTATATTTATAAGCATTAGACAAAAGATTAAAAACTACTTTATCTATCTTATCCATATCAAAATATGCTTGTATGACATCTTCTGATGATTCAAAAGTAAAACTTAATTTTTTCTTTTGAATCAAAGGCTTGAAATTAGAATTACAAACCTCACGCACCATAGATACAATATCTCCCAAAGTCACTTTTAACTTCATATTCCCACTCTCTACCTTACGGAAATCAAGTATCTGCTGTAACAGTCTTTTAAGGCGGTTCACATTAGCGCGAATCATTTCAAACTGCGGAATCTTATTCTTGTATGTAATTTCCGCATCATCAATCAAACAGGTAACAATGGTTAACGGGGTCAGCAGATCATGAGAAATATTTGTAAAATATCGTAATTTCGCCTGCACAAGCTCTTCCGACTTTTCTTTTTCTATTTGAACAATTTGTAGTTCGTGACGTAGTTGCATCCTCCGCTTCGCCCTATAATAAAAAGAGTAACCAACCAATAAAACAACTATTACATAACTCGTATAAGCCCACCAAGTCTCATAAAAAGCCGGTGCCTTGTCCACTTCCATTTTCGTCACAACATTGCTCCATAAACCATTTACATCTGTTGCTTTCACACAGAAAGAACGTTTCCCTTTCGGAAGCCGGTTATAATAGGCGAACCGACGTCCATCTTTAATATAAACCCAGTCCTTATCTACACCTTCCATTTTATAAGCGTACTGAATCTTTGTCGGGAAGCCATAATTTAAGGAAGAAAAGTCAATCTCTATATTCTGATCTTCTGCATATAATTTCAAAGTCTTATGAAGTAAATTAAAACGTTCATTGGAATTTCCAGTCAATAATGACTCATCATCCATCTTCACATCTACGATATGTGTCCGTATTTTCTTCGGCTTATCTACTAACTGTTTATAAGGGACAAGCACTGCAATCCCCCTGTTACCTCCATAAAACATTTCGCCAGCCGGACTTTTAAAACAGGAATTTTTAGAAAACGAATTTACAGCAAGGTCTTGCCCGGCCTGATAACTAATCTGCCCTCCGGTCTCCGGATCATATTCAATAATCTTTTTATTTGTAGAAATCCAAAGATGTCCTGTATTATCATCCATCATTATATTCTGCACCCCTTCAGTCAAAGTAGGAAAAACGTCTGAATAATCCTCAACAGTCTTTGTTTTTTGATTGTACAGAAAGACATAACCTTCCTGGCTTCCCATCCATACGCGTCCTTTCGCATCCGTACATAAGTCTTCAATATTATCACTTATCAAGCGGCCGGATGCAACATTTAAATTTAGAATATTTTCTTTTCTAATCTGAGAATCGTCAGATAGGGTCAAACAAAAAACCCCATTGTGTTGGGTACTGATCCACATGCGTCCTGAATTATCTTCCGCCAAACCTGTTATTTCCTTTTGAAGAAAGACTGTGCCTTTTAATGCTTCAGAACTGTTTGCCGGTTTTACGAACACCCCTAACGATGTTACAACCCAAATATTACGTTTTTTATCTTCATAAAAGAACTGCGGATAATTATTACCCGCTCCTTTTATATATTGTTGCAAGTGTATACAAGAAACAAATCTCACCCGTCCATTTTCCTTTTTTAAAATATAAATTAATGGCTGGTAAGAAGGTCCCACCCAGATTTCATCATTTAAAGAAAAATATCCTATACAATTAATATTCTTCATATCAGACATCCCTCTCAAATCAGGCATATCCTCATACCATATAACTTTATCATCGGATTTTTTATAAATACCCAATCCCTGACGATTCTGATTAATCCAGATATCTCCATCCTTATCTTCATAAATTGTCCGAATATTAGTAGTCAGCCCCACCGTTTTTTTCATAAAAGACATTGGATAATCCTGAATAGCCGGTTTATCCATATTAATATAAGCTACTCCTTCATTAAAAGAAGCAATCCACAAATTCCCATCCTTGTCTTTATACATCTCACTAAAGATATTATTCAGCTTTGATGAAATATTACTAATATCAATTGTTTCTACCTGATTATCAGCCCTCTTTCGTACAGCATAAAGCCCCCGGGAGCTAACCAACCAAAGATACCCATATCTATTATCTTGCTGAATACTAAAAAAAGAACCATTTTTCGGTAATTCTTCTTTTCCGACATTCGTAACCGGCATATAAATCAGTTCACCTTCTTCTTCAGGATTAAATTTATAAAGTCCTTCCCCCCATGTACCAATCCAATGTTGCTTCTTATCATCCTGAAATACACTGAATGGATTATTATTCATACCCAATTTCGGATATTTCACAAATGTATCCTTTACACGGTCATAACGAAAAATACCTTTTTGCCAAAAAGTAACCCAAAGATTATGATCTGTATCTTCATAAATGGAATTGACACTGGTAACAGGCAAAGAACTGTCATATCTTTTGCAAGAAGAGAAATCACGGGAACATCGATATAAAGCAATATAAGTTCCTACCCATATATGTCCTTTAGAATCGAATACAATTGAACGAATCTCCTGATCCTTCAATTCTTCATTGTCCACATGAGATATCTCATAAGTTTTTTTATTTAATATATTCAATCCCTTCTTAGTACCTATCAATATATGTTCCCGTGAATCTGCAAGACTCGTGATCTGATTATCCGTAAAAAGACTTGGAGTCATTTTTCCAGAACGGAAAGTCAAGACCCGATACCCATCGTAACGAACTAGTCCTTCACGAGTACCAAACCACATGAAACCCTCACGATCCTGAAAAGCTCTTTGTACAGAGTTGGAAGGAAATTGCCCACTTAAAGGTAGTACATCAACAGACAATTCCTGTGCTGTGATGCAGTTCCATATATTCAATATAAAAAATATAAATATGATATTCCTTTTCTTTATCTCCATAGTATTTCCTAATTTTAGCACAATATTAAAACAAAATATATTTTCGAGCAAATCATTTAACTATAAAAATAGCATGAAAAAGCATACATGAACGATTTTCAAACCTTTTGAATGATATTTGAACCTACTTTTTCATCCACAGGGACGATTAATTCAAAATCATACATATTTGACAAATTCAAGAACCTTTATTACAAATAGTTTCTGCAACTTTGCATACGAGAAATAGAAAACAAATAACTATTTAATTATTTTTATATCATGAAAGCAAATTATCTCAAAGCTGTTTTTCTGACATTATCAATGGGATCCATTGTTAATAATGTCCAAGCAATGCCTTTATCACTATTTTCCTGTACACAAAAAGCTGTTCAAACTAAAGAAGATGAGGAAAAAGAGAGTGATAATAACGACACTAAAGAAAATCCCCCTTTATTAATTGTCAATGGAACCGGAAAATCAACTTCATTTACAATTAATACCAGTAATCTGCAGAAAGATCAGCCTGTATATATTACAGCTCCCAACGGATTCAGTGTAACTCCGACAAATGTGCCTGCCAACACAAAAAATGCAAAAATTACAGTCAAGTTGAATAGCACTAAAAAAGTGACGGAAGGGACTATTGTCCTTCGCAGTGGAGATAGCAGAACTTATGTCAGAGTTCAAGGAATCGGAACTCCTCTTCCAATTAAAGAAATAATCAAATCTCCTGCTTATAAAGGCGGGAAAGATGCAACTTTCGAGCATACAAAAATCAATCCGGCCCCAAAAGGATATACTGTTGAATTCAGAGTCAGAATAAATGAAGAAGGGGATGAGTTCTACCCATATATGGTAGACAAAGAAGGCTATGGTCTAAAAGGTTTCGTGGCTTCAACCGGTATAGGTGTCTATAATTCCAATACTCAAAAAGGATTCATAAATCCTTTAACCAAAAAAGAAGGAGGATTAGGAAAGTTCTATAATAACGATAATCGCATGCATACTTATCGTTATGCAATCACGCCTGATAAAAGAGCTTTTGTATACCGTGACGGTTTTCCCATTGATACAATACGTTTAGCTGATTATGGCACGCCAGCCAATTTCGCAGTTGCAAACGGAGAGACTAAAGAAAATCTTCTCAAAAATCCCGGATTTGAAGGAGAATACGATTATATGGAGGGAGCTGATCTTGTAAAAGCAATAGAAGGATGGAATATTGCAATCCTTGACAGATGGAATAGCGAACAATTTATCTTACCGCAAGAAATTGATAATGAGCAAGATTTCAATAATCACATTCTCCGCATCAGACCTTATAAATGGGCTAGTGGATGGGGAAATGGTAATATAAATCAAACTATTGATGTTGCTCCCAATGAAACATATACATTATCAGCATTAGCAAAAGGAGGATTGGATAAAAAAAATGGAGCATTGACAGCCAAAATGTTTATTCAGGAAGTAGAAGACCGCGAAAAGAAGATAGAAACAGAAATAGCCAGTGATACCTGGGAAACCTATTCCCTAGATTTCACCACTTCTCCTACCTGCAAACAAATACGGGTAATATTCCAAATACAGGCAGCGAAAAGAGGGGCAAATATCTCTCCTTTGGATGTGGATAACGTCAAACTTACAGGAGTATCAAGAATTTATTCTCCTAAAATAGGCTTCGAAAACAATAATGCCGAGATTGAATATTTCACTTACGATTTAAGCGGCGCTTACGCACCGGAACAACCTGAAATAACAATCAATATCACAGAATAAAAAAACAGGAATATGAGATTTTTTCTATTTATCTGCTTTGTTCTCTCATTTAATACAGTGTTTTCACAAAACACCCAGTTTTCTCCGGGTGTTTTGTGGAACGATGTCAATGGCGAACAAATAAATGCCCATGGTGGATGTGTGATTTTCACAAATGGCTATTATTACTGGTTTGGAGAGGATCGCACAGGCTCAGTCTCTAATGGAGTCAGTTGTTATCGTTCCAAAGACCTATACAATTGGAAACGGCTGGGACTCTCCTTAAAAACAAAAGGAGAAGCAAGGGAAGATATGAATGATATATCCCAAGGACGCTTATTTGAACGTCCCAAAGTCGTATATAACCCCAAAACAAACCAATGGGTAATGTGGAGTCATTGGGAAAATGGAAAGAATTATGGAGCTGCACGGGTTTGTGTTGCAACCAGCGATAAAGTGGAAGGGCCTTATACCTTATATAAGACTTTTCGCCCCAACAAAAATGAGTCACGTGACCAAACTCTTTTCGTTGATACAGATGGAAAAGCTTACCACTTCTGTTCGACTGATATGAACACCAACATGAATATATCACTCCTTAGAGATGATTATCTGGAACCAACCCCAACAGAAACAAAAATACTGAAAGGGCTCAAATACGAAGCACCTGCCATTTTTAAAGTCGGCGATATCTATTATGGGCTCTTCTCCGGTTGTACAGGATGGGCTCCCAACCCTGGAAGAACAGCCTATAGTACCGAAGTATTAGGAAAATGGAATACCGGCCCCAATTTTGCAGTAGATAAGCTCAAACAAGTAACTTATAATTCACAAAGTTGCTATGTTTTCAAAGTAGAGGGAAAAAAGAATGCTTATATTTATATGGGAGACCGTTGGAATGCTAAGAATGTAGAAAAATCTCATTATGTATGGTTACCGATCAGTATGCGCTCAGGATACCCCGTAGTAAAATGGTACGATCAATGGAACTTGAATGTTTTTAATGATATGTACCGCTACAAACGGGCAGAAAGTATTGTTCCTAATAATATTTATTCTTTATTAGAAAAAGTTTCCGATCGTTTGGTTTCCAAACCTGTAAACGGTTTTAGCATAGCTGATGATAATGATGAGATTAATTTAAGTCTTGAATTTATCAAAACTGATACTCCCAACGTATACAAACTGAAAGATCTAAAAACAGGAAAGTTCATAGAATCCCTGTTCGGCACCTTGCGTCTCAATCCTGAGAAAAATGATGCTACTCAATGCTGGATATTCAAATTGCAGAAAGATGGATATTATCAAATACAGAATGCTAAAGACAAGAAATATATTACAGTTTCCGGTTCAAATACATTCAACGGGACAAATCTATATCTCACGGATTATTCTAAGAAATTAATGCAGGAGTTCGCCGTATATTTTGATTCGTATAAATATAAGTATAAGGAAGCAGATCTGTTCTCTGCCAACTTATAAAATCGATTAATTCAATTGTATTATGGATAAAATAAAAATATATTTTCTATTCACTTTTATATGGGTATATAGTTTGCCTGTACTAGCCTATTCAGCTATCAGTCCTACAACAACCAAAGACGTTGATGTTTGGGCTGTGACCGCTACCGCATTCAAACTCGTTGGAGAAAAGGAAGTCAGAAATGTGAAACTGAATTGGATGCAACGTAAAGATACCGACCTCTATAAAATATATCGGGACGGTAATCTCATTGGAGAGACAAAAGGAGGCACATTCGATGATTATAGTTTACCGGTTGGAAAATCCTTTACTTATTATATAGAGGCGTTCAATAACGGACAAAAAATAGCAACGGCAGCTTCCCAGAAAGCTACAACATTCATGCCGACTCATGAAGGAAGAGTGTATGACAATCTAAATGGCAAGTACATCACTAAAATCTCCTCTAATAAGCCACAAGGTATAAAAATCGGAGACCTTTACTTTTCTTATAAAATAGATAATACTGAAAAAGAGATAGACGGACAAAAAATAAAGGGATGGCTAGTCACCGAAAGTTACTCTAAAACAGGATTAAATGGAAGTTGGAGTACTCCTAGAGAGTTGGCCTTTTATCCAAATGTTAAAATGGAAGGTAATGCGTTCCGATATAATCCAAAGACAGGAAAAGTCGTATTATCTTCGCATTATGAAGATGAAAATGGATACACGGCAGCTAAAATCTATCTTGCACAAATTACTCCTAAAGGTAAACTTGAAGTTGGTACTATGGAACGTCCATTAGGACATGATTCTAGAGACCAATCACTTTTTATAGATGATGACAATACAGCGTATTTACTTTCTGCCACCAATACAAATAAGGATATAAACATCTATAAACTGGATGCTTCCTGGACCAAACCTGTCGAATTAGTCAACACAATATGCAAAGGGTTACACCGTGAAACACCTGCTATCATCAAAAAAGACGGAGAATACTATTTTTTCAGTTCAAAGGCTTCCGGATGGTATCCCAGTCAAACGATGTATACCTCAACAACTGACTTGGCAGGTGAATGGACACCTATAA
>ERZ838516.1139-NODE-1139-length-36938-cov-5.776699_pt1 | contig 36938 bp, 35 predicted proteins | sample MGYA00519910_ERZ838516 | MGnify/ENA primary metagenome ERZ838516 (study PRJEB31850, sample SAMEA3708837) | human gut metagenome | biome: human gut; feature: human-associated habitat; material: faeces | place: China | collected 2014 ... | reverse complement strand
CGCGGCCGCGCGCGCGGAGGGCGCCGCGTGGGCCGGGCGGCTCGCGTTCGCGCGGGGGTGCTTCGAGGGTCTGCGCGCGGCGGGCGTGGAGGATGCGTCATTCGATGTGGTGATCGTCAACAGCGTGCTGAACCTGGCATGGGATCTCAAGGAGGCGCTGCGTGAGACGGCGCGCGCTATTGCACCGGGCGGCTTCCTCTACCATGCGGGCGTGTTCGCGGACGAGCCGCTTCCGCTCGCCGCCATGCAGGCGTTCGCGCGTGCCGGCAACGTGTTCGGCGCCGCTCGCTCCCAAGGCGAATTCGCCCGCATTGCCGTGGATCGCGCTGGTTTCTCCTCGTGCTCTTTCGAGCGCGAGCGCCCTGTCGAACCTGACGGCACCGACATCGCCGAAGAGCTGATCGGCCGGTCGTTCACGGCCGCCGTCGCCTGCGCGCGGCGCTAACGAGCGGGTCGCAGGCAAGGAATCCGACCCTTGCTAGCGACCCGCGAAACCGTGCATCATGGAGGGGGCGAGGGCGGCCGAGTCCCCGCCCTGCCGACACAAACCCCTGATCCCGCCTTACAGCGGCAGGTCCTTCTTCTGGAAGCGGATGGCACCGGCGACGTAGCACACGACGGCTACGGCGGCCAGCACCCCGAACTTCCACACGAAGGCGTAGTCCACGGCGCCCGAGCCGATGGTGCCGATGGCGTTGATGTCGAACAGGCCGATAAGCGTCAGCTTGTTGAACACGCCGAGCGCCTCCACGCCGATGCCCATGTCGATGAGGCTTTGCGAGCCGAACATGCCCAGGAGCGACGCCAGGAAGAACCACACGGTCAGCCCGCCGCCGAAGGCCATAGACTTCTTGCTTTGGCTGAACACGCAGCTGCCCAGGTAGCACAGTCCTGCGATGGCCTCGATGAGGATGTACATGCCCGCGTACAGCACGACGATCTGCTCCACGTTCACCTCGTCGAACAGCACGAACGACGATCCGATGCGCACGCAGCACACGATGCCGATGATGATGAGCGGCGCCACGACCAGGTAGATCGCCTGGGTGATTGCCACGGCCGAGCGCTTCGTGGGCGTGGACAGCACGTAGGCCATCGACCCCTTGTCAACCTTGTCGGCCACCAGCGAGTTCGCCACGATCACGATGAACAGCAGGATGGGCAAAAGCCCCATCACCGTGAAGTACATCTGGTTGAGCATCGACGTGCTGTCCATGGATCCCATGGTGTCCATGAGGTCGGTGGACACGCCCATGGTGGCGAACATGGTGTTCATCATGTCCTCGATATCGAGGTCGTCTCCGCTGAACACGCCCTTCTCCTGCCCCAGCGCGTACACGTACTCGAACTGCTCGACGTAGGTGTCGAGCCCCACGCCGGTCTTCTCCAGCTGCGCGGCCGCATCCTCGAGCCCCTGCACGCTCAGATCCAGATCGGCCTGCTGGTTCATCAGGTCGAACACCGTTTCGTACGGCTCCTTGTCCGACGTGCTGGCGAAATCGTCGTACGACAGGTCGGCCTGCGCCATTTCGTCGTAAGAGGCCATGGCGTACAGGTAGGTGTAGAAGTCCTGCTGCGCCCCGGTCTTCTCGTCGGCGACAGTTCGCTTACGGTGTCGGAGCCCATCACGCTCATGGCGTAGTTCACCACGTTGCTCATGCCGGCCATGATGACGAGGATCACGAGGGCCAGCACGAGGTTGGATTTGACGGTCTGCTTCATCAACGGCTTCGAGAAGAAGCGCGTCGTCTTGGTGTTCGCGCTCATATCAGTTCTCTCCCTTCAGGTACACGTTCTTGAAGTGCTGCTCCAGCGTGAAGTGCTGCTCGCGCAGTCCGCGCACGTCGTAGACGCGCAAGGCGTGCAGCAGGCGCCCCAGTTCGCTTGCCGGGACTTCGACGGCGACGGTCGCCGCGGTTTCGTCCACGGCACCCGTCGGCTCCCATGCTCCCGCGAAGCGCACGGCGTCTTCGGGCGACGCGAAGGCGATGCGGAACGTCTTCCTGTTCCCGTGGCGCAGCTCCCGCAGGTCGAGCACCTCGATGATCCGTCCGTCTTTGATCATGGCCACGCGGTCGCATACCTCTTCGATCTCCTCGAAGATGTGGCTCGACATGAACACGGTGCGCCCCTTCTCCTTCTCGGCGCGCACGAGGTCCAAAAACGTGTCGCGCATGAGCGGGTCGAGGCCGGTGGTGGGCTCGTCCAGCACGAGGATCTCCTTGTCGCCCATGAGCGCGGCGGCGATGGCCGTCTTCTGCTTCATGCCCTTCGACATGCGCTTGAGGTTGGCCGACGGATCCAGCTGCAGCAGCTTCACCACGTGGTTCAGGTATGTGAGATCGGTCACGCCCAAGAACTCGGCCTGCGATTTCAGGAAGGCGGTGCCGGTGGGCAGGCTGGGGAAGGCGATCTCGCCTGGCACGTAGCTCACATGGTTCATGATGCGCGTGGAATCGCGCCACGAGTCCATTCCCAGGATCGACGTGCTGCCCGCGTCGGGTTTGATGAAGCCCATGAGGTGGCGGATGGTGGTGGTTTTGCCGGAGCCGTTCGTGCCCACGTAGCCGAACACCTCGCCCCGCTTGACGGCCAGGTCGAGGCCGAACACGCCGCGGCCGTGCCCGTAGTCCTTGGTCAGGCCGTTCGCGCGGATGATGGCGTCTTCCATCTACCTCACCTCCCCGAACTGGCGGTCTTCGCGGTAGAACTGCATGAAGTAGTCTTCCAGCGTGAAAGGGATCTCCTCGAAGTCGGCCACGTCGGCATCGGCGAGATCGGCGATCAGCCGGTTCACCTGCGCGTCGTTCACGTGGACCTTCGCCCGGCGCCGCTCGGGACTTCGCGCGGCGAACTCGTAGGGCAGGGCGGCGAAAGCTTGGTAGGCGTCGACGGTTGCGAAGGACACCTGGTAGAACCTGTCGCCGCGCTGGTGGAACTCGTTCGACTCGAACTGCGACACGATGCGCCCGTCCTTGATGATGGCGATGCGATCGCACGTGGCATCAACTTCGTTGAACAGGTGCGACGAGAGGAAGACGGTTTTGCCGCGCCCCTTCTCCCATAGCACGTAGTCGATGAACACCTGCTGCATGACGGGGTCGAGCCCGCTCGTGGGCTCGTCGAGGATCAGGATGTCCGGATCGTGCATGAACGCGGTGACCACGGCCATCTTGCGCTTAACGCCCAGGCTCATCTCGCGCGTGGGGATGTCCGGATCAAGGCGGAACGTGTCCAGCAGCATCTTCAGATGCTCGTCGTCGCGCACGCCGCGCATGCGTTCCATCATGCGCAGGAACGCCGTGCCGGTCATGCCGGCGGGCAGCGCGATCTCGCCGGGAAGGTAGCCCACGGTGCGCTGCAGCTCGGCGGAGCGCGTCCAGCAATCCTGTCCGTGGATGGCGACCGTTCCGGCCTGCGGGCGCGAGAAGCCCATGAGGTGGCGGATGGTGGTGGTTTTCCCGGCTCCGTTCGGGCCCAGGAAGCCGAAGCATTCTCCGCGCTCCACCTCGAGGGACACGTCGAACACGCCGCGGCCGCTGCCGTAGTCCTTCGTCAGATGGGAAACCTCTATCTCGGGCATGAACATCACCCCTTACGTTTGTGGTAAACTATCCAACAACGTGTTGTGTGATTCAAGCATAGGGGGCGCAGGCCCGCACATCAACCGACAACTTCGACGCGAGTGTCGGACGATCGGAGGCGTTGCCATGAAGAAGCAACCGCAGCAGACGGCGCAGACGCGCAAGAAGCTCATGGACTCGTTCTGGAAGCTGTACTGCGACGATGGCATCGACCGCGTGACGGTGGGAGCGGTGGCCAAGGACGCCGGCTACAACCGCGGAACGTTCTACGAGTACTTCACCGACGTGTACGACTTGCTCGATCAGCTGGAGGACGAGCTGCTGGGCGAGCTCGAGCGCAATGCGGCGGCCATCGTCGGGGCGGGGCTGCCGCGCAGCCTGCACGAGTTCTCGATGCGGTGCGCGCAGCTGTTCGCCACGCACAACGAGGAGGTGCTCGTGCTGTTGGGCGACAAGGGCGACCCACGGTTCCTCGTGAAGGTGAAGCGAACCATGATGCCGTTCTTCTTGCAGGTCACAGGAGTGTCCGAGGACGAGCCCAATGTCGAGTACCTGGCCGCGTTCATGTTTCACACGATGTTCGGCCTGGTGAGCCAATGGCACGAGAACGGCAGGGACCTGCCGCCCGAGGAGTTCCTCGAGATGATGCAGACCCTCGTGGCGAACGGCGTGTCGGGCTTCGTCGGGAGGCCGCTGTTCTCTTGACGGCCCCGCGCTGCGGCCCCGCGTTGTCGTCTGTCCTTTGCGTGAAATGCCGGAAAACGCGTGCGAGCAGGGCGCGGTCGTTTTCATTTTCGGGTAAGATGAACGGTTAGAGCAACCTATATGAACGACCACCGAGAGGATAAGGCTTATGTCTGAAGGATACCGCTACGATCGCGTGCTGCTCAAGTTGTCCGGCGAGGCGCTGGCGGGCGACGTCGGCTACGGCATCGATCCGAAGGTGGTGGACGACCTTGCCGATCAGATCGCCGAAATCGTGCGCGCCGGCGTGCAGATGGCCGTGGTCGTGGGCGGCGGCAACATCTTCCGCGGCTTGGCCGGTTCGGCCGAGGGCATGGATCGCGCGCAGGCCGACTACATCGGCATGCTGGCCACGGTGATGAACGCGCTGGCCTTGCAGGATGCCTTCGAGCGCCACGGCATCTTCTCGCGCGTGCAGAGCGCCATCAACATGCAGGAAGTGTCCGAGCCCTATATCCGCCGACGCGCCATCCGCCACATGGAGAAGGGTCGCGTGGTCATCTTGGCCGCCGGCACGGGCAACCCGTACTTCACCACCGACACCACCGCGGCGCTGCGCGCCTGCGAGCTGGACGTGGACGTGCTGATGAAGGCCACGAAGGTGGACGGCGTGTACGACAGCGACCCCAAGAAGAACCCCGATGCCAAGCGCTACGACCGCGTTAGCTACATGGAGGTGCTCTCCAAGGGGCTCAACGTCATGGATTCCACGGCTACGTCGCTGTGCATGGACAACGACGTTCCCATGATCGTGTTCGACCTTACCGTTAAAGGCAACATTTCGCGCGCTTTGAAGGGCGAAGACGTGGGAACCACGGTAGAATCGCAGTAGAATAACGAAAACGCGCGCACCCGCCTCCGTCGGCGGCGGACGCGTTGCGAAACGCAGGGTGAAAGGAACCGGGATGATCGACGATATTATGATGCAGGCCGAAGAGCGCATGGAGAAGGCGCTGGGCTCGCTGGGCGACGCATTCGCCTCCGTTCGCACCGGGCGCGCGAACGCCATGGTGCTCGATCGCATCAGGGTGGACTACTACGGCGTGCCCACCCCGGTGAACCAGATGGCGGGCGTCAAGACGCCCGACGCGCACATGCTGGTCATCGAGCCGTGGGACAAAGGCGTGCTGGGCGCCATCGAGCATGCCATCCTCCAGAGCGACCTGGGCGTGACGCCGTCGAACGACGGCTCAGTCATCCGCCTGCCGTTCCCCGCGCTCACCGAGGAGCGCCGCCGCGAGCTGGTGAAGCAGTGTAAGGGCTACGCAGAGGAAGCCCGCGTAGCCGTGCGCAACGCCCGCCGCGATGCCAACAGCGCCATCGAGCGCGCCGTCAAGGAAGACAGCCTTCCCGAGGACGACGAGCGCCGCGGCCAGGCGGAGGTGCAGAAGCTCACCGACAAGTACATCGCCGAAGTCGACGAGGCGTTCAAGAAGAAGGAAGCCGAGGTCATGGAGATTTAATTCGGCGAAGCCGAATTAAATCTCCGAAGCCGGCGGCCATGAGGCCGTCGGCTTCTCGTCTTTTGTGAGGTAGCCTTGAACAAACCGCTTGACTACATATTCCCGAACCCCCCGGCGGATCTCGATCCGTCGCAGCTCGATGCTGCGGCGGTGCCGCAGCATGTGGCCGTCATCATGGACGGCAACGGCCGCTGGGCGAAAGAGCGGGGGAAGAACCGCCTGTTCGGCCATAAGGCCGGTATCGAGGCAGTGCGCGAAACCATCCGCTGCGCGTCCGACGTGGGCGTGCGCTACCTGACCATCTACTCGTTCTCGTCCGAGAACTGGAAGCGCCCGCAGGACGAGGTCATCGGCCTCATGAACCTGTTCGCCACCACGATGCTGGCCGAGGTGGACGGCCTGCACGAAGAGCACGTGCGCGTGATGACCATCGGGCGCACCGACGAGCTGCCCAAGAAGACGCGCGACGCCTTCGCGAAGGCGTGGGAGAAGACGAAGGACAACGACGGGATGACGCTGGTCGTGGCCGTGAACTACGGCGGCCGCGTGGAGCTGCTCGACGCTATGCGGTCCTACATGGACGGCGCGCATGCCGCGTTGCGCGAGGGCCGCGAACCCGAGCCTTTAAGTGAGGCGACGCTGTCTCGCCATTTGTACACCGCGGACATCCCCGACCCCGACCTGCTCATCCGAACCAGCGGCGAGATGCGCGTGTCGAACTTCCTGCTGTGGCAGATCGCCTATTCCGAGTTCGTGTGCACCGAGACGCTGTGGCCGGACTTCGACCGTTACGAGTTCTTGCGCGCGCTGCTGGAGTTCCAGTCGCGCGATCGCCGGTTCGGGGCGGTGAAATAGGTGGCGCCGCGGCCCGACGAAAAGGCTGAGGCGGAAGATGACCGCTCGCGCACGGGGCGCATCAAGGATTTCGCCTATGAGAAGACGCCCGAGAAGCTGAAGAACGCCACCGACTTGCAAGTGCGTTTCCGCACGGGATTCGTGTATGTGGCGCTGTCGGTTTTGTGCATCCTCGTCAGCGACTGGACCACCGTGGCGTTCCTGGTGGCTACGGCGGGCATCACGGCGGGCGAGTTCTACTATATGCTGCGTTCGGACGCGAAGCTGCCCAACGAGATGCTCGGCATCATCGCGGCCATGCTGTACCCGCTCAGCGTGTTTCTGCTGGGGCTGAACGGTGCGCTGTACGTGAGCCTCGCGTTGCTGTTGGCGCTGATCGTGTGGTACGTGTTCTGGATGCGGGCGCGCGTGCCCGACGTGGGCGTGAGCTTCTTCGGAGCTGCGTACTGCGGCATGCTGCTGTCGGGGCTCGTGGTCGTCCGCACGGCGCTGCCCCAGCCATGGGGCGGCGTGCTGGCGCTGGGCATCTTCCTCAGCGTATGGGCGAACGATTCGTTCGCCTATCTGGTGGGAAGCAAGTTCGGCAAGCACAAGCTGGCGCCGCGCACCTCGCCGAAGAAGAGCTGGGAGGGGTTCATTGCGGGGCTCGTGGGATCGGCCGCGTTCTGGTGCTTGATGACCCTCATTCCCGGCGTGACGATGTCCATCCCGCAAGCGATGGCGTTCGGGCTCATCAGCGGGCTGATGGGCGTGCTGGGCGACTTGGCCGAGAGCCGCATCAAGCGCAATTCCGGCTTCAAGGACTCTGGCACCATCATGCCGGGTCACGGCGGCCTGCTGGATCGCTGCGACTCGCTGTTCTTGGTGGCGGTGACCTCGGCGATACTGCTTTTGGGTTTCGGCTGCATCCCGTTCCCGGTTCCGCTGATCTGACGGCGGCAGGCCTCGGGCGCCGCAGCCAACCCTACCGACGGTTTACGTTCGACCTGTTTCTAGGAGGCGTGCATGAAACGCATAGTGGTCTTGGGCTCCACGGGCTCCATCGGCACGCAGACGCTGGACGTTGTGCGTCGCCATGCGGACAAGCTGGAGGTGGTGGGCCTCGCCGTGGGCACGCGCACGGGCGAGCTGCTGGCGCAAGCGCGCGAGTTCGGCGTGCGCCACCTCGCGGTGGGCGACGAGCGCCTGGCTGAGCAGCCGATTGCCGACGAGCTGCGAAACGCCATCCTGAGCGGATCGCACGGAGGCACGCAGCAGCCAGCGAGCGCGCCGTCGTCGCTGGCCGAGGCCGTGGCGCGTCACAACGCGGGCGGCGAAGGGTCGCTCGGGTTCGGTGCCGACGCCGTGGTGGGCCTCGTGCGCCTGCCCGAGGCCGACATCGTGGTGAACGCGCTGGTGGGCGCGGCCGGCCTGCGCGCCAGCTACGAGACGCTCGCAGCTGGCAAGGTGCTGGCGCTCGCGAACAAGGAGTCGCTCGTGGTGGGCGGCGACCTCATCATGCCGATGGCCGCCGAGCCGGGGCGCCTCATGCCCATCGATTCCGAGCACGGCGCCATCTACCAGTGCCTTCTGGGCGAAGACCCGCGCGAGGTGTCGCGCTTGTGGGTGACGGCGTCGGGCGGACCGTTCCGCGGCCGCACGCGAGCCGACCTGGCCGATATCACGCCCGCTCAGGCGCTCGCGCACCCCACGTGGAACATGGGCGCGAAGATATCCATCGACTCGTCCACGCTGATGAACAAGGGTCTCGAGGTCATCGAGGCGCACCACCTGTTCGCCATGTCCTACGATCGCATCAGCGTGGTCGTGCAGCCGCAGAGCGCCATCCACTCCATGGTGGAGTACTCGGACGGCAGCGTGAAGGCCCATCTGGGCACCACCGACATGCGCATCCCCATCCAGTTCGCGCTGTCGTACCCTGAGCGCTGGGACGCGCCGGTCGAGCCGCTCGACTTCACGAAGCTGGGTACCCTCGAATTCGCCGCTCCCGACACCGACACGTTCCGTTGCCTGGCGCTGGCTCGCGCGGCCGGCGAGCGCGGCGGCACGCTGCCCTGCGTGATGAACGCCGCGAACGAGGTGGCCGTCGCCGCCTTCCTCGCCGAAGAGGGCAGCTACCTGGGGATCGCCGCGTGCGTCGAGGCCGTCATGGACGCTCACGAGCGCCAAGGCGTCCAACGCGTGGAAAGCCTCGACCAGCTGGAAGAACTCGACGCCTGGGCGCGAGCGGAAGCGCGCAGGAACGTGCGCTAGCGAAGGGCTCCGCGCGCGAGATGCTTCGCCGAGGGTTCGAAGCCCACGACGGCCGAGCGCTCGTAGAGCGTCTTGGCATCGAAGCGTTCGCCGTCGGGCCAGACGATGGCATCCCGCTCGGGTGTGACGCGCGCTTGCGCAAGGTAGGTCGGATCGACGAACTTTTCGATGTCGTCGTCGCTCGCATGGTTCCATGCGTCGAACTCGCGGACGGTTCCGTCGCTCCAATCGACCAGGATCTTGCCGTCCTCGGCAAACTTAAGGCGGACGATGAGCGCTTCGGGGCTCCATCGCATGTGCGGGCCTCGTGGCGGCAGGGGCGCTTCGGAGTTGTCGGTAACGGACGCTTCGTAGAGAAGCTGCACGCCGAAGTCCAGGTTGCCGGGCCACGCGATGCCTCGCCCGTAACCGGTGAGGTACGCCAATTTCAGGTAGTCTTCGTCCAGCAGCTTCTCCATGGCGCCCTTCATGTAGGGATACGGGTCGAACGCGCTTCTTCTGCCGTCGTTCCAGTCGATGACGATCGTATCTTCGTCGTCGAAGCCGAAGTCGATGATCTTCTTGTCGAGATGCCACTCCATTGCGCCCTCCTCAGATCAGCGGGTCAATGCGAAAACAGGTTCCGTTCGAGCTTGCAAGGTACCAATTGTCGTCAAGTTCGGGCTTGTGCAGCGCTGCCCATGCTATGACGAGTTTCGTCTGGCGGGGAGGAAGCTTGCCCGCAAGCAGCTCTCCTTCCGTCGAGTATACCGCCTCGAAGCCTCCGTAGGAAGCATGGAAGTGCGCCTTGTGGTGCGGAGCGTTCTTCTCGCAATTGATTGTGATTCTGATGCCGTAAAAGGTGCAGATTTCTGGCATGGCGATCCTCTCCAAAGGCTCCTCCGGTTCGTTGTTTCGTTTGCGCGGGCCCGCTCTTCCATTGTAACGACGCCATCTTACGTTTTGTTGGCGTGGGTCTAGCGGGAATTCCTCTCGGATCTGGTGCGAATCCAACGCGGTTCCAACGCGTTTTCCACGTGGCGTGCCCCTGTTTCCAACGCGGATTGCACGCGCTTTGCCAACGAATCCAACGCGGTCCCAGCGTGCGTGCGCGACGGGCTTGCGGACCGGGTGCGCCGTACGCCCGCCGAGCCTCCGCAAATCGTGCAAACGCTCTCGCATCGTGCGCGCATCGCGCAGCCCTTGTAGTTTTTTCGCACATCGGTTCGCAGCGCCCGTGCCGCTCGCCCTTCTCTTTATAATGAGAGCACGAAAGAAGCATTCCTCGCGACCGAAAGGAACCGAGTTCATGGATATTGTTCTCATGATCGTCTACGCCACGCTCATCTTGGGCTTTCTCGTGTTCATCCACGAAGGCGGTCACTATCTGGCGGCGCGTGCGTTCGGCGTGCGCGTGACCGAGTTCATGCTGGGGCTTCCAGGGCCGAACATCGGCTTCACGAAATGGGGCACGAAGTTCGGCGTCACGCCGTTTCTGCTGGGCGGCTACGCGAAGGTGTGTGGGATGGAGCCGGGCGAGATGAGCCCGCACCTCGAGCCCGTGCTGGCCGCGCTCTACCGTCGCGGAACCGCGAACATGGAAGACATCGCCCGCGACTGCGGCATCACCGACGACGAGGCGTACGAAGCGCTCGACGAGCTCGTCGAATGGGGCAGCATCGCCGGCCCCACCAAGCAAGACAAGTACAACACGTACCGCGCCCCCGTGGTCAAGCCAAGCAAGAAGCAGGTAGCCGCAGGAGCCGTCGCTTACGAGCTGGGGCAGGCGCGCCCGGTGGAAGACGCGCATGCGCTGTTCGAAAGCGAGTACAAGCAGCAGTACCGCAGCCTGCCGTTCTGGAAGCGCTCGGTCATCCTCGTGGCCGGCGTGGTCGTGAACCTGCTGTTCGCGGTCCTGCTGTTCGTCGTGTTGTTCTCGCTCATCGGCGTGGACGTTCAGACCAGCGCGGGCGACATCCGGCACGTCAACGTCAACCCGCTCGATGCGATCCGGATGGGCTTCATGTACATCGGCATGGTGGTGCAGCTTATCGCGGGGCTGTTCAATCCGTGGACGGCGGGCGAGGTCGTGCAGAACTCGACGTCGGTCATCGGGATCGCCGCCATGTCGAAGCAGGCGGTCGATCTGGGGTTGGCGAGCGCCATCTCGTTCGTGGCTTCCATCTCGGTGTCGCTCGGCATTATGAACCTGCTGCCCATCCCGCCGCTCGACGGCGGCCGCTTCGTCATCGAGGTGTTCCAGAAGATCTCGCGCAAGGTCGTGACCATGCGCGCGCTCAACTACCTGAGCGCGGCCGGCATGATCCTGTTCATCGGTTTCTTCCTGTTCATGGCAAACCAGGATATCCAGCGCATCATCTCGGGTGCGGGTTTCGGCGGTTAGAGCGCGCTGCCCGCGCCAGCGTGCGCAGCGCTCGCGAACCGTTCGGCGTTGCGGTCGGCGCGCAAGTCCTTGACTTGTGCGCGCTTCCGTCATCGAAATCGCTCGAAAAGCACCATGTCCACGAGTTATGTGCACTTCGAAACCGGACTGCGTGACCGAAGTAAGTCAAAGAAAACTTCTGACCTGGCGTTTTCTTGAGCGGAAACGCTCGACTGCGCCCGAAACGGTCGTTCCGGGATGACGGAGGTGCGCATAACTCGCGAACTTGGGAGATTCGGGCGTTTTTCGCTGCACGCGCCCTCCAGTGCGGTTCGGGTGGTTCGATGGCGCGTCGGCGCGTGCGACTCGTTCGCTCGTTTTCCCTCCCGCGCCCTCGCGTGCATTCGTTGTCGTGCGCCCGCCCGCGAAATCCCTGTGCATTTGGCCGGAAACCGGGTAATCAGAGGTAAAATAGCCGGCGACGCGCTTGGGCGCGTGCAGCCTGCGGGCTGTTGAGACGCTGTTCCGGCACCGCGCCTGCACGCGGTGGGGGATGGAGAACGGGAGGCTCTTGTGGCAACGCATGCCAAACCTAGCGAGGCTACCCGCCGGGTGTCGGTGGGCTCCGTGCCGCTCGGCGGCGGCGCGCCCGTCGTCGTGCAGTCCATGCTGAACGCCCCGGCGACCGACGTCGCGGCGAACCTCGTGCAGATCGACGCGCTCGCGCAAGCGGGCTGCGAGATCGTGCGCATGGCCATCCCGCACCGCTCAAGCCTCGACGTGTTCCAGGCTGTATGCGAGCGGTCGCCTTTGCCGGTGGTCGCCGACATCCACTTCGATGCGCGAATCGCCGTGGAAGCCGCCAAGCGCGGCGCGGCGAAGCTGCGCATCAACCCCGGCAACATCGGGGGGCTGGCCAAAACCGATGCCGTGCTGGACGCGGCGGGCGAGGCGGGCATTCCCATCCGCATCGGGGTGAACGCGGGCTCGCTCGACAACGAGCTGGCCGCACGCGACGACCTTTCGCAGTCGGAGAAGCTGGCGCGCTCGGCCGCCGACTACGTGCGTTACTGCGAGGGCCGCGGCTTCCATGACCTCGTGGTCAGCGCGAAGGCTCACGACGTGATGACCACCGTGCGCACGTACCGCCTGCTCAGCAAGGAGCTGCCTCATGTGCCGCTGCATATCGGCGTCACCGAGGCCGGCACCACCTTCCAAGGCGCCATCAAAAGCGCCTGCGGTTTGGGGATCCTGCTGGAAGAGGGCATCGGCGACACGCTGCGCATCTCGCTCACAGACGACCCCGTCCAGGAGATCCGCGCGTGCTGGACGCTGCTTTCAGCGCTCGACCTGCGCCGACGCGCTCCAGAGCTCATCAGCTGCCCCACATGCGGCCGTTGCCAGGTGGACCTCATCGGGCTGGCGCGCGAGGTGGAGGGACGCATCGCGAACCTCGACAAGCCGCTCAAGGTGGCCGTCATGGGCTGCGTGGTGAACGGCCCGGGCGAAGCCGCCGACGCCGACATCGGCGTAGCGTGCGGGGTCGGTTCGGGCGTGGTGTTCTCGAAGGGAAACGTCGTCCGCAAGGTGGAGGAGAGCGCCATCGTGGACGCTTTGATGGAGGAGATAGGAAAGCTATGACGAACGTGAATATCATGCGCATGAGCCAGCTGTACGCGCCCACGCTCAAGGAGGATCCCGCCGACGCGGAGATCGCCAGCCACAGGCTGCTTTTGCGCGCGGGCTTCATCCGCAAGACGGCATCGGGCGTGTACACCTTCCTGCCGCTGGGCAAGCGCGTGCTGGCCAAGGTGGAGAACATCGTGCGCGAGGAGATGGACGGCATCGGCGCGCAGGAGATCATGATGCCGGCGCTGCAGCCCGGCGAGCTGTGGCACGAGAGCGGCCGCTGGAACGACTACGGCCCCGAGCTCATGCGCCTCGTCGACCGTCACGACCGCGAGTTCTGCCTCGGGCCCACCCACGAGGAGCTCATCACCTCCCTCGTGCGCAACGAGCTGCGCTCCTACAAGGAGCTGCCGCTGTCGCTGTACCAGATCCAGGTGAAGTTCCGCGACGAGATCCGTCCGCGCTTCGGGCTTCTGCGCAGCCGCGAGTTCATCATGAAGGACGCCTACAGCTTCCACGCCGACCAGGAGTCGCTGCAGAAGACCTACGACGAGATGAGCGAGGCGTACGGGCGCATCTGCGATCGCATGGGCATGGACTACCGTCCCGTCGAGGCCGACCCCGGCCAGATCGGCGGCAGCGTGACCTGCGAGTTCATGGCGCTCGCCGAAGCGGGCGAAGCCGAGCTCGTGCACTGCACCTGCGGTTACGCGGCCAACACCGAAGCCGGCGACTGCCTGGCGCGCCCCACCGTCTACGACGTGCCGATGGAGAAGGTCGCCACGCCCGGCGTGCACACCATCGCCGAACTGGCCGCGTTCTTGGACATCCCCGAGTCCTCCACGGTGAAGGCTCTGTCCGGAAAGAACGACGAGGGCAAGCTGGTGGTCATGTTCATTCCCGGCGACCACGAGCTCAACGAGCTGAAGGCGGCGCGCGTGGCCGGCGGCTTCACGCTGCTCACCGACGAGGACATGGAAGCCTTCGGCCTGCACAAGGGCTCGATGGGCCCCGTCGGTTTGCCCGAGGAAGCCTACGTCATCGCGGCGCGCAGCCTGCAGGCCGTGCCGAAGTGGGTCGTGGGCGCCAACGAGGACGGCTACCACTACGTGGGCGCGCGTCTGGGCGAGGACTTCCAGGTGGACGAGTGGGCCGACCTGTGCATCGTGCAGCCGGGCGACAGCTGCCCGTCGTGCGGGCTGCCGCTGGAAGGCGCGCGCGGCATCGAGGTGTCGCAGGTGTTCCAGCTGGGCGACAAGTACTCGAAGGCCATGGGCGCCACGTTCATGGCGGAAGACGGCTCCGAGCAGCTGTTCCTCATGGGCTGCTACGGCGTGGGCATCTCGCGCACCATGGCTGCCATCGTGGAGCAGCACAACGACGAGAACGGCATCATGTGGCCGCTCACGGTGGCGCCCGCGCACGTGTGCGTCATCCCGCTGACGGTGGGCGACGACGAGGTGCAGCCTGCGGCCGAGAAGCTGGCGAGCGACCTGGCGAAGCTGGGCCTCGAGGTGGTCATCGACGACCGCAAGGAGCGCGCCGGCGTGAAGTTCGCCGATGCCGACCTCATCGGCTGGCCGCTGCAGGTCATCGTGGGCAAGCGCGGCCTGGCCGAGCAGAAGGTGGAGATCAAGCGCCGCAGCACGGGCGCTCGCCGCGACATCCCGCTGGCGGCCCTCACCGACGCGCTGGCGTTCTCCCAGCGCAACGCCAAGGTCTGGGGCTCCGAGCTGTCCCTGTTCGGCGGCCTGTTCGAGTAGGGGTGTTCCGCGTGCCTGACGGCACGCGGAACCGGCCGACGCTGCGATGCGCCCTGGCACCCGATCTCGTGGCGAGGTCGAGGACTCGCGTACCGAAGTACGCTTCGCCCTCGCCCTCCCCGCGATCTCGGGCGTCAGGGCGCCTCTCGCTGACTTACTGCGCCAACCTGCGAGTTCTTGTTCGCGCTTCGCGCGAATCGCATAACGGAAATGAAGGATGGTATGGTATCACACGATATGCAAGCCGTTCTGTTCGACCTGGACGGGACCTTGCTCGATACGCACGATCTGCTGCTCGCCACGTTTCGCTACACGGCGCGCACGGTGCTGCGCGAGGCTATCCCCGACGAGCGTCTCATGGCCAAGGTGGGACAGCCCCTCAACACCCAGATGTGGGATTTCACGGATGACCCGGCCGTGCACGAGGAGCTGTGCCGTGTGTACCGGGAATACAACGCCGAGGTGCATGATGACATGATCAGGCTGTTCGACGGCACCGTGCCCATGCTCGAACGCCTCAAGGAAGCGGGTTTGCCGCTGGCCGTGGTCACGTCGAAACGACACGAGGTGGCCATGCGGGGCCTCGACCTGTTCGGCCTGACCGGATACTTCGACTTCCTCATCGGCTCCGACGACTGGCCGGAGCACAAGCCGCATCCCGGTCCCGTGGCGCACGGCTGCGAACGGCTGGGGCTGGCTCCTCAGACGTGCCTGTACGTGGGCGACAGTCCCTTCGACATGCAGTCGGGAAGCGGCGCGGGCTGCGCCACCGCGGCGGCGCTATGGGGTATGTTCCCTCAGATCGTGCTTGAAGCGGAGCGTCCTACTTACGTGTGCGCCCACGGCACGGATGTTCCGCCGCTGCTAGGCTGCTAGCAAGTTGCCATCCTGAGCTGGCTGCACAGGATGGCAACTTGCCGCCTTCGCTTAGGTTGGCAGTCCTTTCACTCCTCGTATGTCTCGGCTATCCAGGCTTGCGTTGCGTCCAAGAACGCGCGCGTAGCCGTTGAAGCTGTTTCCAGCGAGCGCAGCGCTATGGCTATCTCGCGGCTTGTTTCCACTTCGGGCTGCTTGACGGCCAGGGGAAACGGCGCATCGCGCAGGATGAGGTCGGCCAGCACGCTGAATCCGAGTCCCGCGCTGACCATGCTCATCACCGCATAGTCGCTGTCGATGGTGAACCGCACGTTGGGCTCCACGTCGTTCGCTCGGAACAGCGTTTCCATTTCCGACGACGTGCCGCTTTCCAGGCGGATGTACAGCTCTTCCGCCAGCGCCTCGCGCGGCACGAACGGCGCGTCGGCCAGAGGATGGTCGGGCGGCAGCACCACGAGGAGCGGATCCTTCCGCAGCGGAACGGCGTGCAGGTCGTGCTTGATGGGGTAGACGAAGAAACCGCAGTCAGCGTCGCCGCGCCACACGGCCTCTTCCAGTGCATCTTCGTCGTCGACGCAGATCAGCTGCAAGTCGATGCCTGGATGCTGTGCGAGGAAGCGCTTCGCGATACCGGGGAACCATTGGATGGCGGTGCTCGTGAACGCCGCTACGCGCACGATGCCGCTTTCGAGGTGCTTGAGCTCGGCGAGGCGCATCTCCAGCTGGCGCTCGCTGTTGCACACGTTCTGCACCCAGGGAAGCAGATCGGCGCCGTCCGAGGTGAGGTGCGCGCCGCCGTAGTCGCGCACGAACAGCGGCACGTCCAGTTCTCGTTCGAGCGTGCTCACGAGGTAGCTGATGCCGGCCTGGGTGTATCCTAGGTCGTGGGCGGCCTGTTTGAAACTGCCTGTTTCAGCCACCTTTAGGAACGCATCGTATTTCTGGTTGCCCACAGATCGCTCCTTCTCTTGCTCACAATATCTTCACACCGTTCTTCGATGTATGTCACTATACGGAGCTTGAAAAGGAATAACAAGAAACTCTTAAAATCTTAAAAAGATAATCTCATTTTACTTTTATCAGGAGAACCCATACCATGTGCCAGCAACCCTAGAACATCATCCAGTGAAGTTCCGCGAGGGCGGGACGTGAGAGTCTTGCGCTGCCGAGCGCCGTGCAAGCTGCGGATCGAAAGGAGGCACCCCGTGAAAACTCGTAGCAAGCGCTGGCCCTATGTCGCGTGCGTCGTGCTGCAGACCGTTATCTTCGGATCGGGTAACGCTATCACGAAGATGGCGTACGAGAGCATCACGCCCATGTGGTGCCTCGCCATCAGGTTCGGCTTGGCCGCGCTCGTGTTCGCGATCTTCTTCGGCCCGCGCATCGTGCGCCAGCTAAAGGGCGCGCGTATCGGCGCCTGGATGCCCGCAGCGCTTTGCATGGCGCTGGCGTATCTCACCTGCAATGTAGCGCTCGACTTGACCACGGCCACTAACGTGGGCTTCCTGGTGGCGTTGCCCGTGGTGTTCGCGCCGCTGTTGTCGTGCCTGGTGAACCGCCGTCGTTATCCGCTGGCCTTCCTGCCGTTCCAGGCGGCGGTCGTGGTCGGGCTCTACCTCTTGTGCAGCAACGGGGGAGCTCCTTCGTTCGGCTTGGGCGAGATCCTCGCGCTGCTGTCCTCCGTGGCGTTGGCTGGCGCGCTCGTGTTCGGCGAGCGCGGCTTGGAGCAGCTGGACGCCACCACGGTGGCGGGAACGCAGATAGTCGCCTCGTTCGTCGTGGCTCTTGCGTGCGCGCTGGTTTTCGAGCCGCCCGTGAACGTGGCGGCCGTGCAGCCCGTAGCCTGGGGCACTATCGCCTTTCTGGCGCTGCTCAGCACCTGCCTTACCTTCATGCTGCAGAACGTGGCGCTGACGGAGTTGCCGTCCTCCACCGTGTCGCTGCTGCTCACAGGCGAGCCGGTGTTCACTGCGGCGTTCTCGTTCATGCTGCTGGGCGAAGCGCTTTCTGCGGCTGGTATGGCTGGCGCCGTGGTCATCGTGGCAAGCGTCGTAGCCGCCACATGGGTGGAGGGTCGCCAAAGCGCGCCTGCGGCTTCGCCCGCACCGCAGGCCGAGCATGCGCTCGCGTTGGAGGAAGGGTGGTTCGAAGGCGCGGAGTTCGGCGCTCAATCGTCCCTGGCGGGAGTGGAGCTGCCCCATCTCGCGCCTTCCGAGCGCCGGTCTTTCGCTTCCGAGCGCGCGGCCTAAAGCGTCTTTTCTGCATGCGGTTCCCCTGTTCGCATCCTGAACGGCGAGCGGACGGTCTCCGCTCGCCGCTTCGTTTCTGCCGTCTGTGAGCGAAGCTTCCGCGAAACGCTCCTTTCGTCTGGCCACGTCTAACCGATTGTTGGTTGCTCGCCCGTCATCCCGCGATCCTTCTTTATAGTACTAAGGTAGTAACAACTGCCTTGACAGCTTGTCGTCATACGGGAGGAGCGTGCATGTCTGATGGCATCGAAACCCTTGTCCAATGACGAAGCGAAGAATCTGATGAAGCAGCTCGGCATGGCCGAGGCGTCCGCTCGCGACGAAGATCGCGTCGCGAAAGGCGGGAGCTCGACGAGCGAGGCGAGCGTTGCGCAGCTGCTGAGCGAGCTGTATCGCTCCGACATCGGACGCAGGCCGCCGCATATGACGCGCGGCTGACGATCGGCTGACTCCGGTCGAAGCCTGCCGCCCCGTCGACCTCGGCGGGGCGGTCGCAAGGCGAACAAGCGGCAACCTTCCTTTGACGGCTTCGCTCATGCTCGCGTTGCGAGCATTGCCCTTTTCGTCGATTTGGTGCATCATGGATGCAGAGGCCGTCCGCGTCGCGGACGGTGAATCGCAAGCATAGGAGGCTCGTATGGCTACCCTCAGCGACGGATTCAAAGACATCTTCCTGGCCGGCATCGGCGCGATGGCCATAACCGGCGAAAAAACCAAGGATCTGGTTGATCAGCTCATCTCCAAAGGCGAGCTCACCGTGGATCAGGGCAAGCAGATCAACACCGAATTGAAGCATAAGGCGGAAGACGTGGCTGCAAGCGTGCGCTACGACGTGCTGGAGGCTCGCATGGCCGCCATGACGCCGGAGGAGCGTGCGGCGTTCGTCGCCAAGGCTGCCGAGTTCGCCGAGAAGGCGAACGCGAAGTCGGCTTCCGAGGCTGAAGTGGGCGACGCTTCCGCGGTGTCCGTCGACGACGAGGCGGCTTCGGCTGCCGCGCCGCAAACGCCGGGCGCCTAGCGCACGGCTGCGAGCTGCCCGTCCATGCCGGAGAACACGCTGCTGCGCTATTTTTTCAGCTCCGGTTCGGAGGTCGATCCCGAGGATCGGTTCCATCTGAACCGCAAGACGCGCACGCGGCGCCTCAAGGAAATATCCGATATCCTGCGCAAGCACCACTTCCTGAAGGGTTTCACGCCCGAGGCCTTTCGCGCCATGCTGGAGGACCTGGGCCCCAGCTTCGTGAAGATCGGCCAAACGCTGTCTACGCGCTCGGAGATTTTGCCGAAGGCGTACTGCGACGAACTGGCGAAGCTGCAGATGGAGTGCGACCCGCTGCCGTTCGAGGCCATCCTCGAGGCGCTCGACGACATCTACGGCGACGCGCAGGGCGACGTGTTCGACGCCATCGATCCCACGCCGCTGGGAAGCGCCTCGCTGGCCCAGGTGCACAAGGCGCGCCTTGTCACGGGCGAGATCGTGGCCGTGAAGATCCAACGCCCCGGCGTGAAGACCACGATGGCCCAGGATATCGATATCATGCGCATGGTGGCGCGCTACGCTGCGCGTTTCATGAAGGACGAGCAGATGCTCGACTTGCGCGACGTGGTGGAAGAGCTGTGGGCCACGTTCCTCGAGGAGACGGACTTCCAGCGCGAAGCCGCTAACCTCGAGGAGTTCGCGCGCCTGAACAAGGGCGTCGCCTTCATCGATTGCCCGAAAGTGCATACCGAGCTGTGCGGCGAGTACGTGCTGGTCATGGAATACATCGACGGCATTCCCATCCTGGCGACCGACCGTCTGCGGAAAGCGGGCTACGACCTCGAGGAGATCGGCGAGAAGATCCTCGACAACTACGCCTCGCAGATCCTCGATCACGGGTTCTTCCATGCCGACCCGCATCCGGGCAACCTTCTCGTTCGCAGCGGCAAGATCGTCTACATCGACCTCGGCATCATGGGTCGTTTGTCGCCGCGCGATCGCGCCGGATTCGGCAATATCATCCAGGCGGTTGGCATGGAGAGCTCGTCCGAGCTCAAGGATGCGCTATTGTCCTTTGCCATCGCGAAGGACAATTCGGTTATCGACCATACGCGCTTTTTGGCTGACCTCGACCTGCTATTGAACGATTACGGCTCGTGCGATGTGGCCGATATCGACATCGGGGCGTTCCTGAACGACATCCTCATGCTCACGCGGTCGTGCAAGGTGACGCTGCCGTCTTCCATCACCAGCGTGTCGCGCGGCATCGTCACGCTGGAGGGTACCATCGCGCCGTTCATCCCGAACCAGAACGTCGTGTCCATCATCAACGCCCATATCCAGCGCTCGAAGAACCAGGGCGACGAGCTTGTGCAGGCCATGCAGGATCTGGCTCTCGCGCTGCGCTCGTCGTCGCATGGCGCGCTCGACGCGGCACGGTATTCCGGCGAAACGCTCAAGATGCTCACGCGCGGCCAGCTGAAGATGAACATGGAGGTGCTGGGCAGCGAGGCGCCGCTGTCGAAGCTGGCCAAGATCATCAACCGTCTGACCATCGGCATCATCATAGCCGGGCTGTTCATCGGATCGAGTATGCTGTCGCTGTCGTCGATGGAGCCGCGTCTGCTGGGCGTGCCGGTGCTCGCGTTCTTCGGCTACCTGGGGGCGGCCGTGTTGTCGGTATGGGTGGTCTTCGACATCAGCAAGCGCAAGCTGTAGCGCCGGGGAGCTTCTCTTTTCCCAGTTCAAACGTTCCGCAACCAATAATTGCGGAAAATTCCAACTGAAATAGGTCGCGCTCGCTTCCTCGCAACCGTAGTCTTCTGGGTACGCTACTATGGACGAAACGAGAAAGGCAGCACACCATGAACGTAGAGATCGCGCAACGCTTGGCCGAGCGCCGCAAGCAGGCGGGGCTTTCGCAGGAGGCGCTTGCCGCGCGTCTGGGCGTGTCGCGGCAGGCCGTGTCGAAGTGGGAGCGCTCCGAGTCGTCCCCCGACACCGACAACCTCATCGCGCTGGCTCAGCTGTACGGTCTGTCGCTGGACGATCTGCTGTACGTCGACGAAGAGATCCGCGACGACATCACGTTCGAGGCGGCCGATCGCGCCGCTAAGCGCCAGGCCGAGCAGGAGACTGCGACGGCTTCCCCTGCAGATCCCCCGCCAGCGCCCGCCGATGCGGCTGCGGCCTCCGATGCGTCGGGCGGAACCGAAGCCGCATCGTCCGGCAAGAAGGGCAAGGTGCACATCGGTCCCGGCGGGATTCACGTGGAGGATGGAGACGAGTACGTGCACGTGTCGTGGCGCGACGGCGTGCACGTGAAAGACACCAAGAAGGGCGAGGAAGTGCACGTGGGTTGGGACGGCGTGCACGTGAAGAGCCCCGGCAACAGCGCAGGCGACGATGATGTGGTCATCGACGGCGCCAAGGTGGTCATTAACGGCGAGCAGTTCGACAGCTGGCAGGACGCGCATGCACGGTACCATCACGGATGGGATCGCGAAGAGCGTTGGTACGAGCCGTGCGGTTACACCGTGCGGGGCGAGCGCTTCGACAGCATCGACGATGCTCGCGCCAAGTACGGTGACGAAGTGGGGAAGTCTATTCCCGTGCGCAAGCACTACCTACGCGAGTTCGAGAAGTCGTGGGTGAAGTTCCCGTATCCGCTCATGGTCATCGTCGTGTACCTGCTGCTGGGCATTTTGAACGGCGCGTGGGCCATGGGGCTGTTTCTGTTCCTGACTATTCCCTTGTACTACATGGTGGGTCACGCCATCGGGCGCAAGCGCCTCGCGCCGCTGGTGTCGGGCGCGTATCCCATCGCGGTGGTGGCCTGGTTCTGCTGGATGGCGTTCGTGCTGAACCAGCCGCATCCCGCCTGGGTGGCCTTTCTCACCATTCCCGTAGTGGAGTGGCTCGTGCATAGCCTGTCCCGCTGGTGGCGCGATCGCAAGCGCCGCAAGGGTGACGCGGAAAACGCGCCCATCGACGTGGACGCGCAGTAAGGCGGAGCGCCTTCGTCATCTCGGGCAGGCCTCGAACGAAGAAGTGCCGCGCATCTTGAAACGATGCGCGGCACTTACCTATATATAGGAGATACGAAGTCGGATCAGCTCGCCCCGAGTGCGCCTTAGTTGTTCGCGAACCTGCTGTAGTTGTAGCCGCCGACGCCCGCCTTCTTCTTGGAGCCGTTCTGCTTGGCGGCGCCCTTCGCGTTCGGAGCGGACTTCTCGCGCTTCTTCTCGTTCATTTCGAGGCGGCGCTTCGCGTGGTCCATGTTGTTGCTGCGCGGGCCGTCGGGCTTGGCGGCGCCGTCGAAGGATCGTTTGCCCTCGGCGCGCTTGCCGCGCCCGGGGCGGTTGTCCGAGCGGCCCTCGGCGCGGCTGTCCGAACGGCGCTCGAAGTCGCGCTTCTCGCCGCCGCGCTTGTCGGAGCGCTTGGCGCCCGCGGGGCGTCCGGAGCCTTTGTTGCCCTTGTAGCCGCCCTTTTTCGGAGCGCCCTTCTTGCCCTTTTCCAGCACGGTCATGTCCAGCTCGTAGGTCTCGAGCTCCATGAGGGGTACGTTCTTGCCGATGAGCTTCTCGATGTCGCTCATCGTGCGGCGCGACTCGCGCGTGACGAACGAGACCGCGAAGCCCTGTTCTCCGGCGCGGCCCGTGCGGCCGATGCGGTGCACGTAGTCCTCGGGCATGTCGGGCAGGTCGAAGTTGATGACGTGATCCACGTCGGGCACGTCGATGCCGCGCGCTAGCACGTCGGTCGCCACGAGGATTGACGTGCGGCCGCGACGGAAGTTGTCGAGGGCGCGCTTACGCTGGCCTTGCGACTTGTCCGAGTGGATGGACTCGGCACGGTAGCCTGCGTCGCACAGCGCCTCGGCGCAATCCTCGGTGCGGTTCTTCGTGCGCGCGAACACGATCACGCGGTCGGAGCCCTTCTCCTCCAGCAGCGCCTGCAGAAGCTCGGGCTTCTTGAAATTGGCGATGGGCATCATGAACTGCTCGACCGTCTGGGCGGTCTCGCCGTTGCGGGCGATTTCCACGACGGCCGGGTCGTTCAGCAGCGAGCCCAGGTTCTTCTGGATGGAGTGGTCGATGGTGGCCGAGAAGAGCAGCGTCTGGCGATCGGCGGGGGTGGCGTCTACGATGGTGGTGACGGCGGGCAGGAAGCCCATGTCAAGCATGCGGTCCGCTTCGTCCAGCACGAGGGACTTGATGCCGCCGAGGTCGACGACGCCTTTGTTCATGAGGTCGTTCAGGCGGCCGGGCGTGGCGATGAGCACGTCGGTGCCGCGTCGGATCTCGTTGATCTGGGGGCCGTAGGGCGTACCGCCGAACACGGTGGTCACGTAGTGCCCCGTCTTGCGGGTGATCTGCATGCACGTCTGCGAGATCTGCTGCGCCAGCTCACGGGTGGGGCTGACCACCAGCACGCGGGGCGCGCGCTTGCCCCTCTTGCCGCGCGGCAGGGTGCTCAGGATGGGCAGCAGGAACGCGGCGGTCTTACCCGTGCCGGTGCTGGCGGCGGCGATGAGGTCGCGGCCTTCCAGGACCAACGGGATGGCCTGCAGCTGCACAGGGGTGGGGTTCTCGTAGCCCAGGCGTTCGACGGCGGCAAGGGCAGCCTCAGACAAGCCGAGGTCGGCGAAATTCTGCATTATTCGTTTCCGTTTCTCTTCGTGCGCGCTCGATGCGCGCTTTTCGGTCGCACCCGCTCCTGCGGCGTGCATTGCGCTTGACTCGAGCCGCTTTCTGATTCGTTGGCATTGCGCGAAAAGAAACAGGAAAGAATTTCGTGTAAAGCGACTGACCATTATGCCAGCCGTCGGTGAGGAAAGTAAAGGAAAATGTAAAAATTGACTGAGAATATGTACCGAAATCCATCAAAACGGACTGTTTTTTAACGTGATCGGTAGGCTTTCAAACGTCTGCAGCCCCTTATGTTCATCTGATGTCCAAGGAGCTTCCCACTTAGAATTTACACTGCTTTACTTTGCCGTTGACGTGGGAAAACGAAAAAACTCGGGGGGGGGGGGGGGGCTTCACCGAAGACCGATTTTTCTGTTGCTAAACTGAAACCGTGCTATTATCATGAGGACGGAACAGACGAGCGCTCCGGCTCAATTGAGTGTTGAAGAGATTCGCGACGAGCGAGACGGACGGTTAGGAAACGCATTTTCCCTATGGGATTCGACGACAACAACAGACAGACGGCTTCGGGTCGCCATGGTGCCTCCGCTTCGCGCGGAGGTTCTCACGCCTATGGGCAACCTCCTGCGGACGGTTTCGGTCAGGCTCCCCATGGCAGCCGGCCTTATCCGCAGGGCGGTGGGTACGCTTCGCGCCCGACGGGGCAGACGCCGTATCCAAACCAGCGACCGGCGAACTACGGCTACGCTTCGCAAGCTGACGAGATCGTGCGCGTGCGCAAGAAGCGCAAGAAGCACACCAAGCTGAAGCGGGCGGCGCTTATCGCGCTCGCCGTCGTCGTGGTGCTCGTGGGCGGCGTCGCCGCGTACGGCGCTTGGTACACGAGCAGCCTCGCCAGCAACATGGCGCTCGACGCTCAGGAGCAAAGCGAGTTGAGCAGCGTTCTCGCCCCCTCCGATTCCCAGATGGAGCCGTTCTACGTGCTGCTGGTGGGCTCGGACAACTGGGAGACGTACGGGGAGCGCTCCGACGCCCTCGTGCTCGTGCGCATCGATCCGGTGGGCCACGTCATCACCATGGTGTCGGTTCCGCGCGACACGCCGTACGAGTACAACGGCAAGGTCGAGAAGATCAACCAGATGTTCGCCGTGAACGGGGCGGCTGGCGCCGTTACAGCGGTGCAGGACCTCACCGGCGTGAAGATCTCCGACTACGTAGAAATCGAGTTCGCCGGGTTGGCCGAGTTCGTGGATTCGATCGGCGGCATCTACGTGGACGTGCCCTACACCATCGACTACCAGGTGTACACGCAGGATCAGGCGCCCGTCCATATCGAGGCCGGCAACCAGCTGCTCAACGGCGAGCAGTGCGTGGCGCTTGCCCGCATGCGCACCGCCTATGGCGACGACCAGGAGGCCATCCGCCAGTCGAACGTGCGCGCGATGGCCATGGCGCTCATGAAGAACGTGCTGCAAGCTCCTCCGGTCGAGATCCCCGGCCTGATCCAAAACCTCTCCCAGTGCGTGTCTACGAGCATCGACTTGCAGACGATGATCTCGCTTGCGACCGATTTCGCACAGGCGGGCAACCCCACCATCTACACGTGCACCGGTCCGTACAAGGGCGACTTCATGGAGGAATACGGCGGCCTGTGGCTGTGCTACGAGGATCCCGAGGGTTGGGCTACACTGATGAAGGCGGTCGACGCCGGCGAGAATCCCGAAGCTGCCGAGACCACCGTTAACGGCAAGTAAGCAAGCAGCGTACGTACGACGCTGAAGAGAAAGACGAACGAATGACACTGCTCGAACTATTCAAACTGCTGCGCAAGCACCTGGCCCTGGTGGTGGTGCTGCCCGTCGTGCTCGCGATCGCGACGGCAGGCTTCAGTTGGGGCCTCATGCAGAACCAGTACACGGCCACGGTGTCCGTGTACGTGCTGACTGCGAAGGACGACGCGAGCTCTTCGAGCACCACCGCGTACAACGACCTCACCGCCAGCCAGCTCATGGCGAACGACATAGCGACTTTGGCTAAGTCGGAGACCGTGCAGAAGCGCACGGCCGAGGCTCTTGGCATGTCTTCGCTCAGCGGATACAAGATTTCCGTCGAAGCGGGCACCACCACGCGCGTCATCAGCATCTCGGTGACGGCGGGCAAGCCCGATGCGGCTGCCATCGTCGCCAATGAGATATCCACCGTTCTGTCCACCACCGCGCAAAGCGTCATGGGCGTCGAGAGCGTCAACGTGGTCGACGCGGCCGAGGTTCCCACGGATCCCTCGGGCCCGCCGCGCGCCATGTACACGGCGGTCGCGTTCCTCGCGGGCATCTTCCTGGCAGTGGCCATCGTGGTGGTGCTGGATATGCTGAACACGCGGGTGCGCAACCCTGAAGAAGCTGAAGAACTGCTGGGCATTCCGGTCATCGGCCGTATCCCCACGATCAAGGGTTAGGAGGGTATAGGCCATGGCTAAGAAAAAGAAGCAGGCGTCCAACATGCTCGAGGTGCAGAACGCGGCGAAGACGCTTTTTGCGAACATCCGCTTCATGTCGCCCGACAACCCCATCCGCTCCATCGTCATGACGAGTTCGGTGCCGAACGAGGGCAAGTCCACGTGCTCCGTGGAGCTGGCTCGCGCTATTGCCACGTCGGGCAAGACGGTGCTGCTCGTGGAGGCCGACATGCGGCGTCGCGCGCTTGCCAGCCTGCTGAACGTGCGTCCTGCGGCGGGCGTGTACGCCGTCCTCACCGATGCGGCACCGCTCAAGACGGCCGTCACGCCGACGCAGACTCCCAACCTGTTCTTCCTCGACGTCGAGCCGAACATACCCAACCCGGCCGACATCATCTCGTCCAAGCGGTACCAGAAGCTGGTTGCCACGCTGGAGGACAGCTACGATTATGTGATTTACGACATGCCGCCGGTCGGCACCTTCGTCGATGCCGCCATCCTGTCCACGTTGGTGGACGGCACGGTGTTGGTGGTCAAGCCCGGCTCGACGAAGCGTTCCGAGCTGGTGGACGCGTGCGAGCAGCTGAAGAAGGCCGATGCCAACATCCTCGGCATCTGCGCCACGTTCTGCGAAGGCACCGGTTCCGAATACTATTACGCGTACTATACCAAGGACGGCGGACGGTTGAAGGACGACGGCGATGTTGCCGCGCTGCAGGCCGAGACGCGCACGCCGGTTCCCACGGCCGGGCGTCGTGCGCCCCGCGGTGCGCAGGGCAGCCCCGTTCCTGCAGGCGGTCGCGGCGGATTCGCTAAGGATCCCGTGGCAGGAAGAGGGCGTAGGGCCTGATGAGGGATTTGCATTGCCATATCCTTCCCGGCGTCGACGACGGTGCGCGCAACCTGGACGAGTCTCTGGCCATGCTGGAGGCTGCCAAGGCTGCGGGAATCACGTCTATCGTGTGTACCCCGCATGTGCGCGATCCCTACTTCGACTACGACGCGATGTGGGATGCTTACGAGTTGCTCGTGGCGCACGCTGACGGGTTCCCGCTGACGATGGGCTTCGAGGTGAACCATTCCAAGCTTATGCAATTGGGCATGGAATGGGCCGAGCATCTGCACTTCGACGGCACGAACGAGTTTTTATTGGAGCTGTCTACGAGGGCGGGCAAGCCCGACTTCGAGATATACGAACGGACCATCTTCGAACTGCAGGGGATGGGCTACCAAGTGATCATCGCTCATCCCGAGCGCTATCGCGCCATCCAGGAGGATGTCGAGGTGGCGCGCGGTCTGGTGAAGATGGGTTGCAAGCTGCAAGCGTCGGCCGATTTCATTGCCGGCGGTCGCATGGGAGCCGAGCGCAAGCCCGCCAAGCGCCTGTTCGACGAGAACCTGTACGCGTACATCGCAAGCGATGCGCATCGGGTGGAGCACTACGGCTACTTCGCCGAAGCGAAGCGGACGTACCGAACGCGAGGAGCGCATGCGCGTCTGTAGGTTCGGTTTGACGGCTTCCTGCCGTTAGGCCACAGGTTCGACCTGTGATCTAACGGCAGGAAACTGCACCGCTGCAAGCTCTGGATACGACAGGGCGATGTGTGAAAAACACGGCAGCATACATATCTTGAGGAAAGCGGGATCGTCGCTGGGTGCGCGTTCCGGATCGATCAAGAGGATGCATATCGTTGTTGCGTTTTGGCCTGAATGGCTAGGGCGAAGCCGTATCTTTATTTCGTCTTGCCAGGGAGGTGATGGCATTGTGGTACGTCGTGCAAACGGTCGGCGGCCAGGAAAAGCACGTGCTTGACCTGATCAACAAGCTTGTCGACGAAGAGCTCATCCAAGAATCCTTCATCCCCCAGTACGAAGTCAAAAAGCGCATCCAGGGCGTATGGAAAATGCGTTCAGAAGTGCTGCTACCTGGTTATATTTTCGTAATAACAGACCAGCCTGGAAAGCTGCGTGAGGCGTTGCGAAGCGTCCCCAAGTTCACCAGGCTCCTCGGCAACAACGATGTGTTCACTCCTCTCGACGATCAAGAAGTCGCCTTCATCAACGCGTTCACCAAGCCTGACCACCGCGTGGTCGAGTTCTCGAGCGGCGTGATGGAAGGGGACGAGATCGTGATCCTCAACGGCCCGCTGATGAACCAGACGGGTCTCATCAAGAAGCTCGATCGCCACAAGCGCCTGGCGTATCTGGAGATAGAGATTCTTGGTCGTGTGAAAACCGTCAAAGTCGGATTAGAGATTGTTCGAAAGAAACCCTGACAAATCAATAGACGTAACCGCCGACGGAGCCGTCGCGCTGGTAGACGACTTCGCAACAGCGGGGGAGCAAGAGGAGATTTCCACGCCCCCAATGTCTGATAAGCGCGGTTATGTAAATCTGACCGGGGAGCACCTTGAGGCGTCCGACGTTGCCTTCCTCGCCCCCGAGCTCGTCTCCGAGGCCGAGGGGCCCGTTCCCGTGCCCGGGCTCGCCGAGGGCCGCTGGGGCTACCGCTTCGTGAAGCGGGCGTTCGACATCGTGTTCTCGCTCGTCGCTATCGCCGTGCTGCTGGTCCCCTCGATCGCGCTCTGCATCGCCATCCGCATCGAGAGCCCGGGCTGCCCGATCTACTCCCAGAAGCGCGTCGGCCGCATCGGTCGCGACGGGCAGGTCCGCACCTTCGACATGTACAAGTTCCGCTCCATGCACAAGGACGCCGACGAGCGCCTGTCGGAGCTCGCCGACCTGAACGAGGCCGACGGCCCGCTCTTCAAGATCAAGGACGACCCGCGCGTCACGCGCATCGGCAAGTTCATCCGCAAGCACTCCATCGACGAGCTGCCCCAGTTCCTGAACTGCCTCATGGGCCAGCTCTCCTGCGTGGGCCCGCGCCCGCCCCTGCCCTCCGAGGTGGCCCAGTACGATGAGCGCGCCATGCGCCGCCTGTCCGTCAAGCCCGGCCTCACCGGCTACTGGCAGGTGAGGGGCCGCAGCGACACGACGTTCGACGACATGGTGGCCATGGACCTCGCCTACATCGAGGAGCGCTCCTTCGCGACTGACCTGCGGGTCATCGCGAAGACGGTGGTCACCATGCTCGACGGCAAGGGGGCGTGCTAGATGGACACGCAGCCGACGCGCAGGGCAAACATCATCGGCGTCCCCATCTCGGCAGTTGACATGCATTCGACGCTTTCGGTTATCAAGGACGGTCTCACGACAGGCGCTGCGCGGGGGTCATACGTGTGCGTGTCCAACGTGCATACCACGGTCATGGCGCACGACGATGCGGCGTACCGCGACATCCAAGCCGGATCGTTCCTGTCGCTTCCCGACGGGAAGCCGCTCTCCGTCGTGGGCTCGAAGGTCGCCCCCGAGATGGGGCGCGTGACCGGGCCCGATCTCATGCGAGAGATGCTCGGGGATGGCTCTTCCAGCCGCCTGAGCCATTACTTCTACGGAAACACGGATGCGAACATCGCCGTATTGGCCGAAAAGCTGTCAGCGAACTATCCCGACCTTCGGATTGCGGGTTACGAACCCTCTTTGTTTCGGGATTTGAGCGAGACCGAAGAGCAAGAGCTGTGCGATCGCGTCAATGCGTCGGGGGCGGACGTCGTATGGGTCGGCCTGGGGGCGCCGCGGCAGGAAGAGCTGTGCGCGCGACTCAAGGGGAAAACCCAAGCGCTTATGGTGGGCGTAGGGGGCGCGTTCAACGTGTTGGCCGGCATTACGCCAGAAGCGCCAAAATGGATGCAGAATGCCAGCTTGGAATGGCTCTACCGTCTCATCCAGGAACCGAGACGGCTTTTTAAGCGATACGCCGTGACGAACACCCGCTTTCTATACTTGCTCGCGAAGGAAGGATGCTCACTTGCTGAATAACGGAACGCTCGAAGGCAAGACCCTCATGATCACCGGGGGCACGGGCAGCTTCGGCTCCACGGTGCTCCGGCACTTCATGGATTCCGACGTCGGCGAGGTACGCATCTTCAGCCGCGACGAGAAGAAGCAGGACGACATGCGCCACGTGCTCCAGGAGCGCCACCCCGACAAGGCCGCACGCGTGCGCTTCCACATCGGCGACGTGCGCGACCCCCAGTCGGTGCGCGACGCCATGCGCGGCGTCGACTACGTGTTCCACGCCGCCGCCCTCAAGCAGGTGCCCTCCTGTGAGTTCTTCCCCATGGAGGCCGTGCGCACCAACGTGATCGGCACCGACAACGTGCTGCACGCCGCCATCGACGAGGGGGTGGGCAAGGTTGTGTGCCTGTCCACCGACAAGGCGGCCTACCCGATCAACGCCATGGGCACGTCGAAGGCGATGATGGAGAAGATCATCTACGCCAACGCCCGCAACGGCGCCGGGCGCACCACCATCTGCTGCACGCGCTACGGCAACGTCATGTGCTCGCGGGGCAGCGTCATCCCGCTGTTCATGGACCAGATCCGCCGCGGCGACCCCGTCACCGTCACCGATCCGTCCATGACCCGCTTCCTCATGAACCTCGACGAGGCGGTCGACCTCGTCTGTTTCGCCTTCGAGCACGCCAACCCCGGCGACCTGTTCATCCAGAAGGCGCCGGCGTCGACCATAGGCGACCTGGCCGAGGCGGTGCAGGAGCTGTTTGGCCGCACCGGCACGAACGTGGTGGGCCCGCGGCACGGCGAGAAGCTCTTCGAGACGCTCATGACGCGCGAGGAGCGGCTGCGCGCCGAGGACATGGGCGGGTACTGGCGCGTGCGCGCCGACACGCGCGACCTCAACTACGACAAGTTCACGGTGGGCAGCGAGGTCCGCACCCAGGCCGACGACTCCTACACCTCGCACAACACCGAGCGGCTCGATGTGGCGGCGACCGTCGAGAAGATCAAGACGGCCGAATACGTGCGGGAGGCCCTCGGCGAGGGGGGCGCGCGATGAAGGTGCTGGTGACCGGCGCGAAGGGCTTCGTCGGGCGCAACCTCGTCGAGACCCTCAAATGCGTCCGCGACGGCAAGGACCGCCGCGCGCGCTACGCCCCGCTGCTCCCGCTCGAGGTCTTCGAGTACGATCGCGATTCCAGCGCCGCCGACCTCGAGAGGTTCTGCGCGGAGGCGGACTTCGTGTTCAACCTGGCCGGCGTCAACCGGCCGAAGGACGCCTCCGAGTTCATGGAGGGCAACTTCGGGTTCGCCTCCGAGCTGCTGGGAGCGCTCGAGCGGGCCGGGAACCGCTGCCCGGTGATGCTGGCCTCCTCCGCCCAGGCCTCGCTCGAGGGCCGCTACGCGGGCAGCGCGTACGGCGAGAGCAAGCTCGCCGGCGAGCGGCTGTTCCGGGACTACGCCGAGCGCACCGGGGCCGACGTCCTCGTCTACCGCTTCCCGAACGTCTTCGGCAAATGGTGCCGCCCGAACTACAACTCTGCGGTGGCCACCTTCTGCCACAACGTGGCGAGGGGCCTGCCCGTCCGCGTGGACGACCCCGCGACCGAGCTGGAGCTGCTCTACGTAGACGACCTGGTTGCGGAGATGCTCGAGGCGCTCCTCGGCAACGCGAGCCGCGGGGACGGCGGGCTCTGCTGCGCCGGCCCCGTCCACCGCGCGACGCTCGCGGAGATCGTGGCGCTGCTCCGCTCCTTCCGCGAAGCGCGTGGGACGCTCGACGTGCCCGACGTGTCGGCCGGCTCCTTCTCCAAGAAGCTCTATTCGACGTACCTGAGCTATCTCGACCCGTCGGACCTCTCCTACGCGTTGAAGGCGAACCGCGACGGGCGCGGCAGCTTCACCGAGGTGCTGCGCACGGTCGACCGCGGGCAGGTCTCGGTGAATGTCTCGCGGCCGGGCGTCGTGAAGGGCCAGCACTGGCACCATACCAAATGGGAGAAGTTTTGCGTGGTTTCGGGTGAGGGGCTCGTCCGGCTGCGCCGCGTCGGGGCCGACGAGGGCGGCGAGCCTTACCCCGTCGTCGAGTACCGGGTGTCCGGCGAGGAACCGGAGGTGGTCGAGATGATACCCGGCTGGACGCACAGCATCGCCAACCTGTCGGACGAGCGGGACCTCGTCACCCTCATGTGGGCCAACGAGCCCTTCGATCCCGAGAACCCCGACACGTACTACGAGGAGGTGTAGCCGTGGGCAAGCTCAAGCTCATGACCATCGTGGGCACCCGCCCCGAGATCATCCGCCTGTCCGAGACGATAAAGAAGTGCGACCGCTACTTCGACCAGACGCTCGTGCACACGGGCCAGAACTACGACTACGAGCTCAACCAGATATTCTTCGAGGACCTGGGGCTGCGCCAGCCCGACGAGTACCTCGACGTCGTCGGGGGCAGCCTCGGCGAGACCATCGGCAATGTGATCGCGCGCTCCTACGAATGCCTCGCCCGCGTGCGGCCCGACGCGCTCCTGATCCTGGGCGACACGAACAGCTGCCTCTCCGCCATCGCGGCGAAGCGCCTGCACATCCCCGTCTTCCACATGGAGGCCGGCAACCGCTGCTTCGACGAGCGCCTTCCCGAGGAGACGAACCGCCGCATCGTCGACCACATCGCCGACGTGAACATGTGCTACTCCGAGCACGCCAGGCGCTACCTCAACGCCGAGGGAACGGCCAAGGAGAGGACGTTCGTCACCGGATCCCCCATGGCCGAGGTGCTCTCCGCCCACTGGGATCGCATCGAGGCGTCCGACGTCCTCGGCCGGCTCGGTCTGGAGGACAGGGGCTACGTGCTGCTGTCGGCCCACCGCGAGGAGAACGTTGACGACCCGCGCAACCTCGATACGCTGTTCGAGGCCGTGAACGGCGTCGCGGAGCGCTACAGCCTCCCGGTGCTCTACAGCATGCACCCGCGCAGCGCCAAGCGGCTCGAGGAGTCCGGGACCGCGCTGCACCCGCTCGTGCGGACTCACGCCCCTTTGGGCTTCACCGACTACAACCGTCTGCAGATGGGCTCGTTCTGCACGGTGAGCGACTCGGGCACGCTGCCCGAGGAGGCCGCCTACTTCAGCTCGAGGGGGCTTCCCTTCCCGGCCGTGTGCGTGCGCACCTCCACCGAGCGCCCCGAGGCGCTCGACGCCGGCGCGTTCGTCATCGGATCGATCACCGCGGAGCGCGTCCTGCAGGCCGTCGACCTGGCCGTGGAGGCGGTGCGCTCGGGAGACGTCGCCTCGGACGTGCCCGACTACGTCGACGAGAACGTCTCGACGAAGGCGGTCAGGATCATCCAGTCCTACGCCGGCATCGTGGACCAAATGGTGTGGAGAAAGGGATAGGACGTGAGGTACGTCCAGATCAACAGCTTCTACAACGGGTCGACCGGCACCATCATGCGCAACCTGCACAAGGAGCTGAAGGAGCAGGGAATCGACTCCTACATCTTCTGGGGGCGACGTCACGAGACCATCTCCGATCATGAGATATGCTGCGCTTCGAAGCTCGGCGTGTACGCTCACGGCGCCCTCTCGAGACTGACTGATCGAGCCGGGTTCTACTCGAAAAGAGACACCCGAAGACTGCTCGAACGACTCGAAGCAATAGACCCCGACGTCGTCCACTTGCATAACATCCACGGCTACTACATCAATATCGAGATGCTCTTCGAGTGGCTCGCGAATCATCGCTGCCAGGTGAAATGGACCCTGCACGACTGCTGGGCGTTCACAGGGCATTGTTCGCATTTCACATACGTTGGGTGCGAACGGTGGCGGGACGGCTGCCATGATTGCCCGCAGAAGAGGGAGTACCCGAGATCCGTCCTCGCTGATGCGAGCGAGAGGAGCTTCCGCGATAAGAGGTGCCTGTTCAACCTCGTCGCGCCCGAGCGCATGGAGATCGTGACGCCGTCGCAGTGGCTGGCCGACCTCGTCGGCAGGTCGTTTCTCTCGAAGTATCCCGTAACGGTAAGGCACAACACCGTCGACCGCTCCATATTCAAGCCAACTCCGAGCGACTTTCGCGAACGGTACGGCCTTGGAGACAAATTCGTCATCTTAGGCGTGGCATCGCCGTGGACGGAGCGCAAGGGGTTTGACGATTTTCTTATGCTGAAAAAGGAAATCAACGAAGACTTTCGCATCGTTTTAGTGGGCCTCTCCAAAAGACAACTTAAACATATTCCAAGTGACGTATTGGGGCTACCAAGGATGGCGTCAAAAAGAGATTTAGCGGAGGCGTATTCAGCTGCGGATGTTTTGTTTAATCCAACAAAGGAGGATACGTATCCAACCGTTAATCTTGAGGCCGAATCTTGTGGTACTCCAGTGGTGGTATACGATACATGCGGTGCTTCCGAAACTATTTCAAACGAGAACTCGCTCATTGTTCCCTCGACGGAATCGTCGAAGGTTGCCTTTGTCGCTAGATACTTAATTAGAATTCGATCTGAGCACGTTTTCGCTGGTTCATCACACAATAGAGACAGAGTCTTATGAGAATCCTGCACATTGGTCTTGCTTCGCATTTTACTGATGGCATGGCCTATCAAGATAATATGCTAATTGAACAGGCTGTAAAAGATGGTCATATAGTGCGGTATATTGCGGATTGTGCACGGTATGAGAGTGGCATACTTGTTGAATGCGATCCGGGAGAAACAGTCTTGGAGTGCGGGGCCAGGCTAACTCGCGTTCGGTTTTTTTCGTTCGGAGTCAAACCTTTGGGAGAACGTGTGCGGCATGTTAAACATTTCGCTGAAATGATCGCCTCGTTTCGTCCCAATGTAATTTTTGTTCACTCGTTCTCAAGCGTTACTCTTTTGCAGATTGCGAAATACGTCACACTTCATAAAGGCACCGTATTGTATGTCGATAGTCATGTCGACAGGGCAAATGCAACCGATAATAAGATCGCGTTCGTTGCCCTCCACCGTATTCTCTATAAATATGTGGCACGCAGAACAGAGAAAGTCATCACTCGTATTTTCTATGTTGCTTCAACATGCAAGTCGTTTTTAACCGAGGTTTATGGTCTTGATAGCTCTAATATGTCATTGCTTCCTCTTGGAGGCTATCCCAAATCGGATATCGAATACGACGAAAGTAGGAAGCGCACCCGAGAGAAACTAGGCATTTCGCCCGGATCAATAGTGGTAACGCATACCGGAAAAATTGACCAAACAAAAAGAATGCCAGAGATACTGCGAGCGTTTCGATCTGCTGCAAACTCAAACTCAATTATGCTCCTTGCTGGATCAGTATCTAAAGACATTCAGTGTGAGCTCGAGGACTTTTTACATGATGATAGGGTGCGTTTTTTGGGGTGGCTTTCGGGTTTCGATCTTGAGAATCTTTTATGTGCTAGCGATGTTTATGTCCAGATCGGTACGGAATCTGCCACTGCCCAGTTAGCGCTAAGCTGCCGATGTGCCACAGTGCTGCAGCCAACAGAAAACTATACTGAACTTTTTGGCGAGATGCTGCTTTATGCAAACAAAGAAGACGAATTGGAAGAGGTATTAAAGAACCTCCTGACGAATGAAAGATTTTTGCATGATTCGAAAAAGAAAGCCTTTGAAGTAAGTAAAAGCATTTTAAATATCCGGCTTATTGCGAAAAAAACATACGGAAATGCAGATGAATGCGAAAGATAGCGATCTGAAAAAACGCTTAGCCAATTATGTTGTCCCGGTAGGTACCATAGCTCTTCAGGCCATAGCAATCGTTTTTCTTAACACGCCCGGTTCGATGAAGTATTCTATTACGCTCGTCATAGTTACATTGTGCATCATTGTCGGCGTGAATAGAATTCGTATTAACAGGAAAAGCACCCCTCAAAATCAGATATTACTTCTTTTCCTCCCTTTTCTTTTTTTGGCGATTCAGGGCATTGTTGTCGCAATAGCCAAGCATCCTGAGTTCGTCAATGAAGCAGCAAAGCAAGCAATGATGTACGTTTTTCCATTTTTTCTTTCGGGTGCCCTAATGGCTTTTTCCAAAAGAGACTGTCAGACCATCAACGTACAATTCGCAGTGCTGGCTCTCCTCTTCATTTTCTCATCCGCACGCAATGTTTATGGGGGCGAGCCTTTGGAATCGACGATGGCCTTCTCTTTTGGCTTGTTTACTCTGTATTATCTGTACAAACGTCATCTTTCTTTGAGCGCCTTTTCTTTTATCCTTCTTTTTATCGCAGATAAGAGAATTGCGACATTTGCCTGCGTGTTGGCAATAGGAGTTTTTTTAATTACGAGATACAAGAGGAAAAACGGTAAAATACTTGCGCTCATCTATATTTGCTTTCTAGCATGCATCTTCTTGTACAATTACCTCATTTCAACCGGTCAGCTCGATCTTCTTTTTTCGTCGTACGGGATAAATTCCATGGGAAGAATAGGCTTATATAGTCTTTTCGCTGACGACATACACGCTTTCTTTTCTGTATCAGCTTCTTCTTTTGGACAAGGATCGGGATACGTATTGTCTACGATGAGCCTTTTAAACGCCCCAGCTGGCAATCTTCACAATGACTGGCTCGGGATAATGATCGAATATGGTCGGATAGGTACGCTCGTTTTTGTTGCATTGAACGCCTTTTTTGTTTTTTCAACGGTGAAGAATCAAGACGGGAAATGGTCGGCGCCGAGAACGGCGGCAATTGTATGCATATTCGTATATTGGCAAACGGTATGGCTGACTGATAACGTCACAATTTATATCCTCAATCTGTTTTCTTTTTACAGCATCATGATCACTTTGATTCGGTCGCAAAATGTCGAATATATAGATTTCTGCACTAAAGAGATGCAAGCTGTTGAGGCGTGTCGAACCGATCAACGTAAGGGGTTGAAATATGGAGCAAATTGAACGCATAAAGTCTCGAGATTTGGTCTGCGGCACGGTGGGCCTTGGCTACGTGGGGCTGCCGCTCGCGGTCGAGAAGGCGAAGGCCGGCTTCAAGACGATCGGCTTCGACGTGCAGTCCGACAAGGTGGGCATGGTGAACCGCGGCGAGAACTACATCGGCGATGTCGTGCAGGAGGACCTCGCGGCCCTCGTCGAGGCTGGCACGCTCGAGGCAACGTGCGACTTCTCGCGCATCGCCGAGTGCGGCTTCGTCGCCATCTGCGTGCCCACCCCGCTCGACGCCCACCAGATGC